>PDWJ01000572.1_pt1 | contig 52607 bp, 42 predicted proteins | sample 1430881 | NCBI WGS metagenome assembly PDWJ01 (sample SAMN01162460, study PRJNA174530) | Oral metagenome, whole genome shotgun sequencing project. | biome: Marine environment; feature: Marine mammal; material: Swab sample of the gingival sulcus; isolation source: swab sample of gingival sulcus...
GGAATAAGTATCCTGTTTCAAATTTTAAAAACAGTCAAAAAAGATTAAATGAGATGTTAGAGATGAGATAAAAAGACACAATTTTCTGGACATTACCTTTAAACTCTTTTATCTCTTATGATTATTTAAGTTTTATGCTCTAAGTTTTTCAGCTATTTGAACAGCATTTAGGGCGGCTCCTTTTCTAAGCTGATCTCCGGTTATCCAAATGGTAAATCCATTATCAAAAACCTTACTTTTTCTTAATCTTCCGGCGTAACAACAATCTTTCCCAGATGTTTCAAGAGGAGTTGGATATCCATTACTTGATCTTTTAAAGTATTTAACACCTTCACTGTTTGAAAGAAGGTTTTCAATCTCATCAAAAGAGGCTTCTCTCCTACAATTAAAAGTGATAGATTCAGAGTGTGAAGTAAGCACAGGAACTCTTACAGAAGTAGCCTCAACAACAATATTTTCATCATCTAGAATCTTTGTCGTTTCTCTACTCATTTTAAGCTCCTCTTCAGTATATCCCAAATCTGAGAACTCCCCTATTTGAGGTATTACATTATGAAGAATCTCTCTACTAAAGTTTTCCCAAACAATCTCTTCACCACCAATATACTGTTTCTCTTGATTTAATAGTTCCTCAATACCTTTTGCTCCTGCTCCCGAAACACTCTGGTATGTTGAAGCTACAATTTTATCAACACCAATTTCTTTACATATTCTGTTTAAAACAGTCAGCATAATAATTGTTGTACAATTGGGATTTGCAATAATACCTTTTTTAGAGATCTTCTCTCCATTAACTTCAGGAATTACTAGAGGAACATCTTTATCCATTCTAAAACAGGAGCTGTTATCTATTACTACAGCACCCTCTTTAACAGCAATTTTCGCATACTTTCTACTTATAGAAGAACCTGCCGAAAAAAGTGCAATATCTATATTCTTAAAACTGCTCTCTTCCAATAGTTCAACGGTAAAAGATCTATTGTATGACTTTATCTCTTTTCCTGCCGATTTTGAAGATGCCAACAGCTTTAAACTATCAAATTTAAAATCCCTTTCAAGCAAAAGATCTAACATAACCCTTCCAACAGCACCCGTAGCTCCAACTATTGCAATATTCATATTTCTCCCCCACTTGATTGTTTTTATAATCTATAAAAGATCTATAATTTATAAATAAGCTCTACTGAAAAGATAAAAACTTTACAAGTTACGATAAAACTGATTCTCAACTAAAACAAAGAACTCATATTTTAGCTCAAACTACCTATCAAAAAGCTATGAAACAACTAAAATCTAAGTTTTTAGCAAATCTACTTGAGAGATTTAATATTATCTTTACGAGTCCATCCAACTTTCTCATCAGAAACCTTAACTTCAAACCACTCGGGTGTCTCTCTTTCAATTTCCACTTTAGTTCCTCTGTGGAGATTAAAAAGTTCGGTGCTGTTACTACCCTTATCGGGAGATGAAAAAGCTCTGACAAAATCTTCTACAACAATACCCTCACTTCTATTACAAAACTGATAATGGTAGTAGAATGAAAAGCTGTAAAAAATCAAAAATATAAATGATATTAAGGAAAGAAAAAGTATTAAGCTTTTAAACTTAGATCTCTTTATTAAGAAATAAACTGAAAAAAGAATAGCAAATAAAATTGAGAAACTAACTATTCTAAAAAGAAGGGTTTTTAAATCCTTATCGTGAAGAAGGTTTTTTATATACTTTACAAAAAAAAGTTCAACTTTTTCCTCAGGTTTATCTACCAATTGAAGTCTGGCTATAGAAAGATTCGTGTTAAGATCCTCATCATTGTAGATAAAGTTTTTTGCCTTTTCATAATTATAAATAGCCAAATCAAATCTACCATCTCTAAAGTAAGAGTTCCCTAAGTTATAATAGAGATCCCCACTCTCATAACCTTCACTTACAAGAGACTCCATTATATTTATAGATTCTTTATATTTCCCTTCATCATACTTTTTTAAAGCTTCATCATAGCTTGTATTTGAGTATAAAAAAGTAAATAAGAATAGTATGTAAAAAACGGTTTTCACTATAATACCTCTTCAATTTTTTCCAACAACAGTGGAAGATTTCTAAAATCAGATTTTGCTTCATCTATTGAAGATGTTATAAATTTATTTAATGAACATCTATCCAAAATATCCTTTAGAGAAGCAATTACATCATCGGAAACACTGCTTTCCGAGAGCATAAAATATATCTCATCTGGAATTATACCGGAAGTAGATTTGTTTAACTTATCGGCAAAATATGTAAACACAGCAAGCTCCGTTAAACTATAAAACTCCTTTATATTATTGCTTTCAATCTCTTGTTTGCTCTTTCTATATATTTTCATAAAACTTTTATAAGCTTTAGCCCTTTTTAAACTATTTTTATCAATTTTCCCACTCTTTAGGGCAAAGAGATATGAAAAGAAAGGTAGAAAGATTATTCCCAAAGAGAGAAGTAGATAGTTCTGTATAGAAATGTTATTCTTCTCAATACCTTTACCTTTTTTGATATATCTTATATCCTTACCTAAAACCTTTATCTCTTTTCTGGTAATATTATTTGGAATAACCATACTGTTATTCGCCTTACCATAAACTTTAAGAGAAATCTTTTGGGTTTCAGCAGTTTGGTACTTTTTAGATTTTGGATTGAAGAAAAAGATCTTTTCAGGAGAAATCTCATAATCACCCGGGAACCTTGGAATAACAACATATTCAAACTCAACCCAACCTCTATTATCTCCGCTTAAACTCTCTTTTCTTACAGGATCATAAATCTCAAAATCATTAGGAAAGTTTATTCCAAGAGATTGAAGATCATTAAAGTTACCCTTACCTCTCACTTTAAATTTTATTGTTATAGCCTCATTAACCTTAACGGAATCTTTATCAAAACTACTTTTAATACTAAAGTTTCCTGAAAGCCCGTTAAAACCTGAAGGTTTCCCCTCACTAGGAAAAGATTTAACATTTACAGTAACAGGATCTGAACTCAATCTCTTCTCCTTGTAACTTCTAAAACCGGAAAAGATATCATCATCCATAAACGGATCAAAAGATCTTCTCCTCCTTCTTTTCTTCTCCTTAAAAGGGACATCCAAAACAAGTGATTCAACATTATACTTGCCCGATGCAGTAGGGGTTAGATAGTAACTCAATACATGAAGAGTTCTGTATTTAATACCCCCGTATATTTTTTGAACAAGCTCTCTATTGTCCGAAAGTTTGATATCCTTTTTTATAAAACCTTTCATTTTTGGACTATCCACAAGCTTAGGAGCTCTTATATCCATATCCGGTGTAATGTAAAGAAAATAATCCACCCTTATAGTCTCTCCGGGGTAAGGATTTTTATTTGAAACAACAGTTCTTATATATGCTTGATTTTTCTGTTTGTCGGCAGGTATACTATCTCCCTGTTTGTAAACCCTTATTGTAATAGTATTTGAGCTGTACTCCTTATCCCCAGATTTTGCCTTAAAAGGTCCAAGTTTTATTGAACCTCCAAATTTTGGTCTAAGTGAATATGTTAAAACAATAGAAGTAACCGATTTTGTTTCTCCGTTTATACTCTCCCACCTGTTTGAGCTGGATTGATAAGGCCCTCCTATAACATTAAACTTCTCCAAACCTTTTGTTTCACTCATAGATATCTCTCCATCAAAGTTGTTGAAGGAGACGGTAAATTGAAAACTCTCATTTTGAAATATTGATGTAGCATCCGATGATATTACAACAGAGGGTTTATCTGCAAAAGCTATTGAACATATTGATAAAATTAAAACTACTATACTTATTTTCATAACTCACTATCTTTAAGTTTTTAATATTGTACGAAAAAAACCGTAGATTAGTTCCACTAATTTTTTATAAATATAAAGAAATATTATCCTCATTTTACAAATATTTTACTATAAAATTTTATAGAACAAATTATCTATTTCCTTTTGTAGCTAAATTTATTAAATTTGAGAAGTTTAAATTTATTTTCAACTACAGAATGTTCAGAATTTAATAGTTATTCTTTATCAATTTTTTCTATTTTAACCTAATTGTTAATAGTTTAGAAAATTGTTAAAGAGAAATCTGAGTTTTTTAGTAAGTGGTTCGGAGTTGATTTTAATTATATGTTGAGTAAAAAGTAGAAATAAAAATTAAGGTATGTTTTGGGTAATTTTTTTAAAAAATCACTATTTTCAAACGAAGAATATAATACTAACATCATCTACAAAATAATAAACATCTCTATAACTTTACTGTTTCTTTCCATTATTTTTTGGCTTGGATTTAAAAATCTTGGGTATGAGCTTCATTGGGAAAATCTTTTTGAGTATAGGAAGAGCCTAACAGAAGGTTTAATAAACACAATATATATATCAGCAACAAGTTTGGTATTGAGTTTAATTATAGGAATTATATTTGGAGTTGGACAAAGATCCTTTTTCCTTCCTTTTAAATATTTTTCAAGGGTATATATTGAGATAATAAGAGGAACTCCCCTCTTGGTTCAAATACTAATATTTTTTTATGTTATTGCAAATGCAGTGGGAATAAATGAGAGATTTACAGTTGGTGTTGTTATCATGTCTCTCTTTTCTGGTGCTTATATTGCTGAAATTGTAAGATCGGGAGTTGAGAGTATTGGTAAAAGTCAATGGGAAACAGCTAAATCATTGGGATTTACAAAAATTCAGACTTACAGATTTATGGTTTTCCCCCAAGTATTTACCAGAATATTACCTCCTTTGGCGGGACAATTTGCTTCTTTGATAAAGGACTCCTCCCTTCTTTCCATTATAGCAATTAAAGAGTTCACAATGGCAGCGAGAGAGATGAACGCAAATACATTTTCTACCCTTGAAGCCTATGTACCCCTTGCTGTAGGGTATCTAATATTAACTTTACCCATAAGTTGGTTGAGTAGAGAGCTAGAGAAAAAATATAAGTATGAAACATAATAGAAAAAGAGAAATAGATGAAAATTGAGTTAAAAAACCTAACTAAATCTTTTCCGGGTATCACAGTTCTCAAAAATCTGGATCTTAAACTTGACGATGTTAAATCTCTGGTTTTGATAGGACCTTCAGGAGGAGGTAAAACAACTCTCTTAAGAATTTTGGCAGGATTGGAAAAACCATCAAGTGGAAAGGTTTTTGTTAACGACAAAGAGGTTATCTACGATGAGAAAAATTTAAGAGAATACAGAAAACATATTGGTATGGTATTTCAATCTTACAACCTTTTTCCTCATCTTACAGCTTTAGAAAATATAGTTTTACCATTGGTAAAAGTTCATGGATACACAAAAGAGGATGCAACTGAAAGAGGATTAAAACTATTGGAAAGATTTCATCTTAGAGAGCATGCCAACAAAAAACCAATTCAACTTTCTGGAGGACAACAACAGAGGGTTGCAATATGTAGAGCTGTTTCCATAAAACCTGAATTTCTACTGCTTGATGAACCAACATCAGCATTAGATCCTGAATATACTTCAGAGGTTTTAGAGCTTATAGATGAGCTTCATACTGAAGGAATGAGGCTTATTTTGGTAACACATGAGATGGGTTTTGCACACAAGGTTGCTGAAAAAATACTTTTTATCTCAGATCAAAAGATTAGTGCCATGGGAACACCTGAAGATATTTTTGAAAAAAGTAACAATCCTAGAGTAAAAAAGTTTCTCCAAAAAGTCTTAAAGTATGGTTAAAATTCTTAACCAAAAACTAACTTGTGATAATGAAACTATTTTTATATTTTACCTCAAATTAAAATTTTGAGGTTCTATCATTAAAAAATACTCAAAAATATCAAAATTTTATCGTGCCTTAAAGTATCATCTTTTTACACTGCTTAGAAAAGAGGATACACCTGAAAGCATTGCCCACGGAATGGCAATAGGTATCTTTGTGGGGTTCTTGCCAATAATACCCGGTCAAGCTTTAACAGCTGTTGCATTCTGTTTCCTTTTTAGAAGTAATAAATTTGCAGGAATTATAGGAACAAATATATTTACAAGTTGGTTAACAGCATTTCCTGTATTTTATCTAAATCACTTTATCGGAAAACTGTTTATAGATGTTAATATATCTTATAGTAATTTTATATCTTTATTTACAAACTTCTCATTAAAAAATATAGCAGATTTCGGACTGGATCTATTCCTTGCCATTACCATTGGAGGAACTATAGTTGGAATAGTTTCATATATACCTGTTTATCTAATAACTAAAAAGCTTGTTATAAACTTTAAAAACAGAAAAAAGGGTAAGAGCAAAAAATATGTAGTTAATGTAAAAGAGGAAAGCTCTAAACAAAAAATTTAGCTTTACTCTCCTCTTGCTAAAAAAGGGGATTCCCATAGTAAACACCTCTCCTTATGATAGATTCTACCTTAGCTTCAAAGTTTTGTAATTTTTCAGTAGTTACTATAAAAACAGAGCAATAAAAACAGAGACAAATCTTTAATATAGGAAATTTTAACACAGATTATTATATTGTTTCCATTGTGTAAGCTTTAGGAATTTATAGTAATGAAATATATAATAATAACACTTTTCTTACTCCTCTTTTCATGTGTTTCAACAGATATTAACCCCAATAAAAGAAACTTCTCATACATGGAAGCTGACGGTATGGGTGTCTCATTAGAGATGATTGATAATAATAAGTTTATATTTTCAATTGTTAATGAAAAAAATGAAGTAGAAAAGATAAGCTTAAAAAAAGTAAACTATTTCACACTCTTTTTGAGAGGGTCTGACGGTAAAATTTTAAGAAACAGAAAAATTGAAGTAAAAAAGAGAAATAGCATACTTTACTTAAAACCAAATACACCTATAAACTATACCTTTAATCTGGAGAGTAAAGAGCTAGAAGAGGGAAAAAGATTTACTCTTCTTGTCAAACCTAATTTTCTTGGTAAAAAATATAAAAATTGTGTGCCTTCTGTAGTTATTGAAAAGAAAGAAAACAAATGAATTTAAGAAAATTATACTATAATACTGTTGTTAGAATATTTGATGAAAATCTACTCTTCAAATCTTTTTACAAAGAGATCCTACCGGAACTTAGTAGTGATGAAAGAAGATTATTTATAAATATGGTAAACAATTTTTTCAGACACTTTAGATATGTTGAAAAGATTTTTATAGAAAGAGTTGAAAAAAAGATTGATAGAGATAAATATTTGGTAGTAATGTTGTTGCTTTCTGCCGGATGTGAGTGGCTTTATCTGGATAAAAGTAAATCTTATGCTATTGTAAATGAGTATGTAGAGATTGCAAAAAAACGGTTTGGTTCATTTAAAGCAGGTTTTGTAAATGCTGTTTTAAGGAAATTTATTAAACTTGATAAAGAGGAACTCTTAGCTAATCAAGAGGATATATATATTTCCCACCCCGAATGGTTTATTAATGAGATTAAAAAGAGCTATACACCTAAAATTGCAAGAGAGATCCTAAAGTTTAACCAAGAAATACCTAAAACATATATTAGACACAATAGAACAAAAACTACAGTAAAAAGATTACTTGCTGATTTAGAATCAAGAAATATTGAGGCTAAGAAAGTCAAACAGTTTCCTGATTATATATGTGTAAAAAAAGGTAATATTTTTGATATAGACCTCTTTGAAAAGGGGGAATTTTATATACAGAGTCCTTCCCACTCTTTGCCTATTAAACTTCTTAATCCCGTTAAAGGAGAAAAAATTTTAGATATTTGTTCCGCCCCGGGAGGAAAATCTACACATATTCAAGAGATTACCTTTAATAAAGTAAAGCTATTCCTAAATGATATCTCTATGAAAAAAAGAGTAAAGATAAAACACAATTTTAAAAGACTTGGTTTAAGTTTTGAAAAGCTTACATTTCAAGAGGGCGAAAAGTTTAAATTATTTATGGATTTTGATAAAATATTGATTGATGCCCCATGCTCGGGAACGGGTAACTTTGGAAAGCACCCCGAAGCAAGGTGGAATAGAGACAAAGAGGATATTGAAGATTTAATAAAACTCCAGTATAAAATTTTGGATAACGCATCGTACTATCTAAAAATCAATGGAACAATTATTTATAGCACATGCTCTATTTTAGATAGTGAAAATATTAAAGTTGTTGAAAAGTTTACCAAAAATAATCCTGATTTTATTATAGAGAAACCTAGTGAGGAGTTTGACAAGTATAGATACAAGGATAATTATCTCCTTGTTAACCCGGGAATAAGTAGACTTGACGGTGGATTCTGCTGTAAAATAAGAAGGATAAGATAGATTAAAATATATTCAATGGAGTAAAAAGTTGAAGTTAATGATATTTTTTATAAAAATAGCACTGGTTACAATAATATTTATTGGCGGATTTATACTAGTAATAGATAGAGTCTATTTTCCTGGTGTTGTTAATCAAGGAATAAGTTTAAAGGTTCCCAATCTTATTGGAAAAGATTTTTCTGTAGCAGTTAAAGAGCTTGAAGAGTTGGAATTTCAAGGTATAAAATCCAAAACAAAGGTTGATTATAAATACCCTGAAAACACAGTAATTAATCAAACTCCAAAATCCGGTTCTACATGCAAACCCGGAAGAAGAATATATTTAACCATTTCTTCAGGAAGTAAACCCGTTGAAGTACCAAACCTCAAGGCAATATCCCCCTTGGATGCCAAGTATAAAATACAGAAGAAAAAACTTATCCTAGATTCTATACTTTACGATTATAGTTCTGAATATCCTGAAGGTGTTATTATGGATCAGACAATTGAGGAAGGATCTTTAGTCTCTGTTGGAGACAGTATCTCTTTGGTAATAAGTTTAGGACCTGAATTGGATAAATATATTGTACCAAATCTTAAAGAGATGCAACTTTCTAAAGCTATAAACAAGATCAATATGTCAGGATTTAAGGTTGGAACTATATCTAAGTTATACAGTGAAGAGCTTCTTCCAAATACTGTAATTTCACAATTTCCTGAACCTGAAAAAGTTACGGAAAAGGGGAGTGAAATAATGTTATATATAGCTACAATAGAAGAGGAGAATATTTTTATAGTTCCAAATTTAAAGGATATGGAGCTATCAAAAGCCGTAGAGGAAACAGACAGCTTAATTTTTATAATTAATACCGTATCTAAAGTTTACAATGAAGAGTTAATGCCTAATACTATAATATCTCAATTCCCGGAACCTGAAACAATTGCAGAACAAGGAACTAAAATAGTAGTTTTTATCTCTACTGATGAGGAGAGTTATAAAGTTGAAGAAGAGGAGTAGAACCGGTTAGCTCAAAAATTTATAAAACAAATACCCGTTGGTAATAGAAGAAAAAACAGAAGAAATAAAACCTCTGAAAAAGTAAAAGATCTTACACCTTCTATAGATTCTAGTTTTTCAGGGGTAATGGATCTTTTTTCCAAAATCTTTTCATACTCCTCTGCCTTTGTAAGACCAGATTTAAATATATAGATCAATATTTTAGAGTAAAAATCTATCTTCCCCTTTAGATTGGATGGAGCTTTCTTTCTAAATTTTTTTATCTTCTTCCCTTTTCTACCACTATCAAGAAGAGTTTCAGAAAAAACAAGAGTTAAAAAAAGTGTATAGAGGAATTTAACAATAACAACCCTAACACCTCTATTTTCTATCTTTAAACAGATGGATAAAAACTCATACAAAAGTTTTGTTATATCTACCCTTTTTACACTCATTGCACCTATATGTATAAGAGAAATTATCTTTACTGACTCCAAAAGAGATTCAATAAAAGACTCTCTATTTAATAGCACCAAAATAAATGTTATTAATATAAAATATTTTAATTTATAAATCGTTGCGAGAATATATTTAAACTCTCTTTTAAATATTGAAAAGATCCAAAGAGCTACAGTTATTGATATAATAATCTCAAACTTATGAAAAAAGAGTAGTATTAAAACACAATAATAGAAGGGGAATATTTTATAGATTTCTCTCAATATTTTACTCTTAAACATATAAATATACAAAAAATCTCAAGAGAAACTTGAGATTTTTATAAAGTAGAATGAATTGTTATTAGATATACTAAAGCTTTAGTAGAAGATCTTCTGTTTTATCCTTTATACTCTTTGGATTAACATCATATTTCTTCTCTTTTAACTTCTCTAAAATAGATTTTGCTTTCTCTTTATCTCCTGAAAGGAAGTAGCTGTAAGCAGCATTATAGTCAGCTTCATCTTTAAAGATACCATTTAACATTTTACCACTACTTAAAAAGCTTTCAGCTGATTTTACTCCAAAACTATTATCTTTTGTAACAACCAATTTATTTTGATAATAAACACCTAAAAGATTTGCTACAGAAAAGTTTACCAAATCATTTTTAGAAGATATTGATTCCAAACTCTTAATAGCATTATCTAAATCAGAGTTTTGATTATAAGCTTTTGCAACAAAGATCTTAATCTCATCAGATGCAAGATATCCGGAAAACTTTTTTGCATAATCATTTCCCTCCTTTATTACTGAATCAAACTTTTTGTCAGCAAAAAGAACAGATATTTCATACAATCTATTTTGAGCCAGAAGTTTACCTTCAGCTTCACTCTTCTTGTAGTAGTCATAACCAAAAATTGCAACCACAACTACTGCTAAAAGAGCAATCAAGATATTTTTATTTTTATTCAAAAAATTGAAAAGTTGTTCCATCTCTTGGTTTTCAGAAACTTTTTCATCCATTCTCTTAAGTTCTTGAGTGTTCACCTATTACTCCTAAATCTATAAACTTTCATAAAAGAATACTCCCGAGAGGAGTTGAACCTCCGACCAATAGTTTAGGAAACTACTGCTCTATCCACTGAGCTACGGGAGCATTACAATTTGAGAAAAATATAACTAACTCTACTTTTAAAGTCAATATTTTCTATATTGATTTTATTGATAAAAGTAAAGTTTATACTACTTGTTCAGCTCTAATAAAACTTTATCGGTTATATCATAATCAGATTTTGAATAAACTAGAGAACCGTTGGTTGCATCAAAAACAAAATCATAACCATTATCTTCACTAACTTTTTTAATAGCAAGATTGATCTTATCTAAAACAGGTTTGTTAAGAAGTTCACTCTGCTTGTAAAACTCACCTTGAGCACCCCAAATTGACTCTTTAAACTGTTGATACTCAATAAGTTTTTTCTGACCATTCTCCATTTTCTCTCTCTTCTTGTCATCAGAAAGCATCATACTCATATTCTTAAGCTCCTCTTCAAGTTTCTTTATCTCTTCTTGAAGTTTCATAGCTTCTTTTTCTTTCTCCATATTCCACTTTCTAAGATCCTCCTGAGCCTTTTTTGCCTCAGAATACTCAGTCATAATCTTATCGGCATTAATATACCCAAGCTTTAATTCTCCAAAAAGTGAAGCAAAAAGAGCTAAAATTGCCACCAATAATACCTTTTTCATTACAAATCTCCTTATAATTTACTTTTAATTAAAACAATCAATGAACATTTTGATAGTCAAAAGGTTCTAAATATTAGTACCTAATCTAAAATGAGGTAACCACTCTCCATATCTTTTACCATCTATATCATATTTATCAAAACCATAACCATAGTCAAGACCAATCATACCAATCATTGGCATGAAAACTCTAATACCAAATCCTGCACTTCTATTTAGATCAAAGAGATCCGCTTGCTTAAAATCTGACCAAACATTACCTGCATCAAAAAATGCCAATCCGTAAACAAGCATTGGAGATTCAGCAAACTTTAATCTAAGCTCAATAGATGTTTTGAACATATTTTTACCACCAATGTAGTATCCGTTACTTCTTGGACCAATGGAGTTATCATCGTATCCCCTTAAAGGCTCACTACCAGAAAGACCACTTCCTCCCATAAAGAAGTACTCTCTTGCACTTATATATGCCGATGTAGAGAACTTATCCATAGCTCCAAATATATATTGATTCATTATAACAAGTCTATCTTTTATAAGTGGCTGATACCATTGAAACTCAAACTGATGCTTGTGAAACTCTTCATCACCACCTAAAAGCTTTCCGGCAACCTTAGTCATTATTGTAAACTCAGAACCCCTAGTAGGGAACTCAGGTCTGTCCATACTATTTCTTATAAAGTATTGGGTAATACTTGAAGTTGTAATATTTTTACCGTTATAAAGTTCATACTCTTCAGGAGAATCATCTTCAACATCTTCATACTCAACATTTTGAATATTGTAGATCCATATACCTCTAAGCCAATTATCTGCCCATGCAAACCTTCTACCAACTTTTAGAGAACCTCCTTTTAGGTACGTATCAGAATATTTTTCCTTTCTCTTTTGGTAGTTAAAACTGGCTCCAACAAGAGTAGGAGTATCTAAAAGCCAAGGATCCTCTAAACTTAAACTGTATCTCCAATATTTTTTACTAAACTCTATTTGAGTAGATAGTCTTTGACCATCACCTCTAACAAAAGGTTTGCTGAAAGAAAAGTTATTAAAAGCAAAACCCAAAGTACCTATAAAGCCATCATTACCGGAGTAGGAAATAGAGGTACTTGCCTGTTCCGTAGATTTTTCATCTATGGTAAATTCCAAATCAACTTCAGTATCACTTACCTGTTTTGCATCCGGCATTACATTACTGAAATAGTTCAGCATAAAAGCGTTTCTCTGAGATCTAAGTAACTTTGATCTGCTAAATATATCTCCCGGATATATATTAAAATCTCTCCTTATAACCTTCTCACTTGTTCTGGTATTGCCTATAATATTAATCTTTCTGATTCTTGCCTTAACACCTTCTTGAATCTTAAAAGTATAGTTTATTGTATCAAGACCCACAATTTGCTCTTGCGGAGTAATTCTTGATCTTAGATAACCCTTATCCTGATACATAGGATACAATCCTTGACCAAGAGAGATATTAAGAGCCTCTTTACTGTATTCATCACCCTTTTCGAAATTTAAAACACTTCTTAACTTATCGTCACTATTTATGGTATTGCCTTCAAAAGAAATATCTCCAAAATAGTATTTATGACCCTCTGTTAACCAAATATCAATATTAAGCTCATCTCCGGCATCGTTATACCAAACGGAATCTTTTACTATCTCTACATTTCTAAAGCCATTATTTTCATAAAATTGCTTTAGTAATTGTTTATCTGCCCTAAACTTCTCTTTATCATATTTACCCTCTCTCCACCAAGCATCTTCATGAGTATCTTGAAAGGTATCAAGGAGATCATCTTTATCAAAGTTATAATTACCGTGGAAATTTATGTTTTCAATATATATCTCACTGCCTTCCTCTATATTTATAACAAGTTCAGCTCTGCCGTTGGGAGTTATTCTTTTATCTATTTCAATATTTGCCAAGAGGTAGTTTTTATCTTTATAAAGATTGGACAGAGAAACCTTTACCCTGTTTATATCTGACTCTCTTATTGATTGACCCTGCATAATATACTTTAAAACAACATCTTCAATATCACGCCTGTCAACCTCTTCTGCACCTGAAACTTTTATTGTGGAAAGTCTTGGCAAACACTCAACAATAATGTTTAAGAAAACCTTATCCCCAACATTTTGTTCAGCATCAATGATAATATTACTGAAAAGATCAAGCCCCCACAGCTTTTTTATTGCGTACTGAAGATCCTCTCCATACATTCTGCTTCCCTTACTCAAACCAGAAGTATTGATTATAAGATCTTTAGAAACACCCTCATTACCGGTAACTTTGATATCCCCAATTATCAATCCTCCGCTGCTCTGGGAAAATAGAATAGTACTATTTAAAAATATCAGGATAATAAATATTACTCTTATCATTTATATTCTCTCTCTTGTTTATCCTCACTCTAACTTGAAAAGTAAATCAGATTTAATAACATTACTTTATTTATAAACTTGTAAAAGTTACAAATAAAAGAGGGTCATCATTATATGTACATATGACCCTGCAAAATTTAATATTATATTCCCTATTTGTCAAGTTAGCTACCCAAACCTCTTTTTAAGTGTAATAGAAAAACTTAAGATTTTCCAGTTCTTCATCATCGTTCTTATACGAAGTTTTACGTGTATCGTTCAATTTTTTAGAAATAAACTAACTCATTGACCTCCTTAAAATATTGCTCTCTCGCTTCCGAAAGCTTATTGAAAGGAATATAATCAAGATTAAAATCAAATTCAAGTGAAGTATCTAGCTCTTTATTTTTCCAACCTTTAGCAATCCAATCCCCTGTTGAAAAATCAAAGTCATAAACTGATATATATTTCTTAACGTGATCACACACAAAATCAATGGCATCACATAAAAACTTTACATCATCCCAATTAAAAGTGTAGTGGAGATTAACTCTCACCCAACCGGGCTTTAATCCTCCCTTTCCGGATTTAACATACTTTCTGTAACTTTCGGAAAGTTCTTGCTCAATATTTAAAAGAGTATGGCCGTAAGGACCCGCACAACTACATCCTGCCCTTGACTGAATTCCAAAAATATCATTTAGAAGCTTGGTAACAAGCTTAGGATGAACAATTCTATCTCCGTGCAATATATTAAAAGAGATAATGGGCACCCTTAAATTTGGATCATCCGGACCTATAATTTGAAGTTTTTTACTATCCTTGTACCTGTTAAAAAAATATTTACAATACTCCTCTTCCCTCTTCTCTATATTTTCAATTCCAATAATTTCTTTGAGCTCCATAACCAGAGCTGTTCTTATTGTTTGCAAAATAGGGGGAGTACCCCCCTTCTCCCTACTTTCAATATCTTCAGTAAAATCGTGGGAAAGATAACCAACATAATCAACGGTACCTCCGGCCGGAGTTGTTGGTGGTAAATCTTTTTGATAGATCCTCTCATTAAATATTAAAACACCCGAACTTCCGGGACCTCCCAAGAATTTATGAGGTGAAAAAAAGATGGCATCAAAAAAAGAGTCTTTATCTTTATTCATATCAATTTTAACATATGGAGCAACAGCAGCAAAATCATAAAATACAAAACCTTTATACTCATGAGCTATCTTAGCTATACCATAAACCTCACTCTTTGTTCCGGTAATATTTGATCCTGCAGATATTGAAACAAGTTTCTTTTTGAAACTATACTTTGGATCAGATATTTTTTTCCTAAAATCATCAAGATCTATTAAACCGTCTTCACCTAAATTGACAACAACAACTTCAGCAAAAGATTCTCTCCACATAACCTCATTTGAATGGTGTTCATAAGGACCTATAAAAACAACAGGCATTCTATCTTCAATAGTTTTTATTACATCACAACTACTACAATTAAAATCCTCAAGTGATTTATAAATAATATCTTTTGCAACAGGAGGAATATAAACACCCAAAATCTCCTGCAACCTCTTTAAAGCTCCGGTTGCACCTGAACCAATGGAGATTATTTTTCCATTTTTACCGGCATTAACAAATTTCTTTATCTTCTCTTCAGCAATGTGAAGAAGATCTGTAGTAGATTTTCCCGAAAAATCATCCTCTGTATGAGAGTTTGCGTAAACCTCTTCTACTTTGAGCATATACTCTTCAACAAGTTTAAGAGATCTACCGGACGCTGTATAATCAGCATAGAAGAGATTTCTTTTACCAAAAGGTGTTTCAAAAACAAGATTATTTCCTATAATCTGTTCTCTAATTTTATCAAGCTCAACTCTCATATAATATTTTGCTCCATAATTATAATAGTTTCATACAAAATAAAAGATATTTAAAAGATGTCTGCAAATTTCGACAACCATAAATATTACTAAGGAAAATTCCAGCCCAAGTTTTAAAATGGTTAGCTACAGTTCAAATAAAAAACAACATCTTAAACTACCCGTTAAAACATTTGATAGACCATAAGTCAGCCAAAACCCCAAAGTAACTCTTTTATGCCATACAGGGGACAAAATATATATCTCGAAACTAAATTTCAAATAGATTTTTATATTTTTTATAAAAATGAACTCTCTAAAGTGAACTTTTTTTTAATTTTTCTTGTTATATTCTCCATTATACATATTATTGTGGTATTAGAAGTATCAATTTTGAGGTTCCAATTGAAAGTAAAAAGAGACACTTGAAAATATTCTAGGATTCCTGAAGTTAAATTATATAAATTAAGGTTCTAAATAGTATATATAATACACATTGAAGTTTTATGATATTTAGATATCAGGGGTACTATCTACAATTATTAAAAACAATTTGAAAGTTGAAAGATATTTATGAAAAGATTAAAAATAGCTGTTATGGCTTCTTTATTAGGGTTGTTTGGTTGTAAATCAAAAAGTGATAACATAAACAAACCTAAAACTCCTATTTATGACATTGCCGTAAAAAATATTGATGGCAAAGAATTAAACCTTAAACAGTTTAAAGGTAAAAAAATACTATTTGTAAATGTAGCCTCTAAATGTGGATTTACCAAACAATACGAAGGACTAGAAAAGTTATACAAAAAATACAAAGATAAGTTAGTTATTATTGGATTTCCTTGTAACCAGTTTGGTGGACAAGAACCGGGAAATGCGGAAGAGATAAAATCTTTTTGTAGTATAAATTACGGAGTTAGCTTTCCCATTGCCGAAAAAATAGATGTAAAAGGAGAAAAACAACATCCTGTTTATCAATGGCTGACACAAAAGGAAAAAAATGGAGTAGAAAACTCTTCCGTAAAATGGAATTTTCAGAAATATTTAGTAGATGAAAACGGGAATTATATTGATTTTTGGTACTCTTTAACCAAACCTATGAGTAAAAAAATAACAACTCACTTAAAATAAAATTTTCTCTCAAGAATAATAAAAATAGATTGTGATCCAACCGTATATCATATCATAAGGACTATCTGGAATGTAATCAAAATAAACAACAAAATTTGTGAACAAAAAGGCAGGTTAAAATGGGAGTGAAATTTGAAAAAACACAAAACTATAATCTAGATAAAGTTAAACTAATTGAGAGAATTAAAATTGCACTTAAAAAATCTAAATTCAAGATAAAAAATATTGATGAAAAGAACGGTCTAATTCATGCCAGATCAAAATTAAATTTTTCCTCATGGACAGAAAAGATTAGTATAAAAGTTGATGACAATGGAGATGTAACCATTAAGAGTAAATGTTTTCTTCCTACTCAAATTGTAGATTGGGGAAAAAATGAGAAAAATGTTAAAAAAATTTTCAATAGTTTGGATTGGGACGAGAAGTGCTAAACAAAGATTTTGATTATAAACTTTTTGAATAAAAACAAAAGGACTCTCTATCTTAATTAATACTCTCTTTATAATCTCTACAGAAGTTGGCAGTAGAATACGCAACTATTACTTCATTTATTCTTAATAAAAAGCATAATATAGAAAAATTTGATTGAGAAAAGTAACCTCAACTAACGCTTTTCCCGGATCTCTATATAATTATTAAATATACGATTGCCTAAACAGATTTTATTTAATAGCTTCCAAGTAGCTCATAATTATAGTTTTTGGAAATGTTAAATGATTGATACCAAGCTTACTCTCTCTCTCTTGAATACAAACTCTGAAATAGAGATTTTAGAAAACCTTTTAAACTATTTTAAATCTGAAAATAGCATATTGAATATAAAAACATATTCAAATAGTGAAGATTTAATATCCTCCTCACTCAATATAAAGAAGATAGATAACACATTACTCAATATAGTTAAAAATAATACTGTTACAAAGTTAGACAACAACTTTTTTCTTCCAATAAAATTAAGCCATTCTGTTCTTTTTATGATTTTGGGAGATTTTGATAAGGAGTGTTTGGTTGAAGTAAAAGAGCTTTCTGAAGCTGTGTATAAAAAAAACATATCCAATGAGGTTCATAAAGATTTAAAGTTAGTTAAAGAGAAACTATCTAAAGTTGAATCGGACTATATGGATAGAACAAATCAAATGATATATCTTTTAAACCATTCAAGTCAAGGCTTTTTGACCTTTGGAGTCAATCTTATTATTGATGATGAGAGCAGTTATGAGTGTATGAATATATTCAACACATTCGTGGGCAGTAGGTATCTTCCTGAGATTTTATTTCCAAATGATATTGAGCAGCAAGATTTTATAAAGAAACTACTTATAAAAATTTTAACTGAAAAAAACACCAAAACAAGACCTGTTTACAAATCTCTTCTCCCTAATCAGATTAAAATTGATGGAAAAACAATAAAGTGTAACTTCTTAACTATTTTTGATTTTACTGATCAAAGAAAAAATAAGTTTATGTTGGTATTGACAGATATCACAAAAGAGATTCAGCATCAAAAGGATATAAAACAGGAAAGAGATACTCTTACCATGGTTGTAAAATCCGTAGTTGATTATAATGACCTTATGTATACAATCAAACAGTACAATCTATTTGTGGAAAGTTTATACAAGGAGATTGACTTTTGCCATAAGAATAGGAATAGATTCTTTTCAAAGCTTCTTAGAAAAATACATACCTTTAAAGGTAATTTTGCCCAATTAAGTATGGTAAACACAGCTCCATTTTTGCATAATCTTGAAACAAAGCTTTCCCAAGATGAAGAGTTATTACTTGATTATTCACTAAATCAGCTAAAAGAGTATCTTGAAAAGATTGATTTTAAAAAGGCTCTAAATGAAGATATGGAAAGTTTGGAAAATATACTTAGTAAATCATTTTTTTCACAGGAGAGTAAACTTATAGTTTATAAGGATAGGTTGGAAGAACTTGTAAAAAGAGTTAAATCTTTGCTACCTCAATTTGAGGGTAAAATTATTGAAGATGAAATAAGGAAGTTAGCAAGAAAACCTTTTTCAAAAAATTTTTATCCACTTATTTCATATACCCATAAAATTGCTGAAGAGAGGGGTATTTTGATTGAACAGATATATTTAGATGGTGGAACTTTCTTTATAGATCTTGAATATTATTCAAAATTTGTCAAAACCTTAGTACATATATTGAGAAACTCCGTTTATCATGGAATTGAGTTTCCTGAAGAGAGATTAGAAGTAGGAAAGGATGAGTTTGGGAATATATCTATCTCCATAAAAAAGAACCCAGATGAGATTATTGTAGAGATAAAAGATGATGGTAGGGGTATAGATACTAATTTGCTTAAGAAAAAAGCTTTGGAGCTTTCTTTATACACCGTTGAAGAACTGGAAAATATGAATAAAAAGGAGCTGTTTGATATTATGTTTGTTGACAGGTTTACAACAAGTGAATCTGTTAATGATATTGCCGGAAGAGGGGTTGGTATGTCTGCCGTAAAAGATGAGCTGGAAGAGATCAATGGTAGTTATATAGTTGAATCAGAATTGGGCAAAGGAACTAGCTTCATATTCAGACTGCCTATTAAAAATGAAAAAATTTTGGATAGGAAAATACATATTAATGAAATAATGATACCTGTCGTTGATACTATTAGAAACTATTTAAAAAATGAACTTAGCATAGATATTCTAAATTCAGAAAACTTTAAATTATCATCAACAAACAGTCTTAAACTTGATAGATACACAGCTATTTTAAGACTTTCAGGTGTTATTCAAGGAAATTTTATTTTGTCCGGAGATCAGGAGGTTGTAAAAGATCTTGCCATAAGCTATATGGGAGGTGAGGAGTTATACTCAGATGATGAGATAGAACTTGTATTGGCTGAACAACTGAACATTATTATTGGGAATTCAATTAAAAAGTTTCCAGGCATTGAAAATCTTGTAGATATTGACTCACCATTCATGATACAATCGGATAGTACAATAATTAAATATCTTGACTCTAATAGTTACAATTACGATATTAACACTTCGAAAGGTGTGCTTAGAATTAGCTTTGTAACATCAAATTATTCGGATGTTTTAATTGGAATAGAGGAAGAATAGTGGCTCGTATACTTGTTGTTGATGACTCCCTTGTTATGAAGAGGAAATTAAAACTTATCCTAGCTAAAGCAGGACACAGAATTGTAGCTTTTGCTTCAAACGGAATTTTTGCTCTAAAAGAGTATGAAAGGCATAAACCGGATATTGTTACAATGGATATTACCATGCCCTCTATGAATGGAATAGACGCAGTAAAGAGAATATTAAATCTATACCCTAAAGCAAGAATTATTATGATAAGTGCTCAAAATCAGCAAAATCTTATTTTTTCTGCAATAGAGGCCGGTGCTAAACATTACATCATAAAACCTATAAAAGAGGAAAAATTACTTGATGTTGTCGATCAGGTACTGAGAGACTATCCATAGAATAAAAACACCCTCTTTAACATTATTTTATCTTTATTAAGAACTTAAACTTTAATACAAGAGTATACTAACCGAATCAATTAAAAACCTAATTCTGATCTGTTTTATTTATGATCATAATTTAAGGAGATAATAGAGATGAAAATTTCGCTGCTACAAACTTCGGTAAATGAAAAAGATTATGATCAAAATCTAGAAAAATGTTTTACTTTTTTGAGTAAGGTTGAAAAAGGATCAACAGCTGTTTTACCAGAATTGTTTATACCCGGTTATAGAGAGGAAAATATAATAAGATGTGGTAAAGAGAGTAAAAAAATTATTGAAAAGATCCAATCAATAGCAAAAACAAAAGAGATAAATATTATCGCAGGAACTATATCTGTTTTAGACAATGGTAACTATTTTAACAGATCAATTTCCATAAATAAAATGGGAAAAGTTTTATCTTTTTATAATAAGACACATCTTTTCAAAATGTTGAGCGAAGATATCTATTTCAAGGAAGGAGAAAATTTCCCTGTTTTTGAAATGGAGAAGTTTAATTGTGGTGTTGAAATATGTTACGATTTAAGATTTCCGGAGGTATCAAGAATCTATTACAATAAGGGTGTAAATCTTATTTTTATCCCCGCTGCATGGCCACACAATAGAGTTGAAGTTTTTAAAAAACTATTAGTTACCAGAGCTATAGAGAATCAATGTTATATTGTGGGAGTAAATAGAGCTTCTGATAAAAAGGATAATCTTACATACGGAGGTTCTTCTATGGTTGTTTCTCCCGAAGGTAATATAGTCGATAGTTGTGGCGTATTAGATGAGATAAAAACTGTTTCTATTAACATAAACAAAGTTAATGATTACAGAAAAAATATAAATTGTATGGAGGACAGAAGAGATGACCTTTTCACTCTTAAAGAGGTTTAGTATACTTTTAATCTTTATTTTAAGTAGCTGTTCATATTTAAAACCGGTAGGAGAAAAAAACAGATCCAATAGTTTAAAAAATGATAAATCTATTATTGTTGAAGAGATAAAGGACAGTAAAAAGAATAACTTGGACAATTCCAACGAGAAAATTTCTTCTATTGAAGAGAAAAAGTATCCTAAGAATAACAAAATATTTATTAAATCTTTGTATATAGAGACAAAGATAAATGGAACTTTGGTAAAATTTGACACTCAGGGAAAGATGCCAAAGGATAATATTGCTGTTTCAACTCAAGAAAATGGAAATGTAAATATTACTTTTTACAAAGGTGAATTTTCATCAGCTTTTTACAGTAATATTGAAAAACCTCCATATGTTAAAGATATTCATATTTTTGAATTTGAAGAGAATGTCCAACTTACAATTGTATTTAAAAAGGGATTTAGTTCCAGTGAAATAATATCAAATAGTAGAAAAGTTATTATTTCTCTTTTTAATTAGTTTACTCGACTTTTTAACTTTAATTCCAGATAATCCAATCTAGGTATAAATTTTTAATTCTTTTTGAATAAAAAAATAATACCTCAGTAAGGTTTGATAAAAAACTCATAAATACAGAAGTTAAAGGAAAAGTAAATTTGAGGAGTGGGATCTATTTTGTGTACCCTGCAACTCAGAGAGACCCAAATAATTCATAGCAGAAAAAGTAAATAACTGATAGATGTTAAATTTATTGACAATTCGTAATATTAAACCTTATCCCCATTAGAAAAGTATCTATAACTTAAAATTTTATAGTAGTTCTTTCTTTAAGTTTCAATTATATTATATTAGTACTAGTAGGTTGGGTATCAACATTTTTATTACAGATACCTTTTTTTTAAAGACCTCGGAAAAAGATAAACTCTTATAACTTAACTGGAGGAAATAATGGCTAAGACTGATATTCTTTTAGAGACCGGAACAAATGAGCTTGAACTTTTGGAAATAATACTTGACAATCAGAGTTTTGGTATAAATGTAGCCAAAGTTAAAGAGATTATAATATATGATGACAATAGTAGAGTTGATCTTCCGGAAGCTCCTCCTTCAATAAAAGGTCTTTATTCATATAGAGGTCAAACTTTTACAATTATAGATCTTAACATAGAGCTTGAAAAACCTATTGATGAAAGTAATAATAGAAGACTGGTCGTTGTAACTGAAATGAACTCTGTTTTAGTTGGAATTTTGGTTGATAAGGTAAACTCAATACACAGATACTCATGGAATCAAATTGATCCTGTTGATACCTTTATGGTTGAAGGGAATAGCAGTAAGTTTACAGGAACGGTAAAGTTAAATGAAACAAAGCTTATGTTGCTTCTTGATTTAGAGCATATAAGTTCTAAGCTTCTACCGGAAACTGCACTTAAAGAGGAAGATATTGAGTCTAGACCCGATAAAGAGGAGATTAGAAACAGTAAACAGATTATAATAGCGGAAGACTCTCATCTAATAAGAGGTATGATGCTAAGACTTCTAAACAAAGCGGGTTATTTAAATATAAAATCTTTTGAAAATGGTCAAGCTTGTTATGATGCTATAACAGAATGGAAAGAGAAGGATCTTTTATCGCAAAATGTGGACCTTATAGTTTCTGATATTGAGATGCCTATGTTGGATGGATTAACTCTCTGTAAGAAGATAAAAGAGGATAATAAAACAAAAGATATACCTGTAGTAATATTTTCATCTTTAATAAATGAACAGATGATTATAAAGTGTAATGCCGTTCATGCCAATGGATACATATCTAAGCCAAAGATTGAATCTCTTGTTGAGATAATTGACACCCAACTTGGTTATGGTGATTAGGTTAGCTAAAAAGAGAAAATAGATAAAGAGGTTATGGTAAAATTTTGCCAAGGAACAGAACTTACAAAAGTTAAGTTACAGAAACCCTTTTTAACGAAGATCAGAAAAAAGCAACAAAGCTAAACTTATGCTCCATTGCTTCTTTCTGCCATATTACTAACATATAATTTTAAATCCGGCGTTTTAGAAACAATAATAATTTGTTAAACAACCTAACTTATCTATAAATTATAATTTATGCTAGTTTACATACCGATATAACAGTTCCTCTATTTAAATTAAATTTAGAGGTAATTTTTTGTAAAATATTAGTATGAAAGTAATCCTAGAACTAGGTTTATAAAAAGCTTAAAAGCTGAAAGTAATTTATATCTTTTGATTTTTATCTTTTGATTTTTTCCAAAATATTCATTAAACTTAGGTAGGTTGTCGCCTCTCTAATTTTTTAATATTACAGCTTATTATTAGAGGGAAATATCTAGCCTGTGTAGGAGAAAATTCAATTCTTCTGGTTTATACACAGATGAGGAGATTTTGATATAAAAATAGAGTTTTAAGGAGATTCTGATTTAATGGACGGATTACATGTAATAAAAAGAGATGGAACTGAAGCTGAAATTGATCTGGCGATGATTCATGATGCTGTAGAGTGGGCATGTGAAGGGTATGACAATGTTTCTGTTTCAGATATAGAGATAAACTCCAAACTACAATTTTATGAGGGAATAACAACTTCTGAAATTCAAAAGGTTATGATCCGTTCAGCGGCTGATCTAATCTCTAAGGAGAAACCCAATTATCAGCATGTTGCAGCTAAACTTCTACTTATGGATTTAAGGAAACAGGTATACAAGCAACTAAACCCCATACCTTTTGAGTATTTGATTAGAAATAATATTTACAAAGGTATATATGATAAAATCCTCTTGGAAAAATACACAAATCAGGAGATAGTTTACTTCAGTAAAAAGATAAACTATGACAGAGATTATAAATTTACCTTTGCCGGTTTAAGTCAAATGGTAGATAAGTATCTTCTACAGGATAGAATTTCAGGAGAACTTTACGAAACACCCCAAGAAGCCTTTATGCTAATTGGAATGTTTATGTTCATGAACTACGACAAGAAGTATCGTAGAGACTATGTTGTTAGACTATACAATGCTCTTTCTCAATTTAAAATAAGCTTACCTACACCTATTATGGCAGGAGTTAGAACTCCTCTAAGACAGTTCAGTTCATGTTGTTTGATTGATGTTGATGACTCTATAGAATCTATTATGAACTCTAATACAGCCGTAGGTTATTACACAGCCCAAAGAGCAGGTATTGGTCTTAATTTTGGTAGAATAAGGGGTATTGATGCCCAAATTAGAGGTGGAGAGGTTATCCATACGGGACTTGTTCCATTTTTAAAGATGTATGAAGCTACAACAAAATCCTTTACTCAGAATTCAATTAGAGGCGGAGGCTCAACCTCTACTGTACCATTTTTCCACTGGGAAGTAGAAACCTTTATCCAATTAAAAAATAATAAAGGTAATGATGAAAACAGAGTAAGAAGAATGGACTACTCTGTTGCTTTAAACCGTCTGTTTAGAACAAGGGTAAAGGAGAATAGATCAATAACCCTCTTCTCAAGTGAGGAAACCAGAGATCTTTACGATCTTTTCTACAGCTCCAACTATGAGCAGTTTGAAACTACCTATCTTAGATATGAAAAGAACCCTAACATAAGAAAAAAGGTTATTGATGCAAGAGAATTTTACTTAGCTCTTTTAAAAGAAAGGTACGAAACCGGAAGGATCTATATTTTAAATGCGGATCATGTTAATAAACACAGCTCATTTAAGGATAATATCTATATGAGCAATCTTTGTCAGGAGATTACTCTACCAACTTCACCTTTAGATGATATAAATCTGGAAAATGGTGAAATTGCCATGTGTATTCTAAGTAATATAAATCTTGGAAAAGTTGATGATATTGAGGAACTTGATGGACTCACAGATCTTTTGGTAAGATTTTTAGATGAGCTTATTGATTATCAAGAGTATCCCGTTAAAGTTGCTGAAAAATCTACCAAAAATCGCCGTAGTCTTGGAATAGGTGTTTCGGATGTTTTCAACTTCTTGGCAAAAAACAATCTTCGTTTTGACCAAAAAGAGGGAATAAAGACCATTCACAGCTATATGGAAAGATTCCAATACGGTCTTATCAAAGCATCTGCAAACCTTGCAAAAGAGAAAGGCAGTTGTAAATATTTTTCAAACACTAAGTATTCAGATAATATATTCCCTATTGACACCTATGAAAAAAATGTAGATGAGATTGTTCCAAACAAGCTATTGTGTGATTGGGAAGAGCTTAGAGATTTAGTAAAAAAATATGGCCTTAGGAACTCAGCTCTTTCAGCTATACCTCCAGCTGCTTCCAGCTCCATTGTATCAAACTCCACAGCAGGTGTTGATCCGGTAAGAAAGCTATTGATTGCTAAAATGAGTAAGTATGGTCCGTTAAAACAACTTGTACCGGGTTTTGATACTTATAAAGATAATTATCCTCTGGCATGGGATATTGATAATGAAAGTTATATTAAATTTATATCTATCTTTCAAAAATTTATTGATCAGAGTATAAGTACAAATCTTTACTACAATATTGCAAAATATCCGGATAACAAGGTTCCAATGAAAGATTTGGTAAGACATGAAAGTATGGCCTATAAATATGGATTAAAGACTTTATATTACCTAAACAGTAATGATAACTCCGGAGAGGACTCTCAAATTTTAGCACAAAAGAATGAAGATGAACCTGTTATCCAAATACAAAATATCAATATTATCCCTAATGAGGTTATGATTGACAGTGATGGTATGGACGGGTGTGAAGGTGGAGCTTGCTCTGTATAAAAATAAAGTAGAGGTTTATCTTAAAAGATAAGAGTTTTAAAAAACGGTCAGTTAAAAAAGTTGAATTTGGGAAGCAATATCTAAAAAAGGTAAATAAACAGCGGGAAATTCAATATAAAAACTCTAAAATAAAGTAGAGGTTAAAAATGGAAAAACGAATACCAACCATTTATAGTGATGAAAAGATTGATTTCTTGAAAGAGAAAATCTTTTTTGGAAGAGGTAAAAATGTTCAGAGATATGATGTACAAAAATATCCTTTCTATGAAAAGCTTTCCCAAAGAATGCTCAGTTTCTTTTGGAGACCTGAAGAGGTATCTTTAATTAAGGATATTAATGATTTTAATACACTTTCAGACCAAGAGAAGTTTATTTTCACGGAAAATCTAAAATATCAAACATTATTGGACAGTGTTCAAGGTCGCTCCCCTTTTATAACATTTGGTCAGGTAACAAGTTTACCTGAAGTAGAGGAAGCTATAATTATATGGGACTTTTTTGAAACTATCCACAGCATAAGTTACTCATACATTATCAAAAATGTATACACAAATCCGAGTGAAGTATTTGATGATATTATGGTAAATGATATGATTGTTGAAAGAGCTAACTCTGTAACAGATCACTACAACGATTTTTACCACTATCTAATTAAATATCAAGCGAAGCAATTGGGAGTTAGTGGAACCGAAGATATAAATCTTGATGAACTAAAAAAGAAACTCTACTTAGCTTTAATTTCTGTTAATATTTTAGAAGGGGTTCGTTTCTATGTTTCATTTGCCTGTTCTTTTGCTTTTGCCGAAAATAAAAAGATGGAAGGTAACGCAAAGATTATCAAATTTATAGCCAGAGACGAAAATGAACATCTTGCCATTACTCAGAAAATGATAAACACTCTTAGAAGAAATAAGGAGGAAGGTTTCTCCGATATTATTCCTGCTTTAGATGATGAAGTTTATAAGATGTATAAAGATGCAGCTATGCAGGAGATAAGATGGGCTGAGTATCTTTTCAAGAACGGATCTATAATTGGCTTAAATGATAAGCTACTTATTAAATACATGAAGTATTTGACAGATAAGAGACTTGGAGGGATTGGTTTAAAACCTATCTTTGATGAACCAAATAACCCTCTTTCTTGGATGGATCATTGGCTTAGAAACGATGAAGTTGAAGTACTTCCTCAAGAAACCGAGATAAGCTCCTATGTAGTAGGAGGAATTGATATGAGCGTTAAAGATGATGATTTTGATTTTTAGATTCTAAATCGGTCTGACAAAAATAGAATAAACGTTAGATCGTTTTGGGAAGTTATATAACAGAGACAAAGCAAGCTTTGTCTCTATCTTTTTTGAGACTAGAACAGATAAACTACAACTCAACTATATCAATATTTAAAGTGATTTATAAATCCTTTGTTTTTTATTGACAAATTTTTAGTTTTAGCCTATTTTTAAGCACTTTTTTGATCGCTTGTATCAATAAGCTCTTTGGGGAAAATATAAACAGATAGCTTATTTTTAGATATATGTCGCTTTAAGGTTTAACTTATAATAAAGGATTTATGAGTTGCAAATTAAATATTTTTGTCATGAAACAGAGTGGAAAAATATCAAACAATTAACCGAGTGCCTTCCGACACCATTTATCTTAATTGATAAATCTAAAATATTGAGAAATTTTAAGGAACTGGCATCCTGTTTTAATTATGGTAAAATATACTATGCCATGAAAGCTAATCCCGATAAGGAGATTCTTTCATTATTGGATAAGCTCGGTTCATACTTTGATTTTGCCTCTATTTATGAATTGAGAGAGCTTCTAACTCTGGGGATCTCTCCAAAGAGGTTAAGCTTTGGGAACACGATAAAAAAGGTTAGTGCAATTAAGTATGCCTTTGAACAAGGTGTAAGGGATTTTGTTACGGATAGTGAAAACGATCTTATAAATCTTTCAAAATATGCACCCGGCTCCAATATTTTTGTACGAATTCTTGTAGAGGGTTCACAGACTGCAGAATGGCCTCTGTCTCGCAAATTTGGTTGCCAACCGGATATGAGCTTAGAGTTACTGGAGAAGGCTATTGAATTGGGTCTTAATCCTGTAGGGGTCTCCTTTCATGTTGGATCTCAACAACACGATATAGGATCTTGGGATTCTGCAATTGCGAAGGTTAAATACATTTTTGATTGGATTAAAAAGAAAAATGGTATTGAGCTAAAACGGATCAACATTGGTGGCGGGTTCCCTACTGACTATAATAGGCGTACCAATAGTTTAGATCTGTATGCCAGTGAGATAAAGCGATATCTGGATGAGGATTTTGGAAAAAATTTACCGGAAATTTGGCTTGAACCGGGAAGGGCTTTGGTGGGTAATGCCGGAGTGTTGGTTTCTGAAATTGTTCTGGTTTCCCGTAAATCCAAAACAAGTCTCAATCGCTGGATCTACCTTGATGCAGGCATGTTTAACGGCTTGATTGAAACCATTGGGGAATGTATAAAATACCCTGTGTACACCGCTAAAGATGATTTCCCTGAAAAGGAGGAAGCTGTTTTAGCCGGTCCAACCTGTGACAGCATGGATGTTATGTATGAAGATCAAATGTACTCATTGCCTCTAAACTTAGTCGAGGGGGATAAGGTGTATTGGTTCTCCACAGGGGCTTATACTCAAAGCTACGCCAGTGTTAACTTTAATGGATTTCCCTCTATTAAAGCCTATGTAATGAAGGATTTTTCTGTTGAAAGTTTTAATAAATTAAATATAGAAAGGGGGGCATAATGAAATCTCTCGGAAACCATATTTTAGTGGAGTTCTACGGTTGTAACCCTAAGATTTTAAACGATGCTGAATTGATTGAAAAAATTATGTTAGAAGCAGCTAGGATTAGTGGAGCTACAATTGTTAGCCATGATTTTCACACCTTTAATCCTCATGGTGTTAGTGGAGTAGTAGTTATTGCCGAATCCCACTTAACTATTCATACCTGGCCTGAGTATGAGTATGCAGCAGTTGATCTTTTTACCTGTGGAGATACCGTTGATGCTTGGAAAGGGTTTATTCATTTGAGAAATGAGTTAGATTCAGGACATATCTCTACTGTAGAGATGAAGCGTGGTCAGCTTCACAATATCAAAGGTGAAATTAGGCATAAACCAGAAAATGCGGAAATTTAAACTAATAAAAAGATTTATTAAGAGGTTATTATGGAATTATGGTATAATGAAGTATTTGAAGATGAGACACTGACACTGGGAGCCAGAACCTCACTAAAAATAGATAAAGTACTCTATCAAGGGAGATCTAAATATCAAAAAATAGATATTTTACATACTACTGACTTTGGTAATTTAATGCTTTTAGATAATATTATTATGCTAACGGAAAAAAATGAGTTCTCCTACCATGAGATGATTGCTCATGTTCCCTTAATTGCTCATCCAAATCCTGAAAAAGTATTAATCATTGGTGGTGGAGATGGAGGAACAGCCAGAGAGGTGGTAAAACACCCTAGAGTAAAAAAATGTGTTATGGTAGAGATTGATCAGCTTGTAATAGATAAATCTAAAGAGTTCTTTCCGGGAACAGCATCTGTTTTTACCAATCCTAAGCTGGAGCTTATTGTAGATGATGGAATAAAATATATGCAAGATCATAAAAATGAGTTTGATGTAATTTTAATTGACTCTACCGATCCTTTTGGTCCGGCTGAAGGTTTATTTAAAAAAGAGTTTTATAAAGATGTTTACACAGCTCTGAAAGAGGATGGTATTGCAACAGCTCAAGCAGAAACCCCATACTTCTATCCTAAGATACAAAAAAACTATTTTAAAATGCTAAAAGAGTTATTTTCTAAGGTTACTATGTATATGTCTTTTATCCCTTTCTATCCTAGTGGAGCTTGGTCACTCTCCTTTGCTTCTAAAAAGTACAAACCATTTGACAGCCCTAGATTAGATGAAATAAAAGATTTAGGAAAGCTTGACTATTTTAACGAAGAGATCTATAAAGGGTGTTTTGCGATTCCTGAATTTGCTAAAAGAAATTTAGAGCTTTAACCATTAGATCCTAAATAAAAAGGTCTCGAAAAATCGAGACCTTTTTATTTAGAAAATTTTATTCTATTTCAAAACAACCTTGATAAACTTCTTTTTCCCTTTTTTCATAGGAATAGTATTATTAACAATAAACTGATCTGTAACAGGTTCATTAAAATTGACTATCTTTATATTATTTATAGAAAGTCCACCCTGTTTAATCATTCTTTTTGCTTCACCCTTGGTTGTAAAAAGACCTACCTCAACTGCAAGATCGGTAACATTCATTGATTCAATATTAGATCTCTCTATCTCAACTTCCGGAGCACCGTCAATACCTCCACCTGTAAACACTTTTCTGGCAGCTTCTTGAGCCTCTCTGGCAGCATCATCACCGTGAACAATCTTAGTTGCCTCATAAGCTAAAACCTCTTTAGCACTATTGAGTTCAGCACCTTCGAGCTTCTCATATTTAGCAATCTCATCAAGTGGCATAAATGTATAAAGCTTCATGAACTTAACAACATCATTATCCAAGCTGTTTCTCCAAAACTGATAATAATCATAAGCAGAAGTAAGATCTTTATCTATCCAAACAGCACCCTCCTCTGTTTTTCCCATCTTCTTACCTGCAGAATTTGTCATTAATGGAGCTGTCATCCCGTAAACAGATTCACCTTTTTTTCTTCTTACAAGCTCAATACCGGCAATAATATTTGACCATTGATCATCACCACCAATCTCTAAATTACAATCATAGTTGTTGTGGAGATAGAAAAAATCGTAGGCTTGAAAAAGCATATAGTTAAACTCTAAAAATGTTAGACCTTTTTCCCATCTAACCTTGAAACATTCAGCAGCAAGCATCCTGTTAACAGTAAAATGAGGCCCTATATTTCTCAAAAAATCAACATAGTTAAGATCTTTAATCCAATCCCAATTGTTTAATAGTAGAGCTTTCTCCTCTTCAAAGTTAATAAAGCTTGAAAGTTGCTTCTTAATACCCTCAACATTTTCATCAATCTTTTCAGGGGTCAACAGCTCTCTCATGGAATCTTTACCACTAGGATCACCAATCATTGCAGTTCCACCACCAACAATACAGATGGGTTTATGACCCGCTTTTTGAAGATGTGAAAGTATCATTATAGGAATTAAATGTCCAATGTGCATTGAAGGTTTAGTAGGATCGAAACCAACATACATTGAAATCTTTTTCTCATTTAACAGTTTCTCTATATTCTCTTCATCAGTTAATTGCTTTATAAAACCCCGTTCTTTAAGCTCTTGAAATATATTCATCAAACTACTCCTTTTTAATAAAATGGTTAGACTATTGCAAAGTACTAATATTATATAAAGATGTCAATCTAATAAAAAAGCTCCGAAATTTCGGAGCTTTTTTATTAATATTCAGTAGAAGATTATTTAACAAGAATCATCTTCTTAGTCATAACCTTATTATTAGCAATAAGCTTATAGTAGTAAACACCACTTGAAAGAGCTTTAGCATCAAAGTTTACAGAGTGAGTACCACTTTTAAGGTTATTGTTAATAAGCTCACTAACCATCTGACCTTGAGCGTTAAATACTGCAAGTTTTACATTAGAAGCAGTTGAAAGATCAAAGCTAATTGTAGTAGATGGATTGAATGGGTTAGGGTAGTTTTGATAAAGAGTCGTAGCTACAGGAAGAAGCTCTTCAACAGCAGAACCACCAACTCCTTTAAGCACCTCTACATCATCAATATACCAGTGATTAATATCGTAGCTGTTTCCATCAAACTTGAAAGCAATTCTAAATGTAGGTGTTCCAAATCCTGCAACACCCTCGTTAACAAATATTGTGTCAATAATAGCATTAGTAGTAGTTTCGTTTGGTAATACCTTTAAGTTTTCCCAGTTTTCGCCGTCTTCACTTGTAACTACAGCAATTTCATACTCATTATTACCAGAACTGAAATGATCAACCATATACTTATACACAATAGATCCGGAGATTAAACCGGAAGTATTGATTTCAGGAGAAATTAAATATTGAGCTGCTGTAGTTTGAGGATTCCAATTGAAATGTGCCTCAGGAGCCTCTCCACCTGCATTGTTTCCACTTCCAGCTTCCCAGTTATTTCCTCCTTCTGTAGACCAACCTTCTCCAGGGAAGGTAGAGAAATCATTAGAAAGTAATACAGGATCATTACACAGCTGAGTATACTCAAGAGTAGCCTCAACATCTTTATCAGCTTCCATTTCAACAGTAAAGTTAAATGATACAGGAGCATCATCCGGAGTATCAAAAGTAACAGCTACCTCAAAATCTTTAGATTCACCGGCAGCAATAGTTCCCAAACTACCGGAAGTGGTAGAGAAACTAATCATATTGCTATTGTCTGATGAAACAGAAGCAACGGCACCGGTAATATCAGCACTACCATTATTTGTAAATGTATACACATAGTTTACAGTTTGCCCATCTTCAGGAAGAAGAAGATCTTGGGAATAAGATGTTTCAACAATAGGAGACTGAGCAAAAATATTTACTTTACCTTGATAATCACCTTTTGAGTCATCTGTAATAGTAAGATTTAAAACAATTTTTTCACCATTAGGTACATTGTTTGCCAAATTTATTGAAAGAGCTCCGGTAATAGAAGATGAATCTCCGGCTGCAATATTTCCAAACGATTCAGAACCATCTGCTATTGTAGCAAATTCACTTTCAGTAGTAGCAACAACATTTATAGAATTAGCAGTCTCAATACCAATATTTTTTAATTCAAGATCTATAGTTACTTCCTCTCCATAAACAGGATTGTTGATAACATAATTGTTAACTGATAACCAAGGTCCATCTAAAGGAACTACATCAATCTCTTCCATATAAGGTTTTGCAAAAGGAGAAGAGATAAATAGATGTGCTTTTCCTCCTAAGTATGGAGGGTCTAGCTCAACATTAGCAACACCACTATCATCAGTTATAGTAGCACCAAGAACATCACCATCATCATTTTTCATAACTACATAAGATCTTGCTCTTGTATTAACTTCAAATGTTGCAACACCAGGAGTTACAGTAGGAAGATGAGAAACCTCTAAATCTGTAGGTTCACTGATATAAATTTGAACAGAAGGATCTCCAAACAGATGATAAGCTTCCCAATAGTATAAAATCTTAGAAGAAGCCATTGCATCAACAGCTAATAATCCAACATGTTTAACACCAGCCTGAGTTGGGTAATCAACATGCATTAAACCATCAATCATACCTGGTTTATCAGGAGTGTAATTTGGAGTAGTATTACCTACAGCAGGTTCTCCAACACCCATTGCTAAATCCTCATCCCAATAAGTAGAAGCAGAAGCACCAATAAATCCAATTGATCCTTTATTCTCAGCATTTAACCATGCTTCACCAAAACACTCAGGTGTTCCAAAAGATCCTGTTAAACAGCAATTTCCAATAACCAGACCGTATTTACCCTCATTTTGTAAGTTATTTATGTCAGATATCTGGAAACTAGGATCTCCAAAAGAGGTTTGTGATCCGTGAGCAGTATAGTTATAGTAGGCTACACCATCTGAAACATTATTAATAATATTTTGAGATTGCCCGGGAGCTCCATCATAATACGGGATACCTGTAATATCCATAACGTCACCAGTTATAGGATTTTGATAATCGCCATCAAAATAGTAAGTCATAGCATAAAGAATATGAGGATTTCCATAAGTAGCTTGGTGAGAACCATCTGCTCCGGCAGTACCCATTGCTCTCTTTAAGTATGAAATATCTGTACCTGCTGTTGCAAACTGATCTCTCTCATACCAAATTGTTTTATCAACTTGAGCTGCAAGTTCATCTTCTGATCTAACAGAGAATCTACCAACATAGATAGAAGGTAAGTGGTTTCCTGAACTTGGATTCGCCGTTCCAACTACACCATAAGGAAGGTCAGAAGTTGAAACTCCGGATGTAAGACCATTTGTCTTCGTTTGAACAGTGTATGTACCATTCATATCACCAACAACAAGTAGGAAAGATGGTTTAGGATCTAAGTTTTCATACTGCTCTTCAACCCACTCATCAACTTGAGTATATGTTTCAGAAGATGATACATAGTGATCTACAACATTAAACCCTTTATCTTTCTTCCAAGAAATAAATTCATTAAGCTTTTCATTTCCTTCCAATTGATCTGAAGCAACAATAAGATATGTAACTGGAATTTTTGTTAAATCCTCTCTAGAAGAGATAGGTTTATAGTTTACAATTGAATTAAAAGCACCTTCAAAGAATGGTGAATATTCACTAATCTTTCTACTAGTATCTCCACCCTCAAAATTAACTTTAACATCAGCACTCTCAATAACTATAATCTCATTTGTAACAGGATTATACTTAACAGGAGAGAAAGTTAATTTAGCTACTGAAACACCTCTCATTGTTCCAAGATCAGAAACATTAACAGCATTTTCAGCACCAACAAATTGATCTCTAGCATAAACTGAGTTATCTATTTGGAATATGATATCCTCAGGATTTGTACTCTTTGAGTAGCTAGGTTGCTTAGGAGCAAGCTTGTAAGTTACTCCAAAATCAGAAAGGTTGTATCTTTTTTCAACAACATTTTCTAACTCGATTGAATATTTTGCACCTGCCGGCATCTCAATTAGTTCACTGTAGATAGGAAGTGCAGGAGATCCAATTTCTCCATCTGTATAGTTTGAGATTGTAAGCTCTGAAAATTCACCGGCATCAGTTCTGATGTCATTAAAATTTAAAGAACCAGTTGTAAATTTAACTTCAAGATTGGAATCGCTGTTTCTCACAACATCAATACCATTTGAAGAGTTGTTAATTTTAACCTTATCCGCATACATTGATACAGAAAGAATAAGCGTTAAAACTATCGCTAACAACTTTTTCATTAAAATCCTCCTGAAATTTAGGTTTTAGTGTTTTCGCAATACAATTCGAGTATGAAATATAGTTACTTTATAGCAACTAAATCAACTAATAATTAAATAAAATACCATTATTACTCATTTGCTAAAAAATTATAATTTAATTTTATCTATAAAATCAACAAAAAACATAGGAATCTCTCCCTTACCCTTAACATGAACTATATCTCTTCTTGTAAAAAAATATTTATTAGAATCTAAAAACTCCATACAAGTTTGAGATATATTTAACCTCATGGGATGGGAATTTACTTGCATCCTCTCGGCAGTATTAACTGCATCTCCAAATATATCAAATAGAAACATCTTCTTACCTATAATTCCACAGACAACTTCACCTGTATCAATGCCCATCCTAACACTCCATTTAACAGAGTGAATTTCTGCTCTTTTTTTAAGATACTCAAGAATCTCAAGACCGCTTTTAACCAAATTATCAACAAACTTGCCGTTTTCATCCGTTAAAGAACTTACCGCAAGATAAGCATCTCCTATTGTTTTGATTCTTACACAGCCGTACTTGTCTAAAATATCATCAAAATTTGAGTAAATATCATTTAGTTCATCTAAAACAAAAGTTGCACCCAAAGATTCACAATGCTTTGTAAAATCAACAATATCAACCATCAAGACCGAAATCCCTTTATAGGTTTTAGGGTTAACCTTGTTCTCATTTTCAAGCATCTCATAAGCTATCTTTTCAGGTAAAACAGAAACCATTATGTTGGATACCTTATTCTTTTCAACAAACAGTTTCCTATTGACTCTTAAAATGATAAAGATTGAGATAATTAAGAGTAACACAAAAGATAAAGTTGAAATCAGTATTATATTTTTTCTCTCATTGATAACTCTATCCCTTTCCATACTGATAATATTCAACTCATTCTCCTTTTTCAAAAGCTCAATTTCCTGCTCCTTTTGAAGAAGTGAATATCTAGTTGCCAGCTTTGCTGCTTCATTTGAGATATTTTTATTGAATACAGAATCTTTCAAAGAGTTATACTTTGAAAATAGCTTAATAGCTGCTTCATTTTCTCCGTTTATAATTAAGGAAGCAACTTTTAGAAAAATATATTTCAATCTTACTTCAATATTAGAAGAGAGTATTTTGGAGCCATCTATCTTTCTTAGAACCTTATTACAGCTACTTTTTTCACCCATTTTATGATAATTTAAAGCAATGTTAAGCATAGTTTTAACATAACCAATCTCATTACCTCTCTGTTTATCTGCTTTTGCGGACTTTTCTAAATACAGATTGGATTTTTTATACTCCTTTTTTTTTGAATAGATTAAACCGATATTATTAGACAATACTGAAAGTCCGTTGGAATCTTCATTATTTTTATCAATCTCAAAAGATTTCATGTAGTAATCAAGAGAAAGATTCAAACTATCCTGACTAAAATAAACATTACCAATATTTGAGTAGGCTATAGACTCACTAAAGAGATCTCCTTCCTTTTTAGCCAAATATAAACTCTCTTTATATCTCTGTTTAGCATACTCATATTCACCAAGATTAAAATAGACATTTCCCAAACCATTGAGAACTGAAACAGACGTTCCTCCTTCCATCTTAGATATACTAAGAACCTCCTTATAGCTCTCAATAGCCTTGTCATACTCTCCTAGATCAGTAAAGTTTTGAGCTAAATTATTTAAACAGGCTTTAAGGCCTTCCAAATAGTTATTTTTTCTATAAATCCTAATAGCTTTCTCGTAGAAAGAATTTGACTTCTCAAAATCTTGCATATCACAGTAAACAGAGCCAAAAACGTTGTATATTCTACCTAATTGATTCTCACTATCCTTATCATCTCCATTGCAAAGTTCCAAACATTTAGAAAGACAGGAAAGCGACTCTTCATAGTCCTCCAATATATATTTAGAGATAGCTTTATACCTGTAAAGCTTAACAAGTTGATAATTATCATTTTTTACAAGAGGAATAAGAGAATCAGAAATTGCAATAGCTAATTTAGGATCTTTATTGTAAATATTTGGAATTGAGTTTATCCTAAAGAGAGTAGATTTGGATATATTTGCAAATATAAATGTTTGTAAAATTAAGATTATAAGTAGTAAGTGCTTCATTTTTAACCTATTTAGTATAAGTAGAAAAAGTTTTTCGATAAAAACAACTATAAGGAAATTACAGCTTAAAAATTTTATCTTCTATTCTTCAGATATCAACACTACCATAGTATAGTAACAAACTTAAAAACATTAAAAATTTCATACCACTAATAATACCAAAACCTCAGATTGAATAGAACTCTTTTAGCTAATAGCCTATAATTGATAACAGAAAAAGAGCACCTAAATGCTCTTTTCTAACTACTTTACCATTTTACCACATTCAAAATTAGAAAGCTTATCTAAACATAGCTTTAATGCTACCCCAACTTGCATGGATACCTGAAGTTGCAACACTAATAGATTTAGAATCACTGTATTCAACAGAACCATCAATGTTTTTGAACTTTAATCTATAAAATATTTTGTTGCCTTCATTTTTCAAATAGGGATCCTTATCCAATAAAATATAGGAACTATTGGAACCTTGGGGCTCTTCACTCTTAAAAACCTTATAATTCTCATCGTTTGAAGATTTTTCCACCAAAATCTTATACAATCCAGACTCTTTTCCTGTTTGAAACTCTATTTTAACTACACCATTAACTTGATTAAGTTCAAACTTTTCCAACTCAACAAAGCCAAACAAAAAGGCATTAAAAAAAAGTATAAAAAGAATATATTTAACCATAACTCTAAACCTCTAGCCTATTTTAAGCAAGATCTCTTAAGGATGATATATCCCCTCCCTGCTAAAATAATATATACAGCCTAACAAGTAGTGTCAAGTAATTAAAATTAAAAAAGCTGTTACTAAGAGTATGCTTTCTATACTAATCCGTACTCCTTATCCAACCTCTTTTTTACAAGTTCTCTCTTTAAACCCGGAAGCCTATCAACAAAAAGAATACCTTCCAAATGATCATTTTCATGCTGGATAGCTCTCGATAATAAACCGGAAGCTTCTATCTCCTTTTCATTACCGTCTATATCAAAATACTTAACCCTTACAAACTTAGCCCTTTTTACTTTTTCATAAACTCCCGGAACAGACAAACACCCCTCTTCCCCAACAACGGAACCTTTTTTCTCTATAATTTGAGGGTTTATGAAAACTTCTTCAAAGTATTTTGACCTGTCATCTGTATCGGGGTCATCTTCCGGAGGAGTAGATATAACAAACAACTTTATGGATTTCCCAACCTGAGGTGCAGCCAAGCCAACACCAATTTCATCATAACAGGTTTGAAACATCTCTGAAACTAAATCCTTTAACTCCTGATCAAAAATTTCAATTTTTTTAGTTTCAGATCTTAAAACCTTCTCCCCATATTCCATTACTTCCATACTACCCCCTAATATAAAAAGGAGAGAGATATTTAAATATCTCTCTCATAAAAATAAGATTTATTATCAACACTTAAGCTTTTGCTTCAGGTTTACCCTGAACTGTAGAAACAGAATCTTTGGAAATTTCAACAATTGTATCTTTTCCAAGATTAACTAAAAAGCTGGAATCTTTAACCTCTGTAATAGTACCGTAGAATCCGCCAATAGTAATAATTTTATCACCCTTTTTTAGAGAAGAGATCATCTCTTTCTGCTCTTTAGCCTTCTTTGCCTGCGGTCTTATCATAAAAAAATAGATAATTATTATAATTGCGATAAAAGGGATCATTCCCATAAGTCCACCTTCTCCGTTTCCGGCTCCGGACATAGCTATTGTTGTTAATGAGTTCACAAACTCCCTCCGTTTTTACTTAAGAATATAAATAATCTATACAAGAATAAAAAGCTTTTTAAAAATAGACGCTTAAAATAAATACCACTATTTAATAAAAAAGGATCAAATATAGCTCGTCAAAAGCCTTTAAGATTAGTCTATTTAATATGTTATACAGGCATTTAAAAACAAAATGTAACTGTTCGAAACAAGATCTATAAAAACTTTACAGCTAATGAAGAAAAAAGAAGTAATAAAAACAAGGATTTAGCTTAGCCATATATTTGCAATCTTTACCTAAAAAAGGTTTCTATCAGCTACCTATTTTAAGCTTTATCATTGGGAATTGCTTTGCATCTTTAATATGAAATAAAACCCAAGTAGACCAAAATATTCTCAAAACCACAGAATTAAAAAAAATAGATACAGTAAATTATAAAAAACGGAACCTAAATAAATTAAAACTTGTATAATTTCCGTTATTAATATATCTATTATGAATGTAAGAAAATACTTAAGGTAGATTTTATGACCTCAAGATACTCATCAATAATTGAAAAAATAATTAAAGAGCTGGAAAACATAAATAAGAGTGTAAACAGAGAACTTATTATAAACTCATATAACTTTTCATTTGAGATACATAAAGACAGTTTTAGAAAATCTGGTCTTCCCTATATAGAGCATCCAATAAGAGTTTGTGAAATATTACTCAAAATGAAAGTTGATGATATCACTATATCTGCAGCTCTCCTACATGACACCGTTGACGGATTAACCGTATCCTTAGAAATGATTAAAGAAAAGTTTGGAAATACGGTTGCGGAACTTGTAGATGGAATAAATAAAATAAATGAGATTAAATTTAATACATCTGAACAAGATAAAGCTGATAATTTTAGAAAAATAGTTATAAGTATGGTTAAGGATATCAGAGTGTTAATGATTAAGTTTGCAGACAGACTTCACAACATGAGAACAATTAGATATCTAACTCCTTATAAGCAAAAAAGAATTGCAACCGAAACTTTAGAAATATATGCTCCCATTGCTTACCGTTTTGGAATGTACAGCCTCAAATCTGAGCTGGAAGACCTCTCTTTTGAGATTGTGAATCCGGTAAACTTTGAAAATATAAAATCAATGTTAAAATTTTCCAAAGAGGAGATGACTGAGAAGCTTAATATTCTAAAACCAGAAATAGAAGAAGCTCTCAAAAAAAATGGAATAGATGCTACTGTAAACGGGAGAGTTAAACACTATTACTCCATACTCAGAAAAATCCAAACAAGAAATAAATCTTTTGAAGAAATTTTAGATCTTATGGCTCTTAGAATTATTATAGAGAATAACGATGTGGGAGAGTGTTATAAAGCTCTAAATATTGTACACTCTCTGTACAGACCAATGCCAAATATGGTTACAGATTTCATAGCCGACCCTAAAAGCAATGGTTATAAGAGTTTACATACAAAGGTATTTTATAAAGATCAGGTATTTGAGATACAAATTAGAACAAGAATAATGCATGAAATTGCAGAATTTGGTCTTTCTGCCCACTGGAGATATAAAATGGGTGGAGAAGGGGATTCTGATGGAATTGATGTATATATTGATAGGATCAAAACCTTACTTTCCAATAGTTTTGAGCTCAGTGATCCAAAAGATATCTTAAATGATATTAAGAGTAGTTTTACTGCAAATGAAGTGTATGTGTTCACACCCGATAAAGACCTTATAGTACTTCCTGAAAAATCTACACCCGTAGACTTTGCGTATAAGATTCACGAATCATTAGGAAATAGCTGTATAGCAGCAAAAGTCTCTGGAAAAATTGTTCCTCTAGATACCCAACTTGAAAATGGAGATATTGTTGACATTGTAAGATCAAACAAACAAGACCCTTCCTATGAATGGCTAAACTTTGTTGTTACCGCAAAAGCAAAATCAAGCATAAAAAGCCATTTAAAAAAGATGCAGTTTGAACAAAGCATTGCCATTGGAGAAGAGCTATTTAACAATGAACTTCATAAAATAAGCTATAATGCAGACAGCTTGGATATGCTGGAAATAGCGAACCAATTTGGCAAAAGCACAAAAGAGGAGTTCTTCTATCTTATAGGAGACGGATCTATTTCTGTACAAAAAGTATTAAAAAAGATCATACCGGATTTTGATCACAAAAATAAAAAAGGAGTATTTAACAAATTTTTGGGTAAAATAAAGGTAAAGGCAGGTAAAAATAAATTTGGAATCAATGAAGACAATCAGAAGATTATGCTCTATTGTGAAAGCTGCTATCCCCTACCCGGAGATAGTATTGTTGGCGTTTTAGAACCTACAAAAGGGTATATTATACATAAAACGGATTGTGAAGAACTATCTTCAATACCAAAATCAAATATTACTCATATGAACTGGGAAAAGAGCAATAATGTTAAGTACAAAGCTGTTCTAAATATTGTTTGTGAAGATAGAAGTAGTCTTTTAAAGGATATCTCCATAATTTTATGTGATCATGGAGTTGAACTATCATTTTTCAGAATGGAGAAAAAAGGAGCAATAGCCGTTGTTGAATGCTTAGCGGAGGTAAATAGTTTAAGCCACTTCTCAAAAATCAGGAAAAAATTACTGAGAGTAAAATCTATAATGAGAGTTAGTAGAAAAAGAGATAAGAGGAGCAATAAGGTAATAGACTGTGAAGATTTTTTAGATAATTATAATAAAGGCTTATTAGGAAACAGGAGTTAGAATCAGATGAAAAAGGTTAAGTGTTTTCTATTTAAGATCTCATGAAAGAGCCACAAACATAGAAGTTGTTAAATATAATTATATTAACCTTTTTCAGTAGAACCCTCTTCCAATCTTTAGATTTATTACAACTCTAAAGTTCAACTTCTTTAATGAAAGCATTGAATCTAAACTATATTACAAACCAACTCTAAAAAGCTACTCTATACCCTCAGCTATAAAAAACTTTTGAACAGCTAACTTTACCTTCTGGTAGGAATCCATTTTTAAAGCTTTATTTGCCAAAACCTTACACTTATTAGTATCAAGCTTTGTAATCAAATCTTTTATAATCGGTAATACCGGGGTGGATACACTTAAATTTTTAATACCTAAACCAAGCAAGATAGGTACAGCCTCATTAACGCCTGCCATCAATCCACAAACACTTATATACATATCCCTCTTAAGTGCGGCATCGGCAGAGGTTTTAATTAGTCTGAGAACAGCAGGATCTAAAGAGTTAAAGATATAGGCAACTTTACTATTTCCCCTATCTGCTGCTAAAGTATATTGAGTTAAATCATTTGTTCCTATACTAAAAAAATCACAATATTTAGCCAGTTCATTTACCATAATAACAGCTGAAGGGATCTCAAGCATTATACCCTTTTGAAGATTAGGATTAATATTAAACCCCTCTTTAATAAGATCCTTTGAAGCTTTTGACACTATTCTATTAAGAGCTTTTATCTCATTTATAGAGGTGATAAAAGGGACCAAAAGCTTTAAATTATCATTCTCACTGGCTCTCAAAATTGCTCTTAAGTGAGGAATCAAAAGATCTTTTCTATCAAAGAGTAATCTCAACCCTCTTAAACCAAGAAAAGGATTATCCTCTTTTGCGGAAAATTTACCCAAAAGTTTATCTCCACCTATATCAAAAAGCCTGATAATCAACTTATCAGGATAGATAGCCTTAGCTGCACTATCAAAGATCTTAAACTGTTCATCTTCACTTAAAATACCTGTTTTTCGTTCAAAAACAAACTCAGTTCTAAAGAGCCCAACTCCGCCATCGGTGAATTTTTTAATATTTCCAATCTCATTTTCAGTCTGAATATTTATAGAAAGATTAACCCTCTCTCCATCTCTAGTAAACGACTCTCTATTCTGAAGCTTAAAACTCAGCTCATTCAATCTATCCTGATACCTCTGCTTAAGTTTCTCATACTTAATAATGGTATCTTCAGAAGGATTAACAATTACATTCCCTCTATTTCCATCAACAATAATTCTATCGTTATCTTTTATTGTCGTTAGAACTTTCTTTACACCTACTACAGCAGGAATACCCATAGATCTTGCCAAAATTGCGGCATGACTGGCATCTCCCCCAAGTTCGGTTACAAAACCAAGAGTGTTACTATTACCTAAATTAACAGTATCAGAAGGTAAAATATTCTTAGAAACAACTATCTGCTGTTTGTGAAGAAGATTTATCTTTTTACCATCATTTTCCTGAAAGAAAATTTGACGAACAATCCTTCTGCAAACATCTTCAACATCAAAAGCCCTTTGAGAAAGATATTCATTGTTGGATTTTTCCAACATGGTTTGATAGCCTTTCATAATCTTGCTCACAGCATAAGAAGCGTTACTACTCTTTTGAGTTATAAAGCTTTTTACCTGATCTATAAGTACTTGATCTTTTAATAGAAGAATGTGAGTATCAAATATTTCGGCAGCTTTAACTCCTCCATTTTTCAAAGCTTTCTTTTTATCTCTCAAAATAGCTTTTTCAGAAATATTCAGAGCTTTTTCATAGAGAAGAAGCTCTTTTTCAACATCAACACCATCACTATTTTGGGATACCGTAAGAACTTCATGTACATAGTAAAAAGCAGGGGCAATACTTATACCCGGACTTACACCAATACCTTTTAATATCTTCTCTTTCTTTTTATACACAACTACTCTTCATGAAATTTATCAATAATTAATTGCTCAAGCTCTTTAAGGCACTCCTTTTCGTCAGCTCCATCACATTTAATGGTAAGATATGAACCATTTTCCGCAGCAAGCATCATAACTCCCATAATCGATTTTGCATTTATCTCATAACCATCTTTTTCTATAAAAACATCACAATCATATTTTGCCGAAATTTTAACAAATCTTGCTGCAGGTCTCGCATGAAGCCCTAATTTATTCAAGATCTGAACCTTTGAACTAACCATAAGTGTTCCAAGTTATATAAACAATCTACCCGATAGTAACATCAAATAGGGTTTCTTTGAAAATTATAATAATGCTTAAAATAAAACTAATCTAAGAGTGTTGTCAGATTTATTTCTCCTAAAAACTTTGTTTAGGAAGTAAAGTCATGGAGAAATTGGTTCTAACGCTAAAATTAGATTGTCTCATTCTTTTGGTTTCAAGTCAAAGCTCCAGTTATACACCCTAAACTCAAAACAAAAACAGGCTCTTAGCCTCCTAAACAACTTATAATTTTTAAGGGAGACCCTAAATAGCATTAACACTCTACAAATATATAGAAATATGTTAAACTTTACAAAGTAATTCTTATTTAAATTGTTATCTTATTTATTTAATTGTTATTTTTATTGTAAATTGATAAAAATTATCTTGATAAGGGTTTATATTTTGACAAAAGATTTCCAAACATTTAGATTTACGAAAAAGAGTTTTAGAACCTAAGATTACTCTTTTATTAACATTTTATATAAAAGCACAAACAAAGGATATATTTATATGTACATTGATCTAACAAGAGAGATTGTTAATAATCTACCTGTATTCCCGGGAGATAAAGCTGTTTCAATAAAGAAAACCCATTCTCTGTCAAAAGATGGCTACAGAAACTTTAGAATAGATACAGAGATGCATATAGGAACCCATATAGATTCTCCAATGCATATTACAGATTCAACAACCTATTTAAGCGAATATAGTATTAATACTTTTTTTGGCAATGGGATAACTGTTGATATAAACTCAAACCCTGAAATATATAAAAGTAAAATCAACAAGGAAACATTTGTTCTTTTTGACACCGGGATGGATTCTAAATTTGGCAAAGATGAGTATTTTGAAAACTATCCTATTTTGTGTGAAGATTGGGTAAATCTCATAATAGCTAAAAAAGTTAAAGGTGTTGGCTTTGATTCACCATCTCCCGACAAGTATCCTTTCGAAATACACAAAAAATTGTTGAAAAATGGAATATTTATAATTGAAAATCTGACAAATATAAGGCAGATTGAAAAGAACAAAATATTTGAATTAATAGTACTTCACCTTAAAACTAGAACAGATGGTGCTCCGGTGAGGGCAGTAGCCAAAATAGAGTAACAGACAAAATGTATATTGTAAAATATTATCAGAAACAACTACACTTTGCATTATAAAAAAATTATTCTATGTAGTATTTGCTTTAAAAAATAATAAATAATGGGAAAGTTACGGCAAAATATATTTTCTGCTACCCAACCTTATAAAATATGCTTATTTAGATCCATTTCACCGTAACTTATAGGCTTTGAACTTTTTAGCAGATCCTATATATTCCCATACATTTTCTTATAGTACTCTTTATACTCTCCGGAAAGTATATTTTCTAGCCACTCATCATTTGAAATATACCAATCTATAGTACTCTTTATAGCCTCTTCAAACCTATACTTAGGCTCCCAACCAAGCTCATCTTTAATCTTTGTAGCATCAATAGCATATCTCTTATCATGTCCTAGCCTATCCTTAACATAAGTGATAAGAGATTCAGGTTTACCAAGATGCTTTAAGATCAATTTCACAATATCAATATTTTGGATCTCATTATTGCCTCCAACATTGTAAACAGATCCCACCTCACCCTTTTCAATAACAGTAAGAATAGCTTCACAATGATCCTCTACAAACAACCAATCTCTTATATTTTTACCATCTCCGTAAACCGGAATATCTTTATCTGCTCTAGCATTGGATATTACGAGTGGTATTAGTTTTTCAGGAAATTGGAATGGTCCATAATTGTTTGAACACCTTGTTATAAGAGTAGGAACTCCAAAAGTTTTATAGTAGGCGTTAACATACATATCTGCAGAAGTTTTAGAAGCAGAATATGGACTGGAAGGTTTAATAGAACTATTCTCCGTAAAATATCCGGTTTTACCCAACGAACCATAAACCTCGTCAGTGGAAACTTGAAGATACCTCTTCACTCCATAGATTTTAGACATATCAAGTAAAACCTGAGTACCAATAATATTGGACTGAATAAATATCTCTGGATTCTCAATAGATCTATCAACATGAGATTCTGCAGCAAAATTAATAACCCAATCAAAATTCTCATTTTTAAAGAGAGTATCCATTGCTTCCCTATCTGAAATATCAGCTTTAACAAATTTGTAATTTCTATTTTTTTCAATAGATTTGAGATTGTCAAGGTTTCCGGCATAAGTTAAAAGGTCAACATTAACAATACTGTAGTCATCTCTCTTATCTAAAACCATATGTATAAAATTTGAACCGATAAATCCGGCTCCTCCGGTAACAAGTATTTTCATATATTCTCCCCTCTATCCTAAATAGAAATCTTAATACTCTCTTTTATAATAAAATATCCCTAAATCTTTTCCAAATATTCCACAATACGATTTGAAGCTTTACCATCCCAAAATTTAGGAATTGATCCTTTTTCCCAATCATCATTAGATATTTTTATAATATTATCCATTACAACATCCTTAGAAAGAGTAGGAATAAGCATATTTGTTCCCTCAGTTATTGTTGAAGGTCTCTCAGTATTCTCTCTAAGCGTTAAACAAGGAACGCCTAAATATGTTGTCTCCTCCTGAATTCCACCTGAATCAGTTAAAAGAAGAGCTGCTTTTGACATTAAACCTATAAATTCTAAATATGGAGCAGGATCAATAAGGTGTATTCTGCTATTACCAATTATCTCTTCTAAGAGATTATACCTCTCAAAGTTTTTAATAGTTCTTGGATGGACAGGAAATATTATATCATAAATCTTAGATGATTCTTTAAATATATCAACTAAAACTTTAAGATTATTTTCATCATCAACATTTGAAGGTCTATGTAAAGTTGCCAATATAAATTTTTCAGATTTTACTCCATACTTATCAAGTGTAGGTAAACTCCTGGCCTTATCTAAATTATTTATAAGAGAATCAATCATAACATTGCCAACATATATAATCTTTTCCGAAGAAACCCCTTCTTTTTTTAGATTATCCAACCCACTCTGTTCACTGACAAATAATAAATCGGCAATAGCATCTGTAGCCAACCTGTTTAGTTCTTCCGGCATTCTATTATCAAAACTTCTTAATCCGGACTCAACATGGGCAACCTTAATTCCAAGTTTCTTGGCAACTAATGTAGCAGCAAGGGTAGAGTTAACATCCCCAACAACTAAAACAAGATCGGGATTTAACTCTAAACAAACCTTCTCAAACTCAATCATAACCTTTGCTGTTTGCACAGCATGAGATCCCGATCCAACATGAAGATATCTATAAGGCTCAGGAAGACCTAAATCCTCAAAAAACACCTTAGACATCTTCTCATCGTAATGTTGACCGGTATGAACTAAGTATGGAGTGATTGAGTTTGACTCAACCATCAATTTATGGATTGGTGCAACCTTTACAAAGTTAGGCCTAGTTCCTACAACATTTATAACTTTTAACAAAACTACTTACTCTAAATATTGTTAATAATTTTAGCAACCTCTATCTGTTCATCTTCACTTATATATGGACTAAAAGGTAAGCTTAACACCTCTTTACAAACTTTTTCCGTAGTAGGTAAAACCTGATCATTATCCAAAAGATAGGCTTTTTGCTTATGTAAAGGCAGGTTATAATATATAGCTGTAGGAATTGAATTTTTCTTTAACTCATAAACTACTCTATCTCTATTTTTTACTCTTATGGTATACTGAGCCCAAGCAGATCTATATCTTGATTCAACTTTTGGAACTATAACTTTACCATTAAGGAGTTTATTATATCTTTCTGCTACTATCTGTCTCTTCTCAACCTCATCTTTAAAGATAGAAAATTTTGCTAATAGAATTCCTGCTTGAATAGTATCGAGCCTAGCATTCATACCTATACTTATATTATCATATTTTGTACTGCCCTTACCATGAACTCTTAGGGATAGAAGTTTTTGATAATACTCCTCACTATCTGTAAAAACCATCCCTCCGTCACCATAGCAACCTAGAGGTTTAGCAGGGAAAAAACTTGTTGTAGAGAGATCCCCAAATGAACAACACATTTTACCACCTAAAGATCCTCCAAAACTTTGAGCTCCATCCTCAATAACTTTTAGATTATACTTCTCAGCAATCTTACTAATCTCACCATAATTTGCAGGAAGCCCAAAAAGATCTACAGGGATTATAGCTTTCGGAGTGTAAACCTTATCCTCAATCACTTTTTTTATCATAATCTCAAGGTGTTCTGAAGAGATATTATAACTATCTTCATCGATATCTACAAAAATTGGAGTAGCTCCTAAAAAGGATACCGATTCAGCAGTTGAAAAGAAGGTAAACGATGGTAAAAACACAGCATCTCCTCTACCTATTCCAATTGCCATTAGTGAAAGAATTAAGGCATCAGTTCCATTTGAAACACCAATGGCGTACTCTCTTCCAACATATGAAGATAACCTATCCTCAATCTCCTTAACCTCTGGACCTAAAATATATTTACCATGTGATAAAACCCTTTGAATCTTGGAATCAATTAGATCTTTTATTTTATTTTGTTGCTTCTTTAAGTTTATGAAATCCATATAAAACCTTAAAATTCCAAATAGAAAAAGTGAACTACAATCCTAACAGTAAAAAGAATCGCTTTATGCCTTTTATTACTTTATCATATCCTATAAAACTCTTTAATCTTATCACAAATATAATCTATCATCTCATCACTTATCTCTGGAAAAATTGGCAGTGATAAAAGCTTATCTTGATATCTGTATGTAACAGGGAAATCATCTTTTTTATGTCCCATATACTCATATGCCTTTAAATAAGGTAAACCTATAGGATAGTGAACACCTGTTGAAACTCCATTTTTTTTAAGAAAATCTTGTAACTCCTCTCTTCTATCCGTTCTGATAACAAAAAGGTGATATACAGGAAACGTCCCATCAAGTTCAATAGGAATAGATATTCCATCTATCTCTTTGAGCTTCTTAATATAATATTGAGCAGCTCTGTTTCTAGCTTTATCCCATCTATCTAACTCTTTTAATTTCACCCTTAAAATAGCGGCTTGGATTCCGTCTAACCTTGAATTAATACCTTCAAATTCATGGTTATACTTATCAATTCTACCATGATTAGCATACATTTTACTTAATCTAAAAAGATCCGGGTTGTTAGTAGTAATAGCACCACCATCTCCATATGCTCCAAGGTTTTTCCCCGGATAGAAGCTAAAAGTAGCTATATCACCTATACTACCAACAGGTTTGTCTTTATATTTAGCACCATGAGCCTGTGCACAATCCTCTAAAATCTTTAAATTATATTTTTTTGCAATATCGACAATTTTATCCATATCGGCAGGTTGACCATAAAGATGAACAGGGATGATAACCTTTGTATTTTCTGTTATCTTCTCCTCAATCTTTTCAACATCAATAGTGTAGTAATCAGGGTGACAATCAACAAATACAACCTTTCCCCCAGCAGCCGTAACAGCTTCCGAAGTCGCAATAAAGCTATTGGCTGGAACAATAACCTCATCACCTTCAGAAACCCCCAAAGCTTTAAGAGATATTATTAGAGCATCTGTTCCATTTCCAACCCCAACACAATACTCTGTACCGATATATTTAGCAAACTCTTCATTAAACTTAGTTACAGCTTCTCCACCGATAAATGCTGTATTCTCTATTATATTTTCTATGGCTAGATCTATTTGATCTTTTATAGACCTATACTGAGCCTTTAGATCAAGAAAAGGTATTTTCATATTTTAAGCCTTATATAAATTTCTTTTGAATCCTTTGAGGATATTACCTCTTTTCTCCCAATCTGCATCTTTTAGGTTGAAATCTTAAAAAAACCTCTTTCCCTGTTTCAATACTTTCATAGATAGCATTGATAAGCTCTAGAGATTTTCTACCGGCTAATCCATCAACTAAAGCCTTCTTATCCTCTAAAATAGAATCACAAACATTTTGAATATATCTTATATGCCCAAAGCCATAAACATTTGGAGGATTCTCTTTTACCATCTCAAGATCCTCAATAGATTCTCCCTCAAAGTTCCATGTTTTAAGTTCGTTAACAGCAAAACCACCTATCTCAATACTACCCTTTTCTCCCATTAATGATAAAGATCCTTCGAGATCCTTAGGCCTAACAGCAGTAGTGGCTTCAACTACTCCTAAAGCTCCACTTTCAAACTTAATTATAGCGACACCAGTATCCTCTGTCTCAATATCTGCCAAAGCTGTTCTAGATTTAGCAAATACACTAACTGGTTCCCCCAGCATCCACTCTAAAAGGTCGACATGATGAGAAGCCTGATTGGTAAATACTCCTCCATCCATCTCCCATGTTCCTCTCCACTCATCTTGATCGTAATATCTTTGAGGTCTGCACCATCTTACTCTAACAGTACCCATAACCATACGACCAAATTTACCAGATTCAAGAGCTTCTCTTACTTTCATTACTGGAAGGTTATATCTATTTTGCTTAACTACAAATAGTTTTACACCGTTTTCATCACAAACCCTAATCATCTCATCAGCATCTTTTAAGGTAAGAGCCATTGGTTTCTCAACAAGAATATGCTTCTTAAACCTTTTCACAACATCTATAGCATGTTTTGCATGGTTCCCACTCTCAGTTAGGATTGAAACAATATCAACATCCTCTTTATTAAGCATATCAACATAGTCTTTATAGTAGTTAACACCATACTTCTTACCTAAAACCTCTGCCCTATCACCTTGAGGGTCAGATACAGCTATCAGTTCAGCATTATCTATATGATTAACCAAACTATCAGCATGTTTTGATGAGATTCTTCCACATCCAACCAAAGCAAACTTTAATATTTGAGACATTACAACCTCTAATTTGAGTAAAACCTATACGAGAATAATATAATTAAAAAAGATGAAAAAATCTATTTATACAAGATTAAATTATAACATATAGATTTTTTTTATTTTATATTATTCAGTCAGGGTTAATTAGACATTTAAAAACTAACAAAGATCAAAATAAAAATCTAAACCTGAGTTCTTTTAGCCTAAAAAAATGTTTAGAACTATTAAAGTAAAATTTATCTTCAGTGAACAAGGAGTTTTTGAGTATGAGAAATAAAACAATCTTAGCTATCTTTGTAATAATAGTTGCAAACTTAAAAAGTGAAATAATCAAAGAAAATATTTTACTGGAATACCCTTTTAATTTTACTACTAAAAATAATCAATATCTTTTTAAATCAGATGATTTTTACTTAGATCTTTTTAGGTCTAATTTTAGTAAGGAAAATTTTAAAAGAAAAGATAATTTCCCTAAAATAAACGATCTAACAAAGAGGGAAAAAGAAAATACTCTTTACTCAATAGAGCTATCAGCTTCCGTTACTGATAGTATTAGGTATGATAAAGATGACGATGAAAACTTAAATTCTCTTTCGCTTAAAAATAATACTTTAATAAATATTGGTAAAAACCTGACTCTATACAACCAGATGCTTTTAGATCAAGCTCTCTACGACAATCCAAATTACTCTGGGAAAAAGTGGAATGGATTAGCAGGATATACAAGAGTAGCATTTTGTGAATATAGGTATAATTTCCTAACTGCAAGATTTGGAAAATATCCAGTTGATCAAGGGGTATCAAATTTTGATAATCTTCTCTTCTCTGAAACTCATGAAGGTTTTACAAAATTACACTTAATTGCAAACTTTGACCATTTCTCATTTGAAACTTTTTCAGGGAAACTCAATAGTATTGATAGGAATATATCAATGCACAGGGTTAAATTTGATATCAATAGGTATATAAAGTTTAATATTACAGAGGTTGCTGTATATACAGGAGAAACAAATATTGAATATGTTAATCCATTTACTTTTTATCATGGAGTTCAGCTTAATGGAGGAGGGGAATCTAACACAATTGGATATTTTGAGTTTGAAACCTACCCTACAGACTATTTAAGAATATACTCTGGTTTGCTTATAGATGATATTCAAGTTGAGGAAAAGAGTGTAGGAGATCTTGAGCCAAATGAACTTGGTTGGATTATAGGTTTTTCATTTAAAGATATTATAAGTAAAGATGATCTTTTTGAGTATGAGTATTCAGGTATTACTAATAGAACATTCAATACTACCCATAAAGGTCAAAAATTTATGCTAGGAGAAGCTGATTCGGAAACAGAATTACTAGGAAATAAACTTGGGAATGATTTTGATATTCATAGAGCTAGATACATAAATAAAGTAAATAATAGCATAAAATGGAATATATCACTGAGTTATTTAAGAAAAGGGGAAGGATCTGTTCAAGGTGATTTTGATGAACCTTGGGAAGAGTTTACGCTTGAAGAGGGGTATTCAGAAAAGTTCCCTTACGGAGATATTAAGTATACTTTTGAGTCAGAGATTGGAGTAAATTATAATTACAAGAACCTAATCAACTTTGATCTTCATACACTTTATTCAAAAACTATGAATGAAGATTACAATATAAAAGTAGGTTTATCTATTTCAACAACTATTGAATATTTTAAGATGGGATCTATTTAGAATCTTCTTTTTTTATAAATGTTTGGGTTATTATTGAAACTTATGTATAACGCAATAATATTTTAAGAAAGATATTATGCGATAAAACGGATAAATAACAATTCAATCTATAAAATATAAAATATTGATTTATAGTTCTATAACATTAAAATCCACAAGCAGAAAGAACCTTATCTATTTTTCAAATATACTTAAATAAGGTATCTAAGCCATTATCTACTAATATTCTTCTTAGAA
>PDWJ01000621.1_pt1 | contig 52589 bp, 48 predicted proteins | sample 1430881 | NCBI WGS metagenome assembly PDWJ01 (sample SAMN01162460, study PRJNA174530) | Oral metagenome, whole genome shotgun sequencing project. | biome: Marine environment; feature: Marine mammal; material: Swab sample of the gingival sulcus; isolation source: swab sample of gingival sulcus...
ATTTAAGCGAGGAACACCATCTTCACCAACATAGCCTGCCTTGCTTTTTACGTTTTGGTCGCCACCGGAACAGAAAGCCTTGTCGCCTTCACCTGTAAATACCACAACATTAATATCATTATCCTCACGACAAATAGCCATGGCATTAATCATATCCATTACTGTTTGCGGACGGAAAGCATTACGAACCTGTGGTCGGTTGATTGTAATTTTTGCAATTCCTTCAAAGAATTCAAATCGAATATCAGTATATTCTTTTATATTTTTCCATGCTCTTTTGGTACTCATATTTCTTGTTATTTCAATTTATACAAATGTAAAACTAAGAATTAAACGGATAGTACAAGACTTTGCTCAAATAATCTTTCAACAAATAGGCATTACGAACCATTTTTGAAAAAGCCCCGGAACATTCCGAGGCTTTTTTCTAATATTTTGCGTTAGATACTTACAATAAAAAACTCAATAAGATACCTGCCGCTACAGCAGAACCTATCACACCCGATACGTTCGGAGCCATGGCGTGCATAAGCAGGTGGTTTGAAGGATCATACTTTAAGCCTTCCACCTGAACAACCCTCGCACTATCAGGCACTGCTGATACTCCGGCAGCCCCAACAAGAGGGTTAACCTTGTTATCACCCTTCAGGAATACATTCATCAACTTCGCAAACAAGATACCCCCTGCAGTAGCAATCATAAATGAAAGCGCACCAAGTCCAAAGATCAGTAGTGAATCAGGTGTCAGGAACACCGTTGCCTGAGTAGACGCACCAACAGTAATACCAAGAAGGATGGTGATAATATCAATTAATGATGTTCTTGCAGTGTCAGCAAGTCGCTTAGTCATGCCACTTTCTTTCAGCAAGTTTCCGAAGAATAGCATACCAAGAAGCGGTAATGCACTTGGAGAAATAAAAAGTGTAATAAGTAATCCCATAATTGGGAAGATAATCTTTTCAGTCTTAGAAACCGCGCGTGGAGGTTTCATTCTAATAACTCTTTCTTTTTTAGTTGTAAGCAGTCTCATAATCGGAGGCTGAATTACAGGGACAAGAGCCATGTAAGAGTAAGCCGCAATGGCAATAGGTCCAATCAGGTTTTTCACATAAATCGGATCACCGGCAGCAGAGTGCCCTATAACATTTAAACCATTGGCAAGCTTGGAAGACAAGAAGATCGCAGTAGGACCGTCAGCACCACCAATAATACCAATTGCTCCGGCTTCCGATTCATGGAAACCAAGAAGAATTGCACCAATGAAAGTTATAAAGATACCAATCTGTGCAGCAGCACCAAGTAAGAACAGCTTAGGATTTGAAATCAATGAAGAGAAGTCTGTCATTGCACCAATGCCTAAGAAGATCAGTGGAGGATAAACCCCTGATGTAACCCCAAAATACAAGTAATTCAGTACACTACCCGTTTCGTATATGCCCAATTTAAGCCCTGCACCTTCGAGAAATGGAATGTTACCAAGAAGTATACCTGTGCCAATAGGGATTAACAGTAAGGGTTCATAGTCATATTTGATTGCCAGAAAGATAAAAAACAGACCAACAACAATCATAATCAAGTGACCGGGAGTAACATTCGCAAAACCGGTAAATTTCACAAAGTTAGCGATTCCTTTTTCAGCTTTTTCAGCACTAATATCTTCTACTGACTTATGAGTTACCTGATCGTTTGCTTGAATATCTCGGACTTGTTCAGTTTGCTGCTTTTCATTCTGAGCCTTTTCATTCATAGGCACAATAAATGCCATATTTATAAAAAGAAGAACAGCAATGACTGCAATAACTGTAATAAAACGTTTCATAATAATTCTTTTTTATCTTGTTATTGCATTTCGATCAATACATCGCCCTGAAGAACAGCATCACCACTACTAACCTTAACAGCTTTAATCGTTCCGTCTTTTTCAGCAAGAACATCATTTTCCATTTTCATTGCTTCATAAGTAAGTAGTTTTTCACCTTTAGACACTTCCTGCCCCTCTTTTACAAATATTTGTAAAATATTTCCCGGTAGCGGAGCTTTAATTGCAGAGTTCGAAGCACTAATATTCTTTTTGATCTTACTGTCTTTACGATGTGTCTGAACAGCAGGACGCACCAAAGTAGGAGTTTTTTGTGTCTTCACTTCTCGTTCCACTTCTACTTCATAGATTGTTCCATTTACTTCTATCTTAGCAATATTTCCCTCAAAGGAATGCAGTTCCACTCCGTATTGGTTTCCGTTTATTTTAAAATTAAAACTTTTCATTTGTTTTCAATTAAAGCTGTTGTTATCTTCGTTTCTGATAGTATGTGTTCAATCCATAAAACTTTGAGTTCCAAGGAGAATAAGAGCGGCTAACCCGTTTTATGGTCATCATTCCGCTTTCTTCATCGTGTTGTTCGTCAAAATATAAATGCAAAGCCATACTAATTGCTGCATTCACCTCACCGGTCATGTCCACACATTCCTTACATTCTTTTTTGCCCTGTCTTCTCAAGCGCATCTTTTTTTCAAGATTAAGCATTTTTGAAAGACCTGTTACAACAAAAAACATGAGTACCAATGCGGCAAACACTACTGAATAGCCAACAATAACGACCGTCCAGCTAAAAACATTTACACTATCTAATAATAGTTCCATTGTTCCAAGTTTTAAATTATCAAATTATAATGGAATATTAGAATGCTTCTTCGGAGGGTTCGAATCCTTCTTTGTTGCTAATGTTTGAAGTGCTCTGACTATTCTAAACCTTGTGTTTCGAGGCTCAATAATATCGTCGATATAACCATAACGAGCAGCTTCGTAAGGATTCGCAAATTTCTCTTTATATTCGTCTTCTTTTTTAGAAGCATATTCCAGAGCTTCAGCTTCATTCATTTTGCTAAGCGCTTTTCCTTCAAGTACCTCAATAGCACCTTTAGGACCCATAACCGCAATTTCAGATGAAGGCCATGCGTAGTTGATGTCGCCGCGCAATTGTTTAGAACCCATCACATCATGTGCACCACCGTAAGACTTTCGCAGTGTGATTGTAATTTTCGGCACAGTAGCTTCGCCATAGGCAAATAAAAGTTTTGCTCCATGTGTAATAATACCGCCATATTCTTGTGCAGATCCCGGCAAGAAGCCCGGAACATCAACGAAGGTAACAATAGGCACGTTAAAAGCATCACAAAACCTAACAAAGCGAGCAGCTTTTCGAGATGCTTCAATATCAAGAACTCCTGCCAAGAAATTCGGCTGGTTTGCCACAATACCCACAGGCATGCCGTCAAATTTGGCAAAACCAACTACAATGTTTTTCGCATAATGACGATGCAACTCAAGGAACTCTTGATTATCAACAACATGGTAAATCACATCTTTAACATTGTATGGCTGATTCGGACTCTCGGGAATAATCTCATTAAGCGCGTCCTCCACACGGTCATGCGGATCATTACTTTCTGTTCGTGGAGGTTCTTCGAGGTTGTTTTGAGGAAGATATTCCAAACACTTACGAATAAGCATAATACCTTCTTCCTCATCATCGGCTCTAAAGTGAGCAACACCTGATTTTGTTGCATGAACACCCGCACCACCAAGGTCTTCGATTGAAATATCTTCCCCCGTTACGGTTTTTGTAACTTTCGGTCCGGTAACAAACATGTAGGAAGTTCCTTCGCTCATAATAATTATATCAGTGAGAGCCGGTGAATAAACTGCTCCTCCGGCACAAGGTCCGAATATTGCAGAAATCTGTGGAATCACCCCCGAAGCCATAATATTGCGTTGGAATATTTCCGCGTAACCGGCTAATGAATTTACGCCCTCTTGAATACGAGCACCACCACTATCATTTATTCCAATAACAGGCGCACCAACCTTCATGGCTTGATCCATCACCTTGCATATCTTTTGAGCAAATGTCTCCGACAATGAACCGCCCATGACCGTAAAATCTTGTGAAAAAATATAGACAACTCGACCATCAATGGTTCCGTGTCCCGTCACAACGCCATCGCCCAAAAACTTCTGCTTATCAATACCAAAGTTCGTTGATCGGTGAGTAACAAACATATCAAACTCTTCGAAACTGCCTTCATCAAGAACCATTTCAATACGCTCACGAGCAGTAAACTTACCCTTAGCATGTTGCGAATCAATTCTCTTAGCACCTCCCCCCAACTTAGCTTCTTCTCGAAGCTCTATCAGTTTTTTAATCTTCGCTGTATTTGACATTACGTATAAGATATGTTATGACTACTTGCTGCAAAACTCTGTAAGTACACCACATGTTGACTTTGGATGGAGAAATCCAATATTTAATCCTTCTGCACCCGGGCGACCAACCTTATCAATCAATCGAACACCTTTTTCCTCAGCATCAGTAAGTGCTTTATTCACATCTTCCACTGCAAAAGCTACATGATGTATACCTTCTCCTTTTTTCGCAACAAATTTTCCAATCGGACCTTCCGGATCGGTTGATTCTAACAACTCCAACTTAGTTTGTCCAACTTTGAAAAAAGCAGTTTTAACTTTCTGGTCTTTCACTTCCTCAATTGCATAGCATTCCAATCCCAAAACTTCTTCGTAGTAAGGAATACTTTCTTCTAAACTTTTTACTGCAATACCAATGTGTTCTATGTGTGTAGGTTTCATAACTATTTGTTTGTTTATTCTACCTAAAGCATTATTCTTTCTACGCATGCTTGAGGTAGCTTTTTATGATTATTATTAATTTGATTTAATTATTTCCCTCCAAATGTAGTTCGTTTTTTTTAGACGATGCCATTAATTCAAAAAAAATCATGGTCGTGACAAACGAACAACTTGAATTTTAACAAAAGTAAAGATTATCAAATAATTAAAAAAAAATCGACCAACTTTTTAATAGAAAAAATTAGATGTGTTCGGACAGTAAGAATGAACACAACAATGCTCAATATCTATTGTCGATTTTGACTCTGAAAAATGAAACAAGAACATGTGATGCACGCCAAGTTCACGACAAGAAATACCATTTTTTCAGATGGTTCAATTTGGTAAATAAAATTCCATTTTGGTGTATTTTTCAAAATAGAGAACATTGCAATATACATCGTCTGAATAAAAAAACGATCATTTGTCAACAAATAAAAATGCTATTTTTCAATGTGTTAAAAGTTGAACGACAAAAACATGAAAAATATAAGGTCTTACGGCATAATAGTTGCTGAGTCTTTTGTGATGGATACTGCAAGAAAAAAAGTAATGACAAAAGAAATTCAAAAACGAAAAGAAAAACTAATTGAGAATTTGGAAGCGAATTCCGAAGATTGGAGTCTTTTCAATGATCGATTAAACATTCTTATGACGAAGGCAAATGCTTTGTCGATGAAGGACAAAAAAAGCATGGGTAATCTAAAGTTTGAAAAGAAAAAAATCGCTTTGGCTTACAGACTACCGTTGTGAGTTGTAGTAAGAAAAAAGTTAGACGAACAATTTTCAGTCTGATTCCGGGTGTTAAACCAAAACGATACAAGCACTTTCGAGTAATCTTTATTCGTATATCGGAGGTTAAAAATCGGCTGACTATAGAATTTAAGGAAAATTTACTTAAAAAGGTGAAACAAAAAATTGATGGGCACACAAAGCATGGTGTAGATTCATACAACAACCACAAAGATTATTTTCACAAGACTTATGAAATTTCTTTTGATAATATAAATGACGATCTTTATCAAGATATACTCGGTTGGTTGACGTGGAAACACGATTCGAAATCAGTCGAAGCATTTTTCAACAAACGATCGTAGGCAAAAAAGCCTACGTTGGAACTGTAAAAATTTGATTTAAAGTTTTTTACTGCTAAAAGTCGATGTGTTTCATGCAGTAGTTGGGAGGTGATTGTTGAGAATAATATTATTTTGATTTCAATAGCTTGTTTCTTTTCGGATTGTTTTTTTCGAGGACATTAATCATGTGTTCTTCAATGTCCTCAAGCAGGTATTCCACGTCATTATTTAAATCGAGAATCGGAACAACCGTTATTAACGATATTTTCGACACTTTAGATAGTTCTCTAGTAATTTGGTCAATATCTTCTTGACAAAGAGCTGTGTTGACCAACCACAAATAATCTACATGCTTAAGTTTGCGTAAAGCCATATAATCATCGGAAGTATTCGCAAAAAGATAGTTGTCTACACCAATATCTGATTGAAAAAAATAAAAGCTGAAATCTTTCAAACTCCCTTTTTTTGTGTCATAAATAGGGATGTTATCCGCTTTAGCGAACCTTGTTCCAACTTTTTTATTGATAAAATGTGCCAATTGAAAATCTTGCAAGGAAGTGGATATTCCAAATAATGTGATATCATGATCCGGATCAACATTTTCTTCAAACTTGACTTTATTAACCTTCATATACAAATAGCAATTACTCGGACAAAGGTAAAAAGAAGGAAGTAGAAAGTAAAGGTTTATTTATTATTAAGTTTATTCCACACTTTTTCAGAAACAATTTTCTCTGCTCCTTTTATGGAATAATCCGAGGCTCTTCCGTAAGGTTTGCCTTCAATGAGAGCTTCCACAACATACTGTTTTGAAACACCGGTGCCGACTTCATCAACAACTTTGAATTTCACCATTCGTTTTTCTTTCTGCCCCCATTCAATCAAGCGGCTCTTATGGTTAACCTCCGTACGTTGAAGTTCCTCAATATTAAAGTGTAAACGAACCACGTTGTTAATAAGAATCTTGTATGTAAACTTGTATCCTTTATCAAGATATAGCGCCCCAACAAAAGCTTCAAAGGCATCTCCTTGCATAGATTTGTAATGATTTGCAGAATCTCTATTCGATCGAATAAGTTTATCCAAACCAAGTTTAAGGGATAGCTTGTTTAATGACACGCGACTTACAATCTTGGAACGCATTTCTGTGAGGAATCCTTCGCCTTTGTAGGGAAATAATTTGAAAAGAAAATCGGCAACAACGGCACTAAGAATAGCATCGCCGAGATATTCAAGGCGTTCATTACTAATTTTCACACCATTGAGTTCATAAGCTGCCGACTTATGAAGAAATGCGAGTTTATATAAAAAAATATTTCCGGGATAATACCCGAAAATATTTTTTATATCACGATATAATCGTTTTTCATTCGAAAAATAATACTTTACCGGTTTTATTTTCTTCAAAACTAAGCTTTAACTTTTTTGAACAAAAGGGATGCGTTATGACCACCGAAACCAAAAGTATTACTAAGAGCAGCATTGATAACACGTTTCTTAGCAGTACCATAAGTATAATCCAATGCAGGAATATCGGGATCGTCAGTAAAGTGATTAATTGTTGGAGGAATAATATCATTCTTAACAGCAAGAATTGTAGCAATTGCTTCAATAGCTCCGGCAGCACCCAGCAGGTGTCCGGTCATTGATTTTGTAGAGTTAATGCTAATTTTCTTCGCATGATCTCCAAATAAGCTAACAATTGCTTTAGGTTCAGCTAAATCTCCAACAGGGGTTGAGGTTCCATGCGTATTGATGTGATCAACTTCTTCAAGTTTTGTATCATTATCTTGCAACGCATATTTCATACAGTTCATAGCACCAAGACCTTCAGGGTGAGGGGCTGTCATGTGGCTTGCATCAGCAGACATACCCGCGCCGCCAATTTCAGCATAAATTCGAGCACCACGTGCCACTGCATGTTCGTATTCCTCTAAGATAAGTGCACCGGATCCCTCACCAAGAACAAAACCATCACGGTCTTTGTCAAATGGTCGAGATGCAGTTTTTGGATCGTCATTTCTCGTAGAGATGGCATGCATTGCATTAAAACCTCCAATTCCGGCTTCACAAACAGCTGCTTCAGAACCGCCTGTAACAAACATATCTGCCTTACCCAAACGAATCAGGTTATAAGCATCAGATATTGCGTGTCCGGCAGATGCACAAGCAGAAACTGTTACGTAGTTTGGTCCGCGGAATCCATGTTCTATTGAAATGTGACCTGATGTAATGTCGGCAATCATCTTCGGAATAAAAAACGGATTAAACCTTGGAGTTCCATCACCTTTGGCATACTCTGTCAAAGCTTCCTGGAAAGTAATCAACCCTCCAATTCCGGATGCCCATATAACACCAACTCTATCCGGATCAAGCGATTCAACATCAACACCAGAATCCTTTATAGCCTCTCTAGCGGTTACCATACCATACTGGGTAACCAAATCGTACTTACGAAGTTCCTTTCTGTCGAAATGATCTTTGGCGTTGTAGCCCTTCACCTCAGCAGCTATTTGAGTCTTGAACTTCGAAGCATCAAACTTTGTTATGGCATCAACACCACTAACCCCATTCAGCAATGAATCCCAATATTCTTCGAGATTATTACCAATTGGAGTTAGTGCGCCGAGACCAGTTACAACTACTCGCTTTAACTTCATTAAAAATGAAATTTATTTAATATTGCTTTCAATGTATTTGATTGTGTCTCCTACTGTACCAACTTTTTCAGCATGGTCATCAGGAATAGCAATGTCAAATTCTTTTTCGAATTCCATGATTAACTCAACTGTATCAAGTGAATCTGCTCCCAAATCATTTGTGAAGCTTGCTTCAGGAGTTACTTCAGCTTCTTCAACTCCTAATTTGTCTACGATGATCGCTTTTACTCTAGATGAAATGTCAGACATAACTTCTCTTTTTTTATGTTAAACAGGCTGCAAAGAAAAAAATTAATCCAATGAAAAACAAAAAAAATAATAGAAAAATAATCATAGGTGAATTTTTGTGTCTAATTAACAATCACTTACACTTTGTGAAGGTTTTGTGCTTTCGATCAAAAAAAGCCCATTTTATTACAGTTTTGCATTATTTCGTTGTGCTTTTTTCACTTCAATCAGCTTTTTCACGACCTTTACATCATCAAAATAATGTCCGATATGAAACGAATAGCTATTTTTGCTTCGGGAAGCGGTACAAATGCTGAAAATATTATTAAGTATTTTGAGAAAGACCCGAACATTTGCATAGACTTGATACTCACAAATAACAAGAAGGCATTTGTGATTGAAAGAGCAAAAAAACACAATATTGATTTCTATGTTTTTGACCGATCAACCTTTAATAACACCGAAACGATCAAGAAACTGCTTATTGACAGAAAGTGTGACTTGATTGTACTTGCCGGTTTCTTGTGGTTGATTCCGGAATACCTGACACAAGCTTTTCCTCAACGAATAATAAACATTCACCCGGCTCTGCTCCCAAACTATGGCGGCAAAGGCATGTTTGGTATGAATGTGCATAAGGCTGTCATTGAAGCAAATGAAAAGGAAAGCGGCATAACTATTCACTATGTAAATGAAAAATATGACGAAGGTCAAATAATTTTTCAAGATAAAGTCGGCGTTTCAGAAGAAGATAGTCCCGAATCTTTGGCTGCAAAAATTCATGAACTGGAATACAAAAATTTCCCGAAAATTATTGCGAATGTTTTAGAGAAGTTGGACGATTAAGCGCAAAACCCGAAAAAAAGCAGCCCTTGCGATAGCTTTAAAATAATCGGCTTTAGAAAATAATTGTTTCTCGTTAGCGACTAATTAATAATAAGATGTGTCGTTTTGTAACAAAAAGATGTTAAAATTGTTACATTTGCAATCATTTTTTGAAAGGATTGACTTCTTAACTTCAAGAGTTTTCTTGCACTAGTGAAGCTTTTCCTAAAGTTGAATACAACTCACGTAAGTTTTATTTTGAATGAAACGGACGATGTCTGAAATAAAATCGTAAGACAGATGACGAGATGATTCAAGTTCTGTCGCTTGATTCTGATTCGGTTACAAAATTATAAATATATGAAAGTAAAGTATCAAGAGTATAAAGGATTAAATCTTCCTAACATTGGGGATGATGTAAGATCCTATTGGGATGAATACTCAATTTTTGAAAAAAGTATTGAAAATCGTAAGGATGCAAAGCCTTTCATTTTCTACGAAGGACCTCCGTCAGCAAATGGAAAACCGGGTATTCACCACGTAATGGCGCGTGCGATTAAGGATATTTTCTGTCGTTATAAGACCTTAAAAGGTTATAAGGTTAATCGTAAAGCCGGGTGGGATACTCACGGACTCCCTGTTGAACTTAAAGTTGAAAAAACATTAGGTATTACAAAAGAAGATATTGGTACTGATAAAATTTCTGTTGAAGAATACAATCAAGTATGTAGAACTGATGTGATGTCATTCAAGGGTATGTGGGACGACTTGACACGCAAGATTGGTTATTGGGTTGATCTTGAAAACCCTTACATTACTTTCGATAATAAATATATCGAATCGGTGTGGTATCTCCTTTCTACGCTATACAAAAAAGGGTTTTTGTACAAAGGTTATTCAATTCAGCCTTTTTCTCCTGCGGCAGGTACAGGTCTTAGCTCGCACGAGCTTAACCAACCGGGCTGCTACAAAGACGTGAAGGATACAACGGCAACCGTTCAGTTCAAAATTGTTAAGGATGAAAAATCGGAGTTCCTTTTCAATGATCTTCATGGTGAATTGTACTTCTTGGCGTGGACAACTACTCCGTGGACACTTCCTTCAAATACTGCCTTGGCTGTAGGTCCTAAAATACAGTATGTTAAAGTTCAGAGCTTTAATCCTTACACAGGAGATCCGATTACTGTTATTGTTGCTAAGAAACTTGTGTCTTCATATTTTAAGCCGGAAAATGCGGAACTAAGTTTTGAAGAATACAAATCAGGAGATAAAAAAATACCTTTCCGTATTGTTGATGAGTTTGTTGGTAACGATTTTGAAGGTGTTCGCTACGAACAATTGATTCCTTTCGTTAAGCCTGATGGTGATGCATTTAGAGTAATCACAGGCGACTTTGTTACAACCGAAGACGGTACGGGTATTGTTCATATTGCACCTACTTTTGGTGCGGATGATGATCGTGTTGCCAAGCAAGCCAAAATTGCTCCTCTTGTTTTAGTTGATAAAGAAGGTGAACGTCATCCGATGGTCGATCGTACAGGTAAATTCTTTAATATTGAAGAGTTGGATGAGGAATTTGTCAGCAAATTTGTAAATACAACGTTGTACGGAGAGTATGCAGGTCGATTTGTGAAAAATGCCTACGATAGCAAGCTAAAAGCAGATGATGCTACTTTGGATATCGACCTTTCAGTAATGTTAAAGCACGAAGGTAAAGCGTTCAGAGTGGGGAAACACGTGCACAACTATCCACATTGTTGGAGAACGCACAAGCCGGTAATTTACTATCCACTTGATAACTGGTTTATCAAAACAACAGCCTTTAAAGACCGTTTGATAGAACTAAACAAAACGATCAACTGGAAACCTGAAAAAACAGGTACCGGTCGTTTTGGTAATTGGTTGGAAAATATTATAGATTGGAACTTATCGCGTTCAAGATATTGGGGTGTGCCGCTTCCTATTTGGAATACGGAAGATAAGAGTGAAGAGATTTGCATTGGCTCTGTAGCACAACTAAAAGAAGAAGTTGATAAGGCTATTGCTGCCGGATTTATGAAGGAAAACCCTTTTGCTGACTATAATCCTGAGGATATGTCGAAGGAAAATTACGACACATTTGACCTTCACCGTCCTTATGCAGACAATATAATCCTTGTATCGAAATCGGGAAAGAAAATGTATCGCGAAACGGATCTTATTGATGTATGGTTTGATTCGGGCGCAATGCCGTATGCGCAATTACATTATCCATTTGAGAATAAAGAGTTTTTTGAGCAAAACTTCCCGGCAGACTTTATCGCTGAAGGTGTCGATCAAACGAGAGGATGGTTTTACACCCTTCATGCCATTGCAACAATGGTATTCGACAGTGTGGCATACAAAACTGTTGTTTCAAACGGTCTTGTACTGGACAAAAAAGGAAACAAGATGGCTAAGAGTCTCAACAACTCCGTTGATCCATTTGAAACAATAAAGAAATACGGTCCGGATGCGACAAGATGGTATATGATTACCAATGCACAGCCGTGGGATAACCTAAAGTTCGATTTGGATGGCATTGATGAGGTGAGAAGAAAATTCTTCGGTACTTTATACAATACCTACAGCTTTTTTGCTTTATATGCCAACATTGATGGTTTTGATTACAGTCAGGAAGAATTACCGATAGAAAAGCGTCCTGAGATAGATCGTTGGATATTATCGGAGCTAAACTCATTAATAAAAGATGTAGATACCTCATTTAAGGAGTACGAACCAACAAGAGCCGGACGTGCAATTCAAAACTTTGTTGATGAGCGTTTAAGTAATTGGTATGTAAGGCTTTGTCGTCGTCGTTTCTGGAAAGGAGAACTTTCGGAAGATAAGATCTCAGCGTACCAAACATTGTACACTTGTCTGGAAACAATTTCCATAATTGCATCGCCTATTGCACCATTCTTTATGGATCGTCTTTTCCTTGACTTAAATAAAGTGTCGAATAGATATGCGTCAGAATCTGTGCATTTAGTTGATTTTCCGACAGCAAATGAGTCGTTCATCGACAAAGATCTTGAAGAACGTATGGAGCTGGCACAAAGCGCATCTTCAATGATTCTTTCATTAAGAAAGAAAAACAATATGCGTGTACGTCAACCACTGAACAAGGTAATGATTCCTGTAACAAACGATCACTTCCAAGAACAATTGGAGAAAGTCAAAGAGTTGATACTTTCAGAAGTGAATGTTAAGGAAATGGAGTTCTTAAAAGAGTCGAGTGGTGTTTTAGTGAAAAAGGTTAAGCCGGACTTTAAGAAGTTAGGACCGAAATACGGTAAGATGATGAAGCAAATTGCAGGAACGATAGCCAAATTTGACCAAAAGCAAATTGCTGAAATCGAGACCCAAGGGAGCTGCACGATTGAAGTTAATGGCGAAAACCTTCTTATTGAAGCCGATGATGTACAAATTGTAACGGAAGATATTCCGGGTTGGGCAGTTACTAACATTGGAAACCTCACCGTAGCCCTTGACCTGACGCTTACAGAACAGCTTATAGAGGAGGGTATTGCACGTGAGCTTGTGAATAGAATTCAAAATATTCGTAAAGAAATAGGTTTTGAAGTAACCGACAAGATCAAGGTCGTTGTTGAAAACAAGGGTAGTATTGTTAATGCAATTAACAATAATTTTTCTTATATTTGTTCTGAAACGCTAACAGAATCGCTGGAATTTGCAGATGAGCTTACCGGCGAGAGCATCCACACTATTGACTTATCTGAGGAGATAAATGTCAATATATCAGTAAGAAAATACGTTTAAATTATTCTGAACAAATAAAAAATACCGAAGTATGAAAAGCGCTGATGAAAACACAAAAAAAACTCGTTATTCTGATGAGGAGTTGTTAGAGTTCAAAGAAATTATCTTGAAAAAGCTCGAAGCAGCGAGAAAAGACCTTGAATTATTAACAGAAGCTTTTACGCAGGGTAACGAACACGACATCACCGACACCTCGCCAACCTTTAAGGTTTTGGAGGAAGGTCATCAAGTGTTGTCAAAAGAAGAAAATAGTCGTTTAGCTGCTCGTCAGCAAAAGTTTATTAACGGACTTGAAAACGCCTTGATTCGAATTGAAAATAAGACTTATGGAGTGTGTAGAGCTACAGGAAAGCTAATAGCTAAAGAGCGTTTACGCTTGGTTCCGCACGCAACTCTAAGCATAGATGCAAAACGTAAACAATAATCTAATTATACGATTTTGAAAAAGTCACTTGTTGTTATTTTTACGGTTTTGTTCTTAGATCAAGCCTCGAAAATTTGGGTAAAAACATCCATGACCTTATATGAAGAGATTCCGGTTTTTGGAGACTGGTTTGTTCTTCACTTTATAGAAAATCCGGGAATGGCATTCGGAATGCAATTCGGTGGCGATTGGGGTAAACTAATACTTAGCTTGTTTCGCATCGTTGCAATAACAGGGATTGGATATTATTTACATACTTTAATAAAACAAAAGGCAAAAACGGGTTTAATAATCAGCATATCGCTGATATTAACCGGAGCATTAGGCAATATTGTTGATAGTGCCGTGTACGGATTGATGTTCAACGAAAGTACATATCACACTGTTGCTACCCTATTTCCCGAGGGAGGCGGTTACACCGGATTCCTAAAGGGCAAGGTGGTAGATATGCTCTATTTTCCTTTATTTGAAGGGCAGTACCCCTCGTGGTTGTTTGGTGGGAAAAAGTTTATCTTTTTCAGTCCTGTTTTTAATATTGCAGATTCAGCCATCACCATAGGTGTGTCGATGATTATTTTGTTTCAGCGCAAATTTTTCAAAAACTAAAAAAAGCCTTTTTTTTTAAAAATAATTCCCCGGATAATTTGAACATTATTATTCGGGGAATGTTATTTTAGGGTTCAAGGAGAGGTATTTGAACACCGATAAATACGAAACACATATATTTTCTTGTAATGTTTATGTGATCAACAATTTAAGGGGGCTTAATTGAGCACTCGGTTGTATTTGGTGTTGATAAATTATTATCTTTGACGCATTCATACGAAATAGGAATAAATCAAATAGCGAAATTCAATAATAAGTACATATGGAGAATAAAATTATTGGTAAGATATCGCAGATCATTGGAGCAGTAATTGATGTTACTTTTGAAGGCGAAAACCAGTTACCAAAAATCTATGACGCTCTTGAAGTTACCAACCCGGATGGTCATAAGATCATCTTAGAATGCCAACAGGACATCGGTGAAAATACTGTCAGGACAATTGCGATGAGTGCTACTGACGGTCTATCAAGAGGCATGGATGTCGTTTCTTTAGGTACTCCAATCTCAATGCCTACAGGTGAACAAATTAATGGTCGACTTTTCAACGTTACCGGAGAAACCATTGATGGAATTGGTGACGTAGATCGCAGTAACCAAAAATCTATTCACGCTGAACCGCCAACATTTGAGAACCTTTCGACAAAACAGGAAGTATTATTTACAGGTATCAAAGTTATTGACCTTATTGAGCCTTATGCAAAAGGTGGAAAAATTGGCTTGTTTGGAGGTGCCGGTGTAGGTAAAACTGTACTTATTCAGGAACTTATCAATAATATTGCAAAGAAATATTCGGGGCTTTCTGTTTTCTCCGGTGTGGGAGAAAGAACGCGTGAAGGAAATGACCTTCTTCGGGAAATGATTGAGTCCGGATTGGTAAAATACGGTAAGGAGTTTGAAGAAAGCATGGAAAAAGGTGGTTGGGATCTTTCGAAAGTTGACAAAGAAGAACTTAAAGATTCTCAGCTAACCATGGTTTTTGGACAGATGAATGAACCTCCGGGTGCGCGTGCACGTGTGGCTCTTTCAGGTCTTACTCTTGCAGAATATTATCGTAATGGTGATGAAAAATCAGGCGGTCGCGACATCTTGTTCTTCATTGATAATATTTTCCGATTTACACAGGCAGGTTCTGAGGTGTCAGCACTATTGGGACGTATGCCGTCAGCCGTAGGTTATCAACCAACATTGGCTACAGAAATGGGTATTATGCAGGAACGTATTACTTCAACAAAACGAGGATCAATTACATCTGTTCAGGCAGTATACGTGCCGGCGGATGACCTTACTGACCCTGCTCCGGCTACAACTTTTGCCCATCTGGATGCAAAAACCGTATTGAACCGTAAAATTTCTGAGTTGGGTATTTACCCTGCTGTTGACCCTTTAGATTCTACTTCTCGTATTCTTGCACCGGAAGTAGTAGGTGAGGAGCACTACAGTACAGCTCAACGTGTTGTCGAAATTCTTCAACGATACAAAGAACTACAAGATATTATTGCCATACTTGGTATGGACGAACTTTCGGAAGAAGATAAGCTTGTTGTGCACAGAGCTCGTAGGGTACAGCGATTCCTATCGCAACCTTTCTTTGTAGCAACACAGTTTACAGGTCTTGAAGGTAAATTTGTATCAATTGAAGATACAATCAAGGGTTTCAATATGATTATGGACGGCGAAGTGGATGAATATCCGGAAGCGGCTTTCAACCTTGTGGGTACAATCGAAGAAGCAATTGAAAAAGGTAAAAAACTACTTGCAGAATCTAAATAATAAAAAATGAATCTTGAAATTATAACTCCAGAAAAAACTGTTTATGCCGGTGAAGCTTCATTGGTTCAGTTGCCGGGTATTGATGGTTCATTTGAAGTTTTGAATAATCACGCCCCGTTAATCTCAGTCCTCGAAAAGGGACAGATTAAAATAATAGACAACAATAAAGAGACAAAGTTCTTTGAGATACAAGGCGGTGTGATTGAAGTAATAAAAAATAAAATTCTGATATTGGCAGAATAAAACGGAATAAAACAAAATAAGAAAAGGAGGGTCATCAACAACCCTCCTTTTTTATCATGTTCAATTAATAATTAATGTTTCATTAAATATTCAAGACCAATTATTTTGAACCCGCAGGAATTGACATGTGACTTTGAACTACATACCAATCATCGCCTCTTTTCTCAACAACACCCGTAAAACGAATGCCTTCGTAAGAGTAAGCCTTACCGTCAAAAGTATAATTGTAGTCCACAATCTCGGAAAACCATCCTGTATTTCCATGACTATTGATTTTGATTTTTTGGTCGTAGGTAGAAATATAAACTTCTTCAAAAGACTCAAACTGAACTAAAACAGCACTTTTAATTGCCTCCCAACCAATGAGTTTTTCATCACCGTCAGTACCGAAAACAACAATGTCTGCATCGGGAGCCCATATCTGATGCACCAAGTCTATGTCCTTGGTTTCGTTAGCAATGATATACCGCTCCAGCAACATTTGAACCTTCCCTGTTTCCTCAGCAATGTCACATTTTTTTTCGCAAGAATGGAGTGAAAACATAAGTGGAATCATTAAAACAAAAAGTAATTTTTTCATATATCCTCCTTTTTTTTGTAAATTTATTAACCTAACAATAACTGCAATAAGAATTTACCTTGCAAAACATTAGAGGAATGCCTTCAAGACAAAAACAATAAAATTGCAACGGAATAAATTTAGTAATTAAAACAATCCCATCCAAGAAGAAAAATAGAAAACTGAGAACGAGGTTATAAACAAAAATCCCAACCGAAACGATTGGGATTTTGTGGTGCTACTCGGAATTGAACCAAGGACACACGGATTTTCAGTCCGTTGCTCTACCAACTGAGCTATAGCACCGGAATGCTTTTTTTGTGGTGCTACTCGGAATTGAACCAAGGACACACGGATTTTCAGTCCGTTGCTCTACCAACTGAGCTATAGCACCTTTTTTGTTTTGCGTGTGCAAATGTAGTATAATTTTTCTTTTTTCAAGAATAAAAAAGAAAAAAAGATTAATTAATATTCGTTAAAAAACAATTAAACACCACACTCACCGAATAAAAATAGTCGTATCGAGCTAATTTACAAAACTATAACACAAGGAAACAAAACAAATAAGGTCATAATTTTTATTAAAATAAAAATCTGCCGACATATATTAATTACATTTGCAGTAAGAATGACACTGCAAAAATGAATTTAGTCCTTGATTTCGGCAACAGCTTGTACAAACTGGCAACGTTCTCTAACAACGAGATTGTTGCCTATGAAGAGTTTGAGTATTTAGATGCGCAAACACTGAGGAAATGGGTTGGTGACATGAAAAAATATTCCGGAGCAATTATTTCATCGGTCAGGAATTATGATTCGGAGATTGATCGATTTTTGGAGCAACATTTTCCACTTATCAAGCTCAATCAAGAAACCCCGATTCCTATTGTAAATAAATACGGCTCGAAAAACACTTTGGGGAAGGATCGTATTGCTCTGGCTGTGGCAGGGCGGTTTGTTTTTCCGGATAAGGATGTGTTGGTCATTGATGCCGGAACGTGCATCACCTACGATTTTGTGACCGCAAGTGGTGAATATCTGGGAGGCGGAATCAGCCCGGGGATGCAAACCCGTTTCAGAGCACTTGCCACGTTCACAGATCATCTTCCTTTGTTGACCTACAAAGAAAATGTCTCGCTTATTGGCAGCAACACCGAAGAGTCGATGTTGACAGGAGTTATAAACGGAACTATTGCTGAAATAGACGGTATTATCACTCAATACCGCGAGAAATTTCCGGGAATAATGGTTATAATTAGTGGTGGTGAAGCAATTTATTTTGATAAAAGGCTAAAAAATAACATCTTTGCATTCCCAAATCTGGTTTTAAAAGGTTTAAACTTAATATTAAAATACAATTTTGAAAAAAAATAAGATTATTCTAACCCTTGTATTGTGCTTTGTTTTGGTCTTTAGTATCAGAACCTCAGCGCAAATAGATCTTAGTTCGCCATACAGTCGTTATGGACTGGGGGAGCTGAATACGAACAACAAAGCCTTTAACATGTCAATGGGAGGTATAAATCAAGGACTACAGTCCAATCGATTTGTCAACAATCTCAATCCGGCTTCGTATGCCGGTTTCGACACGCTGTCCTTTGTGTTCAACGGTGGGTTCAACGGGTATTGGAAAACAATAAAAAACAAAACCCTCAGTCAGAACACAGATTATTTCACAATATCGGATTTAAGTTTGGGCTTCCCGATAACAAAGTGGTTAAAAATCGGAGCGGGTATGTCTCCGTATTCCACCTTGGGTTATTACCTCAATGATGAGAATTATTCGGATGATTTCGGGAAATATTACCATTTGTATGAAGGTGAGGGTGGACTGAACAAAACATTTTCGGGCTTCAGTGTTGAGTTGTTCGACCGCTTATCAATTGGTGCAAACTTCAATTATGTGTGGGGAAATCTGATCAAATCGAAAGCCGTAGTATTTCCGGACTCTTCATTTATGAGGCACACACAATCAACAGAGCGAACAAATGTGCGAGGTTACTATTTCGACTTTGGAATGCAATACCGTCAACCTCTCAACAAGGAAGTTGATTTAATACTGGGTGCAAGCTATACGCCATCGCAGAAGCTGTCGGCACACTTGGATCAGATAGCATACAATTATTCTGTTTCTAACATAGGTTTACAAACATTTATAGATACGATTCTTTTTGTTGAAGGAGCGAAAAAGTCAATCACGCTGCCACAGAGCTTTGGTACAGGCTTCACTATTCAGAAGCCGGGGCGATTTCGTTTCGGTGCAGATTTTACTTGGCAAGAGTGGTCAAAATATAAATTTATCGAACGAACGGATAAATTGGCAAACAGCTTTCGCGTAGCGTTAGGTGCCGAAGTAACACCGGAACACACGACACTTTCTAATTACTTTAGCTTTGTAAATTATCGTTTTGGTATGCGTTACGGCAAGTCATACATCAACATCAACGAGACACAGCTTAACGAGTTTGGCATAAGTTTTGGACTAGGATTGCCATTAATGCGAACAAAATCAGTTATCAATTTAGGCTTTGAGTACGGTAGGAGAGGGACTATTGATAATAATTTATTACGCGAAGACTTTTTTAGAGTAACTTTGGGAGTCTCAATTAATGAAATTTGGTTTGTAAAAAGAAAGTTTGATTAAACAAAAAAAATTATAATAAGATGAAACGTAGTGTAGTTTTAGCGGTTGTTGTTTTACTCGGTGCATTTTTTGTTAAACCTGTTGTGGCACAAACACCTGAGGAAGTTGCAAAAATGCCGAAATATGGAAATGTAGATAGTGTTGAATGTATCACACAACTATCGTTGTATTCCGAGTTTTTTAAACAATGGAAACAAAGCAAATATAAAGGTGATGCCGTGTATGATGCTTTAAATAGTTGGAGATGGGTGTTTAAGAACGGACCAAAATCAAGTGAAAATATCTATGTGAATGGTGCGAAGATGTTTAACTATCTCATCAAAAAAACGAAAAACGATAAGCAACTGAAAGAAAAATATATTGATACGCTTATGATGATTTATGATCAGCGTATGAAGTATTTCAGCACTAAGAAGGGTGTTAGTCAGGTTGGTAAAATCAAAGAATATAAAGGTGCTGACTTGTTCAAGCAACGTCCAGAGGCTTATGGTGAAGTATATGTAATTTTGGGAGAAGCTCTGAAAGAACGAAAAACAAAAGCACGTACAGCATCAATAGTGTATTACATACGAAGTGCAAAGCTTAAGTACGAAAAAGAAGAGATTGAATTTATCCAACTTTTTGACAATTATGACTTTGCTATGGAAATCATTCAAGCGAACATAGATAAGTACGAGCTTGAAGCAAATTCAAAGAAAGAAGAACGTTGGATCAATGTTAAAAATACTGTGGATAAAGCTATTGAGCAGTATGCTACTTGCGATGTGCTTGTTCCAAACTATCAGAAAAAGTTTTTGCAAGAGCCGGATAATGTTGAGCTTATGCGTAAAATGCTTAAAGTGATGGATAAGAAAGGTTGTGACGAAGGTTATGATTTTTTCTGGGAGGTAGCACAACGACTTGATGAACTTGAGCCAACTCCTGAGTCTAAGATGCAGATCGGACGTAAGTATATTATGGATGAAGATTATACAACAGCAGTAAAATATATTACTGAGGCGCTTCCTCTACTTACCGAGAAAGATAAAATTGAGTCGGCAAACTACTATCTTGCAAGTATTTATACTTCAATGAAGCAGTATCCAAAGGCTCGTAAGTATGCGCGTGAAGCCATAAAGATTAATCCTAAGAATGGTAATGCCTATATTCTTATTGGTGACATGTATGCAGGAAGTGCTAAAGATTGTGGTTCAAACGATCTTACAAAATTAGTCGCATACTGGGCGGCAGTTGATAAGTACAAGAAGGCAAAATCAGTAGATCCGGAAGTAGCAGAAAGAGCAAATAAGAAAATTGCGAAATTCTCTCAGTATTTCCCTACGATGGAAACAATCTTCTTCCACACACTTCAAGAAGGTGATACTTACGAAGTGGGTTGTTGGATTAACGAGACTACAACTGTTAGAGCAAAGAAATAAGCAAAATTACAAATACGATAAAGCCCATTTCTTTTTGGAGTGGGCTTTCTTTGATTAAAAAATGGGCTCTATAAAAAAAATACTTCTTTTCTCCTTCTTCGTGGCATTGTTGGCTATTGCATTTCTTTCCACATCATGCAAAACAGATTTGAAACAAATTGAAAAGATTACCAAAAGAGATACGCTTCCCACACAATCAGCTTTTAACATCGAAACACTTGCCAGTGAAAAAGGGATTGTGAGGTACAAAGTACTTAGCCCTCGTGTGGATCAATATGAGAACGGAGATCCATACATTGAATTTCCTGAAGGCATGCACATATTTTTTTACGATTCATTGGGGCGCATTACCTCAGAGCTAACCGCAGGTTATGGAATTAAGTATGACAGAAAGCGAATGATGGAAGCCCGAAAAGACGTAACCGTGAAAAGTCATGTGAAAAAAGAAACAATTAATTCTGAACACTTGGTTTGGGATCAGAACGAAAAAAAAATATATACCAACGAATTTGTAACAATCACCACCAATGATAAAGTCATTTACGGAGATGCCTTGGTCTCGGACGAGAAATTTGAAAAATGGGAGATCACTAAATCAAAAGGAAATATCAAAATTCGGGATAATGATCGTTAAATTTAAAATATTCTCAAAAAAATAATTAAATTTACTCCATGATGGATTACTGGGTTATCATTCTTATCACACTATTGTTTTCAGCCTTTTTTTCAGGAATGGAGATCGCATTTATCTCCAGCAATAAACTAAAAATAGAACTTGATAAAGATAAAGATATTTCTTCGGGCTTGATCGCATTTTTTTCAAAAATGCCATCGCGATTTGTTGGTGCATTGCTCTTGGGAAATAATATAGCACTTGTTTTTTATGGTATTTACATGAGTAAAATTTTACAACCTGTAGTCCTTGAGCTCTTGCCCTCCAACTATGAAAACGAATTTTTGGCAATGTTAATACAAACAATTGTATCGACTCTAATCATCTTATTGTTTGCAGAGTTCATCCCTAAAGCATTGTTTCAAATGAATCCAAACAACACCTTGAAAGTATTTTCCGTACCGGTGGTAATATTTTATTATTTGTTTTATCCCATCATTCATCTGTATACAGGAATATCATCGTTTTTGATAAAAAATGTACTGCGTATAAAAACAGACGAAACCGAAATGAAATTCGGATATACAGATTTACACAATTATGTTGAGGAATATCAGCTCGAAGATGAAAGAGGGAAGGACAAGGACGTTGATGATTTGCAATATTTGAAAAATGCTATGGACTTGGGTAACATTCGTCTCAGGGAGTGTATGATTCCACGCACAGAGCTAGTGGCAGTTGAGGACAACGAAGACGTTTCGGTATTGCTGTCACAATTTATTGAAACCGGATTTACACGAATCTTGGTTTATAACGACAATATTGATAACATTATCGGGTACGTCCATTCCGGCGATTTATTTAAGAAACCAAAATCCATAAAGGATATCATTCGAGAAATTCCATTTTATCCTGAAACCATGATGGCAAACGACATCTTATCGAAGTTTATGCTCAACAAAACAAGTATTGCAGTGGTATTGGATGAATTTGGAGGAACATCAGGAATAATAAGCATGGAAGACCTCATCGAAGAAATACTTGGAGAAATAGATGATGAGTTTGATGATGATGAATATACGGAAAGGAAAATATCAGATACCGAATATTTGTTTTCAGGACGCTTAGAAATCGATTATCTGAATGATAAATACGATCTGAATTTGCCAAAAACCGAAGAATATGAAACCATAGCCGGTTTGATTCTGCATCATCACGAAAGCATTCCCGAAAAAGGCATTTGCATTCAAATAGAAAATTTCAGGTTTAAAATCATCAATGTCAGCAACACGAAAATAGAATCAGTAATGGTTTCTCAGAACATTCCGGAGTCCACAAATTAAGGATAAAACTGTATCAAAATACGAATTTTTAAAATTATTTTTATACTTACACTTCTTTGCTTACATTTGCATCCTTAAAATAAATAAGTTGTAAAATGGCAGTAATTGGAAAGATACGACAAAAGTCAGGACTTGTAATTGCAGTGGTAGGTATAGCACTTGCCGCATTCGTATTAGGTGATTTATTCAAAAGTAGCAACACCAGAGGTACGTTATTAATTGGAGAAGTGAACGGAGAAAAAATTCCGGGTACAGAGTTTAATGAAAAAGCAGAACAAAACATCAATTATCAAAAACAAAACTATAAAAGGTCTTTAACTGCACAAGAAACATTTAGCGTTAAGCAACAAACGTGGAACAGTATGGTGCAGGACATCCTTACCAAAGAGCAGTATGACAAATTGGGTTTGACTGTTACTGATGAGGAACTTATCGAGCTAATGAGCGGTCAAAACCCTCATGATTGGGCAAAAAGAAATTTTTTAAACGAAAATGGTGTTTATGATCCTGTTGTAGCTAGAAATGCCATGGCAAATTATTCAAATATGAATGATGCCCAAAAAAAACAATGGCGCGACATCGAAAATTATATCTCCAACGATCGTCTTAGAACAAAATATTTGAACCTGATCGGAAATTCATATTATGTGCCGAAAGCAATGGCAAAAAATGATTATGAGGTGAAAGGCACAAAAGCTGACATCGAATATTTTGGAGTAAAGTATAACACTATTTCTGACAGCGCAATCACTGTGAGTGATGCTGATTACAAGAAATATTACGAGGAACACAAAGAAGAATATAAGCTTAATGATGAGCAAAGAGAAATAGATTACGTAACATTCGACATTCGTCCTTCTATCGAAGACTTGAAAAAAGCACGAAAAGATATTGAAGAGGTATTGAAAGCTTTAAAAGAAACCGATGACATTGCAACCTTTGTTAATCGTGAGTCAGATAAGCGATACGATTCTACATGGTATGTGAAAGGTAAATTGCCTGCAAAAATTGAAGACGCAATGTTCAACTCGGAAGTTGGCGAAATTTTCGGTCCTTACCAAGAAAACGAAGCCTTCCACATTGCAAAGCTTGTTGACATCGCATACCGTCCGGATTCATTGAAAGCAAGTCATATTCTTGTATCGTACCGCGGTGCTCAAAGTGCAGGCGATGTAACACGTACTCGTGAAGAAGCTAAAAAGAGAGCCGACAGCATTTTAAAAGTTGTGAAAAGACGAGGTGTAGATTTTGCTGAAAAAGCGAAAGAATTATCAGAAGGACCAAGTGCTTCAAATGGTGGCGACCTTGGATGGTTTGCTGATGGTCAAATGCTTCATAATTTCAACCAAGCATGTATCGATAATAAAAAAGGATCTTACGTTATTGCTGAAACCATGTACGGTTTCCACGTTATAAAAGTAACAGATAAGAAAGCGAATGTTAAGAAAGTTCGTGTAGCACTTATTGATCAAAGCATTAATGCAGGCAATAAAACAAATAACGACATATATGCTCAGGCAAGTGCTTTTGCAGGAAAAAACAGAGATCTTGAATCGTTTGAAGCAACAGCAAAAGAAAAAGGATATGTAGTGAAGAACTACCCAACCTTATCAAAGCTGACGATGAATATGCCGGGCATTGATAATGCAAGAAACATTTCGCAATGGGCTTTCAAAGATGGGAATGGTGTAGGTACTGTATCTGACGTTATGGAAATTGATGGTGCATACATTGTTGCTGTTGTGAAAAAAGTGAAGGAAAAAGGTTACGCAAAATTAGAGGATATTAAAGATAAAATCTCTGTATTGGTTAAGCGAGAAAAGAAAGCTGAATTGGTAATGGCTCAGATCAATGATGCCTTAAAAGGGAGTACTATTGATAAAGCAGCATCTAAGCTTGGTACAAGCGTTGAAACAAGCAATAATTTGACTTTTAAATCTTACAACATTCCGGGATTTGGTCGTGAAGTTAAAGTTATTGGAAGCATTTTTGGACTAAAGCAAGGAACTACATCAAAAGCAATAAAAGGCAATACTGCTGCATTTGTAGTGAAGGTGAACAAATTAATCCCTGCCGCAAGCATATCTGATTATACAACAAATCAGAACACAATGGCTTCTACATATAAGCGAAAAGCTCAACGTGAAGTCATAAAGGCACTTGAAAATAAGGCGGAGATCACTGATAATCGAAGTCTATTCTATTAATAGGCAATACAACTTATTACAAAAAGGGATGCCTTGTGTGTCCCTTTTTTTTCGTCTTTAGAGAATTAAAAACAATAGAACGATGTTAAAAGCAATTATAATTGATGATGAACCTCATGGAGTGAAAACTCTCGAATACATCATAAAAAACCTCGTGTCAGGGGTGGAAGTTGTTGGTACAGCCAACGTTATAGAGGATGGTGAACGCCTTATCAGGAAGCTAAATCCGGACATTGTTTTCTTGGATATTATTATGCCAAGAGGATATGCTTTTGATTTACTCGAACGGCATCCAAAGAGAAAGTTTGACGTGATTGTTATGTCAGGAGTAATAGAAGATCACAAACGAACTTTGGAAAAACATAACGTTACCGAATGCTTGTCAAAGCCTTTATTTCCAGATGATGTAAAGGATGCACTGAATCGCATACTTAAGAAACACGGATTGTAGCGCTTACACTTTTAGAGTTTCTCCTTCAGATTTTGCGATTACTACCGAAGCACAACTGTCGCTCCATACATTTGTTGCGGTTCTGAACATGTCGAGAATTCGGTCGACCGCCAAAATCAAGCCAACACCTTCAAGCGGAAGGTCAACGGCAGTTAAAATCACGGTGATCATCACCAAACCTGCCATGGGAATAGCGGCAGCACCAATGGATGCCAGCAAAGCGGTTATCACAATAATGACTTGTTGCGTAATGCTTAAATCGACCCCGTAAGCTTGAGCAATAAACATGGCGGCAACACATTCGTACAACGCTGTACCATCCATATTGACTGTTGCCCCGAGGGGCAGACTAAAACTACTCACGCTATGCGAAACTCCCGATTTGTTTTCCACGGCATCAATGGTTAAAGGCAAGGTTGCTCCCGATGAGGACGTAGAGAAAGCCGTTAACAAAGGTGTCGACATATTTCTTAAATGAGTAAATGGTTTTGCCTTTCCAATAAATTTCACAATTAATGGTAAAATAATAAAAAAATGGACGGCTAAAGCAGCAATAACTGTTCCCATATAACGCCCCATTCCGGACATTAAATTCATTAAATCGTCCTGATCAGCAACAACTTTCGCAACAATACCAAAAATCCCAATCGGTGTAAAACGAATCACAAACATGGTCATTTTCATCATTACATCAAAAATAGCTTGAAAAGCTGCTGAAAGCTTTTCCTTGCCGGGATCGGCAATCTTGGTAATAAAAAACCCAAACAAAATGGTAAAAAAGATGATGGACAACATATCAGCTTCCGTGAAGGCTCGAAAAATATTATCGGGAACTATTTCGATCAAAATATCTTGAAAACTCTTTTGTTTTTGTACAAAGCCATCTACGTTTTGACTAAGGTTAAGGTCGGTGCCAATTCCCGGTTTAAAGATATTGACCATTACCAAGCCTGTAACAATCGCAAGTACCGAGGTCATGACGTAATAGCCGAAAGTTTTCGCTCCTAATCTGCCCAAATTTGACGCATTGCCTATGCTTGTAATTCCCGAAATTAAAGAACTCAAAATAAGCGGAATGATTAACATCTTTAGGGCTCGTAAGAAAATATCTCCCACCCAAGAAATTGATCCGACATAAGTATTTGTATATGTTGCTGTCTTAATCTGTGCAAAGTATTTTTCACAATCCGCGTGTTCAAGGTGTAAATCAAGATTGGTTCGTAGTTCCTTTAACGTGGAATATTCAGAGGCTGTCATCGGTTTCAAATCACGAATAAGTGTTTCGGGCACTCCTGCTTTTGTCAATGCGGTGTAAGTATCATTGTCAAAAGTGTAAGTCGTAGGGAAAACAATCCCAAAAACAATAGCCAAGATTAGGGCTATGAGAATCTGCCAGTGTAATTTTAGTTTCATTAATATTTATATTTTTTCAAAATATGAAACAGGGAATGCCCGGAACAGATTTAAAACATGCAGCGGCACGATAAAACCTATCTCCTGTTTCAAGCTTGGTACAAAATTTTCAAAACATGAAACTACTAATTTTTTCTAAACAGACACAGCTTTTTAAAATTTAATCCAACATTTCATTCAAACGCTTTGCGAACCTTCAACTTTATGGACAAACTCCATTTGGATAAGGTGATTGAAAGTCAAAATCAAGTATCTTTACCGTTTGATACGAAAAGATACCCGTTTATGAAAAACATTTTGCAATTATTGGTCATTTTATTTGCAAGTGCTTCGATACAAGCGCAGCATCAAAACATACTTATTTCAGATTTCATGCAGCCGAATGAGCCTGCGATTCGCATCAACCCATACAATACGAATCAGATAATGGCGGGGTCAAATCTGAACAATTTATTTATTTCGGAAGATGGCGGATACCGATGGGAAGTAAGTAGCATTACATGTCCGGAATATGGTGTGTGGGGTGATCCTTGTATTGTTGTCGATACTTCGCAGGCTTTTTATTACTTTCATCTTTCAAATCCGGTGACAGGAAATTGGATTGACCGCATCGTTTGTCAACGAACGACAGACCTTGGCGCGAACTGGGACAACAGCTACATGGGACTCCAAGGGGCAGCAGCTCAGGATAAGGAGTGGGCGATTGTGAACCGAAGAAACAATAATATTTATGTTACTTGGACACATTTTGATCGGTACGGAAGCTCGTCCGACTATGATAAGTCAACGATAAAATTCTCAAAATCGACAGATCAGGGGGCAACGTGGTCCGAAGCAGTAGTAATTAACGAAGTGGACGGCAACTGCGTAGACAGCGACAATACTGTGGAAGGTGCTGTGCCGGCAATAGGTTCTGACGGCGAAATATACGTAAGCTGGGCAGGGCCGGAAGGAATTGTTTTTGACAGATCTTTAGACGAGGGCGAAACATGGCTTGATGAGGATATTTTTGTCAGCGACATTCCCGGCGGCTGGGATTATTCAATTCCGGGCATCAACAGATGCAACGGTTTGCCCGTAACAGTGTGCGACACTTCGGGAGGTAACTACAACGGAACAATATACATCAATTGGACTGATCAGAGAAATGGGACAGATGATACGGATGTGTGGTTGGTAAAATCAACAGATAAAGGTGAAACATGGTCTGACCCTATTCGCGTAAATGACGATGCCGCAGGGAAACAACAATTCCTCACGTGGCTCGATATCGACCAAACAACGGGCTATTTGTATTTTGTGTTTTACGATCGAAGAAATTATGATGATAATTATACTGATGTCTATATGGCGGTTTCCAAAGATGGAGGGGAAAGTTTTACAAACTTCAAAATAAGTGAAGAAGCATTCCTGCCAAAAAGCGATGTTTTCTTTGGTGATTACACAAATATTAGTGCCCATGACGGCGTTATTCGTCCAATTTGGAGTACGGTGAATACTGTTGGAAATCAGGTGGAAATAAAAGTTTTTACAGCCATTGTTGATCCCGAATCTATCGGAATAGACCAAAAGGAACAAGAAGTTATTTCTCTGTCATCAGCTTCTCCTAATCCTTTCGGAACATTTACCACAATCAAATTCAAAATCAAAGAAAATGAGCATCTTAACATAGATGTATATGACCTGTCGGGGAAAAAAGTAGCCACATTGATCGATAATAAAAAGTTTCAGGCGGGAAAACACTTTGTTGATTTTCACCCTGATAATTACAATCTCAATTATGGGGCATACTTCGTAAAAATTAATGGCAAAAACACACACACGGAACATAAGGTAATCTACGTGGAATAACAGATAATGTCTGCAATAAATGGAATAATCGCTGTTGGCTAATCAAAGTTCACAGTTCTGCTTCATGTTTGGTTGTAAAATTTCGCAAACTTTGGAAACATTTTTCATGTTATTTCGTTTCCTGAGTGAAATTGTGTTACTTTTGCAAAAAACAAGTTAATGGATCAGAAGTTAATCAGCATTATTGAGAGGTCAATAGAACTCTTTTTAGATTCCGGTATTCGGAATGTCTCGATGGATGACATTGCAAGCTCGCAATCGATATCCAAAAAGACCTTGTACAAATACGTGAAAAACAAGAAAGACTTACTGGAGAAAACATTTGATTATCACAGTTCCATAATCAGGCAACAGATTGAGGAGGTGATTAATGGAAATCACAATGCGATTGAAGTATTGCTTGAGATTTCAATGATTATGGAAGGTCAAATTCGCAGGTTCGACCCGAAACTCAAATTTGAAATGCGCAAATATTATCCAGAGCTCCTTCATGAGAATTTGAACAAGCACATCAAGAATGTTTATCAACAAATGACACTAAATCTGGAACAGGGGATGAAAGAAGGTTTGTATCGCTCAGACCTAAACATTGCATTAACGGCTGAGTTCTACATGAAACAATTGACGAACATGCACAACCTTTCAAACTGCAAGTTGGAACATTTTTCTTTTGAAACTATTTTCACCGTAATGTTTGAAAATCATATTCGAAGTATTGCTAACAGCAAAGGAATCAAGAAATTTGAAGAAATAAAAGAACGTTATAAATTAAACCAACATAATAAAAATGAGAAATAAGATAATTTGTTTTATTATCGGCAATCTATTCTTGCTTTCGGGACAGATCGCAGCACAAGACCAGAAGGTTCGGACGCTAAAGTTCGACCTAAAGCAAGCGGTTGACTATGCCTTGGAAAACAATCAAGAAATGATCAACGCAGATATTGATATTGCAATTGCGAAAGCAAAAAAGAATGAAACAAGAGCCATTGGTCTTCCTCAGGTTAATGGAAAGATTTCCTATTCAAACTTCTTAGATATTGCAAAAACCTTGCTGCCTGACTTTGTAAAGTATTCCGTAGTAAAAACAAACATGGACATATTTGGTCTGATACCTCAAGGATCGTTTGACGGAAATGCTCCAATGGAATATATCGAAGTTCAATTTGGTCAGAAACACAATGCAGAGTTCGGCGTAACGGTGAACCAACTTTTGTTCAACAGCTCTTACATTATTGGGCTACAAGCTGCAAAAGCATACGTAAATCAAGCCTTTTTGCAACGTGTAAAAACGAAAGTTGAGCTCATTGAAACTATTAAAAAATCGTATTACACCTCACTGGTTACACAGAAAAATATAGAAGTTCTTGAACGCCTTATTGTTAACCTGAAAGATACCAAGAAGCAAAGTAAAGCACTTGCTTCTGAGGGTTTTATTGAAGAAATTTCTATCCGACAATTAGATTTGATAGAATCAGAGTTGGAAACAACATTGATAAATGCGCAAAAAATGAGTCAAGTCAGCATGTATTACCTAAAGTTTGCACTCGGGTTGAATTTGAATGATCATCTGGAGCTTACGGAAGATTTGGACAATTTGATCGCAAATGCCGAAAATGAACAATTGCTCAAAAAGAGCTTAAATACTTATAAAAACATAAACATCAAAGTAATAGACAATCAAATACGATTGGCAATTTTGGATTTAAGAAATAAAAAAGCTGAAAATTTACCGAGCCTATCAACCTTTTTCAGCACGAACAGAAAAGCCATGAATAATGATTTCAAACTGTTAAGTGCCGATCAGAAATGGTTTCCGTCCACAGTTTGGGGTGTTCAGATGGACATACCGATTTTTAGCGGACTGAGTCGCGCCAATCAGATAAAACAGAAAAAACTTGCACTTAAAAAAGCTGAACTGGCAAAAGAATCAATTGAAAAAAACATCAATATCGAATACAAAAACGCACTGGCAAGTTATGACAATGCGTATCGCATTTACAAGAACAAAATAAAAAACAGAGAAATTACACAAGACATTTTCACAAAAACAGAGATAAAGTTTAAGGAAGGAATGGCAGGAAGAACAGACTTGAATCAGGCGCACGATCAACTGCTTCAAGCAGAAACGTCATTACTTAATTCGATACTTGAATTATTAAACGCAAAAGCAACATTGGAAAGAATTACAACGGAATCATAAAAAAAAATTAAGCAAATGAAAAATATAGCATTATTTCTGGTGATTACCTTATTGGCTTCTTGTAGTCAAATGACTACCAAATCTCCGGCAGAGCAAATAAAGCAAAAGCAAGTTGAGATTAGCAAACTGAATCAAGAAATCAATGAACTCAAAAAACTTATAAAAACAGAAACTACAGATAAGACTGAGAAAAAAGCTGTTAATGTGAAAATTTTAACTGTTGAAGCTCAGGATTTTAATCACTATTTCCAGTCTACGGGTAAGATTGAAGCTATTGAAGCCGCATTTATCAGTCCCGAAATGAATGGGCAGATTGATAAAATCTACGTGGAAGAAGGACAGCGCGTTCAGAAAGGACAAAAATTAGCAAAAATCAAAACTGATATTCTTGAAAGCACGATTGAGGAGCTAAAAACAAGCTTAGAACTTACCGAGCTTATCTATGAAAAACAAAAACGATTATTTGAGCAAAAAGTCGGTTCGGAGTTAGAATACCTTCGTGCGAAAAACAATATGGAATCGCTAAGAAAACGTATCAAGACATCTGAATCGCAAATGGATCTTGCTTACATAAAAGCGCCTATTTCGGGTATAATTGATAATATTTTCAGTAAAGAAGGTGAATTGGCAATTCCCGGTTCGCAGTTAATGCAATTGGTAAACTTGTCAGAAGTAAAGCTCAACATCAACGTGCCGGACAAGTATCTTTCGGTAATCCACAAAAATGATCCGGTAGTCATTGAATTTCCGGCATATCCGGATTTGTTGATGGACGAGAAAATCGACCGTATCGGAAACGTTATTAACGATCAAAACCTGACTTTTGAAGTGAATATTTCATTTCCGAATGAAGATGAAAAATTCAAACCAAACACATTGGCGATTGCTCGATTCAATGATTATTCGCAAGAAAATGCTATTGTGTTGCCTTCCATCCTTATTAAAGAAGATTTGATTGGCTCTTACGTATATACAGCTGTAAACAAAAATGGAAAACTAACAGCGATAAAAAAATATGTGAAAACAAGCAAGTCTTATGAAAACCAAACACTTATAAGTTCGGGGCTCAGTTTTGGCGATAAAGTAATTTCCGAAGGTTACAATATGGTTTCTGACGGACAATTTATTCAAATAAATCAATAGCTTGAATATGGAAAACAATAAAGTTCAAAATAAAAAAGGACGAGAATTTGGGCTTACAACACTCGCCCTAAAAAATAAAATAACCGTCTATCTCTTAACGGGAATCCTTCTTTTGTTCGGCTTGTTCTTTTACTTAAAGTTGCCAAAAGAGCTTTTTCCGGATATTATCATCCCGACGGTTATGGTTCAGACCGTTTATCCGGGAAACCCACCCATTGACATGGAAAACTTGGTTACCCGTCCCATCGAAAAGCAAATTGAATCCGTAAAGGGTGTTAAGGAAATCAGCTCAACATCAACCCAAGACTTGTCTTATGTTTTTGTAGAGTTCAATACGGATATTGCAATTAAAGATGCCTTGCAAGAAGTGAAAGATGCGGTTGACAGAGCAAAAAATGATCTTCCAAACGATCTGCCGACCGACCCGTCGATAATGGATATTGATTTTTCGGAATTTCCAATTATCAACATTAACCTTTCGGGGGACTTTAGCATCAATGAACTGAAATCTTACGCAGAAACATTGCAGGAAGAAATTGAAGCCATCAGCGAAATTTCAAAAGTTCAGATTACAGGCATTACCGAACGTGAAGTGCAGATCAATGTTGATCATCATAAGATGGAGTCGAACCAGCTAAGTTTCAATGATATTGAAAATGCAGTTGCTTACGAAAATATGAACGTGTCCGGCGGTGAAATAAAGTTGGGAGGCACCAGACGGTCGGTAAGGGTAATCGGAGAATTTAGCAATATTCGTCAGATCGAAGATATCATTGTGAAAAATGAAAAAGGAAATATTGTATACCTCAAAGATATTGCTGAGGTACGCTACACCTTTGAAGATCCTAACAGCTATTCACGACTCAACAAAGAACCGGTAGTATCTCTTCAAGTTGTGAAAAAAGGCGGAGAAAACCTGCTGTCGGCAACCCAACAAATTTTTGATATTCTTGAAAAAGCACGAACAAACAATACAATTCCCGAAACACTAAAAACAACCATCACCAACGACCAATCCGATGAAATCAGAAAACAACTCTCTAATTTGGAGAACTCAATCATCATGGGAATCATTTTCGTTGTGTTGGTTTTATTCTTTTTCTTAGGCACACGAAATGCTTTGTTTGTAGGTTTTGCCATCCCGTCGTCCATGTTTTTATCGTTTATGGTTCTTGGCATGATGGGAACACAAATCAATATGATTATTCTTTTCTCCTTGATTCTCGCATTGGGTATGCTTGTTGACAATGCCATCGTGGTTGTTGAGAATATATACAGATACTACACTTTAGGCTATGGCAAAATTGAGTCGGCAAAACTTGCTGTCGGCGAAATAGCCATGCCAATCATATCGTCAACCATGACAACGCTTGCCGCTTTTATTCCCCTATTATTTTGGGATAGTATTCAAGGTGAGTTTATGAAGTACCTACCCATAACTTTGATAATTGTACTGAGTTCGTCATTGTTTGTTGCATTAATAATTATTCCTGTTATTTCGGCAACATTTATCAAGAAAGCAAGTGGTCCTGAGCTCGAAAAGAAAGGAAAATCGTACACCATAGCTACAGTCTTAATTGTTTTAGGTATGATATTCTACATCCTCGGATGGAACATTCCGGGTGGATTAAGCGTTGCTTTCGGCACACTGGGCTTATTACATCTTTTATTTTTGAACAAACTTTCGTACTGGTTTCAGAACACCTTCCTTGTTCGCTTGGAAAAAATTTATGTGAGAGTACTACGTTTTGCATTAAAGGGAATAAACCCACACTTATTCATTCTTGGAACGATTGTTCTGCTGATAGCTACCATTGGATTTCTGATTATGAGAAACCCTAATGTTGAATTTTTCCCGTCGGGAGAACCTAAGTACATCAACATCAAGAGTGAACTGCCTATTGGTACAGGAATCGAAGCAACAAAAGCCAAGGTTCTTGAGATTGAAAATAAGGTTTTTCAAATCATTAAGCCGTACGAAGATGCCGGAATCATTAAAAGTGTACTTACCAATGTGGGGGCAGGTGCAAAAGGACAAGATGAAAAAGGATCAGGAGGCGGAGGTCCGAACAAAGGTTTAATCACCGTTACCTTTGTTGACTTTAATAAGCGTAACGGCATAAGTTCATCGAAGATTATGAAAGAACTTTCGGATGAATTAATTGGCAATTTTCCCGGAGTTCAAATATCGGTAGAGAAACAACGTGAAGGACCGCCGACAGGAAAGCCAATCAACATAGAAATTAGTGGAAAAGAGTTTGAAACCTTGATTGCAATTACGGATGAAATCATTGAAAAAATAAACAATGCTCCGATAAAAGGGATCGAAGGTTTGAAAATCGACCTTGATGTTGGCAAACCGGAGCTGGTGTTTCACATCAACAGGGATAAAGCCCGAAGGTACGGACTTTCGACCGGACAAATTGCAAGCACAATACGTACGGCATTGTTTGGAAAAGAAATATCTGACTACAAAGTTGGTGAAGACGAATACCCGATTCAACTACGATTGAAAGAAGAATATCGAAACGATCTTACAAGTCTGTTGAATCAAAAAATCACTTTCAGAAGTGCGGGAACAGGACGTATAATCCAAATCCCGATAGCGTCTGTTGCTGATGTTTCGTACAGCTCAACGTATGGAGCCGTAGTCAGAAAAGATTTGAACAGGGTAATTACTATTTACTCAAACGTGTTGCCGGAATACAACGCAACCAAAATCAACGAACAGATAAAACCAATCCTCAAAGATTATAACTTTCCGGATGGTTATGAATACGAATTTACCGGTGAACAACGTGACCAAAAAGAATCTATGGATTTCTTGATACAAGCATTGCTAATCGCTGTTTCAATCATCACGCTTATTCTTGTGAGCCAATTCAATTCTGTGGTAAAACCACTGATTATCATGGTGAGTGTATTGTTCAGTACCATCGGGGTGTTTGGTGGTTTGGCAACATTCAAAATGGATTTTGTTGTGATTATGACAGGTATTGGTATTGTTTCATTGGCAGGTGTTGTGGTGAACAATGCCATTGTTCTGATTGATTACATCAATTTGTTAAAAGCAAGAAAATGTAAAGAGTTGGGGCTCGAAAAAGGAGCTATTCTGACAATGGATGCATCCATCGCTTGTGTTGTTGAAGGAGGAAAAACCCGACTACGTCCGGTACTTCTCACAGCAATCACTACCATCCTTGGGTTAATTCCGTTGGCGACAGGAATAAACATCGACTTCATGTCATTGCTCCAAGAGTTCGATGCTAATTTCTACATGGGAGGTGATAATGTTGCTTTCTGGGGACCGATTTCATGGACGGTTATCTTTGGATTAAGCTTTGCAACCTTCTTAACTTTGATCATCGTTCCTTGTATGTATCATGTTCTTTATAAGGTAAAAGCATATTTTAAATCATAACAATTAGCAACCGCTCCACCCCTTGTGTTGGAGCGGTTTTTGACCCTCCAATTATTTTTTCAAGAAAAAATAATTTCTATGAACATAATTAGTACATTAGGGATTCAAAAAATTGATCTTTTTACATGAATAAAACAGAAAATATAGAGAGGCTTGAAAACAAGATAAGAGAACTTAAAGATCAGTTAATTACTTTGGAAAATAGTCAAGAAAAAAAGTATATAAACCTTGGATCTTCATTAACGTACATTTCTCATCAATTTCTTGTTAGTAAAACTTGGGATTCAAATATCATTAAAGTTCTTGCTTCGATAGGTGAGGCATTGGACTTTTCACACATTTTAATTTTCGAGTTTAGAGATGATAACAGTTTGCAGAAAAAAGCCCAGTGGAAAAATCATCTTCACAAAGAATATATTGAAAATGAAGACTTCGATACCCTCGACCTCAATGAGTCAGGCTTAATCAGATATTTGAATATCATGCAACGGGGTGTTATCATTAAAGACTCTCTCACAGACTTCCCCAAAAAAGAGCAAGAGTTCTTTGCAAAGAAAAACATAAAATCTTTTATTGCAGCTCCCTTATTTGTCAAAAATACCATCCAAGGAATTATTTGGCTGCACGACTCAAAACGAGAACATCCGCTAAAAGGTTTTGAATCACAATATATTAAAGACGTTTGCAACCTCATACAAGCAGCTTATTTGAGGAATGAAATGAATCGCAAGCACATCATCGAAACTCAGATTTTACAAAAATTTTATAACAATTCGTATGAAGCAATTGTCATCATTGACAGCAATGGAATAATTAAACGCGTCGACGATCAATTCGTAAGGTTATTTGAATACGGTTGTGATGAAATTCTGGGAAAAAATATTGATGAGATATTGCCTCCCGTAGAAAGTATTTCGGATGCAAAGTTACTGACCCAAAGCATCCTTAACGGAGGTAAGGTTCTGACGGAAGGAATACGAAGACCTAAGTATGGGCTGCCTATCTATGTTGAAATTACCGGTACACCAATCCAAATCGAAAATGATCAGAACTATGTCATTGGAGTCTACAAAAACATAACGCTCCGCAAAGATGCCAACAGAAAGCTGAAAGAAAACAAGATCAAGTACGAAGCACTTTTCGAGAATGCAACAGATGCCATAGTCCTTATGAAGCACGATATTATCGTGGATTGTAATCAGAAAACTTGTGAATTGTTTAAGGCAAAGAAAAACGAAATTATTGGAGAGTCTATAATCAAGTTCTCCGCTCCGGTTCAAGAAAACGGGACGATAGCAAACAACCTCAATGCGGCATACAATCTGAAGGCTATCAATGGAGAAAAAGTACAATTTGAGTGGGTTCATCGCGCATTAAATGATGAAATAATTCAAGCTGAAATTACGCTAAACAAGCTCCAAATAGATCGAAATACCTACATTCAGGGGATGATTCACGACATCACTGCTCGAAAAAAGAATCAACAAGACCTTGAAAAAGCGAAGTTGAAAGTAGAAGAATCTGACAAATTAAAAACCGCTTTTCTAGCACATATTTCTCACGAAATACGAACACCTCTGAATCACATCCTTGGTTCGATTGATTTGATCACAGATCCCGATATTCCGGAAGAAACAAAAGAGGAGTTTCGACAAATTATTAAGCACAGCAGTGATAATCTATTGAACCTGATTAGCGATATTATAGATATTTCATTGATTGATTCTAATCAGCTGGAAATTCATTCCGAGTTTATACAAATTGAGGAGATTATTCGATCAGCAAAATCATTCTTTGAAAAAGCACAAGAAAAATACCAAAAGGAAAACCTGAACTTTAACCTCAACTTTGAATCAAGTACTCGATTGAACGAACTCTATTCCGACTATTCACGTTTTGAACAAATAATCCACAACTTAATTGATAACGCCGTTAAATTTACGGAAAAAGGAATGGTCGAGTTTGGCTGTAACTATCAGGATGAAGATGACATTTTCACTTTCTATGTTAAAGATACCGGAATAGGAATTGATTCTTCACAATTCGACTTAATTTTTGACAGATTCAGGCAGGTAGACTACGCTCACACACGCGAATACGAAGGTACAGGACTGGGACTTGCCATTTCCAAAGAGGTTATAAAAGCTATGGGCGGTGATATTTGGATTGAATCGGAACCTGAAGTAGGCACAACATTCTTTTTTACTCTACAAAACAAAAAGAAAAAAGAAGATTCGAAAGACCCTGAAACACCAAAACAACTTACTACAACTAAAAAGGTTAAAGGTAACATGTATGATTGGTCAAACAAATCAATTCTTTTGGTTGAAGATGAAGAGATGAATGTTCAATTAATCAAAACAATTCTTGCAAAAACGAATGTAAGACTTGATGTTGCCAGAAATGGTGCCGAGGGTATTTTTTATGTTGAGGGAAACAAATATGATTTGGTCTTGATGGATATGCAATTGCCGGAAATAGATGGTTATGAGGCAACAAGAAAAATAAAAAGCATTAACAAAGACCTGCCTATCATAGCTCAAACGGCACATGTTTTGTACGAAGATCAAGCACGATGTTATGAAGTAGGTTGCAATGCCTATATCCCAAAACCAATACAAAGAGAGAAACTTTTAAAATTAATTCAATCATTATTTTAATACTAATTATTTAATATTGAGACTGCAACCATTTCAGGGGGGCTTTTGTCATACTTAAAAAGCTCCGGCGCAGGCAATTATTAGAAAAACGCATGATAAGTGACAAAGACATAATAGCCGGCTGCATTAGGAAAGATCCTAAGTTGCAAAAGGAGCTTTACAAGAGGTTTGCTCCTCGAATGTATGGCGTATGTCTTCGTTATGCGAAAAATGAAATGGAAGCGGATGATATTTTGCAAGAAGGATTTATAAAAATTTTCAATCACATTGGTTCTTTCAGAAATGAAGGTTCGTTGGAAGGCTGGATAAGAAGAACAATTGTTAATACCGCCATCAATTATTACCGGAAAAATGTTAAATACTCCAAAGAGTGCGACATCACCGGTCTCGAAATCGAAAATGACAGAGATGAAACGATAATTGATAAGCTTTCCGCAAATGAAATTTTAGAAGTGATTCAAACCTTACCCAATGTTTATAAAATCACTTTTAACTTGTATGTAATTGAAGGCTACACCCATAAAGCTATTGCAGAAATGCTTGGGATATCTGAAAATACATCAAAATCACAATTACTGAGAGCTCGAAAGTTTTTAAAAACAAAAATTAATAAACGTGTTGATTGAACATGGAAAATGAAAAGTTTGACAATATAATCAAAAGCAAATTCCAAAACTTTGAGGTACAACCGACAGCGCATGTTTGGAATGCAATCAGCAACACAATTGCCGATTCGCCCACTCCTGCTTCAAACCCGAAAAAAGTTCTCGGATATGGCGGTATACTAACGAAACTTGGCATTATCTTAGGTGTCATTGCTACCGCATTTGTTATATTTTTTGCTATTCAACACCAAAACAATGCGAACACTTTTTTCGATAAGAAAACTGAACATCCGGAAAAACCTGTGTTTAACGATACTGCTGTGAATGCTGCAACAGACAATAAACCGAAGACTATTAACTTAAAATATAAACCACAGTTAAAGGTTCGTGAATTACGCAATCCAATGATTCAGAAAAACGCAGACTCTAAAACTGTTGACAAACTAAAACCTGAAAACGAAACGCAATTCTCTACAGCTATTCTTAAAAGCTTTATGGATAGAAAGGGAAATTCTTTGCTAAAGAAACTTCAAGCAAATTATCCGAAACTTGAAGAATCAAAAACAAGTATGGAAGTTACTTATCCAATTAGTTCACGGATAAGGGATGTTCACATTCCGGCACTGCGCAATAAAACACAATCAATGCGCCGCCTATCTAAATATTTGAGCAACAGTAAGCTTTCTCTCGGGCAAAGTTATGATCCTCGCAATATCCAATTAGGTGTTTTTATCACACCCGAAAAGATCATTTTTAATAGTGATGAGCTTCAAGATTACAATGCAATTGCTCTTGATTTTGAAGCGAGATATATGCTTTCGGAAAGCAGTTTTATCCGATCGGGCATCAGCTTTAGCTATTCCGAAAACAGTTATGATTATCATCTCTACCACACAACCTATGATAAAATAGGAACGTACAATGATGTGTATGACGTAGAACTTGATGCCTACGGGAATATAACAAATTACCTGACAGAGGAAGTCGTAGTGTATGATAGTGTTATTCATGATTTGCTCACGCAAACAAATAACAAATACACCTACTTACAAATTCCGATTCTCTACGGACAAGAATTTGAGTTATCACCGCGATGGAGTTATTCTTTTAATACGGGACCTTTGATTTCCTTCTTGATTAAGGAAGGAAAAGAACTGGATCTTGACCTTAATGAATATGCATTAACCGCAGCTCCTATTGATTATACACCTAACAGAATCAATACAAACTTACAATACGTAATTGCCGTTGGATTAAATTATGAACTTGCTAAGAATTTAAGCATTTACCTTGAACCAAGATATAAGTACTTCGTAAGCAATCTGTATGATGGAAATAAGCACATTACGAAAAAACCTTATTCAATTGGTTTCAAATTTGGGATTTTTTACAAGATTAACAAGAAAAAATAAGACGAGAAATGCTACACAGGTTATACATCATATTGGTAATTATTGCCCTAAGTATTTCGTATACGCATGCACAAAAGAGCGTAGAATCTGGCAAAAGTGAATTTGCCAAATTCAGCTACACTGTTGAAGAGTGTGCGCAAGGTTACGTGGTGTCGTTTAAGGACAGGTCAATAGGCGAAGTAATTTCTGTTTTATGGGATTTCGGAGACGGAAACACCTCAACAGAACGCTCACCTATCCATATTTACAAATCACCGGGACTGTACAATGTTTCATTATCCATTGTCGTAAAATCTTCTTCAATCACTTTTAAGGATAAAGAAGTAAAGAAAATCAGCATTACCGAAAAAGGTTGGAGTCATATCGGTGGAACTGTTTTTGCCGGAAGTTTCCCAACAGATATTGGTTATGCCTGTCTCTATCAGTTTGAAGAGGATAATGTATTTCCTGTTGATACGGCATATTTCGACACTTTGGGTTTTTATTTCTTTTACCAAAAAGAAAATACGGAGTACCTAATTAAAATTGATATTCCTTCATGTTCTGAAAATGCAAGTGCTTATCTTCCTACATATTATGGAAATTCGATTATGTGGAACAACGCCGAAAGTATTGCTCTCAGTGAAACTTGTTTGGAGTACGATATTAATCTTGCTGAAGCAGGTGAGAATAGTCCCGGCATAGGCTTAATAAATGGGCATATCAGCTATAGCAATGAACTGAACTTCGGGCAAGAAGCAAAAAATATTCCGGTTATCCTTATCCACAAGGGTGACAGTGCCATGATATGCAAATATTCGAATGACAACGGAAAATTTGAATTTAATGAAATTGAGCTCGGAGAGTATGAAGTATACGCTGAGGTTACAGGGAAAAATACGATTCCGCACTTCACATTTTTAAGTGAAAACAAGCCAAATATTGAATCATTGGGCATTATAATTACCAATGACGAAGTGATTACATTCGTGAATGAAGACAAAAATGAACTGACAATAAATCAAATTGACCTTTATCCGAATCCTTGCCGAGGAAATCTGACAATGAAATTTGAAGAGGATAAAGAAACAACATACACCCTCAATATAATTAACGCAATGGGGCAGTTGGTAATTTGTCAAAAAGTATTGGTTCAACAGGGACTTTCTAAGGTTCAATTTAATTTTAGTCATCTGTCAAAAGGTACGTACTTCATACGACTAAGAAGTGCGGAAGGGAAAATAGCACAGCAAAAATTGACACTATTTTAATTCCTACCGGAATCAGAAGAAAAAGGAAAAGGCGATGAATCATTTTTATTCATTGCCTTTTCATAAAATCGCCGAGATGTACAAGTTTAGATGTACAAGGCTTTGGAATGAGCTATCATTTTTCCGTTTTCATCTAAAAATAAGAAATAATACGCGCCCTTGCTTCCCGTAGGTTTCCATTCATAGGTAGTGCCGTGATGAAGATCATTCAACGTATCAATCAATTTTCCTTGCTCATTATAGATCTTTATTGATCGACATCCTATATCCTTCAATTCAATCTTAAAATCTGTTGATGAAGGGTTGGGAAAGAGTTTACTTTTTGACTCGTAGTTTGAGCCGACCTTAATATAATTCTCATTGATTATTCCTATGGTATATTCGCCCGGCAAGAGATTTTCGGTAATCAGGTGACCAAATATTCCCGGACCGAGTAAGGTAAATGGAATTGGTCGCCACGCATGCCCCGGTCCTTCGCGATAAAGAAGCGTTACTTCACCTTCATTGTTGGCAAACAATGATTTGTCTAAGGATTCAGCCATAGAATTGAAATAAAATTGTCCTTGACATTCAAATGTTTCAGGCAATACTGCTTCAATTCGCCAATATCGAGAATCAGATATTGTGATTCCCTGCCACAAATCAATATCTACATCCGGAGCTACCCAATTATGACTTACTCTCACAAAAGCACTGTCCGTAATTTGCTGTACATCTGCTTTGAAATATGTCCGATCAAAATTAAGTTTTAAAGCATCTTTTATCACAAAATCTTTGTCTGTGGTGGCATCAGCAATATGATCGTAATAATCGACCAAAACCAACAGCGGTTCAAAATCAAGAGAGAAACTAGCCTGTCCTGTTTCGCCCGAAAACACCATTTGCTCTGTGTGAATATTCCAATTCTCATCTAAGAAGCTAATATCCAAATGATTTGAGTTGTACATGTTGGGAGCACCACGCAACTTCTGACTTACGAAAACTGTAGCCACACCATTGTTATAGTGTGACGAATCTACCTGAAAAGCAGGAAATCCCGGACTAAAAACCCATGCATCAAAGAAGTCGGTAAGATCCATTCCTGAATGATTAGAAAGGAAATCTCGCAAATCCCAAGAGTTGGCATATTGGTATTGATAAGCTTCGAGATAAGCCCTCACGGCAGGGAAAAACAATTCATCTCCCATGTAGTGTCGAAGCGTATGTGTAACCAAGCCTCCCTTATCATATACGGTCATTCCATACGTATGGGTAGTCGGGATGCCATAAAGTGCATAATACGCACCATCACCATTATCGGTATGTGCTTTTGTCAATACATCTTTCAGCAAAACATTGATATTCTCCCGAGCAACATCTACGCCATATAAAAACTCCATACTCATGGACTCATTATAGACTGCCCAACCTTCGTTCATCCACATGTTTTCTGCCGAGCTGCATGTAACTTTATCGCCAAACCACATGTGTGACAGCTCGTGAGCAAACAACCATTCCATCGAAGTATTTCCGTTGATGGCATTTGACGGGTACGCAATATTTCCGGCATGTTCCATCGCTCCAAGGCTCGTAGATACATATCCCACGCGCGAAAACGGATAAGGACCCCAACACGACTCATAAGCATCCAAAATTGCATGCATATTTGCAAACGAACCCGCAACCTGATTTACTTGCGACGGATATACCCAATAATTAATCGGTATCTCTCCGTTCATGCCCTGATACACATCACTTACAAGTTCATATTCACCTACGGCTATGGATGCTAAATAGGTAGGAATGGTTTTCTGCATTTTCCAATGAAAAGTTTTTGTGCCATCTCCATTGTCTGTTGTTTCTTGCAACAAACCGCCACAAACCGCCTTATTGTTTTCAGCCACGGTAATGTAGTAATCATAAAGTGCTCGATCTCTAAAGTCGTCAACACACGGAAACCATGCTTTTCCAAGATTATGCGGATCAGACTCAAAGCCGACACCCAAATTGAAGCAACGTGAACCCGAATAATGAAAACCACCCCAGCCTTCATGAAATGGTTCTCCTTCGTAATAAACTTTTGCGGTTAGCACCTCACCATTTGCATAACTATCAGTGAGGTTTACGGTTATTCGATTGTTAGCTTGTACAAAAGAATAATCCAAATCATCAATCTTCACCTGAGTAACAGTCAAGTCTTTCAATTCCAGAATTAATTGATCAAAACTGTCCAATGGAGTAGTAAATTCTACTTCCGTATATCCCGATATCTGATGCGATTCCACATCAATAACGTCTAAATGAATCGCATAATGTATCACATCAATTGTGTCGCTTAATGCAGTATTATTTTGAGCAAAGCTATTTGAAAACACTGATAAACTCAACAATATCAATCCAATAACTGTCCTATAATTCATAAGAAATAAGATTTTACAAATAGTCTTTAAAATTAGATATTTTAGCAAAGCAGAGAAAACAAATTCAATAAGATTTATTCAATCGAATATTATAGATCACCCAAAGCTATTTATGAACACTTAAAACAGGAATAGGAGAGTGATTCACCATTTGCGTAGCATAATCTCCCAATAATTTATTAAGTGTTGAATTGTCTTGTTCTGTCATAATAACAATCATGTCGGCATGAATCTCATCAACTACATTGATTGTTGTTGTGGTTGGGTTGTTGCTTTGCAGCTTTTCAATTTTGTAACTTATTTCAGCTTTCAAGAGGTCTTCCTCTACTTTTGTCAGGTAGTTGTCCACTCTTTTGTGCAAGCTTTCCAAGTGTGTTTCGTAAATGCCAAGAATAAGAATTTCTGCATTAAAAATTTTTGCAAATCGAATAGCGGAAGGCACTTTTTTTCTAGTTTCCGATGTGTTATCAATAGGGACAACGATTGTATTGATGCCAATGCTTATGTCAAAATTATTATTGACTGTCAGAACAGGGCATGGAGCCATCATTATAATGCGATTCGCATTGCTGCCTATCCAAAATTCTTCGTAGCCCGAGCCTCCATGTGTGCCCGCAACAATCATGTCGGCTTCGATTTGTTTTGCTACAAAAGCAACTTCTCGTGCAACTTTACCCTTGCGAAGCTTGTATGAAAACTTGGTTTTTGGGTGCTTTTCCTGAAATTTTCCTATCAGCTCCAGCATAGAGTTTCTGGATTCTTTTCTCATTCCATGAATGTTGTTCTGAATTTGAGAATCCATATCATTGTGATTATCAACCCATACCATGCAAATTTCCGCATCCATCCTTTCAGAGATCAAAACGGCATATTCCAATGCGTGTATGGAACCTTTTGAGAAATCAATAGCAACAATAATCTTTTTCATAATATTAAGTGTTTGATTTTGAGATACAAAAAATGAATATAATTCGTTATTAAGTCTTTGCGAATAAAGCTTTGTTTCGGAATTATGTTTTAACAAACACTTGAAAAACAAAGGGTTTTCCGTTTGACTTCTTTAAGTGTAAACCTCGAAGCTAATATAAATAATTTTTTATTAATCCACAAACAGGTTTGTGCAGGTTCTTTATTCGTACCTTTGCTCATCAGAATTGAGTCCATTCCGAAAAGTCCAATTTACTCAAACTCTGTATTACTTTGAAATTCTAACATTTTTATCTGCGATGATAAGTTTGTGGTGTTAAAATTTTAAGAGGTTTTGATTTTAAGCAAATTTACACTTTTCCGAATGGGACTCGGAACGCAACAATTATGAATGAAAATCTGGATGCCGGCGGTTCGCGATTGAATGCTGCCGAAAAGGAGCTGGAAAAGGTTTTACGTCCTCAGGGTTTTAGTGATTTTTCAGGACAAGCTACTGTTCTTGAAAATCTTAAAATATTTGTAGAGGCTGCCAAGCTTCGAGGTGAAGCCTTGGATCACGTGCTTTTGCACGGACCTCCGGGCTTGGGAAAAACAACACTTTCCCATATCATTGCAAATGAGTTGGGTGTTGGTATCAAAACCACCTCAGGGCCGGTATTGGACAAGCCGGGGGATTTGGCGGGATTGCTTACCAATCTCGAACCTAATGATGTGCTTTTTATTGACGAAATACATCGCCTCAGTCCAATTGTTGAGGAGTATCTGTATTCCGCAATGGAGGATTACAAAATTGACATACTTATTGAGTCGGGACCTAATGCGCGAACCGTCGAAATCAGTCTCAATCCTTTCACGCTTATAGGAGCTACTACGCGTAGTGGTTTGCTCACTGCCCCCCTGCGATCAAGAATTGGAGTTAACAGTCGATTGGAATATTACGACTCAGATGTTTTGAAAAGCATTATCGAAAGGTCGGCAGGTATTATTAATATTCCCATCCATGAAAATGCTGCTCTCGAAATTGCTCGTCGGAGCAGGGGTACTCCACGTATTGCAAACCTTTTGTTGCGAAGGGTTCGTGACTTTGCACAAATAAAAGGAAACGGAAGAATTGACATCGAAATAGCAAAGTTTGCTTTAAAAGCACTTCATGTTGATGCCAACGGTCTTGATGAAATGGATAACCGAATTTTGTCAACGATTATTGAAAAATTTAAGGGCGGACCTGTGGGAATCACAACCATTGCCACAGCCGTGGGTGAAGATGCCGGAACAATTGAAGAAGTTTATGAACCTTTCTTAATTAAAGAAGGTTACATTATGCGAACACCCCGAGGGAGAGAAGTTACCGAAAGAGCTTACGAACATCTTGGTAAATCATCATCGAGAGAGCAAGGGTATTTATTCTAAATGAATGGAAATACTTAGGGATAGGAGCATAAAAATCAAAGACATACTTATTGATTCAGGTTTTAGTATGGTTGGAATTGCTAAGGCTGAGTTCTTGGAGAAAGAAGCCGTCCTTTTGAAAGAATGGTTAGAAAAAGGTTTTCATGGAGAAATGCAATACATGGAAAATCATTTTGACAAAAGAACAAACCCGACATTGTTGGTGGAGGGTGCTAAGTCTGTCATATCTGTGCTTTACGAATATTATCCCGAAGAAGAGTTGCCGACAGAAAACAACTACAAGATATCCAAGTATGCTTACGGGCAGGATTATCACGATGTGATGAAGAAAATGCTTTATGGAGCGGTAGCCGAAATGGAAAAAATATACGGAACATTTACCTATCGAGCATTTGTTGATTCAGCCCCGGTGATGGATAAGGTTTGGGCAAAAAAAAGCGGACTTGGTTGGATCGGGAAAAATACTTGCTTGATAAATCGCCATTTAGGTTCGTTCTTCTTTATTGGTCATTTGATTGTGGACTTTGAATTAGATTACGACAAGGCGATCGATAAGGAATACTGTGGGAAATGTACACGCTGCATTGATGCCTGTCCGACCAAGGCAATTGTTGCTCCCGGAAAGTTGGATGCAAAAAAATGCCTTTCTTATCTCACTATCGAATACCGTGGCGAAGCATTTCCAAAAGATTATAAAGAACAAGCAAACGATTGGATTTATGGTTGTGATATTTGTCAGGATGTTTGTCCGTGGAATCGCTCTAAAAAAATTCAACCCAACACGGGCATACGCGCCCATGACGAGCTTTATTCCATGACAAAAGTGAAATGGCATAAATTAACGCAAGAAGAGTTTTCTACACTTTTTAGAAAGACAGCCGTCAAAAGAACAAAGTATATCGGGCTCAGTAGAAATATATCAAAATTAATGTAACACCGACGAATCTTCACCCTTGTTACCATGTAAATGCATTTAAGATGTTTTTTATTTAAGTTGCTGAAAATCAATAAAATTTTGTAATGCAATTTGACTTTCAAGAGATATTTCAGTTGCAATTTTTATTTTTTTGGAGGTAGAATTAACTCTTTTATAATGGTTTGTAAATCAGGTAGATGTTGGGTTCTTGTGTATTAGGTGTCATTTAACCACGACTCCCGAAATTACCGTTTCTAATTAACAAAATCTGAAAATTTATTGAGTTCATTCTGAAAATATTTGTATTTTGTTGTCGTGTATATTATATTCGCATCATCAATTTAAAATTTATAGAATTATGAGACGATTAGAATTTGCATCACTTCAAGTAAACAATCTTGAAAAATCAAAAAAGTTTTATACCGAAAAATTAGGATTTGAATGTTCGGAAATGAAAAATCCTCAAGCGGTTATTTTTAAATTTAAAAAAGGTGAAGCCGGTTTTGCCATTAGAAAACCACTCGGAAATTTAGAAAATAAAGAATTGGGATATGGAGTTTCTATATGGTTTGCTATTGATGAAAAAATAGAAGATTTACAAACTCGATTTGCTGAAAAAGATGTGGTTATTTTGGGAGAAATTATGAATACGCCTTTTGGAAAAGCCTTACATGTAAAAGACCCTGACGGTTATAAATTGACTTTTATCGAAACCAACTAAAATGAATGATAGACCTACAAAATATTGGATAATTGTCGCCTCAAAAGAACACGTTAAAAGCGGTGTTCACGGAGGCTTTGCACAGGCTTGTCATGGAAAAGCAACGCCTTTGAAAAAAATGAAAAAAGGCGATTATGTCATTTATTATTCGAGTAAAACCTATTTTAACAAAAATGAAAAATGTCAAGAGTTTACTGCTATTGGAAAAGTGAAAAATGATATAGTTTACGCTTTTCAAATGTCTCCCGAATTTTGCCCTTTTCGTATAGATATTGAGTTTTTTAAAGCAAAAGATATTTCTATACTTCCTTTAATCAATGATTTAGATTTTATACAGAATAAACAAAAGTGGGGTTATCCGTTTCGTTGGGGAACGCTACAAATCAATGAACACGACTTTAAACTGATTTCAAATTTAATGCTTTATGAACCACAAAATTAATTTTCATTTTTCTACGCCTGACGAAAATTTAGGCTATTTATTATGGCAAACGACAATGCAATGGCAACGGCAGATGAATAGAGCATTAGACGAAGTGGGATTAACACATACTCAATTTGTTATTTTAATAGCTTTGGCTTGGTTATCTCGAACTTCTGAAAATGTGACGCAAAAGGAAATTGCCGACCATAGTAAAACGGATAGAATGATGGTTTCTAAAATTTTGCGAAAATTACAGGAAAATGAACTCATAGAACGCAAGGAAAACGAAACAGATACACGAGCAAAATGTGTTTTTTTAACTCAAAAGGGTGCGGAAATACTTCAACAAGCCATTGAAATAAAAACAAAGGCTAATGAATTGTTTTTTGATAACTTGAATGATAAAGAAAATTTTTCGAAACAATTAAGAAAACTCATTGAATAAAAACGCCACCTAACACAAGTATGTAAATAATGTGGGCAGAATAGGACTTTAAAAAGTCGTTCCATTTTGTCCGCACTTTTGCTTTTACTTTACACTTTTGGAAGTGTAAAAAATAAAAGACGGCAAGCCGTGCGAATTTGAAAACTATCTCTTTTCAAATTCCGCACTCTTCATACACTGACCCGTTATGGCTAATGAAATCGAGATTGATAAGAAAAATATAAGTTTAATTAAAAAATTATGTGAAAGATATAGCGTGAAAACACTTTTTGTTTTCGGATCTGTTGTACGAGGGATTTTTAACTCAGAATCTGACATTGATTTTGCGGTAGATTTTAATGAGAATGACCCTTTTAAATATTCTGACCTATACTTTGAACTAAAAGACAAGTTAGAAAAATTACTCAACAGAAAAATAGACTTAATCGAACTTAGAGGAATTAAGAATAGTTTTTTTTAAAAAGAATTAGACGAAACCAAAGTATTGATTTATGGATAATAAAATCAATGCTTGGTTAGAAGATATTGAACGGTGTATTTCTTGCTTGCTCTGGGGTAGCTGTGGCAGCCTTTTCCACTGCATTTATTCTTATCACTCTGTCCTGCTTGCAATGTGGGCATTGTTTGGCATTGAAGCTGTAAGACGAAGGATTCGCTTTGCTTTTGTCTCTACTTTGGGCGGGGCAGCAGAGTTTCTATTAGCGGATTTGTCTTCGGGTGTAAACTGTAAAGCTAAGTTGCGTTGTGTGCTAGGATTGTAAATGTCATATCTCCGTCCGTATGCGTACAAAACGATTGGGCATCACATGCTAACAAAAACGCCTCAAAACCTTAAATATTAAATACTTTGCTTTTGCCCTCGAGAGTCTGCTCTTTGGGGGGAGTTAGGAAAGTCAACGCATATTACACACATTTGCAAATTCCACAAGTTAACCCACAAATCCAAATTTACAAAAGAGTGCGATTTTTCACTTTTTTTTTAAAAAAAATAAGAAAAAATTGCATATATCGAAAAATGTGTTTTAATTTGCATTCAACTAAACCGATCAATCGGTCTGTTGTGGAGTTGTGGTAGATACAAAAGAAAAAATATTAGAAAGTGCTTTTGTTCTTTTTTTGAAAAAGAACTATAATGGTGTATCAATGTCTGATTTGCAAACATGTACAAGGTTGTCTCGTGGGGCAATTTATCATCATTTTAAAAGTAAAGAAGAAATTTTATGTCAAGTAATTGATTTGTATTTTTTCCCTGCTCTTAAAACAATGAGTGTTTCTAATATTGGGGATTTTGAAAAACCATTGAAAGAAGCTATTCAATTGACCATTGAAAAAAGAACTTCGTTTATTGATAAGTTGCAACAGATAAATAGTGAAAACCTTGATGATTTTCACTTTTTCAAATTGGCATTTCAAGCAGATGAATTTTACCCTAATTTCAAAGAAAAAATTGGGGAACTAAAGAAAAAAGAGGAAGATATTTGGAGGCAAATATTGGAATTAGCAGTACAAAAACAGGAAATAAGAGAAAATATTAACATTGACAATATCACACAATTATTAATGATTATTCCTGAAGGATTAGGTGTTAATAGTAGTTTTAGCTCACGATTAACATAATTAGGATATAAATTTTTTTACCCTAAAACAAACCGATTAGTCGGTTTGTGTAAGAAAAGAAAACGATATGAAAAAAAAGATTTTAATATTTTACTATTCGCAATCAGGGGAATTATATAATGCCGTTAACAGAATTATACCAGAATCTGTAAGAAAGGAATATCAAATAGACTATATCAAGATAGAACCTTTTGTACATTATAAGTTTCCTTGTAGTTGGCAATCATTTTTTAGTGTTTTTCCTGATTCTGTTTTGCAAAATACAAGACCAAATAAGAAAATCAACATAACTCCAAATTCTGATGATATAATATTATTATGTTATCAACCTTGGTTTGTACACCCTTCCATTCCTTTTAATTCATTTTTGAAAAGCGAATATTTTAGTGAAATCATTACCAATCACAAAGTCGTATTATTCTCTTGTTGCAGAAATACATGGATAAATAGTTTAAATATTGTTAGAACAAATATATTAGAAAATAAAGGTGTTATTATTTCAGAGATTATTATTGAGGATTCTGCCGCCACAGATTTAAAAAGTGCTTATAATTATATAAAATGGTTTTTTACTGGGAAAAAGAGTCCTTTTAATGATTTGATAGATGCTAATAAAAAAAATATAGAAAATCGGTTACATAAAGTTTTGATAGAGAATTGTGCCGAGAAACAAATAAATCTTAAAACTCACCCAAGATTTGCTTATGAACAGAAAATAGTTAGATATTTTACAAAATGGGCTAAGTTTATAACAAAATCAAATAATACAACTGCAAAAAAAATTAAACTATTACTATTTCAAACATGGATAGTATTAGCTTTAATTTTTCTTGCTCCAATTATCAAGTTTTTATTAATTTTTAAAAAGAATAAATATGAAAAGTAGTAGCGTTTACATTACACGAACAGCGTCATTTTTACCTAATAATGTGGTTAAAAATGAAGAAATGGAAAATATTTTAGGAATGGTTGGAGGAAAACCATCAAGAGTAAAAAATATAATATTGAGGCAGAATCAGATAAAGCAACGATATTATTCCATGAATGCAAAAGGGGAAATTGTATATAGTAATGCTCAATTAACAGCAAACGCCATAAAGAAACTTTTCGATTCAGAATTATCCATTGAAGATATTGATTTGCTTTCTTGTGGAACATCTGTACCAGACCAATTATTACCTTCTCATGCTGTTATGGTTCATGGTATTCTTGCAACTAAACCTATTGAGATTAACTCTCCGTCGGGTGTTTGTTGCTCTGGAATGCACGCATTAATTTATGCTTATATGTCAATAAAATCGGGGTTAAATAATAAAGCTATATCTACTGGTTCAGAATTAGTTTCTCCTATGTTATCGGCTAAAAATTTTGAAGAAGAATATAAAAATTTGTCAGAGATACAAGAAAACCCGATGATTGCTTTTGAAAAAGATTTTTTAAGGTGGATGCTTTCTGATGGAGCAGGTGCTTTTTTACTTGAAAATCAAATGAGGGGAAAATTGTCATTTAAAATAGAATGGATAGAGTCAATTTCATATGCTAATGAATTAGATGTTTGTATGTATGCCGGTGGGATTATAGATGAAAATAACGAGTTGCGTAGTTGGAAAAGTGTAGATTCTACGGAATGGATAAAAGAATCTTATTTTTCTATAAAGCAAAATACTCGACTTTTAGGCGAGTTCGTTTTACAAAAAGGAGTTCAATTTATAATTGAATCCTTACAAAAAAACAATACGGAATGCGGGGATATTAATTATTTCTTGCCACATATTTCATCAATGTATTTTTTTGATAAACTCAAAGAAGAATTTGTTAAGAATGGAGTTACAATTCCTGATAATAAGTGGTTCTTAAATTTACCAACTGTAGGTAATGTTGGTTCTGCATCTATATATTTAATGTTAGATGAATTTATGAAGACTTTCCCATTGAACAATTCTGATAAAGTATTATTGATTGTTCCTGAAAGTGGACGGTTCTCTTATTCTGTAGCACTTCTTACAGTAGCAAAATCAGATAGAAAATAATTTTAGCTATGAATAATAGGTTCTCAAAAATAATCGTAAAATTTCGTTGGGCGATAGTAACAATTGTCGCAGCGATTACCGTATTTATGGCGTTGCAAATCAAACATTTACAGATAGATGCCGATGCCTTAAATTCCTTGCCACCAAACGACCCGGTAGCCAAATTATATAAAGAAATTGGCAATCAGT
>PDWJ01000573.1_pt1 | contig 52576 bp, 52 predicted proteins | sample 1430881 | NCBI WGS metagenome assembly PDWJ01 (sample SAMN01162460, study PRJNA174530) | Oral metagenome, whole genome shotgun sequencing project. | biome: Marine environment; feature: Marine mammal; material: Swab sample of the gingival sulcus; isolation source: swab sample of gingival sulcus...
TGATGAAAGGATAAAAATCTTGAATGGAAGCATCAATCGGTTCTTTCACTGTATGGTTCACCATGCTCACAAATTCCCAATTGTTATTCTCCCAGATATTGGATTTCGTGTATTCATTTGAACTCGCCAAATACGTTCGTTCCTCTCCTGTTCGTTTGTTTTTGTACAACAAAGCATCTTCAAAAACACCTTTCTCACCATCATTCAGCTTTGCATTCAAATCGGCACCAATCGCATATGGACGATAATCTTTCAGTGGCGCATATCGTAGGACAAAACCAACGAGCAAAAATGTGAGAATGGTCACGAAAAGAGCGCTCCCCCAGTAATTCCCGAAGAGTTTTCCTCCTATGCGTCGAACCCATAACGCTCCCAGAATAGCAATTACACCGAATAAAATTGGGAAATACCACCCAAACACCCAGGCAAAGAATACGATCACGAAGGAAGACGTCACTGTACAGACCAAATTTTGTTGGATTGTATTCGGTTTGATGATCCATTGAGCCGCAAAAATCCAAATCACCAAGTACAATAGAATTAAATCTTTCCAGAGCGATTCTTGAGGAGTGAGTGATCGTCCGACCGAACCTTTCAGTGCATCACCAAAGCAACCACAGTCGGTAACACATTGAGGAGTTTTCATTTCATCGACTACTAACTCACTTGATGTCTTTAGGAAAATTTTCACCTTGCCTTCTTCGGCTTCCTTTAGTTTCTTCGCTGCCTCAGCACTTGAAATCACGTAGGTATCACGGTCCAAAAACTTGACTTCACTGTCACAATTTGCCGTATGCCATGTCAAAAAAGTAAAGAAGAGCATCATTCCGAGCATCAAGTAGGAAACCAATTTTATTTTTCCTCCGATAATGGTCAATACGCCCAAAACAATCTCTGCGATGCAGATAATGACGCTAATGACTAACGCATAATCCATGAAGAATTCTAACGAAAAGGCCGGAGCTCCAAACAGTTCTTTGATTCGATACGCCAAGGCTCCATCTTGAAAATACTCTTCTAATTTGTAGGAAAAGCCGAGTGGATCATTTGCTTTTACCAAGCCCGAAACGATGAAAAGTCCACCTACAAGTACTCGCGCTACGCTAGACATCATCAACCTTCCTTTGAAGATGATCATTCCTGCGGTAGACAATGCCATCAAGCCAATGCCCAGGTAAAAGAACAGATCATTTGGATGGAGATTACCCGAAACAAAGAATGCCAGTCCCGTAAGGTTAACAACAACAAATGCAATGTTGAATACTAAGGATTTCCCTTCTATTGTTGCGGTATACTTCATGCAGTTTTCGTTTGCCCTACTCCCATATGAATGAGTGCAAACACCGCATAGTTCATCATGTCGTAATAGTTTGCATCAATACCTTCACTTACCAAAGTTGCCCCGTTATTGTCTTCAATTTGTTTCACGCGCAAGATTTTCTGTAAGATCAAATCCGTGAGTGAACTCACGCGCATGTCGCGCCATGCTTCGCCATAATCGTGGTTCTTTTTTTCCATCAATTCAAAGGCCGTTTGAGCATATTTCTCATACAAGTCCACGGCTTGATTTGCGGGCAGCTCTAGTTCTTTCAAATCTTTTTCGCACAGCTGAATAATCGCCATGATGCAATAATTAACAATCGCAACAAACTCATCCTCAATCTTTTCTCCCACTTTATTTTCGCCAGTCTCTTGGACCGTTCGAATTCGTTGTGCTTTGATAAACAATTGATCGGTTAATGAGCTCGGTCTCAAAATGCGCCAAGCCGTTCCGTAATCGCTTGTTTTCTTTGAGAAAAGATCTCGACAAACATTGATTACATTTGTGTATTCAGTATTGGTTTTATTCATCTGATTTATGATGCAAAATTCAAGCGTGGAAGATACAAATTTTGGTTCGATTAGCAGCATTCGAATCGGTGATAAATTGGTAGATTTTTCCGTCCCTTTGGTGATGGGAATACTCAATGTAACGCCTGATTCTTTTTATGAAGGAAGTCGGGAAATTTCGATTTCAGGATCTATTGAGAAAGCGAAGAAGATGATTTCTGAGGGAGCAGCCATTCTTGATATTGGCGGCTACTCGACTCGACCCGGCGCGGATGATATTTCTATTGAGGAAGAAATCAATCGCGTAGTTCCTGTGATTACAGCGCTTAGGTCATCATTTCCGGACATCCTCATTTCCATTGACACCTTTCGAGGTGAAGTTGCGGAAAAAGCTATTCTCGCGGGTGCACAGATCATTAATGACGTAAGTGGATTTGAGATTGATCCTTCGATTGTGTCTGTTGCCGCGCGCTATCAGGTTCCCTATATTCTCATGCACATGCGCGGAACTCCAGCCACCATGCAATCACTCACCGAATACGACCATTTATTCAAAGACATCTCACTCTATTTTTCGAAGAAAATTGATCATTTGAAACGTGCGGGAGTAAAGGATATCATTCTCGATCCAGGCTTTGGTTTTGCCAAAACAATTGATCAGAATCATGAACTACTGCGTAAGATGGAAGGATTTCACCTATTCGACCTGCCTATTCTCGCTGGACTTTCGCGAAAATCGATGATTTACAAAAAGCTCGGAATCAAACCAGAAGAAGCTCTAAATGGAACAATCGCTTTGAACGCAATTGCTTTAAGTAAAGGCGCCTCGATATTGAGAGTTCATGACGTGAAAGAGGCTGTAGAACTCGTTAATTTACTCAAATAGGTTCTTTTTTTTACAGTTCACCTAATAATTGCAACTGAACACGCAATACTTCGTGCCGTTCTAAAATCAGTGCCCACTCAAGTCTATAATTCTTTTAATTTTGAGAGAGAACTCAATCTATATTTACATATGAAAATAACTTTACTACTATTCGTATTGACCTTCACCATTTTTCAATCTTTCGGTCAATATTCTCGCTCTATTTATGCAGGCGAAACGAATAACCTGCGTAACAGTTCAATCATCGACGACGGAACTCAAACCTCAATAATTAGTGTTCGAGAAAGCTCTGGCGACACTCTGCGCGTTACGTTCATTGACATCGATGAGAACGGAGAAACGAGTAATTACCGAAAATTCGAATACAGCCCTTTTGATATTTCATATTTCTACAATCTAAGTGGAGTTGGTTTAAACGCCGCTGGAGATGTCACGCTTTGCGTATTAAGCCCTGGAGGATCAAGTACGATGAATATCAGCTATATCTCCGTTAATCCTACAACGGGAACATTTAGCAATTATTCTGTGGAAAGTGGTCTCTACAGACAAGGAGGAACTCGAACTGTAGCGAAGGGAGATAGCTTAATCACTTACTTAGCAGACGTCAGCGGATCAGGAATTCACCGCGTTTCTCGCTCAATGTCCAGTACTGCGTTATCCTCTGAAGAAGCAGATGCAAGCGCAACCTACGTAGGAAGTCTCAGTCAAAATGGTATAAAAGCAGAATTGATCATCCAAGGAAACGAAGAATACCTTGCCCTTGAAGGAACAATCATTAAGCGAACAGGTGTTAACAGCTACATTTCAACAAGTCATAGCGGTGCACTCCTTAATGCCCCATCAATAACAGTAACATCATCGGGAGAACTCTTTGTTCTGAATCGAAATAATGGAGAGTACAAACGATTAGATGGTAACTTAACTACGTTAACCTCTGGAACACTTAGTGAAATTACAGGAATCTCAGCTGGTTTATCAGAAATCTACGCTCTTCCCAATAATGCGATTAGAGTATGGACGAGCAGAACACCACGCCCAATGATTTTCGATATTGATGCCAGTAACTCGATCATCAGTCAAAAAGAAACGCGATGTTTCCCTACGAGTAAAATAAATGTGAATGGAAAGCAATATACGATCGGTTTTGAGTCATCATACAGCCCGGATGTAAATACAAACGGAGTCGCTTTAAATTCAAATGGTAGCTCCATAGCGATCGTCTACGATGACCTAACTAGCGACATTGCTGATTTCATCGAATACGATCAGCTTTTATCATCGGATAAAATCCAATTTAATGTGAATCACCTTGGAAAAAGCTTCACGAAATTGTCGAATGTTACTGCTGGTTTTCTATTCCACCAAAACAACATCTTCCGATCACTTATTTTCGCGGCTGGAACCAACACAATTGGAGAAACAGTAGGAGGCGACTTAAAAGGAACAACTACCTTGTACAATTCAGAAATGGTGCCTGGTCCGTATACAAATGCTGGAGACTATACATCGGAAGTAATGGACAAGTACAATCGTGGATATTACGTAACACAAGAAATGATTGAGACACACATTTTTGAAATCACTGCTGCCAATCCAGCGTATAAAATTCCTTTCGGAATTCGTGAATGGCCTGCTCATGGTGATGTTTCAAAAGGTCAAGCCGCGAATCTTGCTAAGTTCATTGATCAAAATGGAAACGGAACATACGAACCAGAGCTTGGTGATTATCCTGCTATTTACGGAGAGCAATGCCTTTTGAATATCTATCACCATCATGCGAATGCTGTGAACAGCTCATCCATTGAGACACACCAGTACTACTTTACGTTCGATTGTGATTCGGAAGAAGCGATTGAAAACACTGTATTTATTCGCACCCATGAATTCGCTCGTGACTTCCCTTTGCAAAACACTTACTCGGGTAATTACGTCGATTTCGATATTGGCTTCTACGGTGACGATTACGTAGGAACAAATGTAGAACTCGGGATGACGTATGCATACAACGGAGATCAATTTGATGAAACCAACGCAGGGGTCATCGGATTCCAAGACACGATTCCAGCCGTAGGCTTGATCAGTTTACAAGGTGTAAAAATGGAAGAAGACGGGATCGACAACGCAACTACGGTGCCTGGTTATCCAACGTCAAATGGAATTGGCTTCGGTGATGCTATTGCTGACAATGAATTTTTCACGATGGAATCATCCTACATGCATACAAACACAGCAATCGGCCCAAATAGTTTGGCTCAATGGCATTTTTTGATGTCAGGACTGGATCTCAACGGGCTTCCAAAAACGGTAAACGGTGTAGATGTTCGACATGATTATTTTGGAACGTCAGATCCCATTTTCTATACTTCAGGAGGTATTGATCACGGAAACAGTTACTCGGAAGCGACTGTCATGAATCCTCCAGGCGACCGCAGAATGTCAAGCGCATCTGGTCCAAGAGACTTTACAACAAGCGATACAATCGTTCAAATAAAAGCCTTTGTTGTGGGTGTTGACACACAGAACTTATCACCGGAGAACAGTGTTAATCGCTTGTTCGAGCACGGACAAACGTTGCGCACATTCTTCGCTCAAAACTCGGATGCTTGTGGAAACACATTCGACGTTTACATGGCAGACAACCAATTGTCAACGAAAGAGAATGAACTTCGCAGCATTACCGCCTACCCGAATCCTTCGAATCATCATGTTCAATTCCAAGGAATTCAAGGCAATGCAAGTTTGAAAATATTCGATTTGAACGGAAGAGCTGTTATCAGTCAGTTTGATGTGAACAACAACTCCTCTATTGATGTTTCCTCGTTGGATAATGCAATCTATTTGATTTCAATTACCGACGAACTGGGAACACAAACAATTCGAATGGTGAAACAATAAGGATTTCATTTAAAATTTAGCAAAAAAGCGCATTCTTCGGAGTGCGCTTTTTTTTTATTCGAACAACTTCTCTCCTAATTGCTTTTCGACACCTTCAATTCCTTGCAATCCGCCTGTGTGAATAAACAGAACTGTTGTATTATCGTACTTCGGTAACTCCAACGCTTTCAGCAAGGCAAACATTGCTTTTCCTGTGTAAATTGGGTCGAGTTTTAGTCCATGTTGATTATGGAAGTTTCGAATAAAAGCAATCAATTCTGGTGTATGCTTTGCGTAACCACCAAAATGAAATTCGTCATGCACTTCCACGCGGCTCATTAACTCTTCAATTGTTTCCTTATCGATTCCCGTTTTGGATAGAGTTGAATTCATTTCCCCTAGCGAATCAAATCCTTTGAGAACAGGAACAACATGTACTTTTTGATGTTCTTTCAACCCGAAAGAAATGCCGCAGCTCGTGGTCGTGGTACCCTGTGCGACAAAAACATGATCAAAAGGAACATCAATTTCAGACAGGATTTCCTGACATCCCACCATTCCGTAGTAATTTGCCCCTCCTTCAGGCACCAATTGATATTCTGGATAATCCGCTCCGAGTGTTTCATGATACGCTTTATCATTTCGAATCGCATATTCTTCCCGAGAGATAAACACTAGCTCCATCCCAAGTTGAGCACATCGCTTCAACGTCGAGTTACTTTCCGTATTCAATTCTTCTCCTCGAACCAATCCTATTGCTTTCAATCCAGCTTGCTGACAAGCTGCCGCAGTTGCCACCAAATGATTCGAATAGGCGCCACCAAATGTCAAAATTCCAGTTTTCTTTTTGGATTCGCACAAGGCGATGTTGTACTTCAACTTTCTCCATTTATTCCCAGAAATATCGGGATCAATCAAATCATCTCGTTTCACGAAGAGCGAAATCCCCCGTTTCTTGAATTCTTGAATTTCTATTTCCTGAAGTATCGATCGTTTTACATCCATGTTACACCAATTTCCCCACAAATATCCATTAAATTTGTAGTATGTCAGATGATATGTCCGGTTTTTCGAGGCGCGATAAGCTCGCCGAAGAGGATTACTACACGAGTCCAGATGGTTACATTGTGTTTACTGAAAAGTATCACTTGAAACGTGGGTACTGCTGTAAAAGCGGATGTAGACATTGTCCATACGGATTTAATCGCGGAACAGGACAAGTAGGAAAGAAACGCTAGTTTCGAACGTTAGATTGTAGGTTGATTCACTAACGAATCCCATTCTCAGGGAACTTTCCTTTATACTGTTTCAGCTCGCTTTTGATAAAATTGATATCCTTCTGAATATCTCCTGTAGGTTCAAACAAACCGTGGAATCCACCTGTTTTATTTTCGTAATCAATGTAAGCCATGTAAATGGGAACTTTTGCTTCTCTGGCGATATGGTAAAATCCTTTTTTCCATTTTGGATTGTAGCTACGCGTCCCCTCTGGCGTGAAAACCATGAACATTTCTTCGTTCTTCTCGAATTGTTCCACTGCAAATTTCGTAATGTTGTTGTTCTTTTTGCGATCCACCGGAATTCCGCCAACTCCTTTTAAAATCCAACCTAATGGTGGAAAGAACAAATCTTTTTTAATGAGTAATCGAACCTTGATTCCATAAGAAGCAAATGCCAAGCGTCCAATAATAAAATCCCAATTGGATGTATGCGGAGCCATCACAACCACAGCTTTTTTTACTCCCTGTGGTGAGTTCTTATCAATCTTCCATCCAAAGGTTCTAAAAAGAAATTGTGCGAATTTTCTCATAGACCAAAGGTAATGATTAAACAATATCGTGTACTTTTGGTTCGATGTTATTCCAGAAAAAAATCGTTCGTGTCCTGAGTGCAGTCATCTTGATTGCAATGCTTTGGATGGTATTTTTCATCGTACAGGCGATTTTCGCTCGAAAGGTTTCTCATCATGAAATGTATATTCCAGAATACTCCACGAGTATTTTGAAGGTGGAAAACGAAGCACTTATCCGCGCCTTTTTTGAAGAAGTTGTTTTGAAAGATCAACTTGAACCGAAATATCGGGATTACTTGACAGGCGATGATAGTAGTGACGCGTCGTATGGAATTGATGTCTTGGCAACTGTTTATGTCTTCACCTTCCAAGAAAAAAACTGCCAATTGTTGGGTGTTTTAATGAATCTATCTGATGAAGAACAGTTTGACAAGACGCTCAAGAAAGAGTCAAAAGTAGGAGTTGGTTACGCTTCGAAGGAAGGAACGGGGTTGCTCATCTTTGACAATAATAGTTCGCCGCTGAAAGCAACTAGCCTGAACAAGATTGCCAACAAGATCCTACAAGAATCATCGTCATCTTTCGACCTCAAGAAGCTTGATCACGAGAAAGCTTACGTCACATTTTGGAAGGATGAATACGTGCTCAATAATGGAACGCGATCTTTCCGAAACATCCAACTAGCCTTGATTTTAGAGAAAGAAAACCTAACCGTTAAGGGCCACGCAGACTTCGTTTACGCTAAATCAAAAGCCTATCCAGTATTGAAGCACGAAGATCTCAGTATTCAGTCGCAATTTGTTCCAGACGGCATCAACGAAACCTGGACAACCAGCATGAAAAGAATCGGGATTAACTTCCCGCGCATCACGTACGTTAGCGGAAACTACCACTACATTGAGCCATCTCCAGTTAAAGCGCTGAAGGTTTTACCCCATTTCGACGGTATCTATGGATTCGAGAAGAACATGCAAATCCGTATCCCGTTAATCGCCTTAGCCGCCTCAGGAGACATTCACTCGTTGGACTTAAACTCCTTTAAGTTTGCGGGTAAAACCTACTTCTATGAGCAAATTGATTCGAAAACGATTTACTTGGGGCAATCGCCCTATGTGCTTTCAGATGAACAAGATAACGCCTTGCTAAAAATTCAAGGCAACATGAATCAACTACTTGAGATTCGTAATGGCGGAATGCTAGCTCGTTTCCTATCTATGTCCCCCGAGTACAATGCTGCTGAGCATTTTCTTTCAGGAATTGAATCGTCGGAATTTAGTATTGAGCAGAACGGAGATGAAACAGCCGATTTAGACGGAAAAATCCAGTTTCAAAAAGACAGAAATGCACTTAACGAAACCTTGCTTTTGGTGCTCAACTTAGGGATTTTCAACTAATCTTTCCACGAGTTTTCGAAAATATGCTGGCGCCTCCTTCAAACGAGAACCGTACCACGAAAACATCTCTCCATCCACCAAAACAACCTTCGAATTCGGGAATTTTTCTTGATATGTTTCCAAGTGCTTCTCCTTGAATGGATAGGGCTCTGAACTCAAAAATACATAATCTGGTTGCAGCGCTTCATCATCACCTTCAGGATACCGTTCTTCGTTGCTTGCATTCACGAATCCACATTCCGACAACATCGCATCAATGAAGGTGTTTTTCCCTGCTAAAAAACCGGGATCATGCCAAATGAAATAAGCCACAGACTTTCCAATCAGTTCGTGATTGTTTACATATTCGCGAAGCGACAAAAACTCGGATTGAATCTCAGAAAGTAATCTTTCAACTTCTACTTGCTTGTCGAGCAGGTTTCCCAATGACTGAATCATTTCCAGCGCATCAGATAAGGAATAAATATCACTCATCCAGACAGGAGCCAGAGCCTTCAATCCCTCGATGTCTTCTTTGGTGTTTTCTTCCTTGTTACCAATAATCAGATCAGGAGTTAAGGCTTTTACCTTTTCGAAATCCACCGATTTTGTCCCGCCAACACGCTCTTTCGACTCGAACCATTGTTGCGGATGAATGCAAAACTTCGTGATTCCAATCACCTCATCTTCCATTCCCAAATGATACAACAATTCAGTTTGAGAAGGCACCAACGACACTATGCGCTTTGGAACATCATTCAAGCTGATGCTCTGATTCATTTGATCGCGGTACACCGACATTTATGCAATCGCCGAAATTAAGTCATGGCGCGTTACAATGTGGAAGCTTCCATCACTGAACTCAACCAATACTGCGTGCGTATCCTTGTCAATAAGTTTAGATACTTTTTCAATAGAAGCATCTTCCTTCACTACAGGCAAAGGCTTGTCCATCACATTTGATATCGCTGTGTCGCGCAATTCTGGCTTTTCCACCAACAATTGATAAACGTGATTATCGTTAATTGCTCCTGCAAATTTGCCATCGCGAAGTACAGGAATTTGAGAAATTCCAAACTGACGCATTTTGTCAATTGCATGAGACACGAGCTCTTCCGCGTACAAAGTCACCAACGGCGTATCTGAATGCTTCGATGCCAAATCTCCTGCTGTCGTAATTTTCTCTTCGAGGAATCCACGTTCGCGCATCCAATCATCGTTGAACATTTTCCCAACGTAACGACTTCCGTGGTCATGGAACAACACAACAACTACATCATCCTCTGTCAGTTGGTCCTTCATTTGAAGAATACCTTTGATGGCAGAACCTGCTGAGTTTCCAACAAAAATTCCTTCTTCTCTTGCCAAGCGACGTGTGTAAACAGCAGCATCTTTATCGGTTACTTTCTCAAAATGATCGATAATATCGAAATCTACGTTCTTCGGAAGAATGTCTTCACCAATACCTTCTGTAATGTATGGGTAAATCTCGTTTTCGTCGAACACTCCCGTTTCGTGGTATTTTTTGAAGACAGAACCGTACGTATCAATTCCCCAAATCTTCACATTTGGATTTTGCTCTTTCAAGTATTTCCCTGTTCCAGAAATCGTTCCTCCTGTTCCTACACCAACAACGAAGTGCGTGATTTTACCGTCTGTTTGATCCCAAATCTCTGGACCTGTTTGCTCGTAGTGAGCCGTACGGTTGGATAAATTATCGTATTGATTTACATACCAAGAGTTAGGTGTTTCTGTTGCCAATCGTTTTGAAACAGAATAGTACGAACGGGGATCATCTGGCTCCACAGCAGTTGGACACACGACTACCTCTGCTCCAACAGCACGAAGAATGTCCATTTTCTCCTTCGATTGTTTATCATTCAACACACATATTAGTTTGTATCCTTTGATGATACACGCCAACGCCAATCCCATTCCAGTATTTCCAGATGTTCCTTCAATTACTGTTCCTCCAGGCTTAATTAATCCAGCTGCTTCTGCATCCTCGATCATCTTCAAAGCCATACGATCCTTCACAGAATTCCCTGGATTCGTTGTTTCAACTTTCGCCAAAACAGTCGCTTTTACATCCTTCGTTAAGGCATTTAACTTCACCAATGGCGTGTTCCCAATCGTCTCTAATATGTTGTTGTAAATCTTCATCCTATTGAAATATTTCCGCAAAGGTAGTGGAATTGTTGGACTTTGCCGAGGACTTGTCCTTTGGAAGTCTATAGGATGATTGTCTTGATAAAAATTACTTAAAAGTAACCTATGTCACCCTTCATTAAGATAGAGTTGGTAATTTCACGTTCTGATGAAGAACATGAAGTTGTTGAGCATTTTGGGAGTAATTATCCCTTCCTTTGGAATCTACATGGTTGCAGACTACATTCCTGCGCTCAATAGTGTAATGTTGGGACTTCTCATCGGGATTGTGGTAGGAAATGTTTTTAAGCTTCCTACGGAGATCGGAAACGGTTTAAAATATGCAGGATCGAAACTATTGGAGGTTTCCATTGTTATGCTTGCGTTTGGCATCTCCGCCTCTTCCTTGACCGCAATGGGACTTCCTTTCCTCATCAAAACCGTAATTGGCGTTCTACTTGTTCTAGCAGCCGCCATCTTTCTCCATAAATTACTCAACTGCAAAGGAAGTACCGGACTTCTAACTGGATTTGGAACGGCTATCTGTGGATCTTCAGCGATTGCCGCAGCCTCTCCATTCATTTCAGAGGACAAAGAAGATGCAGGAATCGCTATTGCGGTTGTCAATTTAATTGGTGCGCTCGGAACGTTTATTTTACCCGTTGCACTGACATACATTGAGCTTGATGATCACCAGAAAGGATTTATCATTGGCGGAAGTTTGCATGCCGTAGGAAACGTTGCTGGCGCTGGATATGCCATGAACGACCTCATCGGAGATACCGCTATTTCGATTAAAATGGTTCGTGTCGCGCTGCTTTCACCTATGGTAATTTTGTACGGATACGTTGTCAATCGACAGAAAGGAACGGATAAAAAAGCTTCATTTAATCTACCACTTTACCTCTGGCTATTCCTCGGAATTACGGTTCTTTCATTTTTCATTGAGCTTCCTCAAGAAATCGTTCATTACTTAAAAATTGCGGGGAAAATATTTCTCACAGCCGCGATGCTTGCTATCGGACTTCGGCTCGGTTTGAAAAAGCTGTTCCAAGCAGGAAAATCGGCTTTTATGTACGGCATTATCCTCTTCATTATTCAACTAGCCATTTATGGTCTATTGGTGTTATTTTAGTCGAAACGAGACAAAAACACGCACGAATTTGGTATAATTTTCATTGTTCATGCAACCATTTTGCTCTGAGAAGCATTATCCTAATGAATATCATTATAACACAAAACCGATGAAAACATTTTTTACACTTATTCTAGTCTTAGCACCAATTTTCGTAGGAGCACAATGTTGCCCATACGTCAATAACATTGAAATTATTCCCGCCGTTCCAACAAGTTTGGATGACGTGAAAATTGTAACAACCGTTACAACGCCCAACCAAGGTATGTTTCTTTCTAGTAATCACACGATCAATGGAAACACGATCAACATTGAAGCATGTTATTTCAGCGGAATGCTCACTGCCACCCAAACGTATTACGACACGCTAGATATTGGTGTACTTTCTCCAGGAATCATTGACATAAACTTTGTAGCGTATCAATCTACCGATACTGCTACCTGCAACTACATGGATACAATGAGCATGCAAAAAAGCTTTACCGTGTTGGATAACACAAATAGTTTATCCGATGTAGAAAGTGAAGTAGGACGAATTTATCCCAACCCAAATAATGGAACATTTTCAATTGAGCTTCCAAATCATTTGACAGCAACTCATGTTCAAATCACTGATTTATCTGGAAAAATCCTTCAACGTATGCCTTTTTCTGATCAGATAGAAGCAAACGTACAATCAGGAATCTATTTGATTCAGCTATTTGAGGACGAAAAAATTCTGGGCTATCAACGGATGATTGTCCGCTAGAGCACGCCTTTGATTTGCATCAAAATAACGGCCACATAAGCTGCGTAGCTTCCGAAAAGGAGAAAACCCTTCACACGTCCAATTCGCTTACCGAGGAGTAAAATTGGAATCATTGCCAGCATGATACCGAGCATCCAGTACATATCGAAATTGAGTACTTGATCAGACACTTCAATTGGTTTCACAATCGCGGTAATTCCAATAACTGCGAAAACATTAAAGATGTTCGAACCAATTAAGTTTCCTACGGAAATATCGCTTTGCTTACGAACTGCGGCTACAATGGAAGCTACCAATTCTGGCGCTGATGTTCCCAACGCAACAACTGTAACCCCGATGATACTTTCTTTATCGGGGTTTCCTTCTAACAGTACTTCCGCGATACCAACTGCACCATCTACGAACCATTCAGATCCGAAATACAAGGCCGCTAAACCAATCAAAAGAAAAACGATGGACTTCCAGATTGGGTATTTCAACGCATCTGTGTATTCACCATCACCCTCTTCTTCTTGTGCTTTTTCCGCCTTTTTCGTTTTTCTTCGGGAATTGACCACCAAATACGTCGTAAATGCAACGAGAATTCCGAATAGAATAATTCCTTCGTACAGCTCAATGACATTGTCCAGACCAAACACGTAGAACAGAATACACGCCAACAACATCATTGGATAGTCGATGAATTTTGTCTGTCGTTCCGCGATAATGGGGAATATAATGACGGTAATCCCCAGAACGAGAGCAATATTGGCAATATTTGAACCTACAACATTTCCGATCGCAATTCCTGGATTTCCATCCAGAGCACTTTGTAAACTCACTAATAATTCAGGCGCTGATGTTCCAAAAGAAACAACCGTCATTCCTATCACCAAGGGTGAAATTTTGAAGGCTGAGGAACATCCTACCGCACCTTTCACAAGGAATTCACCTCCGACAATGAGCACCAATAAACCGAGTAATAAGAGCAAATAATCCATGGAACAAATTCTAAGGTCACCAAAGATAGTACTTTGATTCTCTTCAGGTGGTTAAATTCGTATTTTTGTAGGATGGAGTTTCAACTGGTTTCTGACTTTAGTCCAACAGGCGATCAACCTGAAGCAATTCGACAATTAGTGGAAGGCATCAAGGATGATGTTGCTCACCAAACGCTACTCGGAGTTACGGGAAGTGGGAAAACATTTACTGTAGCAAATGTGATTCAGGAGATTGCGCGTCCAACGCTCATTCTCGCACACAACAAAACCCTAGCGGCTCAGCTTTACGGAGAATTCAAGCAATTCTTCCCGAACAATGCCGTAGAGTATTTCGTGTCGTATTATGATTACTACCAGCCCGAGGCGTATTTGCCTGTAACTGGAACTTTCATCGAGAAAGATTTGCAAATCAATGACGAGATTGAAAAGTTGCGTCTTTCTGCTACTTCCTCCCTCCTTTCGGGGAGAAAAGATGTGATTGTGGTTGCATCGGTTTCGTGCATCTACGGAATTGGAAATCCTGATGAATTTCAGGAGAGCATCATCCACATCAAAAAAGGAGATGTCATTTCAAGAAATAAGTTCTTATTTCAACTCGTTGAGAATCTGTACTCAAGAGCTAATTCAGACTTTGAGCGCGGAATGTTTCGTGTGAAAGGAGATACTGTTGATATCCATTTGGCTTACGCCGATCATGCGCTACGCATCGAATTTTGGGGCGATGAAATAGAAGGTATTTCTGCCATCGATCCAAAAACAGCCGATCGACTTGAAACCTACGAAGACATTTCCATTTATCCAGCGAATATCTTCGTGACAAGTCCAGAAACAACGAAGCGTGCGATTGAAGAAATTGGTGAAGACATGCGCATTCAAGTGGAAAGTTTCCGCAAGCAAGGACTTATCGAAGAAAGCAATCGATTGAAGGAACGAACGACATTTGACTTAGAAATGATTCGCGAATTGGGTTATTGTTCTGGAATTGAAAATTACTCGCGCTACTTCGACAATCGAAAGCCTGGTCAACGCCCTTTCTGCTTAATTGACTATTTCCCCGATGATTTTCTCATGATCGTAGATGAAAGTCACGCTACCTTGCCTCAGGTTCGAGGAATGTACGGTGGTGACCGCGCTCGAAAAACCAATTTGGTAGATTACGGTTTCCGACTTCAAGCAGCGATGGATAACCGACCTTTGAAATTCGAAGAATTTGAGTCGATGTTGCATCAAACCATATATGTTTCAGCAACTCCTGCCGATTATGAAATTGAGAAATCGGAAGGAGTAATTGTTGAGCAAGTAATTCGTCCAACGGGATTACTGGATCCGCTCATTGAAGTTCGTCCGAGTAAAAACCAGATAGATGATCTCATTGAAGAAATTCAGATTCGTCGCGACAAAGATGAACGAACGCTCGTAACAACGCTCACGAAACGAATGGCTGAGGAGTTGCAAAAGTACCTCGATCGCCTTGGCGTTCCTTGTCGATACATTCACTCGGAAGTCGATACCATTGAACGTGTCGAAATCTTGCGCCAACTCCGTTTAGGCGAATTTGATGTATTGATTGGTGTCAACCTGTTGCGAGAAGGACTCGATCTTCCTGAAGTATCACTTGTTGCCATATTGGATGCCGATAAAGAAGGATTTTTACGGAATGAGCGCTCACTCGTTCAGACAGCAGGGCGTGCTGCGCGAAACGTGAACGGAATGGTGATCATGTACGCTGATAAAATCACCGACTCGATGCAAAGAACCATTGACGAAACCGCGCGACGAAGAAGCATTCAGGAAGCGTATAATGAAGAACACGGAATCACTCCTACTCCACTCAAGAAATCAACTGAAGTCATTCTGAACTCAACCAAGGTGGCAGATGGCGACGGTCCAACTGATTACACGCAATACGACAAACAAGCCATTGCAGAAGATCCTGTTGTTCGATATATGTCTGACAAACAGTTGGAAGATTCGATCAAATACACACGAAAACAAATGGAAGCCGCAGCAAAAGAGCTTGATTTCATTGAAGCTGCGCGACTCCGCGACGAGTTATTCGCTCTCGAAAAGCAGCAAAAACAGCAAAAACAGCAAAAAGAAACGAACAAATGAACATCAAAACAACAGTAGGACAATTGAGAATGCTCGCCATTATGGAGGGAATCTCATATTTGCTTTTCGCCTTAACCATGCCTTTGAAATACATGTACGAAATGGGAATGCCGAATAAAATCGTAGGGATGGCACACGGTGTTCTGTTTATTGCCTACATCCTCTGGGTGTATTTTGTTGGAAAACAACAGAAATGGAGTATTCAGAAAATGGGCATCAGTTGGATCGCATCCTTGCTTCCTTTCGCGACATTCTGGGTGGACGCAAAATATTTGAAACCAATTAGCCAGTAACTTTCGATGAGTGGTTCCAAGAACAAGATTGCCATTCTGGATATTGCACGCGGTGCGTGTGCCCTCATCGTGGCGCTGTACCACTTTTTGTATTTTTCCAGTCCACACGGTACTCTTTTCGAACTGAACAACCCCGTTATTTCTACCATTGGGCCTTACATGCCTGGAATTGTGTGCGTATTCTTCCTCATTTCTGGATATGTGCTCTTTTTACACTTGGAACGCAATCGCTACGCAATTTCCGATTTGCCCCGATTTTTACTCAAGCGAGTTATCCGACTGCACGTTCCACTAATTGCGTGCATTCTACTCATTCTTTCCATCAATACTATTTTTCAGCTTCATGCAGGACTTCCCATTCAAATTAACTGGAGTCAGCTACTGGCCAACATTACACTAAGTGCGAACTTCGTTGGTGAAGCATGGTACAACCCCATTTTTTGGACCCTCGCCATTGAATTTCAATTCTACTTATTCATCGGCTTACTTTTTCCTTTGATTCGAAAAGCTCCATTCCCGTGGTTACTTGCTTTGGGAGTTGCCGCCCTTATCGCAAACATTTATTTTGACTTGCAAGGAACGCTTGTTGAATTCGGCTCTTATTTTACAATAGGAATAGCGATGTATTTACTTCATCAAAAACGAATGCATTGGATAGAATTATTCCTGTTGGTCCTTATTGGAATTACAGATTTTTACCTTAACCAAAAAGTAAGTTACTTCCTCCTCTCCGTTCTGTTTATTCCAATTATTTCTTTCGTATCTTTTCGATCGAAATGGTTTGAATTTGCAGGAGACATATCGTATAGCTTCTATCTCATTCATGGAGCTGTGGGTGGTTTATTTCTGTACTTCACCGCTCGTCACGTGGATCAATTATGGCTAAAAGTTGTTCTGTTCGTGAGTGCTATTTTCATTTCATACGCAACTGCCTACATCTTTTATTTACTCTTCGAAAAGACGAGTGCGCGATGGGGACGATACATCTCCTACAAACGAAGCGCTTGATTTACTTTGGAGTTTCACTATTTTTGCCGAATGGACAATCGTAAACATATTGAAGTGTGCTTCACTCCCGGGGAGTACGAATATTTTAAAGACGAATACGAAATTGTTGTTGTTATTGATGTTTTGAGAGCAACTTCTGCTATCTGCGCAGCATTTCACAATGGAATAAAATCGATTATTCCCGTATCGACAATCGAGGAAGCTCAAGAATACAAGGACAAAGGATACTTGGTTGGAGCTGAACGAAAAGGACAAATCGTAGAAGGGTTCGACTTTGGAAACTCGCCTTACTCTTACATGAACGATGAGTTGAAGGATAAAGAAGTTGTTTTAACGACAACGAACGGAACAAAGGCGCTCAACATCGCCAAAGGTGCCGAAACGGTTGTGGTTGGATCACTGAATAACCTTGACGCCTTGTGTGAATGGCTTGTTGAACAAAATAAAAATACTCTTTGCCTTTGCTCAGGATGGCAAGACAAATTCAATTTGGAGGACACGATTTGTGCAGGAGCCATTTCAGAATACTTACTCTCCACAGGACAATTCACCTCAGATGAAGACTCGTCAATTGCGGCAAAATATTTGTATCTTTCAGCATGGGACCGCTACATGGGGTTTTTGAAGGCAAGTTCGCATCGAAGAAGGTTGAAAAACTTGAATTTGAATGAGGACATTAAGTACTGCTTAACTCCAAATCAAACCAACGTGATCCCGATATTAAAAGATGGTAAACTTGTCAAACTATAAATGGACCTTGCTGGTTATCTTACCAGTACTTCTGATTGCCTCTACTACAAAAGATCACCAAACGCGAAAGAAATGGGGATTTTTCGGTCATCAACGCATTAATCGAATTGCCACCTTTACGCTTCCGCAGGAAATGTTCGGCTTTTACAAAGAGCATATTGAGTTTTTGACAGAACATTCGGTAGACCCCGATAAACGGAGATATGCGGTAGATGGCGAAGCACAACGTCATTACATCGATATTGACCATTATGTGAAAAACGGAGAAGATCCGTTCGAAGTAATGCCTCAACGTTGGGATGAGGCTGTGGAAAAATACACGGAAGATACGCTTCAAGCCTATGGAATTGTTCCCTGGCACATCCAAGTGATGAAGTATCGATTGCAACGCGCCTTCGAAAGCCAAAATGTTGATTTGATACTCAAATATTCGGCAGATATTGGTCACTATATTGGTGATGCACATGTTCCGTTGCACACAACAGAAAATTACAACGGTCAGATGACCAATCAAAAAGGGATTCACGGACTTTGGGAAAGTCGTTTGGTTGAAATCAACGATGAAAACTACGATTATTTCATTGGGAAAGCAGCCTACGTCGAAAAGCTCGGGCCATACATTTGGGAGGCTGTGAAAGGCTCACATTACGCCGTAGATTCAGTGCTTCAAATCGAGCGCGACCTGACGGCAGAAATGGACCCCGACAAAAAGTATAGCTTCGAGCGTCGCGGAAATACGACAATAAAAGTCTATTCCTACGAATTTTCGCAAGCATATCATAAACGTATGAATGGCATGGTTGAGCGTCGTTTGCGTGCAGCCATTTTAGCTGTTGGATCAATTTGGTATACAGCGTGGGTAGATGCGGGTCAACCAAACTTGAACAAGCTTCAGAACACTCCACCTTCTCAAGCCTTACTGGAAGACATGAAGAGCATTGATGACATGTTCCACAGTGGCGTTCACAAAGGAAGAATCTGCGAGTAGTCGATTTTCAACTAATTATCCGTCCGTCTTCCATGGTGATAATGCGATCCGTTCGATGGGCGAAATCATCATCGTGCGTAACGATCAAAAGGGAAAGCCCTTGTTCGTGTGACAACTCTTGAAAGATATTGAATACGATATCGGAATTCTTACTATCCAGGTTTCCCGTTGGTTCATCTCCCATAATGATAACAGGATCGTTGATGAGAGATCGAGCAATGGCTACGCGTTGTTTTTGTCCCCCAGAAATTCGACTTGACAGTTTTAACGCTTGATCATCAATTCCGAGTAAGCGTAGCTTTTCCATCGCATCGTGTTCGATTTCTTCAAATGATTTCTTCCCGAGTTTCTTGGCAGGCAACATCACATTTTCCAATACGCTAAATTCTGACAAGAGATAATGAAATTGAAAAACAAAGCCAATGCTTTCGTTGCGAATGTGCGCATGATCATCCGTATTCAGCTGACTCACGTTCTGTCCATTAATGAACAAATCTCCTTCATAATCGGTATCCATTGTGGACAAAATATAGAGCAAGGTAGATTTACCACACCCCGACTTTCCCATAATTGACGTGAATTCACCTGGATCAATGTGCAAGGAGATATCCTTCAAGACGTGAAAATTCACTGGTTCTCGAAAGTATTTATTGATATTTTTTGCTTCTAATGCTGGAATCATAGCTACTGACCTCTAATTATTTCTACGGGATCGATGCGTTCTGCTTTCTTCGAAGGTAGGTATCCCGCCAAAAAGGTGGACACCATGGCGAAGATCATTCCGATAAAGTAAAATGACGTTTCAAAATTGACGGGCATTGTTTTCAGTGTAGGGAGTGCTTCCGATTCAAATGGCACTGTGCTAATGAGCCACGAAACCAAATAGCCCAAGACCAGTCCAAAAAGGCCGCCAAAGAACCCGATGATCACCGCCTGACTAATGAAGATTCTGCGCACATCTTTCCCCGAGAAACCCGTTGCTTTCAAAATGGCAATATCATTCATCTTCTCGTAAATCAGCATATTCAAGATATTATAGATTCCAAAACCTGCAACAATCAACAGCGCAATGGACACCGCGTAGGAGATCATATTACGAATGCTTGTTCCTGAGTCGAATTGCGCATTTGCCGTTTGAATATCAACCGAAGCCACATCGAATTGTTTTCCCAAGTCCTTCGCCATCGCTGGAGCATTCTTCATGTCCAATAGTTTCACATTGAGATCCGTTATGTAATCCGCCGATTCCCCGATAATGCGTTGAGCTGTTTTCAAGTTAACATAACTCTGGATATCATCGATGTCAGCTAATCCAGATTGATAGAATCCAACAATCTTCAGCGGAAATACTTCTCCCTCAATCGTTCCAATTTGCACCAAATCACCCACCGTTAACGACAGCTTTTCGGCGGCTCCTTTACCGATAATAATGCCTTTGTCATTGGCTGCCAAATCAAGAACCGAACCTTCTACAATGTAATCCCTCAAATTGTACAAATCAGCTTCCTTGAGTACATCCACGCCAAGAATGGACGCGTTTAATTGTGTTTGCCCCGCCAAATAAAATCCTTGCGCCCGCACCTGAGGCGTTATTCCTGCCACTTTCGGGTGTTTCTTCAGCATATCCAAAATGGGCAAGGCGTTGTGAATTTGTGGACGTTTCCGCTTTGGTTTTACGGAGTAAACAAACTTCGTTTGGTCTTTGTATTTTTCCACTTTGTGAATCGGCTGATTCACGGATGGCACCTCTTCCGTATATAAGTGAACATGTGGCGTACGGTTCAATACCAAGCCATCCAGCAAGCCATTGAGTCCTGTCATGAAACTCATCATAATGATGTACGCACCAATCCCAAAAGTGACACCCAATGCAGCAACAACCGTCTGCTTTCTACGAGAAATCAGGTGTGTCTTTGAAATCGATAAAATAACGCTAAACTTCATTATTCAGGTTTGAAGATTACTTGTCCTTCCTTGAGTCCTTCCAAAATCTCTACATGACTCAAACTTTTTGCTCCAACTTTCACCTTTATCTGACCTTCCTCCGTCTCAACTTTGTTGTTACCAATCAAAAATTCACGTGGGATTGTCAGCACATTCTCCCGCTCATCAATCACAATATTTCCTTCGCCTGTAAGTCCCATGTAGAGTGATTCGGGTGCCACATCAAACTCGCCTTCCACTTCGAATGTTTGCGTTCGTGTGTCCATTTTCGGGTTCACTTTGGTCACGTGCGCTTCAAAGGTGCTATTTGGATATGCTTCAAGCGAAACATAAATCTTTTGTCCACGCTTTATCCGAACGACATCGACCTCATCAATGAGCATCATAATTTTGAAATCTGTGCTCGATCCAACAATCGCGATTGGTTCCTGCATCGCGGCAAACTCTCCGTCCTCCTTCATAATGTCGTATACCATGCCGTCTATTTTACTCCGCACAGCAGCATCTTGATTTCTAGAAGCACTCGACGCAAAATTATTTCTCGCTTGCGACAGTGAGGTTTTCAACTCTTTCTCCGTTCGATGCAGCTTTTTCACCAAGGCAATGTGCGCATTCTTCGAGCGTTGAAACACGAGTTCACTCTGCTCAAACTCCACTTCTGTCAACAACTCTTTATTGAACAAGGCCTTATTCCTTTCATGATTGATCGAATCATTGCGGCGCTTGAGAAACGCATCTTCAATATTCAGACGAATATCTTCCAGTAAACTCAAATCGCCCGATAAGTTTCTTCTTGCCATTTCATATGCCAACTCAGCATTTGAACTGCTTGCAGATGCTTGCACGTCCCTCACTTTGAACAACTCTTGTCCAACGGTTACCGAATCTCCAATTTCTACGGCGAATTCCTCAATATAGCCGCTAACGACCGAAGTAACCGTATATGTTTCATCTGCTTCAATACTGATACTTGAGTACACCGCTTCAACAATCTTTTCTCGTTTTACTGTGTACGACATTCGATCTTCGCTGCACGCTGAAAGCAACAAAACGAAACTTATAGCAAGAGTACTGATGGATAAGCTATTTCTCATGTTCACAAGGTAAGGGAAGGATTGTCCAAAAAAAATGACTTTTGATAGGTTTATCGAAATTTCACCAGTACTGGTTTTGGTACACTCACAACTCTATGCTTCCGCTCCTGTAAATTCCTATTCCAATTGAAAACAAATCACGACTTTTAGCTGATACTTTATTTTTAAGAAATGAAGTGATCTTAAACGGAACCTTATGATAGAAGTAAGTAACCTTCGAAAAGAATTTTCGCTCTCCAAGCAACAGCAGAAAGAGCTCAATACAACAGCGAAAAAGGCCATTGCTGTAAACGGCATTAGCTTCACCTGTCAACCCGGCCGCATTTTTTCCTTGCTCGGACCAAACGGTGCAGGAAAAACAACAACGATGCGAATGCTCTCCACCATTTTCAAACCAAGCTCTGGTTCTATCAAAATATGTGGAATTGATGTGAGTGAAGAGCCACGTGAAGCGCGTAAGAAAATTGGTTTTTTAACAGGATCGACAGGATTGTACGCGCGACTTACTCCGAATGAATTGATTCAGTACTTTGCGGATTTGTATGACATTCCCAAGAACGTATGCGCCCAGCGAAAGGAAAAATTATACACCTTGCTCGACATGCACGACTTCCAAGGCAAACGCATAGGAAAACTATCTACAGGAATGAAGCAGAAAGTGTCTATCTGTCGAACAATGATTCACGATCCAGAGGTTGTTGTCTTTGATGAGCCAACCAGCGGTTTGGATGTGATTACAGCAGAAAACATCATCAAGCTTATTCGTGATTGTAAAAATGAAGGAAAAACAGTGATCTTTTCCAGTCATATTATGAGTGAAGTAGACTTACTATGTGATGACATTGCGATTATCCACAAAGGAAACTTGCTCCACAGCGGAACCATGGTCGATTTTCGACAAAACATGCAAGCACCGAATTTGACAGCAGAATTTATTCGAATCGTTAACGAGACAAAAACTGAGAACGCATGATTTTCACCATCTTCAAAAAAGAACTGAAAGATACACTTCGCGATCGACGAACATTGATTATGATGTTGGTGATTCCCGTATTGATTTTCCCAATTATCCTCACCCTATTTGTTTCCGTTTCTGAATCCTTTTCAAAAGAAGCTGCAGAAAAAACTGTTGAGATTGGTATCGTGGGGGAACCAGAGAATTACGTCTTTCAACAGTTGGAACTCTTGCCCGAAAATCTGGGAAAAAAGAGCATCACCGTGTACAAGGACACGACAGAACTGAAAGCAGCAATTAAGCTCGACTCTGCGCAAATTGGGATTTTCCCAAGTCCAGATTTTGAGCAATCGATGCGCATGAAAAAGCCTGCCGGAGTTACCGTATTTTTCAATGCAACAGACATTGGAATGAAAGATCGTGCGGAAGCCTATTTGGAAACCATTGAATCCATTGCGAAGCAAGAACGCTACATGGCATTAGACATCAACGCAGAGCAAATTAAGCCGTTGAACATTCAATACTCGAATGTTGCATCCTCCAAAGAAATGATTGGAAAACTCGCTGGAGGATTTTTGCCTTACATCTTTATTGCCTTTGGATTTATTGGCTGTATGTATCCTGCAATTGACCTCTTTACTGGTGAAAAAGAACGCGGAACCATCGAAACCTTGTTGACAACACCTGTGGCGAGATGGCAAATTCTATTCGGAAAGATGGGAGTTGTTGTTCTATCGGGACTTCTTGCGGCGACCTTTGCCCTGCTCGGACTTTTCCTTTCCATTCAGGTATTTGACATCGTGAAAGATCCACAAATTCTGAATGTCGTTCATGGCGTATTAAGTCCATCGTTTATCATTATGCTCTACGCATTGCTGTTCCCTCTCACTGTATTCTTCGCCGGACTGATGATTCCAATTGCCGTGTACGCAAAAAGCTTCAAGGAAGCGCAGAGTATCATTACCCCGATGAATATTATTGTGGTACTTCCCGCGATGGTTGGATTTTTTCCAGGTATTGAACTCAACGCCATAACAGCCTGTATTCCGATTGTGAATATCGTTCTTTCTACGAAAGAATTAATTGCTGGTACCTTAGACATTGGATTACTTGGCTTGAGTTTTGCAGTGATGGTATCAATTGCCGTATTAGCCGTTGTGATTTCATACAAGCGCTTCGACAAGGAAACAAACATAGTTCTATAAAATAGTATCGAATGAAACGACTTCTTTTCCTCTTGCTTCTCTTTGGTGCATTCTCCGTGAACGCACAACGACTTTCCACCACGTTTGTCAATGATGAATCTCGTTGGGATTGGAATGGAAAGACCTTTCAAACTACGTTTAACGACGATTGGGACAACTGGAAATACGGTTCCATCCAGATTAGAACGACCTTTACGAATGATTGGGACTCATGGGAAATCGGATCAAATGTGACATTGAAAACGGTGTTTTCGAATGATTTTGAGCAATGGGAAATTCGCGATGGAAATCAAACGATTCGTGTGCGCACCACTTTCAACGATGATCATGAACGATGGGACATTTCCGGAGATGCCGACGGACATATTCGAACAGTTTTCGCCAATCGTTATGAGCAATGGGACATCAACATTGACGGAGATGTATCCGAAGAAGTAGAAGCTGCTCTTGCATTTATTGCGGTTTTCACTGCCTTTCATTTGGACTAGATCTCCAACGTGAACAACTAGTCTTGAAATAACCAAAAATCAGTCGTTCGAAAAGCCGTGGAATTTCTGAGGCTCTTTATTTTTCTGTTTTCCAGGGAAAAATATCAGAACTGGTATAGAACTCTGCTAAACTTCGTTTCATTCCGAATATTTTCATTAAATCCTGAACTCCTTCCTCATTGTCATAGATCCAGACTCCATCATGGTCTCCCAGCCCTAATTCTTCGACGTCAATATCAATAGGAATTAGCTTTCCTGATTCATCAAAATGACAATCAAAAAGATCATCATCTGCCCGAATCGAATCGTCTGCGTAGTATTTTTTCAATCCATTCCAATCATATGTCTTTCCATCTTTATCCTCACTAAAACTGGTCGAGATCAGATTTCCCCGATCATCATAAATGACATTTGAAAACCACATGAATGTCCCCTTATCATCATATGCAAATAACTTTTCATACTTAAAAACCTCGATATACTTGCGCTCACCGATAATGGTCGAAACACCAGAACAGCTCTTTTGTTTTAGAATGAGCTCATGATTCGCTTTTTCATCTACGTAGACTTCTTGACGCATGAGAATTCCATTCATGAAATACTCTCGTTCATTAACTTCACCATTTACCGAATAAATTTTGGAGTAAAAATCGTGATCGGCCAACTCATTTTCTTGAATGACTTTTCCAAATCCATTATCATAAGATATATCCATTTTTCGAAGTATTGATGCGAACGAATGATGTGTCGATCTTTTGGTATTCCCCAATATAGCACTCTTGAAAATAATTTCTAACACGTGAAGTGCAGCCATTTCTAACAAAACAGACCTTCAACCATCTTTCTTGATTACTCCTTCAAGCTATTCAACAATTCTTGCCAGTCGTATTTTTCTTTGTTGGCATTATTCCACTCCTCAACCTTTGATAGCAGTGTATTGATCTCAACTTTATCGAGCCATTTCCCATTTACACATACGCCAGAAATTTTTCGCGTGTTTTCAATGTTTTCCAGTGGGTTTTCATCGAGTAAAATCATATCAGCAAACTTCCCAGGTTCGATTGTTCCCACTTTATCGCCAATTTCAAGCCATTCTGCTCCCAATCTCGTTGCGGAAGCTAATGCTTCTTCGCTTGTTAGTCCTGCTTCTACCAACAATTTCAGTTCATCGTGTAATGCAAATCCCCAAACAATACCAGATATTCCTGCGTCTGTTCCCGCCACCATTGGCACATTGTTTTCCTTAAATGCTTTCACGATCAGTTTGTGAAAATCAGCTTGTTTTTGAAAATACTCCTTCAACTCATCAGATGCTCCATAGTACCTGTTTGAAGTGGTCCATTTACTTTGCATGAGCGGATGAACGTATTGAAAGCCCGCTAAGTTTTGAATACTCTCCAACGATTCCGCTTGCATGATGATTGACTCCATATTGATTAAGTTCGGGATCAGCCACGTACCATTTTCTTTAGCTAAGCGTGCGAACTCCTGCGCCTTTTCGTAGCTATAATCATTTGTTTGCTTCGATAGTTCTTCTGCATGTGCGATTAAACCAAAATGGGGTACAAAAAATTCCTTTGCAGGCCTACCTTCAAACACGTCTGGGACATGTCCAACAACTTTCATGTTTTGCATTTGTGCTTCGTCGACAATTGCTTTGAAGGTTTCTTCATTCAAGTTGCTATATACTTTTATAAACTCATACTGCTCACCTTTTGCAATTCGGACTGCTTGCCTTCCATCAGATGGGCTTTTAGCCGTCATGTTTGCATTTTCCCCATCAATAAGAGCTGCTAATGCCATTCTTGGCCCAACAACGTCTCCACGAGTAACTTCATTGCGCTGCCCTATATGTTCTGGTCTTGCACTGAGTTCAAAAACAGTTGTAACACCATTCGCAATGTACAAGGACATGAAGTCTTGCGTATCATAGTGTACCAAAGGACCTTTAGTCGGATACATCACAAACGGGCTTGAACTTGCAAGATTATGAACGTGCATATCAATCAGTCCTGGCATGAGCCACTTGTCTGTTCCATCAATTATTTTAGCATTTACTGGAATGGAGCCATTAATCGACGTAATCATATTGTGTTGTACCACAACAGTTGCGTTCTCCAAGACAATATTGTTTTCAGTCATTGGAATAACATTCACATTCTTGATGACATAAGTCCATTCTTCTTCAGAATTGATTCCTGAATGTAAGGTGTTTTGTGCGTTTAAATTGAAGTTGATTATTGCGAACAGTATTAGAAGGCGTACGTATCTCATTTGATTGTTTAATGATTCTTTCATCTGTAAGATGAATAACTTCTTGTTTTGTTACAGTTGAAGTTTTGCTCTTACAATGTGTGTCAACTTATTGTCATAAAAAACACTTCTCCCATTTCATTTGAGGCCAACTGTCAAGCACACTCCATTTTACCGAAAGAACCATTTTCATGTCAAACTTTGAGTGTCGCTTCTGATTCTGAAAATATAATGGTATAAAAAAAGCGAGTCGTTAACTCGCTTTTGTGCCCTGGAATGGATTCGAACCATCACGCACGTAGTGCACAACCCCCTCAAGATTGCGTGTCTACCAATTTCACCACCAGGGCAGACGTTTTCCGTAAAATTCGGATTGCAAATATAATGGATTTAATCTTCTCTCGTAGCGAATCAGAAAAAAAATCAACATTGAACAATCGGAATCATTAATTTTACGCAGCTTACACTCCTGCACAATGAAAGAATTCCTTTGGAAATATCGATACTATCTGCTTTTTGGAGGCATTTTTGTCGTGTATTTTCTGAACTTTTTCATTGACATTATGGAGGTAGATGCGGCTCAATACTCGGTGATTTCCATGGAAATGAGCTGGACAAAATCATTCTTGCATGTGTTCGAACATGGGAAAGATTACTTGGACAAACCTCCTCTCCTCTTTTGGTCGACAGCCATTTCGTATTTGACCTTCGGGATTTCAAATTTTTCGTACAAATTACCTTCCGTACTGATTACCCTACTCGGAATCTACAGCACCTATCGCTTTGCGAAAATGCACTACCGAAAGGAAATTGCTATTGCCGCTGCCTTCATCTTGGCTTCCAGTCAAGCGTTGTTTTTAATCACCAATGACGTGCGCACGGATTCCATGCTGCTTGGACTCACGATGTTTTCTGTCTGGCAAATGAGCGCTTATTTGAGCACTCGAAAGCCACTTCATTTTATTCTACTCGCTTTTGGGATTGCTGGCGCGATGATGTCGAAAGGTCCGTTGATTTTGGTAATTCTTGCCGCAGCATTTGGAACGGAATTCCTACTGAAAAAGCAGTGGCGCAACATCTTTAATCCGCGCTGGATTCTTCTGCTACTCATTGTAGCTGTTCTCCTTTTCCCAATGTGCTACGGTTTGTACACGCAATTCGACCTTCATCCAGAGAAAACAGTGTACGGACTGGAAGGTCCTTCTGGTTTACGCTTCTTCTTTTGGACGCAAAGTTTCGGTCGCATTACGGGTGAAAATTATTGGTCGAACGACTCGGGTTATTTCTTCTTCACCCATTCGATTTTGTGGGATTTTCAGCCGTGGATTTTCTTATTCATACCAGCGCTTTTCTTGAAAATCAAGCAATGTTTTCAGCACATCGGCAAGAAGATCGTTTCATCCGATGAGTTCATCACTCTTGGCGGATTCGTTTTGATTTTCATTGCACTCTCTCTATCACACTACAAATTGCCCCATTATATTTTTGTGCTTTTCCCCTTCGCTTCCATCATTACCGCTCAATTCATCTACCGACTTTCCGATGATGTACGAAGTAAAGTTGCACGCTGGCATTTTGGATTCATGCAATTGTTCTGGATCGCTGCATTAGGAATTCTAACGATCGTGTTTCCCGTTGAACAGGTATTTCTTCCGATTTTACTAACAGGATTGTTCGTTCTTTCATGGTTTGCGTTCCGAATGCTTCGCGGTCGAACGGAGCGTATGATTTACCCAATAATCATCATTGCAATTGGATTCAACCTTGTGATGGCCACTCATTTCTACCCGAACCTACTTTCGTATCAGGCGAGCTCCGTTGTTGGACAAGAAATTCGAGAAAAAAACTTGGATGTGAGTCTCTACGCGTATGAAAGTCATGCGATTCATTTCAATGCCCGACGTTTTATTCCAAGTTGGGATACGGCTGAACTACTGGAAGCAGAAAAAGGCTCTCTCGTTTTTACCACGCAAGCGGGATTTGAGGAAATTGACGAACGTCGAGGAGCGACCGTTTTCAAGAAATACCCTTCGCACCGAGCGACTTTGTTGAACCTTCCCTTTTTACTCTATTGGTCGCGTCCAGATCATGTCGAGTACGAATATTTGGTGAAGTTGGATTAAGCGCGTTTTCGCATGGCGCGATTGAAGAAGAAAAAGCCGATTACCACAAAAATAGCCGCAGCGAAATAAGGTGAACCATACACACGCTCTTCTTCCGGAATTCCGACCGTTGTCCACGACATGAGTGCCATCATGAAAATTGGTCCTACGATTTCCGCTAAACTAACAATGCTCGTAATCGATCCTTGCAGTTCGCCCTGTTCGGAAGCTTTCGTATTCTTCGACATAATTGCTTGGATGGTCGGTCCTGCCAATCCGGTAAATGCATACGGAACCATCAATGCGTAGAGCATCCATCCTTGATTTGCCAAACCAATGCCAACTGTAGCCAAAACAAAAGTGATCAATCCAATGTAGGCCGTATTGACGTCTCCCCATTTTTTCGAGAAAATACCTGTTAATCCACCTTGAACAATTGCGACAAACACACCAACTACGGCAAGCGAAATTCCCACATCGAGTTCATCCCACAAGAATTTCTCCTTGGTGAGATACACCCACGTGTGTTGAATCGCTGTTCCCGCTAAGTAGTAAATAAAAATGACTAGAAATAGGTTTGCCAGTTCTTTGTACTTCACGATTTGGATAAATGAACCGATCGGATTCGAACGTTTGAACGAAAATGGTCTGCGATTTTCGGGCGCTAACGTCTCTTTCAGAATGAAAAGACCATAGAGGAAATTCAAAAACGATAATCCTGCTGCAAAGAGGAAAGGAACGCGAATTCCCACATCACCCAACACACCGCCGATGGCTGGTCCGATAATGAACCCTACGCCAAAAGCTGCTCCAACCATTCCAAAATTCTTCGTGCGCGTTTCATCAGTAGAAATATCAGCAATGTAGGCCGTGGCTGTAGAATAACTCGCTCCAAACATTCCCGAAATACAGCGCCCAATCACCAACCATAGTAGCGAAGGTGCATAAAACATGATCAAATAATCTACTGCCAAGCCAAAAAGCGATAGGAGAAGAATTGGCCTTCTTCCAAATCGATCGCTCAAACCTCCAACAATTGGTGCAAATATAAACTGCATTGCCGCGTATACCATCGCGATGTATCCTGCATACATTTTTGAATCTCCCAATTCAACGTGACTTGTTTCAGCGATTAAGTCGGGCAATGTTGGGATAATAATTCCAAGTCCAGTCGCATCAATTACGATGGTAATGAAGATAAAAAGCATTGCATTCTTGGAATTCATGGCGCAAATATAGTCGAAATACGATTCCATTATCCCAACAAATTTAGGACCTCATGCAACCCTTTTTCATCCAGATGCATTAACACTATAAATAAACGATACTATGAAGCTCCAATTGATCATAATTACCAGTGTGCTGCTCACAACAATGTACAGTTGCAAAAAGGAAACATGTAACTGCTACAGCTCAACGGAAGCAATTGTAGGAGAATGGCTGTTAGTTGAAGAATTGATTGACCCAGGTGATGGAAGCGGTACATTTCAATCCGTAACCAGTGATAAAGAGATCAAATTTTGTGACAATGGAACCTACGAAGCCAACGCAAGTATGTGCATGATGTCCAATCAATCCGACTCAACAACCTTCGGTACATACGACACCTCAACAGAAACTTTTGCTCCCGAGAACTGCATGATTATGGCTCCAATGGCCTATCATTATTCCATAAACGGCGACACATTGATCTTAACCTATCCTTGCTTTGAAGGATGCCAACAGAAATACGCACGTATCTAAATACATAGCTTAATTCCCAACTATCATGAAACTCATCCCATTTATTATTTTATTGACTGCCGGAGTCGCGGGACTTTATTTTACTCGGCCCAATAATGCTGCCGTCAACCCTGTTCTAGGCGACACAAGTTACGAAGTCATGTTCGGAGAAAACGTTCCTTCAGATCTCGACGAGAAAACACGGATTCGTATTCACTTGGCGTATGTTGAGCAATTGCTCCGTAAAAAAGATACACAACATTTATCTCCAGAACTTCGAGAGAAGCGAATGCACGCCATCTCACTGCTTCATTCTTATTGGCAGGGCGGACAATTTCCATCCAACTATGATTATCCAAACGAAAGAAAACCCTGTTTTCGCGATAAAAACAATCAAATTTGTGCGGTTGGATTTCTCATTCAACAAACAGGACATGAAGCACTTGTTCAGGAAATTGAATCGACAGAGAACTATGCGACCATCTACGAGATGACGAATCCAAAGCTTATTGAATGGGTGAGTCAAAGTGGCTTGACACTGGAAGAGTGCGCCATGATTCAACCAACTTACTACACACCAGTAGAATCTAATGCCAATTACATTCCTCCTGGCTACGCCATTTCTTCCTCTGCGATTAGTGGAATCGGCTTGTCCACCTCACTGATTAACCTCAGTCAACTCAAGACCTCTTCCGAACATGGCTGGATCATGCCTTCAATTGGTATTGCATCAGGAATCAGTCAAACACTGCTTGGATCATTCAATTACAACCGAAATGTCGCATCCAACGGCTGGCTGGAAATGTATACCGAAATTCCCAAGCGGCATCAAAACTTATCGATGTTCAACATCGCATTTGGAACATTTACTACAGCATTCAATACCTATGCACTTGTCCAACAGCTGAGAAACAAAAAGAAGCGAAAAGATATCAGCCTGAATCTATATGGATTCCAAACACCAACGAACGAAGTGAACATTGGGTTTCGCCTCACTAAACAATTTTAATATGAACACAAAACACATCCTTTCATTCCTATTTGCAAGCACTCTATTGCTTTCATCTTGCGGAAAGATTTCACGAAAAGCAGAGATCAATCGCGACTGTACCGGAACCTACCTCACCTTCCATAACAAAGATTATTTTGTGTGCAATCCCTCCATGATCAGTTCTTATGCTGATGGAAGTAAAATTGAGGTCAAGTACGATAAAATCGATGAATGTTCTAGCGATCCCGATCAGGCAATTTGTGAGCTCTATCACAAAAACTATGGAATCATTGAGATCAAAGAAATAAAGTAAGGATTGTTGTAATTTAGAACAGCAGAAAAATCATTTCTATCCGCGTGATCAAACGAACATATCGACATTTTTCGGATCAAGAACTTGTTTCGGCGTGCCTCAAGAAGGAGCGAAAAGCGTACAAGGAGTTGTATGATCGATTTTCTCCACTCATGAAGGGTGTGTGCATCAGGTATGCGAATTCGGAGATTGAAGCAGATGACATTCTTCAGGAAAGTTTCATTAAAGTATTCAAACATCTGAACCAGTACACGGACGAAGGAAAATTGGGTGGATGGATTAAACGAATAACCGTAAATACGGCGATTGAGTTCTATCGAAAGCGAGCCGTTTACGAAAAACACATGAACGATCTTGCTCTGGAAACAGAATCAGGAAAGACCTCCGAATTATTTCAAACGGTGGATCTTGATCTACTTCGACAAGAAATTCAACAACTTCCTGACGGTTTTCGCGTGGTCTTCAACTTATATGCGATTGAAGGATTTACGCACAAAGAAATCAGTGAACAACTTGCCATTTCGATTGGCACGAGTAAATCACAATTTTCGAGAGCAAAGAAGTTATTGCAGAAGAGAGTTAAGGAAATTTACGCACCAGAACCATTAAAAGAACGCCATGCCAAATAACAAACTACAAGAATTACTGGGCGCTCGATTTGAACGCTACGAACACCCGACAGACGATTCGGTTTGGACTGCCATTGAATCAAAGTTGGATGAAGAGCAATTGGATAAAATAGGTATTTGGTTCTGGCTCTTTAACGGAACGGCCATTGTTATGCTCGTAGGCCTTTTGATTCAATCCTCATTTACTTCTTCGTCAACAACCATTGCGGCTGCTTCTTCCACTGTAAAGCATTCACAAAAAAATGATCGTTCTCCAGAAGTGTCAGTTATTTCTGCTGAGAGCGCAACTGCTTCACGTAACACAGAATCAGCGGAACAACCTTCTACCGAACAACATGGTATTGAAGCGACACAAGCGACAGCACCAACTCACTCGACTTCAAACACACTACATACAGCGAAAAAGAAGAGTGAAAATACTGTGTTGGCGGATAAAAATGTCGCTCACACGGTCAATCTTCAGGATAAATCGAGTGAAGAAAACGACCAAGTGACGCTTGATGCTGCACCTTCTTCCTCCTTTCACCCCGTTCTAGTTTCCAGTCTGGATCTTCGTAAAGCAAGCGCTTTGAATCAGGATAACAATCGCGAGATTTCACATTCGACCTTCAGTCCTAAAAAACGTATTTTCTTAAAACCAATTCCAATCTTCTTGAATGCACAAACAAGCTATTTGAATAGGTTGAATTCATCCGTGGGAGAAAGCTCTACATCGAGTAATGCATCCGTTATTTCAAATCATCTCGCCAACAACAGACACTTCGATTTCAACCTAATGCCACATTTTCAGTTCGCGCCAAAAGTGAGTGCGGGTATCGGTTTTGGTTACTCGACTTCTTCCTACTCGAACAGCTATCAAACGGTTTCGAATCAAGGCATTTCAAAATATAACGTGCGCTCCGAACAATCGATCTACCTTCTGCCTATCCAAGTGAAATACACCTTACTGCAGCGAAGCAAGTTTCAGCTCAGCGTAGGACTCTCATGGCTCCATGAATTCGGGAAAACTGACTATTCCATCGCTATGCTAAAGGAAGACACTTGGTCAGTCATTTCAACGCCCACGGAAATGACGGAATCGAACACCTCCGCACATGTCACTTTTCGCCAGATGTCAATAGAGCCGTTTGGACAAATTTCGTATCACTTCCTTCCCCGTTTTTCCACTCATTTCGATGTAGGATACCGTCGCTATCTTGGAGATACCCAGCTCGGACAAAATGCTACAGAAAGATTGCATTATTGGAAAGCAGGTATTGGGTTGACCTATCAGTTGAAGTAGACCCTCTGCCCTCTTTTCGGAGATAAAATTCTACAACTTGAAATGTTAAAAATCGAATGTGAGATAAGAAATATAGATGTATTCCATTTTCAAACAGAAAAAATCATCTATGAAGTATCTCATTTTCTTTTTGGCCATTAGCCCCTATTTCACTACCGCTCAAGACCTACAATCTGCTTTCATCCTTTCGGGAGGAGCCGAGCATCATGAATCACAAACACACGCGTGGAACGTCGAATTATCCTATCAAAATAGAATCAGTAATACGAAACGATTTTGGACAGAATTTGGTGTGAACTACAGCATTCGAGAATACAAGGGCGACTCTGACTATAAACTGGATACTTCAACCCTTGGCTCACAGGTTTCGTATGGTCCTATTGACTACCCAGAATACACCCGTTTTCAATCCACTCATTATTCTCGAAGTACCTTTCTTCGTTTCCAAGCCGGAGTCAATTTCACCATCGTCGATCAGGAAAAATTCAAGGTTTCGGCAGGTGTTAATCTCGTAAGTCAATTATTGTTAAATCACAAAGAGCATGGACAACGCGTGTACATTCCGTTCAGTGATACGCTTGCCGCCATTGATCTTCATTACTATGTTAATTCCTCCACAAAAGAGGTAACACTAGCTGTACAGCCACATCTCAACGCAAGTTATCTACTATTGGATGATTTATGGCTTACAGCGCGAGTTAGCTCCTACGATAAGTTGTTTGATCGAGAAAACGTTCTGCGAGCACAAATGAATCTCGGTCTTCGTTATTATTTGTAGACATTGATTTGATCATTTTTTGCCGGGTTTTACTATTGTTTTGTATCATTGTCTTACCAATTAAAGGATATGCTCGACTGGAACTTGATCAACTTTATTGACATCAGCGGAACCTTCGTTTTCGCCGTTTCTGGAGTGATGGTGGGAATCAAAAAACAATTTGACTTCTTTGGTGTCATCATTCTTGCCTTTGTTACAGCGATTGGCGGAGGAACACTACGCGACATTCTTATTGGATCAACCCCGGTTAGCTGGATGAAAAATGAGATATACGGGCTCGTTATTCTTAGTGCTGTTCCAGTCTGTTATTTCTTCAGTGCGCAGCTGCGTAAAGTGAGAAGAACCTTCTTTTTGTTTGACACCGTGGGAATTGGATTATTCACCGTTCTCGGGGTCGAAAAGTCATTAGATTTTGGACTTCACCCTTTAATTGCCGTAATGATGGGCGTCGTTTCCGCTGTATTTGGAGGAATTCTTCGCGATGTTCTTTCCAATGATGTTCCGCTGGTATTTCGAAAGGAAGTGTACGCCTTTGCGTGTTTAGCTGGAGCCTTGGCTTATCTTGGGTTGAGTTATCTTCCGATCAGTACTGTGCTCAATGAAATTATTGCCATTTCGGTTGTCATTTCAATCCGTTTGCTCTCACTTTGGTACAAATGGTCGATTCCGTTTAATCCAAGATAGAAGGTTGTTTCGTTAAAAAAGGCATAAACTAACCACATAGATACATAGGTTGTATAGAGTGCGAGAAATAGGAAAATATATTTTCACATAGAGCGGAAAGTACGTATGAAATATACCGAACTAGGTAGGACCTTGATGAAACAATGAATTCTATGTTTCTATGTTTCTATGTTTCTATGTGTTAAAAAGCGTACGAATAAACCACGTCTACATAACTCGTATAAAACTAACCACATAGATACATAGGTTATATAGAGTGCGAGAAATAGGAAAATACATTTTCACATAGAGCGGAAAATACGCATGAAATATACCGAACTAGGTAGGACCTTGATGAAACAATGAATTCTATGTTTCTATGTGTTAAAAAAGCGAACGAATCAATATAACTCGTATAAAACTAACCACATAGATACATAGGTTGTATAGAGTGCGAGAAATAGGAAAATGTATTTTCACACAGAGTTAGATGTGAATCAATGGAGATCAATTCTATGTTTCTATGTGTTAAAAAAACATACGGAAATGGCAATTCATGCTTTGGTAAAATAAGACAAGTCATTTGATAGATTATTTCTATTGGAAAATAAAAACTATCATGGAATGAAATGCATTGTCAACCATCGAAATCCCTAACTTTGGTAAAAACAACGAATCATGGCAACAATTACATTAAAAGGAAATCCAATTACCACCTCAGGAGAATTACCATCTAACGGAGAGCAAGCTCCATCATTTGATTTAACGGCAGTAGATCTATCTTCAAAAACACTGGACGATTTCAAAGGACAAAATTTGATTTTGAATATTTTCCCAAGTGTTGATACGGGAACATGTGCGGCATCTGTTCGAAACTTCAATAAAACGGCTTCGGATTTAGAGAATACAAAAGTACTTTGCATCTCGCGTGATCTTCCGTTTGCTCAGAATCGTTTTTGTGGTGCAGAAGGAATAGACAATGTCGTAATGCTTTCTGATTTCAATACAGGGAAATTTGGGAAAGATTACGGACTAGAAATTACAGCAGGTCCATTGAATGGCTTGCATTCGCGTTGCATTGTTGTGGTGAATCCTGAAGGAAAAGTAATTTATACAGAGCAGGTAGCGGAAACGGTTGATGAACCGGATTACGAAGCAGCTTTGAATAGTTTGAAATAAACGCCCATAAAAAAACTCCGACGATGATGTCGGAGTTTTTTTTATACGGTTCTCTTGTTGAGCGTTGATACCAGTTTGAATAATGCCCGTTGGAAGTTAAAGAGCTCTTCTTCGTTCACTGATCCCTCACCAAAACTTTCAATCAGCTTGTGCGGAATTTCTTTCGCCTCCTCTTTCATATCCTGTCCGCTTTCCGTGAGAGAAATCATCACGGTTCGTTCATCAGATGTAGAACGCGTTCGCTGAATCAGCCCTTTCTGTTCCATTCGTTTGAGGAGTGGCGTCAAGGTATTCGACTCCAAGTACAAACGATTGCCAATTTCCTTTACACTTTGCGAATCGTGCTGCCACAATGCCATCAAAACGAGGTATTGCGGGTACGTAATGTCCAACTCATTTAGATACGGCGCATACAATTTCGTCGTCAATCGCGATGCCGCATACAACGGAAAGCATAGCTGATTTTCTAAATATAGTTCCGGAATTTCCTCCTTCATCGTTACAAAATTTCCTCGATGTAGCTTTCCATTTTCTCGGGTGCCGTTGTTGGCGCAAAACGCTTCACGGGTTTTCCATTCTTATCGATGACAAACTTCGTGAAGTTCCACTTGATTTTGCTTCCCAAAAATCCTCCAAGCTCAGATTTTAAATACTTGTAAATCGGGTGGGCATTACTTCCATTCACCTCAATCTTCTCAAACATCGGGAAACTCACACCGTAATTCACTTGACAAAATTCCTGAATTTCATCCGAGTCTCCTTTCTCCTGTTTACCAAATTGGTTGCACGGAAAGCCGAGAATCACCAAGCCTTGATCTTTGTATTTCTCATACATGCTTTCCAATCCCTCGTATTGAGGTGTCAGTCCACACTTACTCGCGGTGTTCACCACCACCATCGTTTTTCCTTTGAATGCGTCTAATTTGATTTTTTCACCATTCAACTTGTTGGCTTCAAAATCGTAAATTGATCCTTTTCCCATCTAACTTATTTTTTTCGTGTTAATAATTTTAATGCTCCAGTCGACCAGAGTGCCCATAAAATGAGAACTGGTTGAAAGAAGAGACGAATGAGACGTTTGAGATCGGTGTCTAACCCGAAAGCATCGATGCCATTCGTATATTGTGAGATGTTTCCTGGGAAAATCAACACATAGAAGATCGCCAATACGATTCCCACTTTTACTTTGTGTTTCACCAAGAAAATCATCGATAAGCCCAGTAAGATTTCCACCACTCCCGAAGAAACCACCACGAAATCCATAAATGCGGTGCTATCAGGAAGCCATCTCGGAACCTGGGCCAAAAACTCCTCTCGTTGGAACGATAAATGTCCAATTCCTGCAAGGGTCATAAATGCTCCCAAGAGTACTCTAAATATATTTTGTATCAAACTTGTTTTCATAAATCGCTTAAGATTAAATCGTGCACGATGCAAATATATAAATAAAATTCGTTCCTCGCTAAGGAAAAGTAATTCATAATAGAACGAATACGGCTTTTGGTGATGCAATTAACCGATACACCTTCGCTTCGATCCAAACGATCTAGTCTAGGTATCGGGAACACATCCTTTCATAGAACGGACTTCTACCCTATTCTTTCACGAAGCGCGTAGTGGTTGCAATTCCATTTTGAGTAACCAATTCCAAAAGGTATGTCCCTGTGCTTATTTCAGATACATCCAACACAGAGATGGTCGAATTCATTGGATTGACAAGCACGTTTTTTCTCATAATCTCCTGACCGCTCAGATCGTACACAATCAAGGTATGCTCAACATCTGTTACCGAAGCAAAATGTACATTCAACTTTCCATTCGTTGGATTTGGATAGAGACCAATGATTTCTACTGTTGAAATCTCATTCAGTCCACTTGAATTTTCCACACGGGGACACGCTGGAGCCATCTCGACGTTATACTTTTCAGAAGGTAGACTCGCTGAAGTTGTGGCATTCAATTGCATCTCCCCAGCGTTGCTGTACAATGATTTCACCCAAGCGTAGGAAGAATTAACTGTATTGATATCATCCACAAAAAACCAATCTGCTTGAATTCTTTGTTGGTTAAGGTCTAGAATAATGAAGCCGTGTTGCGTAAGTTCTACGAATTTAATGTGTGGGTTTTCGATTGTTAGAATCCCTCCACCGTTGATTGGTGCTCCCGGAGAGGTAACGCTAGGTGTTACAAATTCCACCCCGAGGTTTTCCCCATTCTTCTCCAAATTGAAGGCCCAACTCGTGTGCACATCTCCCGTAATCACTGTAAAGTTTTCGATGTCATTGGTACGAACATGTTCCAACACGTTATCGCGTTCTGCTGGATAGCCATCCCAAGCATCACCATTAATCGGTACGCCAAATACAGTAACAGGAGCGAAAATCACCTGATTCCCCAGCACTTTCCATTGTGCAGTACTCGACGAAAGTTCGTCCGTTAGCCACTGATATTGATCCGTTCCCAACATCGTTCGATTCGGATCATTTACGTTTACTCCTTGTTCATTTCTTCCCTGTAAACGAGTGTCTACCATGAACAAATCGAGCAATCCTCCGTATTCAAACTTTCGATAAATCTCAAAATTATTCTCTGCTTTTGGGCGAATAGGCAACCACTCAAAATAGGCACGTTGCGCATCCAGTTTTCGGTCCGACCATAAACCTTCACCCAAATTGTGATTCTCCGCTCCGTTGGTGTATGAATCATTTGCTGATTCGTGGTCATCCCATACACAAATCCACGGATAGTTTTGATGTAATTTTTGCAACGCTCTGTCCATGTGGTATACCGAATAACGCAAACGATAATCGTCCAGTGAAATTGTTTCATGCGTGGGATCAAACACACGATCGATGGACAGATTTTGTCCGTATCCACCTTCCTCGTATTCATAGATGTAATCTCCCAACATGAGAACAGCATCCACATCATTTCTCTCCGAAACAACATCATACACGTTAAAATATCCTGCTTCCAAATTGGCACAAGAAACAATGGCAAATCGAAGGCTATCCACTGATCCTAGAGGTGTCGTTTTTGTTCTCCCTCGGACACTTTTACTTCCCAGTCCTGAGAATTCGTAATAGTAATACGTGTCTGGAGACAGTTCGTCCACATCAAACTTTACGGTATAATCACGTGAATTATCCGTAAGCATACTTCCTTGTGAAATGATGTTTGTCATTCCCGTATCCAACGCCATTTTATAGCTAACTAACACGGGAGAAGAAAAATCATCGGGAGTGATGCGCGTCCAAATGATCACTCGATCCGAAAGTGGATCACCTGAGGCCACGCCGTGGTAAAAATGGTCGACACAATCAATTGGAGTTATGCTCGTTTGAGCCGTAACACCGTAGAAAGATCCTAAGAAGAAAAGTAAAAGAAGTGATTTCATCGTTTGCTGATTTTACGAGCGTCCAATTGTCCGTTGTGCTGAACTTTTACGAAGTAAATCCCGCGATTCAGAAAATCTAAATTGATCGAAGTGAGTTGCTCATTGATGACGTAATTCGCAACAACCTTCCCTAATTGATCAACAATGACCATATCTGCAGGGTTTCCGTAGCTAACTGTTTCGGGAAATTGAACCGTAAGGTTTTCATCGAATGGATTTGGATACATGGACCACAAAAACGCCACCTCATCCAGTTCATCCACTCCTGCGTATCCACAAACCTCAGCATACGTTCCATCCGCTCCAGCATTTGCTCCCATACCACCATTCACTTCGATTGTGGCTGATAAGTTAAACTGCTCGCAATCGAGCGTATAGATTTTAATTCGGCCTCCGCCACCAGCACCACCTTCACCAGCAGCATCACTATCCGATGTAGAAATACTATTAGAAGAACAAAAACCTCCGCCGCCATAGCTGCACGATGCTCCGTTTCCAATTTGTCCCGATGCTCCACCAGCTCCACCTTTTGCCGAAAGCGTACCTTGAATATTGGCAGTTCCGAGGCATTCAATGAAAATTCCTCCGCCAGATCCACCACCAGATCCTGCGCCAGGTCCCGAACCGCATGAATACGTTCTTTCATCACAACCGTTACACCCATCTGAACAACAATCGTCCGTTGCATCTCCCGAACCACCATTTCCTCCAAAAGATCCATTTTGGCCATTCACGGTGATTTCACCATCTACGAATACATCTCCTGTTGCTTTTAGAAAAACCAATCCGCCTCCAGCACCACCATCGAAACCATCTGATCCTAAATAGAATGAACGTGCACCTCCACCAGCACCAGCCCCACCAGACCCCAGTTGAATATCACGTCCGGATAGACTTCCATATTGAGTTGACTGCGCACCTCCACTTCCTCCGTTTCCAGCAATTGCTCCGTATGAATCCTCAATATCTAAATCAGAAAACGTGGCCAGGTTCGTTCCTGCTCCGCCACTTGAGGCAACAGCTCCAACTCCACCGTATGAACCACCAGATCCACCACCGGCACCACCTGCACCTCCAACCAAGCCTGCTTCGTCTCCAAAACTACCACAGTACTGCTTTGATCCACTTCCTTCGGAACCGTTTGCTCCTCCCAGACCACCGCCAGGACCTGCTCCATCAGCGCCTCCAGAGCCGCCCTCAATTTTAATGTGTCCTTCCGTACCTGAATCGTTGCAGGAAGTTAATGAAGCTGCGTGTCCTGTAATGCTACTGACCGATTGACCTTTTCCTCCACCTGCGCCACCCGTATATCCTGCATAATCACCGTTAATGGTTCCATTGATTGTAATATTGTTTGCATAAATTTTCAATTCGCCACAAGCTCCGGCTGTATACGGATTTACAAAAACTGTGACTCCAGATTGAATCACAAAATCTCCATTTACGACGTATGTTCCGCTCATGAGATCATCTGAAGAAATGATTAAATCTGTGTCGACTGTTATCGAATCGCATTGCCCGAATGCGCCAAAAGTCAGAAGTATAGAAACTAAAAAAGTAGTAAAATTAGACATGGTTGGTTTTCAGTTAGTAGATAAATATTTTTAGTATCAACGATCGAAATAGATCGCCTTTTTCTCGCTGCAAAAATGCAGTTTGCTTATTGCGTGTGGATTAGAGACGTATTAATTTTTAGTAAAATCTACTTCCCTTGAACGACCAATCGGTGAGACTCTGTTTTACCATCCTCCATTTTGATGTAGAGGTAGCATATTCCTTGACAGACCTCATCCCACTGAATTGTGAATTTCTCTGTTAGTTGATCCATGCGTTTTGTGTAACATCTCTTACCCAAACTGGAATACACTTCAATTTCCGCAGCTGAGATTTCACGACCAAAGTCGATCGTTATTTCGTCCTCAACAATGGTTGGGTATACGCTTGTCGCAAGCAACTCTTTCTCTCCCAATGAACTTGTATTGATTGGTTTTGTCAGTACAACTTGATTTCCATTGGATGGATTCCATAACACAGCATTTGATGGCAAACCTGTTCCTAGCTCATTGTCAAGAATGGCGAACACGCCATTGACGTTTTCAAACTTTACACTCTGAATGGTTGTTTCCTCCTTGGTTACGCGAATAAAGAAGAAGTTATCAAATGTCCCTGCATCGCGTACAAATGGTTTCGCATTTGCTCCCGTGTAATAGATATCTCGGTGAGGTGCTCCCCACTGTCCTTCTCCGATATACACGATTCCATCGAAAGGTTGTTGAGCCACTTCGAAATCATCCCCTGTTGCGTTTTTCTTGCTTGGATATGTCCATTTCGTGCTATGAGAATCGGATTCCATCACCAAACGAACTCCATACTGCTCCATCAATGGCACCCAGCAGTCCATCTGATCTTGTCTAAGATCGCCATCTTTCCCAATAGCGAGGGTCGGAACGTGATAGGTGACAAACTTCCACTCTGGGTCATTTGCCGTTCCTGTGTTTGTTTGTAAATCATTCGTGAACCAATTCAGTTGCCCAATGTCCGTGCACGCATCCAATTCTGAATTCAGCATGTACAAACGAATCAATCCACCATGAATATTCAACGAATAGTATTCATCGTATGGGATATCAAACATTTCGTGGACATCGAACATATCTTCGTGATTTCCTCTTGAGAAAGTAACAGGAGTCAAACGTCCGTCTGGTGTAATGGTGAGTTGCCAATCGTTGAGCCAGTTTGACCATTCATTTTGCGTATTCGATGTAATTTGATTCATTACAAAATCACCTGTGAACGCAATAAAATCGGGACGAATTTTCGCTACTAACTTATTTCCATCTCTTCTCTTTTCAACGCAGTCGCCACTTGGGCAGTTCTCGATATAGGCTCCAAAAAGAGAAAATCCATCGCGGGTATCTCCTCCAGAAATAAACGAAACTGGATCATTTCGATCATCTGAAAGTGTTCTAAAATAAAACCGTTGACTGGTCTGCCCCGCATCATCTTGAATAACAAAATAGTACAGTGTATTCGGATTTAACCCCGTTAATCGTGCAAAATGGCGCGTGATTCCATGTGCTCCCCCTGTTCGATCGGAGTTGTGCGTGTATGGATAGCTTGTATAATTGGTGCCAAAATCGGCCAAGCCATAGTGAATCGTTCCGTTATCACCGCTCCAACCGATTACGATAGTAGTAGCTGGATCGTCACGAAAAGCCAATGTATAATGTTCAGTGGCGGCATGCGAAATCAATGTAGTTAATAGCAAGAACGCAATGCTCAGAATAAGCGTTTTCATAGGGTTTTAGGATTTTCCCCGAAAGTACGCGTGTAATAAAATAAAATGATGAAGTCGAGATTAATTTTGTATTAATTGACGCTAGAATGTTCTGTTTCAAACTAATCGCACAACTCGCAGTTTTCTCCATCCAACTCTGTTTCGATGGTATAGTGTGTAAAACGATAGGTTTTCAGCAGTTCTTTCGCTTGTTCTTTTGCTTCCAAAACTTGCTTAAATTCTGTAATATTTTCCAGTTTTAGATGTGTCGAAAATACATGATGCTCCCCTTCCAACGACCATATGTGGGTATGATGCAATGACTCCACATGATCGATTTCTTTTAGTTTCAATTCTATTTCTACAATGTCCACATCGGCTGGAACGCCCTGCAAGAACAAGAAAAGCGTTTCTTTCAATCGTTTGAAAACTCCCCACAAAATGTACATCGTAATCAACAAGGAAAGCGCTGGATCGAGGTATTGAATGTCTTTGAATTGCAAAACAACCGACACGATGAACACCGCCACCCATCCCAAGACATCTTCGAGCAAGTGCCAGGTCATCACTTTTTCATTGAGGGATTTACCGCCACTTAATTTCCATGCGGCATATCCATTGATCACCATTCCAATGATGGCAATAATCATCATTCCTCCGGCATCGGAACTTTCTGGGTGAATAATTCGATCAATCGCTTCCGAGACCACAAAAATAGATCCTCCAATCAGCACCAAACTATTGATGAGTGCACCCAGCAGCGAAAATCGCGCATAACCAAACGAAAACTTCTTATCCGCTTTCTGTTTGGATTTGTGTTGGAGAAACCAAGCTGTTCCAAGTGATAGGCTATCTCCTAAATCGTGTACAGCATCAGAAACGATGGAAACGCTATTAACGTACAATCCACCGATGATTTCAAAAATGGTAAAGCCCACATTGATGAAGAATGCGATTTTGAGATTATTCTCTGCGCCTCCGTGATGATGGTCGTGATTGTGTCCCATGCGTTTTTACTTGTGGTAAAGATACATTTTATCTGATGGAAGACGCACCTTCGATAACTGATAAACGCCTCCAATTTTCTCTGCTATTTGATCTTATGAATTAGAAACCAACCGTTTAGAAATCCACTTTATTTTTTCTCCTTTCTGAGTAGTCCAAAAATTAGCACGGTTGCATATGCCCACATTAACCAAGAGCCAAACGTAGCAGCATCTGTTTCGGGTAAATTTGGAAATACCCACGCAAAAAACTCAATACAAAAAGTATCGAATACCATCCCTGGAAGAACCATGATAGCCGCCGATTGAATTGCTTGTAATTTGCTCAATTTGTATTTATTGAAAACCCACGTTGCCACAAGCCCCAAAATTGGAACTACCGCTACGTAAAGTCCCGTTAGAACGATGGCGTTATCGGTAAGAAAGAAATGGTGTCCTACCACTCTGAAGGCAATTGTTGCCAAAAGCCAAATTGTAAAACCAATTACTAGACTAAAAACCTTGTAATTCATTCTGTGTTCTTTTTTGTTTGTTGCAATTAATGGTGTGAACTATTCGCCTAATTGAAAATGATCCGTTTTTAAATGAATAACATGGGAATCTTTTTTATTCCAAACCGGCCACTCCAACCCATTGACGGTTCCAGGTTTTCCTGTTCGAATGAAATTTTTGAGATAGGCATGGTATTGTTTCACCTGTTTTTCAAAAAGTGCTTGGTCTTCGGGTTCAAGAAAAGTAAAAAAATGGGGCACATTAAAACTCCTTTTATCAAAAAGATAGATGAGATCGGAGGCATGCGTTGCCATAAAAACTTCTTTCCATGGTGATTTCCCGGGAGTAGCTTCAAACTGAAGACGGTAAATTTCGGAATTGTTCCTTTCGTATTTTTTAAGGTATAATTCCACAAGTTTGTGCAATAAGCAACTTTGCCTGGTGACTTTTTTGCGGTATTTATTATACTTATCGCTTGATACAAATTTTTCAATGTCTTGAATATTTTCATTTGTATTGATAATTTCCCACAATTCCTCACTGGTTAAACCTAGTGCTTCCTCAACTCCAAAATAACTTGCTTCTTCACCCGTCATACTAACAATGATCGGCATTTGTACAACATTATCTTTCTTCATCGTCGAAAAACCACTTTCCTTTAAGGTATAACCATCTGCTATGAAATGATGTGAAAAACCTTTTGTTGCTAACAAGATTTCGGATGTGCTTAAACCGTATAAAAAAGAGGCCAAACTGTCGGAAGGTAGGTTTTTGAGTAATTTACCTGCTGCTTTTTTATCTGCCGCTTTTCCTTGTTTGATGAACAGTTTTTGAATTATTTCCTCGTCATATTTATACGCCTTTTTAGCGGACTGGATATTCGGGAGGCCTGAAAGACAAACAGCTTTATGAAAAAGTCCGTTTGACAAAGGAGAGCAGAGTAAAGACCAAATATTGATACATCCAGCCGATTCTCCCACCAATGTTACATTCGTTGGGTCTCCTCCAAAACTTTCGATATTCGCCTGAATCCATTTCAATGCTGCTACAAGGTCTAGCAGTGTGTAATTACCGGATGCACTTACGGTATCATTTTTATGCAATTCAGGATGATAGAAAGAACCAAAAATACCTAACCGATAATTAACCTTTACAACAACAGCATCAGTATTGCGGGCAAGGCTGTGCGCTTCATACACTTCATCCGATTTTGTTCCAGCAATGTTAGAACCACCATGAATCCAGACGATAACAGGGCGCACAGTAGAGCGATTTTCATGGGTCACAATATCGAGGTACAAACAATCCTCGCTTCCCACAACGGTTCCAAAAGGAGCTGTTCCTCCAATTACTTTTGTTCGAATTTGGGCACTCATATCGGAATGATTTTTTCCATCCCAAACTGCTTCATGCTGCGCTGGTTGCTTTGGCTCTTTCCACCGTAAATCATTAATTGGTGGAGCAGCATAAGGTATAGAATAAGCTTGCAATAATCCTTCTTCAAGATACGCTTTTACAGACCCTTCCGTAGTCATAAAGGTCGTTTGGGACAAAAGTCCATTCATACATAACTGAAAGAAGATAAGGCAAATAATTCTCATATGATTCTATTCAATGTGCTGAAGATAGTCAATTCTTCTCCATGTAAAAATGAATCCTTTTCTAAAAACCTAAGTTCAATTATCAAAAACGTTGACAGTTTTTTGTTGTTTTTCTGATAAAAAACTCGGATTTCTTTGACTACCAATTAGATTGAAATATTGAGTCTGTTTAAGGTTTGCTCTAATAATCATCACCTCTTAATCCCTCACAGATGTATTTATAGTACTTCATTTGTGTTATGCACTTCTTAATTCGGAGTTTTCTGAAATCCCATAGCGCGGTTTAATAGCCTTTAGTGTCCGCTACGCTTTGTATTGATTACCCCAAATAAGTCCAACTATTTCATCATAGTCGTCCTTAAATTCCTTTGTCATGTTAACTTTCACTTTCACATTTTTTTCAACTAAGCATTTGAGTAATGGGGTCAATTCTTCAATGTTTTTATAAATGAATGCGCGATGGCTGAAGAACTTACTTTTCATTTTGTTTTCATTAAAGTGAAATATCACATATGGTCTTTGGTATGGCTCTTTTCTATTTCGCACCTCTACCACGAATAGTTCTGAGTAATCAAATCGTGTGTTCCTTTTTATAAAGCCAAATCGTGTTGGATAAATTCGATTGAAATGGGTAGCGTAAAAATTAAAGCTTCTTACAGAAAATATACTGACAATGTAAATCATTAATGAACTGATAACGATATGTTCAATGGTATATGAATGGTGATTAATTATAGGTACAAATATACTTGCTCCTATTATTGCAATAACCCAAAGGTAAGAAGGCCTTGATTGAAATATGAGTTTCGTACTATTCATTAATACCTGTGTTTTTTGAAGTTGCTGATAACGACCCGCAAATAGGCACAAGTGCCTAATAAATATAGTGCTTTTGGCGCTTGGGTTTCTTCTATGTTATGGTGCGTTCATTATTTCAAAGACCAAACGAGTTCTCTAATTTCCTTCTTATATGTATTAAGAACAATGAGGATGATTCCATAGTTCAGTCCTGTCATGGAAACAACTAATATAGGGATGAAAATTTTACCATCACTAGGGGGTAAAAATAACGGTACTACAAAGCTTAGTAATGAAATAACAAAATGTAGAATTACCGCTGTTTCCAACGTGATTTTCACTTTATTATCTATCACTTCTACTCTTATCAAAAGATTCCGCATCAAGCTTCTTCTTGCCATAGACTTGATTGGATCCATGTTCAAATAAAACAATTCGTTATCTGCTCTTCGATTTTCCATCATTCCAAATTGCGTCATGTATTCTTCAATATGGTTTGTGATATACTTTTCTGATGAAATTGGAAATTCATCTTGGCTTAAAACAATATGTCTTTTTAATGAAAGTGGGAATATCATATTCAGGTTTGTTTTAGTCTATGCACTATAACGGTTTGGCTATGCGCAGTGTCCCGAAGAGCATTGCGTATAGGTTTTGTTATAAATAGTTATTCAGTCTGACCAGCATTGATTGTTACATTATTCGTTTCTGAAATGGCATATTCAAAACACATAATTTCGAAACGCTTATCAATAAAGGAATTGGAATTTACATTGATTTTAATCCAACCAAAATTCGTTTGCCCATTTGATTCAAGTTTAGTTCCGATAAATCCTTCTGTGTCATTCGTATCCCAAACGCCAATAGCTCCAGCGTAAATAACTTGTCCATTAAGAATGAATGAACTATTCCATGTCAAATTATTTGAAATTAAGTCGTTAAACTTTAAGCAATTCCAATCTTGTTGAGAAGGATTCAATTCTGTTCCTAGTGAAACTCTTAAATTTGGATTAATAGACAGACACCGCGCAAAGTAATTGTAATATGGACCTCCAGACGGAGAAAAACCTTGATAATCTTTCTCAATTAGAAATTTGATATCATTGACACCGTCACTTTGAAGGTCTATTAGAATAGAATCAATTACTAATGTGTCTGGATTCCAATCAAAGTAGTTAATTTCTATGGTGCTAGAGCCGTTGCCATTAAGTGTGTCATCTTTTGAGCAAGAAATTATCAGTATTGTGAGAGCTATGAAGATTGTAGTTTTCATGGTTATATTATTTATAACGTTTGGCGCTAAAAAGCGTTGCCGTCCCGAAGGGCGGCTATGATTTTTTAGATGATGTTATGCGTATCACGTTACTTTCTTTTGGAGTTTTAAATAAATCCCAACGAACTCTTCAAATTCTAAAGTTAAAGAATGAATCATATTGTATTTTGATTGTTGCGATGCTATTAACCCCCAGTCCCTGTTTTCATGACAGTTCATGTCTAGTTCAAACATATTAGGATCGTCAAAACTTTTATTTTCTGCTTCTGGTCCGCCATGGATGAAAGAGGATAATCGATTGTACATTCTCAAGACTACAGGTATTGATTTATGTGCCTCAACAAATGGGTCGTTTGAAGGGATTTGATTAGTCAGATAGTCGTTAATATTTTTTATGTCAAATTGTTTCGCCTTGGTATGCAATCGTTGAACCCCTTTCGAAGTAATCGATTTTAGTTCAGGGTGGCTACTTCTTAATCTTTCAATTCGTTTCTCTTCTGGCACATTCTTTACATTGAGTTCGAGCTTCAGGTTGTAGGTTTGTACCTTGATAAACTCTGAAAGTCTGTATGCTTGGTAGTAGGCAATTCCAGTATCATCTGTCTTTTCAATTCGGAATTTTGTCCAAATGTAATGGCAAGAAAGATAATGCTCGAGAATAGTTCGGGTTAAGATTTGCGAAACATAAAAGGATTCCGTAGCATTCACAATACCTTCAAGTAGTAGGTCAATTTTTCGAATAAAGAAAAACTGTGCAGCTAATGTGTTGGGATATTTGGACAACTTAATCTTTTCAAAAATCAACTCTTGATGTTGTGAGAATACCTCACTTGTTATTCGATATGATTGATAAATCTCGTCCATTTCACTAAGCATAGAGTGTCTTATGCGTACTATTCGACTTCTTTAAATAATTGTTCTCTCAAATAATCGTTTAAGCTATTCTCTAATAAGACCAATGCTGCGAACGAATCAAGCTTTCTTTTACGAAATTCGTTATTCAGAACTTCAATTTTATCATAATGCTCTTTTTGGAGTTCAAGTTGAGTGTTTTGCTCGGCAACTTTCATTTTAATATTATATATCATATACTCCCGTGAAACTTTTGAAAAAACTCTTTCGGCATCATGCTGAATTTCCATACAGGCTATTTTTGTGTTTTTCTTGATCTCAATGAGCTTCGTTGAGTTATCAAAAAGATTCAAACGTTCATCTGCATTCTGCGTAAATAGTTCTTTGATTCTAACTTCATCAATAAACTGCTCCCAAGAATCACAGTTGTTTTTATTAATTACAGAAGGAAATAGCGCTAATACAGAATTTCTCCAGTCGAAATATTTAGAATGGTAATCCAGTATAGCGTTGCGTTCATTGGTGCCTAAATCAAATTTTGTTTGAGTGAAAAAATTAATTTCAGCTTTTACCGTTTCCACTTTTTTAGTCAACTCTTCGATATGTTCTTTTAAAGCTAATTGCTTGCCATGTTCCGAAAAATAACTTTTAAAGAAGGCCATGTAAAGCCCAAGAACAACAATTAAAACTTCTAAAATTACTTGTGTTAGTTCCATGATTACAGTGATTTAATATTAGTGTGTGACCGTAAAGCACTCACATTTCATAAACACTCTACGACTCGTTTGCAGAAAATTTTCAGTTCGACCTTTCAATTACGCATAACGGGATTGCGGTAGGAAAAGTGGCGCTTTTCTCGAGTGCAATCGTGCGCCATTTTTTTTACCGCATGTTAGCAGTATCTAATTTTTCGGTTTTAATAAAGTTTAATATCTGTTTTCCTGAACTCAATAATTTTTCAAGTTCATCTGTTTTCTTTGTTTGAATATCATGTGAATTATAAGTTACTTTTCGATCTGAATAAGTCATTTTCGACTCGTCAAAATCTTCATTACCGTATTTTTCTTCATATGCGCCCCAATTGGCCTGATGAATTATAAATTCGATTTTTTCAATTTCACCATGTTCTAAGTAATATTCTTTTTTTCTAAAACCGAGTTCTGCATTTTGTCTTGCCTCTATAATTCTGAGCTCATTTTTATCATATTTTAATGTTAATCCTCCCCATGCGGTTAAATTGGGATAAGCATATGTTTTCAGATTATCATTAGATGAATGAACTGTCATGCTATCAGTTGGTATTGTGTCCTGAATCATAGTCTCCACAACTTTCTGAGTCGGAACATTTATAGTTTCTTCTTTTCCGGCGTCAACAGTTTTACTTTCCGATACCGATTCTTCACATGATAATAGAAAAGGAACAGATACAATTATTAAAATGTCTTTCATACTCTGGTTATTACTGCTAACTTATCTATACCGCGCACACCCTGAAAACAAACACTTACAAATGACATACAACGGCTAGACATTTCTAAAAATAATCAATTCTGAAGATGGAAATGCAATGCTAGGCGACAAATAACAAAAGCCCACTCCCCTATCTTGGCATGGCTTTTCCACGGTTCCAAGGAAGGGCTGCGATTCCCATGCGCATGTAGCAACGATCGATAATGGATGTGAAAATCAGTCCAGCACACAAGATAAGCGGAATGATGAATGCGTAGGGAATATTTAGGAAGTATAGCGTTAGAAAAATGGCCAGTAATACTCCGAGCGTCATACGAAATTGGCGATCGACGGTCCAACCTTTGGTGGTGTAGATTCTAGGAATTGCTTGCATGTGCTGTTCGAGCAACAATACATCTTGAAATCCATCATTCACCAACTTTTTACCGACTTGTTTGGCACGACTTCCACTTTCGCATACCAAACAGATTTGCTTTTCTTCGAATTGAGCGAACTGCTCTTTGCTGTATTTCGTTGAAGGAAAGTTGAGCGCTCCCGGGATGTGTCGATCTTCGTACTCTTTCGGTTCTCTCACATCGATAATCACCGACATACCTTTCGAGAGCGATGTTTGTGCTGTATGATTGCTAATTGTATCCATTTCTAGTAGTTCTTTTGGGTTGATTCCACGTCGGATGCCGCGTCTAGGAATTGAACAAAGGTAAAGAATGTTTGGAAATGATCATTAACCTATCGGATAACAATGTTACTCTAAATATCTCAGAAGAATAATCAAAATTGCCATCCCAGCGAGAAAAAAGCCCATTTCTGCAAGATGCAACCGCAGGTATTTCCGCTTGAGTTGTGGATCATCTTCCTTTCTTAGGAAGCGGATGAACGAGAATAGATTGTGCGAGTGAAAGACCTTTCCAGTCTCGTGACCATTTTCTTTTAAACAATTCGTGAGTTTACTGGTAAAAATAAGCGATACACTAATACATAATAATGCAAGGATAAATGCTAGAGCAACTGTCACGTTGGGAGTTTTTTCATTGGAAAATAAGCATTCACTATTTCAAACTAATTCTCAAGCCTAGTTCATTTTTCATGGTGAGGAGCGCTTCTGCATTGCCTTTTGCGTCGTCAACAGGATGATGCGTGTGTTTCGTTTTACGTAAATGCTTGAAATTTTTGAAGGCATCCTTCACCAAACCTTTGTACATGCTCCCTAAATTTTGCGAACTATGTCCAAACGGATTTTCTCCCGTAAAATGATGGAAGTACCAGCAAATAAACATCTAATCGAAACCATTGTTATCGCTGATAAATACTGGTCTTCCCTTGCTATTTTCTTTGATCCAATCGGCGAATTGCAGCATCACTTCTTTGGGATCGTCAAAATCGAGGGTTTCTTCTCGCGTATGTCCCGAAACAGCCAAGGCTTCAGGAATCCATTTTTCGGAGATCGGTTTCAACTGACCGTAGAATGTTCGATCAAGGTTGTTGTCTACCACAACTGCTCCGAAAGAAATCATGGAAAAGTCGCCAGGAATATGTCCATCCGACTCAATGTCTACCATTATGTAACTCATATCTTATTATTTTGACAAGTACATGCGCGTACCGTTCTATGTTCATTAAAAATCAAACCAATATACGACAATGATCACGAGAAGCACAACCTGTTCAAGCTGCGACAACGTTTATCGCTCGTGAAAATTAAACTTCACCCCCACATTGTATTTTGGAAATTGGGGTAAACCTTTACCTATGAAATCAAACGGTCGATACGCTGCGAACACCTGAAAATGCGTTATTCCAAAATTTGCATACAGTTGAACATCTGTCCAGCGGTGAATATAGCTATTGACGAGTTTGTCGTGGATATCGAAACGAGTTACACGCTTGAAATAAAGCG
>PDWJ01000574.1_pt1 | contig 52557 bp, 36 predicted proteins | sample 1430881 | NCBI WGS metagenome assembly PDWJ01 (sample SAMN01162460, study PRJNA174530) | Oral metagenome, whole genome shotgun sequencing project. | biome: Marine environment; feature: Marine mammal; material: Swab sample of the gingival sulcus; isolation source: swab sample of gingival sulcus...
CTCGTTACCGTGACTGGGGATCAGGACCCGCAAAGTGATCTTTCTTGTTTCGCCTGCGTCGGCCTTGGGCGTTACCGGTCGTCGCGTCGGACTGACCCCAGGCTGCTGAAGTTCGGGTGCTGCTAGCTGCACCGGGCTCTCAGCTTGAGGGCTATTCTCTAATGCTGGCGGATCTCGTCGCTCGCCGCCGCCATCACTGTCGTTAAAAAGAAAGAACCTTGCTGCCACGAAGCTCAGAGCGAGAACAGCAACCATCCCGAGAAGCGACTTCGGCCGTGTAACTGGCATCGATGGATTCCTTCTATTGGGAGTTCGGCGTGCGCGGCTTAGCGTCACGCACGCTCTGGGGTCGTACCGGCAGCTTAGGCGCTGCACAGTTCCGCAGCTTGCTGTCTTTTAGCGCATGGCTCGGATATGGGCGCGGCGTAGGGCGAGGCTGAGCTCGCTGGCTCCTTCGAAGGCGCTGGCTAGGTTTTGGCGGAGCTGGGCTAGGCGTTGTTGGCCGCCTTGGCCTTCGAAGTGGAGGGGGAAGGGGCGGGTCCAGTCCTCGAGCAGGTCGCCGAGCTCCTGGTAGATGCGTAGCTCGATCCAGGTCGAGAGCTCGAGTTCGCGCAGGCGCAGCTCCTGGAGCCAGCCTTGGAGCTCGGCTGCTTGGGGCAGGGTCCAGGAGGCGGCGTCGGGGTGGCAGGCTTCTAGCACTGGGCAGAAACCGGCGCAGGGCAGGTCGAGCTGGAGTCGGCCGCCGGGACGCAGGGAGCGGATGACCTGGGCCAGCCATTGGCGCGGCTCGGGGATGAAGGCTTCGCTGGCCCAGGCGACGACGAGGTCGTAGGGGCCGCCTGGCCGCTCGGCGCGACCGGGGTCGCCTTGGATAAGGCTGAGGCCAGCGGGCAGGGGGGTATGCAGGTAGGGGTCGCCGGCGAGCAGCGCCCGGACCTGGCGCCCGGCCTGCGGGGCGGCGAGGTAGAGCGCGGCGACCGGGCCGAGTTCGCCAGGGGGCGCCAGGCAGAGCACTCGGCTGGGGCTGTAGCGGAGCCCTTCGCAGAGGCGCTTTTGCACAGGTTCGGGGAAAGGCCCAGTATCCATGTTTTCCTTGGTGTCGCAGCGGAGCCGGTGGCACGGCATCATGGGGCAAGGATTGGCATCCTCCGCAGCGGAATGCGGGATTCGCCGTTCCGCCAATCGCGAGGGATGTATAGGCTCAGCCCTGTTAAGGGAGGCTGGGGTTCTTAGGGCTCCGGCAGGTCAGGGGAGATTGTCATGAAAGTACGCCAAAGCACCGCCGTATTCTTTGGGCTCGCGCTCTTGTCGCTCGGGTCCTGTGCTTCGACTGTCGAATACCAGCGTCTCGAACAGCAGAACCGCAATCTGCAAGAGTCGATCGACGACCTGAATGTTTACCTCAAGGCAGCCGAGGACAAATGTTCGCGCCTGGAGCGCAAAAACAAGGAGCTGAGCGAGGTGGCCAGCTCGCGCGAGGAGCTTGAGGCGCAAAAGGCGCGTCTGCGCAAGCTGATCGAAGAATTCGGGCAGCTGCGGCCCAGCGCTGCCGGGAACCTAAGCAAGGGCGTGGAAGTCATTCGAAATGACCTGGGCGAGGGCTTCCGCATCGAGGGGAAGCTCCTCTTCCCCTCTGGTCGCACAGAGTTGACTGCTGAGGGCAAGAAGACCCTCGCGTCGCTGATGCCGTTGTTGCGCGAGCGGAGGCAGCTGCGGATTGTGGGGCATACCGACACCGACCCGATCAAGCACAGCGACTGGAAGTCGAACTTGGACCTCTCCTCGGCGCGTGCGGTCGCGGTGGCGGAAGAGCTGCGCAAGCTCGGTGTCGCCTATGAGCAGATGTCGGTGATGGGCTTTGGCTCGGCGCGTCCCGCCTCTGATGCGGAGCCGCGTGACAAGGCCAAGGACCGGCGCGTCGAGATCTACCTGGTCGACTGACCTTGCTCCGCCCTCGGCTCGTATGGCTGCTTGGGCTGGCGTTCCTCGCCGGGCTTGCTGCCTGCGGGCATGAGCCTGGCTTTGGGGAGGATACTCTCGATCCCCGCGTTCGCCTCTTGCAGAGGTGGGTCCCGCATCGGGCTGGGGATGGGGAGCTCTACTTCCTCGATCGCTTCGAAACGCGAATCGCCGACTATATTGTTGTTCGCGGTGATATTGTTGTTCGCGGTGATGGGCGCCTCAGCGACCGCGTTGTTGCGCGCGGCGATGCGCCTGGCCGAAGCGATGCCGACCGGGAACTCCCGGTGGACCGGATCGACGTTTTGGAGGCGCTGGCCGTCGCGCGTTTTTTCTGGGGGCGCTTGCCTCGGGTCGATGAGTGGTCGCAGGCCGTCGCCGGTAGCGCTGGCTTCCGCTTTCCCTGGGGCGATCGCTTCAACGCCGCGCTTCGCGCCAATACCGCCGAGCTTGGGCTTTGGCGCCGAGCGCGCGTTGGGAGCTTCGAGTCGGGGCGCAGCCCGGCGAGTCCCTTGTCCTGCTACGACCTCGTCGGCAATGTGGCCGAGTGGACGCTGACGCCGGCCCTGGCTTGGTGGAAGCCGGCAGCGTGGGAGTGGCCGCTCTTCGACTCGGAGCTGGCGCTACGGGATGCCAGGCGACTCTTGGCCTGGCTTGGGCGCTGGCCGATCTTTGATCCGGTGGAGCCGTGGATCGCTGCGGCGCCCGAATGGCTGCGCCTGTCAAGCAACTGGCGCGTCGACCTGAGTGTCGTGGGGCGGAGCTTCGCCGACCGGGTGCTGCCCAACGAAGGCGGGCGCCGGCTGCTCTACGAAGAGCATGCTCCTCTTGATTCGTCCTCGCATATTGGGATGCGAATGGCCACCGATCCCTTCACCTTTCTGGCGCTCTTGGCGAAGACCGAGGGCCGGCCCTCGGCTGCGGATCGGAAGGCGCTGCGGCTCTTCCTTCAGGAGTATCGGGAGGAGTTTCGTGCGGCTGCGTTGAGCTTGGCGGAGAGCCTCTATCCGGGGGCTGGTTCGGCGCCGCCCGCCGGGAGCTGGGCGGCAGGCGCGTGGCAGGCGCTCGGCCTGTGAGCGGCGGCGGCTTCCAGGACTTGCGGGATCGGCTAGCGGCCTTTGGCTTCATGCCGAGTAAGCGCTTTGGCCAGAACTTCCTGGTTGACCCCAAGATGCTGAGCGCGATCGGAGAGGCGGCGCCGGTGGCGGCGGGGGATCTGGTGCTGGAGATTGGCGCCGGGCCAGGAGTGCTGACACGCGTCCTTGCCGAGCGCGGCTGCGAAGTGCTGACATGCGAGATCGACAAGCGGCTCTGTGCCTTCTTGCGCAGTGAGATACCGACTTGGGGCGAGGCGGCCGGGCGGGTCCGGCTCCTGGCCGGGGACGCGTTTAGGCGAGGCGAACTCGCCGAAGCCGTGAGTGAGGCTTTGGCTGCGGCGGGAGCCGCGGAGCGCGGTTACGCCTGCGTCAGTAACCTCCCGTATTCGGTGGCGGGGCCGGCCTTCGCGGCGCTGCTCGGGGCCGAGCCAGCGCCGCGTGCGGTGCTGGCTCTCTGTCAGTTGGAGATGATTGAGAGGATCCTCGCGAAGAGCGGGGGGCGCGATTATGGCACGCTCAGTGTTTCGACCCAGCTGGCCTGGCAGGGCCAGCTGCTGCGCAAGGTGCCACCCGAGGTCTTTCGCCCGCGGCCGCGCGTCGACTCGGGGCTGATTCTGCTCGATCAAGGAAGCGAGTGGCTCCGGCTGCCACAGCAGCGCCGCCGCGCCTTCCTCCGCCTCTTGCAGAAGCTCTTCGCCTCCCGGCGCAAGATGCTCCGGGCCTTTCTTCGCAAGGGCCTGGGGCTGGAGCCCCAGGCCTACTTCGAAGAGCAGGGGCTGCCCTTGGACTGGCTGGAGCTGAGGCCGGAGGCGCTGAGCCCTGAGGAACTGTGGCGTTTGCTTGGGCCCTGCTGCGAGTAGGGGGCAGGCTGAGAGCCGCCGCAGCAGGGGCTACTCGCTGCCCTGCTGCGGAATCCCAAAGTAGTCGAGCAGTGCCCGTCCCATCGCGGCGCCGAGTTCCTTGCCGTCTTCGATGCTGTTCCAGCGTCGGCGATCAGGCCCTTTGCCGTAGCTGGCTTCGAAGGTGATGGCCATGGGCTGAGGCAGGCCACGCTCTGGGTCGCGCCAGCTTGGGTTTGCGCTCCAGCGGTCGTGCAGCATCGACTCTAGGTAGGGGCGCTGTGGATCTCCGGCCGTGCTGCTCAGCACCGTGCCGCAGCGCATCCATGGGCTACGGCGGGCGAGGGCTTCGATCCAGCGCTGCTCCTGGGCATGCACGGCGGGAAGGACGCCGCGGCGGCTCTTGTTGAGGTCGAAGCCGGGGTTGGCTTCGTGCTGGAAATGCAGGGGGAAGCAGTGGTCGTGGGTGGCGTGGAGGTTGAGCAGCACTTCGATGGGCTTGGGCGCCGGGGCTGTGGGCGTCCCCATACGCTCTTCGATGGCCTGGCGCAGCGAGGCCACCTCGGCTTCTGGGCAATCGTAGGGATGGGCCCACTCGATCTCCGAGTTGACGCTGCGGGAGTTGCAGCGGTAGTTGCCGAGGGCGACGCCGTCGGGGCAGACCATGGGCACGACGTCGAGCAGTAGCTGCTGGCGGGCGCGCTTGGCGGCGGCGCTGCCGGAGAGCAGCCATTCGACCAGACCTTGCATTACGAAGTAGCTGGGGGTTTCGCCCGGGTGCACCCCGGCCTGGACCCAAACGCGGTGCTTGTGGCTGTCGGGAGCATCCTCTCCAGTGATCTCCAGCAATTGGATGGGGCGGCCCTGCGCCGTCTCGCCGAGGGTCGTCGTTCGGCGCAGCCCTGGGCGGCTTTGCAGCCCGGCGATCCACTCCTGGCAGTCCTGGACGCTCCAGGGGAAGTACTTGGCGATGCGCAGGGCCTGCACGCCTTCGGGGACTTCGAGGCTGAGGCGCATCGATTGGCCGGTCCGCGTCGGCATCGCCGAGAGGGGCATGCGCTGGTAGGGGGCAAAGCTCTGGCCGTCCCGGCTCTGGCTCCAGACCGGCAGGATTACGTCGTCATAGCCGCAGTTGCGAAGCTCGATGTGCAGGCGCCGTGGCCGCATCTCAGCGAGGCCGGTGATTTCTGCGTGCCACCAGCGCCGGTAGCTCGGCGGTAGATGTGGGTTGTCGTTGTCGTCGCCGACGTCGAGGGCGAGTTTGTAGCTTGGGCCGCTCCTGTGGATGGAGGCGGCGCCGATGCGCATGGTCTCATGCTTGGCGTGGACTCTGGGGGCGGTGGCCGTCATCACGGCGATCATGCTGGCGACGGCCTGGGGGTGCACGGGGTTTCGTTCCGGACCCCGAGTGCTTTCGCGAGTAAAGTCTCTGGCATGTCCAGCTCTCCCCGCGACTTCGATGATGCCAAGGTCCAGATCAAGGACCGCGTGGACCTGATGCAGCTGGTCGCTGAGTCGGTGCCGCTCAAGCGCACGGGCAGCAGCTTCAAGGGGCTCTGCCCCTTCCATGGCGAGAAGACGCCGTCCTTCCACGTGTTCCCCGGGTCGCAGACCTTCAAGTGCTTTGGCTGCGGTAAGGGCGGCGATGTTTTTACTTGGGTCATGGAGACGGAGAGCCTGGGCTTCTTCGAGGCGATGAAGCTCTTGGCCGAGCGCGCTGGCGTCGCCCTGCCCGAGCAGAGCGAGGAGTCGCGGCAGCAGGCTAGGGTTGCCAAGACAGCCCTGCAGCTGCTCTCCGAGCTGCAGGGTTTCTACCTCGAGCGCCTGCGGGCGGAGGACGCGGCTGAGGCGCGCCAGTATATGGAGCAGCGGGGCCTGGCTCCGGCGCAGCAGCTCTTCGGCATTGGCTATATGCCGGGGCCGCGGGCAGGGGGGGTACCCGAGGAACTCGCGCGCTGGCTTCGCGGGCAGCGTGTGCCCAAAGAGCTGGCGCTCGAGCTCGGCCTGATCTTCGACACGCGCCAGGGGCCGCTGGATCGCTTTCGCCATCGCCTGAGCTTTCCGATCCACGATGAGCGAGGCCGGGTCGTGGGGTTTGGTGGGAGGATTCTCCCGGGCTATGAGTCCGAGCGAGAGCCCAAATACCTGAACTCCCCGGAGTCGCCGGTCTTCAGCAAGCGGCGGCTGCTCTTTGGTCTGCATCAGGCGCGGCGGCAAAAGGCCAAGCGCCTAGTGGTGATGGAGGGCTACACCGATGTGATCGCCGCGCAAATGGCGGGGGTGGCTGGGGCGGTGGCGACGCTCGGCACCGCCTTGACCCGGCAGCATGCGAGCTTGCTGCGGCGTTTCTCTAGCGATGGGGTGGTGCTGCTCTTCGATGGCGATGCGGCCGGAAGGCGGGCGGCGGAGCGGGCCTTTCACGTGCTGGCGCCCGAGGAGCTGGAGGCGAGCGTCTGCCTGCTGCCCGAAGGGCTGGATCCGGCCGACCTGGTTCAGGAGCAGGGCGCGGAGGCCCTGGAGAAGGTGCTGGCGGCGGCGAGGCCTGCCTGGCAGGTCTTCGTCGAGTTGCTCGGTGACCGCTGCAATCTGAGTAGTCCGGAGGGGCGGCAGCAGGCGGCTGGCAGCTGCCGGGAGCTGCTCTCGGGGATCGAGGAGTTTCGTCGGCGCCGGCTCCTGGCCGAGCAGCTGGGCCGGGTCTTGATGATTCCCGAGGAGGTCTTGCTGCCGCAGCGGCGGCGGCAGGGCTCGGCGGCGGCAGCGCGTCCAGCACCCGCCAGTGTCGAGCGCGACAGTGAGGGCCATGCCCGGGACTCCATCTTCGCTGCTCTCCTGGCCGAGCCCGGGCTCCTCGTTGAGCTTGAGGAGCGCATGGAGGATGAGGAGAGCTTCTTTCCCAAGGAGCTGCCTCGCCTGCTGCTGGGGCAGCTGCGGGATAGCGTTATTTCGACCGGTGATGTCCCTTCGCCTGACGAACTGCTCAGCTCCTGGATGACGACCGCTGCCGAAATCCCCGGCGCCGTCCAACACCTGAGTAGCCTGGCCGATCTCGCAAGGACCTTCGAAGATCCCCGCCTGGCGTTACTCGGTGGGGTAGATTTCCTCGACAGAAAACGACATGCGCGTGAGCTGAGTCGCCTCAAGGAGGGCTATCGTCAAGCCCTTGCTGCCGGAGACGAAGCTGCTGCGCGTGAGCTCGAACTGGCCTTGCAGCAGGCGCTCCGGCGCCGCGCTCCTTGAACCTTCGGCCTCCCGCCGTCGGAACTGAGCGTGGATCCGCGGCGTTTCCCTTCCCCCGCTACCCAAGGCCGGGCTTCGGGCAGCCCCCCTTCCCCCAACTTTTTTCCCCTTTTTTGCAGAGGCAATTTCGGGCTTCCCGAGGCAAGATGAGGGATCTTTGTCAAGAAGAAGCCGAGTAAAATCGTTGTTTCGCCAGCTCTTGACAGAGCTAGATTGCTGCTTCCCTGCCAATTTGCACCGCGAGACCCGCGCTATCTCCCCTCGGCCGCGGCGCTTCGATTCGCCGCGCTACTTCAAGCGCGCTGGTGTCTCCCCTTGCAGATTCTTGGTTTGAACGCCCAAAGCTTGGTTGCAGCTGCAAAGGAATGTCTTGTTCGGTCGCCCCTCCACGGCGTACGAGCGTGCGCATTCCGCACCGAGACTCCCGGGTTGAGTGGAAGCTCCAGCACGAGCGTGCCCTTTCACCCAGCTACGGGACCCGAGGAAAGCCCCCATGGAACGAGGAGCCATGGAACATCAGAACCTGATCCGCAAGATCGTCGCAGAAGGCCAGAAGAACGGCTATCTGACCTATTCCGAACTCAATGCCCTGCTCCCCGAGGACCTCGCGGCCAGCCCTGAACAGCTGGACGAAATCATCGGTGTCTTGGACGAGCGTGGCATCGAGCTGATCGACGATGGTGACAGCTCCGGCTTGGATCTCGTGGCCGCGGGGGAAGACCCGCTGGACATCGAGGACCGCAAGGCGCAGCAGGCCAAGGAATTCGAGTCCACCCCGGCTGATGAGGCTCCGGTTAAGGATCCTGAAGGCCGGCGCCCGATTCCTGCGGTTACGCTGCTGCCGGAAATGGTCGAGCGTATCGACGACCCGGTGCGCATGTATCTGACCCAGATGGGTGAGATCCCGCTGCTGACCCGCGACGAGGAGATCAGCCTGGCGCGCAAGATCGAGCTGACTCGCAAGCAGTTCCGCAAGCTGGTGCTGGTCTCCGGCTTTGGCACGCACGAGGCGATTTCGATCCTCAAGGACGTTGTTGCCGGCGAGCTGGCCTTCGACCGCACGATCAAGGTCAACCAGCAGGACCCCGATGTCGGCAAGGCCGACCTCAACTACCGCCTGCCGGGCGTGATTTCGACCCTGGAGAATCTCTACGGGCAGAATCGCGCGGTCTTCCACCGACTGCAGACCGAGCGCATCGCCAAGGTCGAGCAGCGCAAGCTGCGCACCCAGCTCTACCGCCGTATGCGCAAGTGCGGCCTGCTGATCGAGGAGCTCAACCTCCAGATCAAGAAGGTGCGGCCGATGGTGGACATGCTGGAGGCTCGTGTCCTCGACATGCGTCGCCTGCGGCAGCGCGCGGAGAACCCCGAACTCAAGAGCACCAAGCTGGGCAAGGATGCGGCCGAGCAGCTGCAGAAGCTCGAGGAGCAGGGTCTCGAGACCTTGGTGCGCCTGGAGCGGCGCTTGCTCGACGTGCGCCGGGCCTACGCCGACTACGAGGATGCCAAGCGCAAGCTCAGCTCCGGCAACCTGCGCCTGGTGGTGTCGATCGCCAAGAAATACCGCAACCGCGGGCTTTCTTTCCTGGACCTGATTCAGGAGGGCAATACCGGCCTGATGAAGGCGGTGGAGAAATACGAATACCGCCGCGGCTACAAGTTCTCGACCTACGCCACCTGGTGGATTCGCCAGGCCATCACCCGCTCGATTGCGGACCAGGCCCGGACCATCCGGATCCCGGTGCACATGATCGAGACGATGAGCAAACTGCGGAACGTGACCAAGAAGCTCCTGCAGGCCAAGGGCCGCGAGCCGACGATCGAAGAGATCGCCGAGGCCTCGCAGATCTCGGTCGAGGAGGCGAAGCGGGTCATGAAGATCAGCAAGCACCCGATCTCCCTCGATCGTCCGATCGGCGAGAGCGACGACAGCTACTTCGGCGACTTCATCGAGGACGACTCGATCGAGTCCCCGGTGGAGAGCGCGTCGCGGGTCATGTTGCGCGACAAGGTGACCGATGTCCTCGACACGCTGACCTTCCGCGAGCGCGAGATCATCAAGCTCCGCTACGGCATCGGCGATGGCTACACCTATACCCTTGAGGAGGTGGGCCGGATCTTCCGAGTGACTCGCGAGCGGGTCCGGCAGATCGAGGCGAAGGCGGTGCGCAAGCTGCAGCACCCGGTTCGGGCCCGCAAGCTCTCGGGCTTTTTGGGGCAGGAGGCGCAGCTGGAGGTCTAGCTGGCCGTTGCAAAGGGCGCATCGCGGCAATCGCCGCCTTGGCGCCCACCCCCTAAACGGCAGAAAACCCAGGCGAAGCAAACGCTTCGCCTGGGTTTTCTGCTGTTTAGGGGGTGGGGCTTCGGGCTTTGTCACTCGTGGGCCTTATTCAAGAGCCAGTGCGGACGCCGCGTGCACCTTTGCATATTGCTCGCTAGACTGGCCGCCCGAATTCGGCGCCTCTTGCGCCGGAACGTTCTCGATCAGCCTGAATGGTGAGTTCCTCGTGCCCTTGCATCCCTCCGTTAAGCAGCTGCTGAAACTCCAGAAGATCGACAGCAAGATTGCCAAGCTTGGCAAGAAGCTCTCGCGCCTGCCGGTCGAGACCGCCCAGCGCGAAGCCAAGATCGGCAAGCAGAAGCAGCAGCGAGACCTGCTGAAGGCGGCCTTGCAAGAGGCCGAGGTCGAGACCCAGGCGCTTGAGCTGCGGGTCCGCGAGATCGAGGCCAATATCCAGAAGCAGATGGGGCACCGCGACAAGGCGCCCAACTCCGCCGCCTTCGCCGCCGCCGAGCACCAGATCGAGTATCTGCGGCAGGACAAGGATGAGCTGCAGAACGAGCAGTTCCGCTTCATGGAGAAGGTCGAGCAGCTGCGGCCTCAGGTTGAGGATGCCAACAAGAAGCTGGCGGAGTTCGAGCAAGAGTTCAGCGAGTTCCAGAGCGAGGCCGAGAAGCTGCGCGGCGAGCTCGAGGCACAGCAGGCTGCGGTTGCAGATGACCGGGCTGCGGCGCTGGAGGGCGTGCCCCGCAACGAGCTGCAGAAATACGAGGACATCTTCCAGATGCGAGACGGCGAGGCTGTCGTCCCCGTCGAAGGCGAGGTCTGCCAGGGCTGCTACACACGGGTGACCCCCAATGACATGGCGGGCTTGGTGGGCGCTGGGCGTTTGATTGCCTGCAAGGCCTGTGGTCGCATCCTCTATCTCTTGGACTGAGGCTGTTGAAGCAAGAGGACGGGGACTGAGAGGGTCCGGTTCTTGGGCGGATAGGACAAAGGCTGAGTAGCGTGCCGGAAGAGCTTTCCATCCATCCGATCATCGTTGGGACTGCTGGGCACGTTGATCACGGCAAGTCCAGCCTCGTTCGCCGACTGACCGGCATCGATCCGGATCGTTGGGAAGAGGAGAAGGCGCGCGGGCTGACCATCGACCTCGGCTTCGCGCGTTTCCCCCTGCCGGACGGGCGTATCGTCGGCCTCTTGGATGTGCCAGGGCACGAGCGCTTCCTCAAGAACATGGTCGCGGGAGCGACTTCGATCGATCTTGCCCTCCTGGTGGTCGCGGCCGACGACGGCGTCATGCCGCAGACCCGTGAGCACCTCGACGTGCTCGAACTCCTCGGCGTGCAGCGTGGCCTCGTGGCGCTGACCAAGATCGACATCGTCGACGAGGAGACCCGCGAACTCGCCGAGGAGGATGTGCGGGAGCTACTCCAGGGGCGGGTGCTTGAGGGGGCGCCGATCTTGCCGGTCTCCTCCGAGACCGGGCAGGGCTACGACGAGCTTGAGCGTCGGCTTCAGGAGCTCGCGTCCCAGCTAGAGCCTCGTAGTGACGATGGCATCTTCCGCATGCCGGTACAGCGGGTCTTCACGGTGCCAGGATTTGGCACGGTGCTGACCGGTATTCCGCTCGCCGGGAACATCCGAGTGGGGGAGCGGCTGGCGCTGGCAGGCAAGGGGCTCGAGTCACGAGTGCGCAGCCTGCAGGCCTACGCCTCACAGGTGGAGGAAGCTCGCGCTGGTCACTCGACAGCGATCTGTGTGCCGGACATCCCGGTCGACCGTGCCGAGCGCGGAGATGTCCTGGTCGTGCCGGGCACCATCGAGCCGAACGATCGCTTCGAGCTGGAGGTCAAGATCGTCCAGGACGTCTTGCCGCTCCGCCATGCCGAAGAGTTGCATCTCCACGTTGGCACCCGCGAGTTGGTGGCTCGCTGCTATCTCCTCGATCGCGAAGAGCTCCCCGCTGGGGAGCGTGGCCTGGTGCAGGTCGTCGCCCGTGAGAGCACGGTGGCGCTCGCCGGTGACCACGTGCTGCTGCGGCGGCTGTCGCCGGCGCGGACCATCGCCGGTGGGCGAGTGATCGGAGTGGGCGGGCGCAAGCTGCGCCGCTTCAAAGAGGACACCATCGAGCGGCTGGCCCAGAAGGGTGAGGCGCTTAGCGATCCGGTGGCCTGTGTGCGCCTGGCCCTTGTTGAGGGCGGAGAAAAGGGTGTTAGCCGCGATGAGCTTGCCGCGCGTCTGGGGCGCACGGCCCAAGAGTGTGCGCCTTGGGTGCAGGAGGTTCTGCACCAGGGCATGGCCTTCGCAGAGGAGCGAAGCGGCCGGCTCTTCGCTGCGGAGTCGCTGCGGCGCGAAGAAGAACGCTTCGAGAGGATCCTCGCTGGATGGTTCCGGAAGCATCCTCTCAGCATGACCTGCCCGACCGTGCGCTTCCGGCGTGATACCGCCGAAGGGCTACAGCGGGTGCTCTTGCAGAAGCTTGTGCAAGAGGGGCGGATCGAAGTCCTCAGCGGCGGACAGCTACGAGATCTCCAGCGTCGCGACCCACTTTCGCCCGAGGAGCGGCAGCGGCTCGAGGGGCTTGGCGATTGGCTGGAGGAGGCGGGGGCTCGGCCTCGTTCCCGCGACGAAATCGCCAGCCATCTTGGAAAACAGCACCAGACCTTCCTCAATCGCTTGATCGAGAGTGATGCTGCCGTCGCCGTCGGCCCGAGCTTTGTTTGGGGGCGAAAGAGCTTCGATGCCGCCATCGAGCATGTCGAGCAGCTTTGTGGCGAGCCAGGGGGCGTGCTCGACATCCCGAAACTGCGTGACCGGCTCGATACCTCACGCAAGTTCTTGATCCCCTTCCTAGAGCACCTCGATCGCACTGGGGTTACGGCGCGCAAGGGCGATCGTCGCATCTTGCGCCGCCGTTAGCTGGCCGCTGCAAGGGGCCAGGGGGCCCCGGCTTCGGCGAGGTTTTTTGGCGCCGAGGGGGCCTTGCCGGCGCTGCTTTGCTGCCGCGTGGTTCTTTACCAAGTTCCTTTGGCGTAGCCCTCTCCAGGCGCGGGCGAGCAAGTGCGAGGGATTTTCCCCGTAGCGGCTGCGGCTACCCAGGGAATCGTGCCGATAGGAATCGCTGGTCCGCCTCCGAGCGGGGGCGGCTCCGTACGCAGGAGACCTGGAGGCCAGGCCGATGTCGAGTAAGGACCACGAGTCACAAGACTTCGAGGAACGCGAAGACGGCTTCGACGACGAGCTCTTCGAGATCGAGGACAACTTGTTTGAGGGAGCTGCGGAGGGGGACGAGAACTCGGATCCTCCTGCGAGCTTCGATGACTTCGACGATGAGTTCTTCCTCTTGGAGGACGAGGAATCCTCGCCTTCAGGAGAGTCGGATATCGTGGCCGAAGATGCCTTTGATCTGCTCAGCGAGGATTCTGAGCAGCCCGAAGACATGGGGGAGATCGAGAGCTTCGGAGAGGTCGAGGACTTTGAAGAGATCGATGGATTCGAGGCTTCCGAGGGGCCGGGTGACATCGAAGAGCCCGAAGAGCCCGAAGAGCCCGGTGCAATCGAGGACTCGGAGTTCCAAGCCGCCAGCGAGGAGCCAGAGGAGCCCGGCGAAGCTTCGGATTCGGGTGAGCTTTTCGGCTCTGGCGAAGAGGCAGGGGAAGAGGGCTTCCTGCACTTCGAGGAGGATTTGGACTTCGAAGGAGACCCAGCAGGAAAGGGATCGGGTGAGTTTGGCGGCTCGGGAACCATGCCTCATGTCGAGGAGCTGCTGTTCGGAAACCAGCCTGAGAGCAGCGAAGAGCTGTCGGACGACTTCGACAAGTTGGAGAGCTTCGAAGTCGAAGATACCCCCTTTGATGTCGATGGGCAGGGCTGGGAAGGCGAGGAGAACTTCCAGGCCGAGTCTCTTGGGCTGGAGCAGTCCGAGAAGCAAAGCGACCAGGCGGAGGCCGATTCGGATAGCTGGGAGCAGGATTCGGTCTTCGGTGGAGTTTCGGAGGCCATCTCCACCAGTGGCGCTGAGGACTTCTTACTGCTCGAAGGCCACGGAGCCGGGCCGGTGGACGAAGAGCCCGCCCCGCTGTTTGAGCCAGAAGATGAGCCGGGCTCTGGGCTAGAGATCACCGGCAACTCCGTTTGGGATCAGGAGGATGAGGGTGCCGAAGAGGTCGGAGACCTTGAGGAGGAAGAGTATGCTCCTCAGGGCGGCTACGATGTCTCCTCCGACTACGACGATGTCTCCGAGGAGGAAGATCTCGAGAGCAGTGCCGAACTCTTTGCTGGGCTTGGTGGATCTGGGCCAGGGAGTCAGCCTCTGGGGCAGATCGAGGCCTCCGAGGAGGAAGAAGACCTCTACGCCGGAATGCAAGAGGAGGACGAGGGCTACGAGATCAACGGATCGCTGCCTGATCCGAGTGATTTTGAGGTCCAAGACCAGGGCTTCGATGAAGAAGACGTGGATCCCATCTACGGCGAGCCGATGGATGGAAGCGCTTCGCTGAACAACTCGGGCTACGGATCGGGTGATTCGGAGGATGCTCTCGGCTACCGGGAGAGTGAGCGACTCTACGTCGACGGGCAGGATCCAAGCGTTCTGCCAGGGACCGAGCCCGTGGTCATTGGCACCGCTCGCCGCGGCAGCTGGACACGGCGCTTCATGGTTCTGGGTATGGCGGCCAGCGTCCTGGTCCTGGGCAGCATCGGCTTCCTGACGGCACGTCCGGACCTCCCCTTCTCCAAGAAGCTGCGTGAGACGATTGGCCTCAAGCCGCCACAGACTCACGAAATCACGGTGAGCCAGGTTCAGCGGCCCAAGGTCGATACCAGCTATGCGATGCCGAGCGTCGAGGGACAAGTGGCTGCTCGGACCGGGAAAAAGCCGGGGATGCTGCCGCTTCGCGGTGGACCCGGTTCGCTAAATGGGTATTTGGCGAAGGATCCCAAGCTTCAGTTGCTCCGCTTGGGCGTCACGATTGCCAGCAAGATCACCGAGAACGCGGCGAAGAAACTGGCAGAGGCGGAGAAGCGCGAGCCGATGGATCCCATTGCTAGCCGGCCCGAAGAGAGCCATAGGCCGGAGAAGCAGCCACCGCTCACTCCGCCGGTCGTGGGCCAGCCCGTGGCGCAGCAGCCCGTGGCACAGCAGCCGGAGACACAGCAGCCCGGGGCTCAGCCGGAGAAGGAGAGACGCGCTGAAGCCGAAGCCAGGGCGAAAACTCCGGTGGAGCAAAGCGGCGAGAAGCTGGCCCAGGCTGGAAAGAGCAAGTCGGAGAAAAAGCTTCCCCTCGACCCGCAGCTGCCTGAGAGCAAGGCGCCGAGTCAGGCCGGCCGGGGAGAAGTCGTCAGCCAGTCCAAGTTGCCTGCGGCAGTGCCTAGCGAGCAGCCACGGGGCTATGTCGGCCGCCGCTTCGATCAGTCGATATTGCGTGGCACCCAGGCGATCGCCCAATTACGCAATGGCAACTTCTTCGTTGGCCGGATCCACAAAATCACGGCGGTAGAGGTCACCCTGCGCCTCAAAGAGGGGGAGCTGACGCTCTACCCGGACCAGGTGAATACCCTGACGCCCATCTCGGATACCGTCGCCAAGCGCATCGAGAACTCGCCGGAAGGTTGGGTCAAGCTGCGCAACCGCGAGACCATTCGTGGTCGCATCGTCGAGAACTCGGCAGAGCTTCTGACCATCCAGAAAGGTGGCGCCAAAATCGTGATCCCGCGTAAGGCCATCCTTGAGGTGCGCGAGAGGGCGGACCCGAAGTACCGGCTGACGCCTGACGACGAAGAGGATTGGCTCTCGGAAGACAATCTGCCCCGCCCGGAGCCAGCGGACGAACTACCCAAGGTCGAAAAGACCTTGCCGAAGGGGGCCATTCGGGTGGACCTTGGGGTGCCAGCCGCACCCAAAAAATAGCTTGGGGTGAGGGCGGACAGAACTCGCTGTAGAGGGCCTGTCCGCCGGAACGCGATTGAGCCCTGAGGCGGCGGAGTCGCTTCTGCTGCCCATAGCTGGCGGAAAACCGCGAGCGACGAGGAGTTCGTTTCGCTGGGCATTCCTGCCAGCGCTGGAAGGCCAATTCCAGCACCCTGGCGCTTGAAAGGCTATTTCAACGATCTGTCGGAGGGGGCCGCAGTGGAAACCATGGAACTCACCCGCTCCAATCCGGAGTCTATGCGCAACGAATACGCCTGCGAGTCTTGTGGTAATCACTCCCTAGAGCCCTTCGGCAAGAGTGGCTCCGAGCTCCTGGAGTGTTCGATCTGCGGGGCGATTACCGGCGATGATGGCGAAGTTAGTCGTGTCCTGCTCGAGCGCGAGGCAAAGGAACGGGGTTTTGGCCAGCGCATCTACCCTCTCGTCCGTGAGCTAGAAGCCCTGCCCGGCCTCCGGGTCCGCAAGGCGGTCGATGGCGATTCTTGGGCCATGACCTTCCCCCAGGTCGGTATGCAGTGTGATAAGCGCGGGGTGCGCCAGCTGGCGATGCTGCTTCGCTGCCTCGCCTTGCACCAACGCGAGCTGTCTTGCCGTTGGGTCGTCCAGCTCGATCTGGCCGAAGAACTGCTCTATGTGCTCAAGCCCGACTTTCAAGCCCTTCCGGCGCAGGTGCCGGCCCAGAGGGTCGATGACGCCGGCCAGGACAGTGAGCAGCTAGGGGTCTTCGTAGCGGCGGATCGGCATCTCTCCTGGTGGAAGAAGGACTGATCGGCCTATTCGTCCCTGTGGGTCCTTGCGATCGGCGTTATCATCTTTGCTTCGCTGTGTAGCGAGCTCCCCCCGTCGCCACCTGCACGAATGACCCCAAGAGAGCCCAGACGCATGCGTCTATTTCGCCTCCGCATCCTCCCGCTTCTCCTCCTCTGCTTTTCGTTTGCTTTGATTGCGCAGCCGCTTGCGGCTCAGTCGCTCGAACAAAAGCTCGAGATGGTGAAGGAGTTCAAGCGTTTCTTCCGCAAGTTCAAGAAGCCGGCCCAGCGGATCGAGGCCGTGCTGGCTCTAGACCACGCCGACTGCCCGGACGCCGTGGAGGCCTTGCTGCCGATCATCGATCACAAGGACCCGGACGTGGCCCGAGCGGCGCGGATGGTGATTGCGGGTTTTCGGGAGCCCGCAACCTTCGCACGCATGCTCGAAGAGCTGGCCGAGATGAAGGACCGTGACAAGCGGGCGCTCTTGATCGGGATTCTGGCGCGAGCCAAGCAGAAGCAGCTGCGCCCGATCCTGGAGCAAATCTGGAAGAAAGAGGGGAAGCGCCTCGACTTCCGTGAGCGCTACGAGATGGCGCGAGCCTTCCAGCATGTCGGGATTGGCGAGCAACTTCCCATCTTGCTGGATCTCACTAAGGACAGGGCCTGGGAGATCCAGGTCGCTGCCCTCGACTCGATCAAGGTCAACAAGAAGAAGGAGGCCGGCAAGGCCCTCGTGCCCCTCCTGCAGCACAAGACCTGGCAGGTGCGGGCTGCAGCGATCCAATGCCTAGCAAAGCTGCGCGAGATCGATGCGGTTAGCCCCTTGATCGAGATGCTCAAGACCGAGGACCGCCTCAAGGTCGACGTGTCCGAGGCCTTGTTCAGTATCACCACCTACGACTTCGCCCTCGACTACAGTATGTGGCGTCGGCAATGGGACCTTCTTTCGGCGACCAAGGGCTTCCGGCTCCCGACCGACAAAGAACTCGAAGCGGCTGAGAAGAAGCGCAAAGAATACGCGGCGATGTACAAGGGCCAGCCCGGCGGTAAGTCCTTTGCCAAGATCCCGACGCACAGCACGCGCGTGGTGTTCATTATCGATGTCAGCGCTTCGATGAATGACCTGGTGGTCGACCGCGAGAAGTTCCAGGGATACTCGTCCTTCAAAAAGCTCGACATCGTCAAGCAAGAGCTGATCAACACCATCAACAGCCTCGATGGCAACACCTACTTCAACGTGATCTCCTTCGCGACCAAGGTGGACTCGTGGAAGAAGTGGCTGACCCCCGGCAACGTCCTCAACAAGGCTTCGGCGATCTCCTACGTCAAGCGACTGGCGCCCAAGGGGGTGGCCGAAGGCGGCACCTTTGGCTCTGGCTCCGACGGTAGTGGCAAGACGAATACCTATGCGGCGCTGATGCGAGCCTTCGACTTCGATCCGGCCAAGGACGTCGTGATTACCGGTAAGTCCAACAAGAAGGCCGAGCAACTAGACACGATCTACTTCCTCACCGACGGGCGTCCTTCGATCGGGAAATACGTCGATACCGAGGACATTCTCGACGGGGTGCGCGAGGTCAACGAGGTGCGCAAGATCGTGATCCACTGCATCTCCATCGGTGAGTTCGAAGCTGCCTTCCTCAAGCGCCTCGCGACCGAAAATGGTGGCGTCTTCGTCAACCTTGGTGGTTGATTGCGTCTGAGCAGCGTCGCGGGGTGCGCTGACGCTCTGGCCAGGGCTGCCTGGCCAGGCTTTTTTCCCGGATGCTCCCTCCAAGCATCCTTGCCAAGGGCTCTTCCGATCGGCGGCGAGAATCACTGACCCGCTCGCTCTCAGTGGGATACGGTTCTTGTGGATGGAGGCCTGGATTTGCCGGGAACGAGGAGGACGACATGAGCGCTGAGCTATTGCCCCAACTGCCCGAGCAACGGAGTGGTCTTGATCGCCGCCGGCGCGCCACGCCGATGTTCTCCCGCTACACCTTTTTTGGTGGTCGTCGTCGATCCGCTCGACGCAGCACTGAGGCTTCCGGCTTCGTTGATGCCTACGGGCAGCTGCTCTTCCTGGTGATGGTGCTGATCGTTGCCCTCAACGCCCTCGATGCCTATTTCACCATGCTCTATCTGGGCCTCGGCGGCGAGGAGCTGAACCCCCTGGCGCAGCTCCTCATCGATATCGGCCCCGTTGCCTTCATCGGGGCCAAGACCATCGGTATCGGCATCTGCGTCGCCTTCTTGACCATGGTCAAGAACTTCAAGGGCGCCAAGCTTGGCATCGGCATTGTGCTTGCCGTCTACCTGCTCCTACTCGCTTGGCACTTCTTCCTCTGGTTCAGGTTGCCCTAATCGCAGCAGGGCTCTCCATCACCAGGGAGCCCTTGGTCCGGCGAGTGCCAAATTCGGCGAATGCCTGATCAGACCAGAGCGCTCCGTCGTTCTTCGACCCAGCTACGCATGGCCGGCAGGACCTGCTGCTTCCACCCTGGGCTGAGTCGCTCGTGGAGGAAGACCCGGTAGATTCCGTCGATCAGCTGAGTGAGGCGAACGAAGGCGCTCATCCGCGCTTGATCGCGCAGTCGGGGGTCGCCCTCGATCTCATCGGGGTCCGGCTCCGGGCATTTGGTGGAGAGGTAGTCGAAGTTGGCGGCGTCGAGAGTCAGCTCCCATTCCTCGTCGTCCTCTGCGACGACGATGCGAGCTCGCCTGAGCTTCTTGCCGGCGCGTAGGCCGATCGTGGCCTCGCTCGATCGAGTTGGGAGGCCGCGACGCAGGGTTTGCTCGGGGCCCTCCTGATCTTGGCTGACCAGGCTGAGGTGGTCGCTGATGGTCAGTCCGACCTCGCGCGTGTCGCCGGTGACCGGGTCCTTGATCTGGTAGAGCGAACGGCCCTGTTCCTGCCGAAACCAAAGCCAGGTCAGGAGGTCTTCGCCCAGAAATCCGTGTTCGTCGACGTTTTGCATCAGAGGGCCTCGTGCATGCTTTGGGTGTCGCCTTCGCTCGCCTTCATTTCGCTCGATGCTGTCTCGATCGATGCCGTCTCGATTGATGCCGCCCGGCGTGGCGAACTCGGTGCCTCGAGCTCGCCCTCTTCGAAGAGCGAGAGTCGGGCGCTCTCTTCGAGATGCTGTAGCTGCTCGGCGGCTAGACCGAGGCGAAAGGCGCTCTCGAAGGGACCTGCCTCTTTGAGCCTCACGTTGAAACTCATGAAGAAGAGCTTCTGGCAGGCCTCGCGCGCCGCCTGGGAGGAGCTGAACAGATAGACCGTGTGTTCGCGCGGCGAGTAGAGCACATCGAGGAAGCTCACGCTCGGCAGCATGCGCGGCAGCAGCTTGTCGGCGATGTCTTCCTTGATCTCCTTGCGCTCTTTGGCCGACGGCCTTTTGCCGCCTCGCGCCTTGATCTCGGCGTCCATGTAGATCTTGAGCCAGGCCGGCGGCAGTTTCTTTTTGTCGATCCGGATGCGCAGGCGAGCGAAGTCGTCACAGACCAGCTCTTCGCGCAAAAAGTCGTCGCCCGAAGCGTCGGAGGGGCAGACCCAGCCGCTGCTGCTCTCCTCGGACGCGGCTCCTTCGATGCTGCGGAAGCGCTGCTGCGCGAGACCTACCAGGAACTCGTCGCTCTCGATCGCCGGCAGTTCGCCGTCGACGAAGAAACGGACGAAGCTCCCGCTTTTGCGGAACGGTGGCATTCGATTCCCCTCGGTGTTCCCCTCTATCTGCACAGTCTAGGCGTGCAATCCCCTTAAGAGGCGCAGAGGATAGCAGGCCCTGTGGGGGCTGTCGCCTTCGCAATCGGTGTTGTGCCGGGGGAGGAGCGAAGCGAGGGTGATCAAATACCTGGGTTCGAAACGCAGCCTGTTGCCCGCGATTTGCCGAGCCTTCTCCGAGCTGGACGGCGTCCGTTCGGTGATCGACCTGTTCTCCGGAACGGCCCGTGTTGGGCACGCACTCAAGCAGCGGGGCTATCAGGTCTTCGCCAACGATCACAACCGCTACGCCGCTGTGCTCGCGCGCTGCTATGTCGAGAGCGACGCAGAGCGCTGGCTGGAGGAGGCGAGGGGCTGGCTCGCGGAGCTCTCGCAGCTGCCGCCGGCGCCTGGCTGGTTCACCCGGCTCTACTGTGAGGAAGCCCGTTTCTTTCATCCAAAAAATGGCGGACGCATCGAGGCCATCCGCGAGCGAATCGCGGCGGAAAGCCTCCCCGAGCAGCTTGAGGCGATACTGCTGACTTCACTGATGGAGGCTGCCGACCGGGTCGATAGCACGGTTGGCGTGCAAATGGCCTATCTGAAGCGCTATGCCGCGCGGGCCCACAACGATCTTGAGCTCCGCCTGCCTGAGCTGGTGTCGGCGAGCGCCATGGGGCCCTGCCGCGCCTTCGAGCTTGAGGCCCTCGATGCTGCGCAAGAGCTCCAGGCCGATGCGGCCTATCTCGATCCTCCCTACAACCAGCACAAGTACCTCGGCAACTATCACATCTGGGAGACCCTCGCCCGCTGGGATCGGCCCGAGGTTTATGGGATGACCCGTAAGCGTATGGACGCCAAGAGCCGCAGGAGCGCCTTTAACTCCAAGCCTCGCTGCGCCGCCGCGCTCAAGGAGGTCCTTGGAGCCCTACAGGTGCGCTATGTGCTGGTGTCCTTTAGTAGCGACGGCTTCCTGAGCCGAGAGCAGCTCTTGGCCATGCTCGGGGAGCACGGGAAAGTCGAGGTGCAAAGTCATCGCTATCCCCGATACGTCGGCGCTCGGATCGGGATCCATTCTCCGAGTGGGGAGAAGGTGGGGAGGCCCGGGGCTCTGGAGAACGAAGAGCAACTCTTCGTCCTGCGTCTGGATGAGCCAAGAAGCGGCGAACTTGTTTCTCGCAATGTCAGTCAATAATGGCTTTGTATTGCGCCCGAGGCCTTGTGGGGCTTGAATTCCTGGCATTTCCCCAGGCTCAGTACTGCTACCCGTCCTACGGGAGGCTTGGGGTTCGAGGCCAGCCTACAAGGACGACAGCGCATGACGCAGTTCGCAGCGGAACTCAAAGATCTCCTCGGTATCGAGGGCGTCGATTTTCATTACAACCTCGACAAGAAGCAGCTCTTCCAAGAAGCACTGCAATACGACAAGGGGCGCATCCGCAAGGACGGGCCCGATGATGAGCACAAGGCCTACCAGACCAAGCTCGGAGATAAGGGGCCGCTAATCTTCTATACCGATCCGACCTGCACCGGTCGGCCGGTTGCAGATACCTTCGCCGTCGCCCGCCCCGAGATCGAAGACAAGGTCTGGTGGAAGAAGGATTTCGGGAAGTACGACCCGGAGAAGTTCGACGCGCTCAAGCAGCGAGTGGTTGAGTACATCAACGCCAACAAGACTCGTCTTTACGTGCAGGACGTGTTCTGCGGCACAGACGAGGAATACGCGGTGCCCTTCCGCTTCGTGGGTGAGTACGCCGCGCATGCGCTGTTTATCCACAACATGTTCCCGAAGGGGCTGAAGAACATCGTGAACGCGGAAGGCAAGCGTTGGACGATGCTCAACGTTCCGTCCTTCCATACCGACCCCGAGCGCGACGGCAGTAAGACCGAGCGTGCCGTTGCGGTCGATATCCATAATCGTTTCATCCTCGTTGTCGGGCGCGCGGATTATTCCGGCGTCTGCAAGAAGTCGATGTTCACGGTTATGAACTTTATCATTCCTGAGCAGCAGCACCTGTCGATGCACTGCTCGGCGAACGTTGGCTCTGACGGCGACTGCGCGATTCTCTTCGGGCTTTCGGGCACCGGTAAGACCACCCTGTCGGCGGATCCGGATCGCAAGCTCATCGGTGACGACGAGCACGCGTGGACGGCCAGCGGCGTGTCGAACCTTGAGGACGGCTGCTACGCCAAGCTCATCGACCTCGACAAAGATGACGAGCCGGTCATCGCCGCAGCGCTGTCGATGGAAGGCACCATCATCGAGAACGTGCCGCCGCTCCCGGGCAAGAAGCTCGAGGACACCGATCCCCAAGAGCTGGATCTCTGCGACAACTCGGTGACCGAGAACACGCGCTTCAGCTATCCGCTGACCTGCAACCCGAACGTCATGGAGGGCGCGAAGGGCCCGCACCCGTCGACGATCGTCTTGCTGACTGCGGACGCCTTCGGTGTGCTGCCGCCGGTGTCGGTGCTGACCACGAAGGAGGTGATGTACCACTTCGTCTCCGGCTTCACGAGTAAGCTCGCGGGCACCGAGGTTGGGGTGACGGAGCCGCAGGCGGCCTTTAGCGCCTGCTTCGGCGCCCCCTTCATGTCGCAGAAGCCGGTGGTCTACGCCGAGCTCTTGGCGAAGAAGATGGAGCAGCACCACACACGCTGCATCCTGCTGAACACCGGCTGGGGTGGTGGCCCCTACGGCGTCGGCAAGCGCATCTCGATCGGTCACACGCGCGCCTTGCTGAACGCGGCGCTTCGTGGCGATCTTGATCCGGAGAAGGTGGAGTATGAGAAGCACCCCATCTTCAACCTGCAGATGCCGAAGAGCTGCCCCGGCGTGCCGAGCGAGATCCTCAACCCCCGGAACACCTGGGAAGACAAGGAGGCCTACGACGTGGCCGCGGAGAAGCTACGCGGCATGTTCCAGAAGAACTTCCAGGACAAGGGTCTGGGAGAGCTGGGCATCGAAGCGGTGATGTAAGCAGCAAAACTCTGAGGCCCGTTGGGTGAATGCCTGGCGGGCCGTCGCGCCTGACGGGCCCCTAAGGGGCATACCCGATGGATACAGACGCGCCCGCGAGGCAAGAAGCCTCGCGGGCGCGTTCGCGTGCAGGTCACAGGTGAGAATGAGGTCCGGGTGAGAATGAGGTCCGGGTGAGAATGAGGTCCGGGTGAGAATGAGGTCTCGGGGGAGAATGAGGTCCGTGGGAGGGGACTGCTCCTGAATCCAGGAACAGTCCGCTCTCGCCCTCCTAGATCCCCGCCTTGATCTTGTTCAGGGCGCTACCGCTCTTGAACCACTCGACCTGATCTTTGGTGAAGCTGTGCTTCAGCGCAAAGCGGTCCTCGCTGCCATCGCTGTGGGTGAGCACGCAGATGACTTCGCTGCCTGGGGCCAGGTCCTCCAGCTGTTCGAGGGTGACGCGGTCACCGGCCTTGACCAGGTCGTAGTCGGCTTCGTTGACGAAGGTCAGCGGGAGCATGCCCTGCTTCTTGAGGTTGGTCTCGTGGATGCGGGCGAAGCTCTTGACGATGACGGCCCGGCCGCCGAGGTGGCGGGGCTCCATGGCGGCGTGCTCGCGGGAGCTCCCTTCGCCGTAGTTGGCGTCGCCGAAGACCACCCAGCCTTGTCCCTTCTCCTTGTAGCTGCGGGCGACCGAGGCGCAGCTGGCGGCTTCTCCGGTGAAGACGTTGAGGGCGCGCCCGGGCCCATCGGCGAACTGGTTGGTCGCGCCGATGAACATGTTGTCGCTGATTCGGTCGAGGTGGCCACGGAAGCGCAGCCAGGGGCCGGCCGGGCTGATGTGGTCGGTGGTGCACTTGCCGACGGCCTTGAGCAGGACGCTTAGGTCCTTGTAGTCATCCGGTAGCGTTGGCGCGGTAAACGGCGTCAGCAGCGCTAGCCGCTCGCTGTCGTCTGCGACCTCAACCTCGATGGCGCTGCCCTGCTCAGCTGGGGGCACGTAGGCCTCTTCATCCTTGATGAAGCCCTCGCCCGGTAGCTGATCGCTGACCGGGGCTTCGAGTTGGAACATGCTGCCATCCGCGGCTTCGATCTCATCGGTTAGCGGATTGAAGTCGAGGCGGCCGCTGACCACCATCGCCGTCACCAGCTCGGGGCTACCGATGAAGGCCAGGGTCTCGCGGTTCCCGTCGTTTCGCGCCGGGAAGTTGCGGTTGAAGGAGGTCACGATGCTGTTGCGCTCTTTGACGTCATCGGTGCGTTGCCACATGCCGATGCAGGGGCCGCAGGAGCTGCTGAGCACGGTGCCGCCGAACTCGCTCAGCACCGTCAACTGTCCATCGCGCTTGGTGGTGTTCTCCACCTGGCCGGAGCCGGGGCTGATGAAGAAGGGGACCTTGGGCTTCACGCCCTTGGCCATCGCTTGCTGGGCGATGTGCGCGGCCTTGCCCATGTCCTCGTAGCTTGAGTTGGTGCAGGAGCCGATGAGTCCGGCGCTGATCTCCAAGGGGTAGTTCTCGCGGACGGCGTCCTCCTTCATCTTGCTTACGCGGTGCAAGAGGTCCGGAGTGTGGGGGCCGACGAGTCCGGGCTCGAGCGTCGACAGGTCGATCTCGATGACCTGGTCGTAGAAGTCCTCGGGCTTGGCCAGGACTTCGGGGTCGGCGGTCAGGCCGGCTGCGTTCTCTTCGGCCAATGCCGCCAGCTCTGCACGATCGGTGGAGCGCAGGTAGGCGGCCATGCTCTCGTCGAAGGGGAAGAGCGAGGTCGTCGCGCCCAGTTCTGCTCCCATGTTGGTGATGGTGCCCTTGCCGGTGCAGGAGAAGGTCGAGGTTCCCGGGCCGAAGTACTCGATGATCTTTCCGGTGCCGCCGGCGCAGGTCAAAACGCCGAGCAACTCCAGGATGACGTCCTTGGGCGCGGCCCAGGGGCCGAGTTCGCCGACCAACTTGACGCCGACGAGCCTTGGCCAGAGCACTTCCCAGGGCATGCCGACCATGGCGTCGACAGCGTCAGCGCCACCGACGCCGACTGCGACCATGCCGAGTCCACCGGCATTGGGAGTGTGGCTGTCGGTGCCGATCATCAGGCCGCCGGGGAAGGCGTAGTTCTCGATGACGACCTGGTGGATGATGCCGCCGCCAGGCTTCCAGAAGCCCATGCCGTATTTCGCCGCGGAGGAGGAGAGGAAGCGGTAGACCTCACCGTTTTCTTCCTCGGCGCGTTCGAGGTCGGCCTCTGCGCCATCGCGGCCGCGGATCAGGTGGTCACAATGCACCGTGCTCGGTAGTGCGACCTGAGGCAGGCCGGCCGAGATGAACTGGAGGATGGCCATCTGGGCGGTCGCGTCTTGCATCGCTACGCGATCAGGATGCAGAGGCTCGACGGTTTTGCCACGTTCGGGTAGGGGGCGAGAAGGGTCGGCGCGATGGGCGAAGAGGATCTTCTCAGCGAGGGTGATCGGGCGACCCAGAGCCTCGCGGGCTTGGTGGTGAAGGGCCTTCTGCCGCTCGTAAGCGGACCTGGCGATGTCGAGCGGGGATTTCATACGCTTCCTCAGCTGGCAATTCGGCGAGCGACTATGGGGGGGGGCAGCATAGCGAAACGCCCACCGTATCTCGACGGCGGGCGTTTTCTGGAAAGGGTGTCGGGCGGGGGCTTCCCGACGGTTCTCGCGTCGCTTTGAAGGAAGCTTCGCTGCGCTTGGCTCAGCGCTGGCAGTTGCTGCCGCAGTCGCTGCGCTGCTTCCGTGCGCCATGCTGAGGACAGCGGTGCATGCCACACCTCTTCATCCCGGCACGGCGGGGCTGCTGCATGCCGCGGTGGCTGCTCGGCGTCCCGCGGTGGCCGCGCTGCATGCCGTGGCGGTTGGCCGGCGTCCCGCGGTGGCCGCGCTGCATGCCGTGGCGGCTGGCTGGCGTCCCGCGGTGGCCGCGCTGCATGCCGTGGCGGCTGGCCGGCATTCCGCGGTGGCCGCGCGGCATCTCGTGGCGCTTGCCCGGCATCTCGCGGTGGCCGCGCTGCATGCCGTGCTGCCCCTGGCTGTGGCGCTGCCGCAGCCACTGGCCGATGTGCTGCCGGATCTTCGCTCGGTCGCTGGCCGGCATCTTCTGCTTCCTGGCCATGTGCTCAGAAGAGGAGGTCTTGCCATGCTTCGCTGCGAAACGCTTGCGAGCGGCCATCCACCTTTTCTTTGCGGCCTCGATCTTGGCTTTCTTGTCGGCGTGAGCGCCCCGCTTCTTCGCGGAGGAAGCATGCCACTTCTTCGAGGAGGCAGCTTGCCACTTCTTCACGGCCGCAGCATGCCACTTCTTCATCATCTCTTGGTGGCTTTGCGTCTTTTTACCTTCGCCTTGGTGTTTCTGAGCAGCCGTTCGCTTGCGCCGAATTTCTGCAATGCGCTTGCGGAAAGCTTCACGCCTATCCTGCGAGGCGTCCGATCGCCGCATCGAGCGACCTTCGGTGGGGCGAGCATGACCGCGCGTCTGCCGCTCGCCATGCTGCCGCTCGCCATGCTGCCGCTCGCCATGCTGCCGCTCGCCATGCTGCCGCTCGCCATGCTGCCGCTCGCCATCTCGTCGCTTCGAGGCCCTTGGGGCCTGTGCCGCGAGCTTCTGCAGCCGGAGCATGCGCTGCTTGAGCTGGGCCATCTCCTTCTGAATTTCTGCGAGTTGACGCTTCAGCGAGGCACGCTCGGGGCCACGCTCTCCTCGCTTTTGCGAAAAGGCGCCTGGAGCAAGGAAGGTCAAGGCCAGTACAGGCACGATCCATTTCGTCGTCTTCATGAGTCTCTCGATTTGTCTTTGGGTGTTCAGGCTTGCGCGCTGACCCGGGGATTCTCAGCAGGCCGATTCGAACTCCGTTTCGGGGAACAAGAGGTGGAATGCGGCAAGGCCCAAGGAAACGAATACTGGGTGGGCGGCTTCACCACCTGAGCCTGGAACTGCAAAGAAACTGGGTCTGTCCCAATGCTGTCCCGGAAGGATCCGGGCTGTCTGGTTGCCAGGGATGGGCGAGCGGCGTAGGTAGGGGCGGATGAATCGTCCCTCTCGCCTGGCCATAGGAGCTAGTTATCTCGCTTCACTCGGACACGCCGAGCTCGAAGACAGCTTCTGCGCTGCCCTCGAACTCGGCTTCGATGGCGTTCTCCCTTCTCCCCTCGCTCGGCCCTTGGCGTGGAAGGAGGCTCCTGCCCTTCTGGACCGGCTCCCCCTTGGAATTCCTGCCATCCGCGTGGAGTCGCCACTCGAACTCGCGCCTGGGAGCCTCTGCAGTAGCGAAGCGGAGGAACGTCTGCAGGTTCGGGAGCGACTTGGCAGGGCCGCGAGGCTGGGGGCGGCGCTCGACTGCCGGACGCTGATTTTGGAAGCGCCGCTGCTGCCGGGGCTGGAGGCCGCGACTCCTAGCTATGCGGAGCTGCCCGAGCCCGCGCCCGAAGCCCGGGCCCAGATACGCTCGCGGCTTGAGCGAGAGCGCGACCGCCATCTTGAGAGCGCTTGCCGTGGCCTTTTCGACCTGCACCAGGCCTTCCCCGACTTCGAGATCTGTCTGAGCGAATCGGCCGTGCTCGGCTCCCTGTCTTCTGCCCAGGATCTGCGGCTGTTGCTCGATGAGGTTCCGCGGCAGCCGCTGGGCTACTGGCACCGCGCGGGGCTGGTCGCTCGCCGGGCCAGCATCGAGGACGGCGAAGAGGCTGGCGCCTGTTTGGAGGCCCTGGCCCCGTATTTACGGGGTATGAGTGTGGAAGATGCTTCCTCCGCCGGCCTCCAAGAATTACCTGGGACGGGCCAAGTCGATTACGGCATGGTCCTTCCCTTCACAAGGCGCTCTCGTGGCGATTTGCCCGTGGTCCTTGACCTTGCTCCTGGCGTGGCGCCGGCGGCGCTGGCGCAGGCGATGAGATACCTGAAGAAGTTCGGGCTTCAAGCCGGGGGCGCTGCGTAGCCGATCACATGCCCCTAGTAGGTCGCCGAAAAGGCCCGGCGGACGTCGTGCGCGGTCCTCAATGCCTCATTCCTCATTGCCTCATTGATGCTAGAAATCCTCGACGAATCGATAGATTCGCCTAGTTTCTCCGGTACCAAGGGGACAGTGGACCCATCGCTTTGTCGCTCGCGAGGCTTTCTCCATAGCCTGCTTGCGGGTATTGCTGCCGACCCACGGTAAACACCGAGATTTGAACCGATGAGTACCTTGGTCGAAACCCAGTGCCGAGTCCAAGATCTACTGACGCTGCTCAAGGGGCGTACGCGCATTCTTGTGCTTAGCCATAACAGCCCCGATCCCGATTCGATGGGGGCTGCCTGTGGCATGCGCTACCTGATCGAAAAGAAGCTGGGGATCCCAAGCATCTTCGGATACCGCGGCGACATCTTCCGGGCCGAGAATCAGGAGATGGTGCGGACCCTCGGCCTGGGCATGGTCAAGGTCGAGGATCTCGATATGGACCGATTCGACGGGGTGGTCCTCGTCGATACTCAGCCAGGCTTTGGGCACACGATTGTTCCCGAGGGAAAGCCTATTGATGGGGTGATCGATCACCACGTGCTCCCCGATGCCTCTCCCATGATCGGTGAGTATCGCGACGTGCGAGCCGACGTCGGTGCGACCTGCTCGATGATTACCGAGTATCTGATCCATGTCGGTTTACCGATTCCCGACAGGATTGCGACGGCGCTGCTGTACGGCATCCGTACCGATACCGCGGACCTATCGCGCAATACGAGTGCGCTCGATGAGCGCGCTTATATGCACCTGATGGAGCTGTCGGATCGAAAGGCTTTAGCGCGCATCAGTCAGCCGCAGCTGCCGATCGATTACTTCCGCATCTTCCGTAAAGCGCTCAACGCCGTGCGGATCTACGGCAAGGTGGTGCTCTGCAGCCTCGGGCGCACCGAAAATCCCGAAACCGTTGCCGAGCTGGCCGACCTGCTGCTGCGCATGCAAGACGTGGAGTGGGTGATTACGGGGGGGCTTTATGAGGAGACCTATTACCTCTCCGTGCGCGCCAAGAGCTACGGCCGTGATGCTTGGTCCCTGCTACACGAAGCGCTCAAGGGCGAAGGCAGCTTCGGCGGCCACGGCACCGTCGGCGGAGCGAGCATCCCCGTGACGGACGACTCGCAGCGCGGCATACGCCGGCTCGAACGGCGCCTGCAAAACAGCATCCTCGAAGTGCTGGGCGAGCAGGACAGCACCGCGCTCAGTCTGGCCTAGCCCTGGAATAAGCGCAGAAAACCTCGACGAATCAGTCAATTCGCCGGCGTTTTCTGACGCTGCGAGGATCGCTGGGAACTCTGTCTCGCCTGTCGAGCTCGGCGCTCTGGTGCTCGCGTTGAGGATTCTCTCTCCGTTATCTCGTCGACGTTATGATCCGGGGGCAAGACTCGCACAGCGGTTCGCATCGCAAGCTGCTCCCGACAAACGGATCCGCACTCCCTGCACGGGGCACATTTCCTCTCCCAGGAATTCCAGACTCAGGGGGGGGATCAGGGGGGACAGAGCCCCCCCCTGCCTCAGAATGGCTTCGATGCGCGGTTTCGTCTGCTGCTTGGCCGAGCTTCGAAACTCATGCCGCAGCGAGTTCCAACTCGGCCGGCGACTGATAGCCGAGACTCGAGTGCAGGCGCTGCCGGTTGTAGAAGGCCTCGATGTATTCGAACAAGCTGGCTCTGGCCTCCGCGCGCGTGCGATAGCGCTGGCGGTCGACGAGTTCGGTCTTGAGCGTGTGGTAGAAGCTCTCCATCACCGCGTTGTCGTAGCAGTTTCCCTTCCTGCTCATGCTGAGCCGAATCCCGTGATCGCGAGTGAAGTCGCGAAACTCCTTCGAGCTGTACTGCACGCCACGGTCCGAATGGTGGATCAGTCCAGGAGGCGGCGAGCGACGCTCAATTGCCATCTGTAGCGGCGACGTGACCGACGTCGCCGCGAGAGATGCGCTCATCGCCCAGCCGACGATCTTCCTCGAGCAACGGTCCATCGTCGTGGCCAGGTAGAGCCATCCCTGGTCGGTGGCGATGTAAGTGATGTCGGAGACGAATATCTCGTTCGGTTTCTTCGCCATCGCGAAGTTCTGATCGAGAAGATTCGGAGCCACGGGGTTGCTGTGCTTCGAATCCGTCGTCTGGGGTCGAAAGCGCTTCTTGGGTATCGGCCGCAGCCCAGCACGCCTCATGAGACGCGCCACCCGATTGAGGCCACACTCAATGCCGCGGCGGATCAACAGCGAATGAATGCGGGCCGAACCGTAGGTCTTCCGGGACTCCTTGAAGACCCCGCGGATCAGCCCAGTCAACCGTCGCTTGTCGATCTCACGATGGCTCTCTGGCCGCTTGAGCCACGCGTAGAAACCACTCCGGGAGACCTCTAAGGCGTACACATCAGGCCCACCTCGAAGATCTCCCGGTGGTCGCGAACGAACTGAAACCTCAGCTCGATTCTCTCGCGAAGTAGGCCGTCGCATTTTTAGGATGTCGCGCTCCTGACGCGCGATGCTTAGCTCGCGGCGCAGCTCACGATTCTCAGCTTCGAGATCACGCTGCTGCTGGTCGGCGGGGGTAGGCGAAACGACACCGTGTGGCGCGTACCTCGCCTTCCAGAGCGTCAGCATGTTCCTGTTGATGCCGAGCCCATCGGCGACATCGCTGATGGCACGACCTAGCTCGACGGCCTGCCTCACCGCCTCGAGTTTGAACTCCAGGCTGTGCCTTTTCGTCTCTTGACCATGGCGGACATTCTCCTTCTGGAGCCAGCCGACCACCGATACAAGCGCATTGCACTCGACTCAGCGGCTGCTGATGCGCTTCTGGTTGACCTGTTGTTGGACCCTTTTGAGGATCCTCCGGAGAAAATCAGCCTCGACTTGGTCCTTATCAAAGCGATATGCGGCGGGCACAGTGTGACACGTTACGACTTCGACTCCTCAAAATCGGAGCTGTCGTCAAGATCAGCGCTCGCAAGATCTGGGGCTTTGTGACAAGCCTCGTTTCTCACTCCCTGGAGCTAGACGAATCGCGCAGCCGAGCGAAGCCACAGGGGCTACTTGGCCGGGGATAGCAGTTCTCCCCAGAGGCTTTGCAGGCTGGCGATGGCTTTCTCGGCGGCGCGGTGGATGGGGGCGCCCTTTGCGAGTTCGCAGGCGAGGAGGGAGGAGAGGCTGCAGCCGGTGCCGCGCCGGGCCGGGCCTTCTTGGCGGGGATGCACGAACTCGACCTTGCCTTCGGCGCTGTGCAGGGTGTCGATGAGGTCAGTGCCGGGGCGGGCGTGGCCGCCCTTGACCAGGACGCTCTTGGCGCCATGACTGAGCAGCAGCTCTGGGTCGTCGCCGAGCCACTCGAGTTCGGGGAGGTTGGGCGTCCAATGGGCGCCGAGGGGCATCAGCCATTCGAAGAGCCCGGCGCGCAGCTCTCTGCTGGCGCTGTAGCCACCAGCGCTGGCGGCCTGCACCGGGTCGATGACGATGGGCACGCCGTCGCGGCTCCAGCGGGTGAGCAGCGGCCGGGCCTCGACCAGAGTCGCGGGGGAGACCACCAGGCCGAGCTTGATGGCATCGGGCGGGCCTTCTTCGGCGAGGGCGCGCAGGGCGCCGATGACGCTGCCGCTGGGCGCTGCATAGGCACTGAAGAACTCGCCGAGGTTCTGTTCGGTCAATGCGGTGACGACGCCCAGAGCCTGGCAGCCGGAGCGCTCGACGGCCCAGGCGTCGCGGAGCAGTCCGGCGGCGCCACGCGGGTCCAGCCCGGAGAGGCAGAGGATCCTCTTCTTTTCCAGGGAGCCGCTCACAGTCTTCCTCGCATCTTGGCTTCGCCCGTCTCGAACATGGCCTCGATCTCGCGCGCGAAGCTCTGGTGGATCACCTTGCGGCGCAGCTTGAGGGTCTCGGTTTCGGTGCCGTCCTCGTAGCTGAAGGGCTTGTCCATGACGTGGAAGGGCCCGACCCGGTCTACCGGCCGGAAGGCCGAGCCTTCGCCGAGCAGTCGATCGAACTCCTGGCGCAGGGTTTGGTGGAGCCTGATTTTGGGCTCTTCGCCGTGGGAGGCCTCCTTGGCGACCCGCTCATAGTCGGGGACGACGAGGGCTCCGACCTGCTTCTTGTCTTGGCCGACCAGCATGACCTGGTGGATCCAGGGGCTGGTGCGGAGTTGGCACTCGATGGGCTCGGGTTCGACGTTTTCGCCGCTCTTCAGCACGATGGTGTCCTTGCAGCGGCCCAGGATGCTTAGCTCGCCACCTTGGTCGATGTGGCCCAGGTCGCCGCTGTGCAGCCAGCCGTTGTCGTCGAGCACCGCGCGGGTCTTGGCCTCGTCGCGGTAGTAGCCACGCATGACCTGCGGGCCGCGGATCCAGATCTCGCCGTTTTCCCCTGGGGCGAGCACCGCGCCTTCGGGGCTGCGGATCTGGATTTCGGTTTCGGGCAGGGGGGCACCGACGGTCTCGGCGCGGTTGTGCTGCGGGTCGCGCACGCTCACCACCGGGGAAGTTTCGGTGAGTCCGTAGCCCTGGACGATGGGTAGGCCGAGGCTTACCAGGAAACGGTCGACCTCGACGGGAAGGGCGCTGCCGCCAGAGACGCCGATGCGGAGCTGGCCGCCGAGGGCCTTCCACAGTGGCGCCAGTAGGGTGCGGGAAAGGCGTTGGTGGAGGGCGCGGGTGAGTGGGCCGGCTTTGCCAGCGGCGACTCGGGCGCCGAGGGCGAAGACCGGTGCCAGCAGGGCGCGTTTGTAGCGAGGAGCTTCCTCCAGGCGCGCCTTCAGCCCTGCGGCAAGCTGTTCCCAGATGCGCGGGACGAAGGCGACGAGCTGGGGAGAAAGCTCTCGTAGGTCGTTTTTGAGCCTGCGCGTATCGGTGTAGATGATCGGGCAGCCCCGGGCTAGGGCGACGTATTCTTTGATGCGCTCGTACATGTGCCAGGCAGGCAGGATGGAGAGCATCCTCCCGCCGGGTTCGATGTCGAGGACGGCGCAGGCGGCGTCGACGTTGGAGCGGACATTGCGGTGGGTGAGGACCACGCCCTTGGGCGAGTCGGTGGTCCCGCTGGTGTAGACGATGGTGAGGATGTCCTCGGGCTCGATGGCTTCGCGGGCCTGGAGTAGCAGGCTCTCGGCTTCGCCACGGGCGAAGAGTTCGCGGCCCAGTTGTAGTAGCTGCTGGAGGCTGTCTGCCCCGTCGCCATCCAGGGTCCAGCAGCGCAGCTGTGGCAGGCGCGTGCGCATCGGCGCCGCATGCTCCTCGTCCTCGAAGAAGACCGCAGAGCAGCCACTGTGCTCGGCGATCATCTGCAATTCGGCCGGGGCCGTGTCGCGTCCACGTGGGACCGAGACGAGTCCTGTTGCCGCCAGGGCTTGGTCGACGAGGATCCAGGCGCGCCGGTTGTCGGCGAAGAGCCCAATGCGCTGCCCGCGTTCGAAGCCGAGTGAGAGCAGGGCCGCTGCCAGGAAGCGCACTTCATCGTGGAAGCGGGCGAAGCTCCAGGCTTCGCCCTCTTGCTGGGGGCTGTCGCGCGGCAGGAAAATCAGCTCGGCATGTTTGTGGCGGGTGGCTTCGAGTAGGGGGGGAATGAGGGCGGCGCCCGCAGGCGCCGCCGATAGATGCTCGTCCATGCCAGCCATTCTGTGGCAAGCCCGGCTCTGAGCCAGACCTTCCTGAGTCTTAGCCGAGGGCCAGGAAGAAACGCACGGCGCCAAAACAGCGTCAGCGACGCCTCCGCTGCGCCACAAGGTCTCGGCGAATCGGTGGATTCGCCTGCGTTTTCTGGCAGCAATGGGGGGCCGACTTCGGCCTTTCGCTCCTCGCCAGACTTTTTCAGCGGCCTAGCTGGGCCAAAGCTTGACCGGGCTCTCTGCTTCCGTATCTTTCCTCGCCCTGGAAGCGGGTGTAGCTCAGTGGCTAGAGCATCACGTTGCCAACGTGAGGGTCGTGAGTTCGAATCTCATCACCCGCTCCAACAACAGCAAAGACCCACAGTACGCCCGATGGAGCGGCTGAGACTCGCTAACGAGCACAGGCCTTCTCGTCGGGCGTTTCTGTGTACTGGCGCCGGCTACCCTCGATGCCCGGGCGCTGGTGATCCCGGGAGTCTTTTTCTCCGAACGAAATGCTCGCGGCGTGGCGGGCCGGCAGTAAATGCCTGCCTCAAATGCCTGCCTCAAATGCCTGCCTCGGGCCCATGCCCTTCCTGCGCGCCGCTTCGAGGCCATCCGCTTGCGGGCCGAGCGAATGCGCCGAGCAGCGTGCAGTTTTCCCCCGCAGCTCAACGTTATGAGCGCGGGGCGCCCGTTACTCAGGATCGCTTACCCGAAAGAAGGGTATGGATCCGGGGTATTTCCAGGCCTCGCCGGACTGCGCCTTTATGGCACCGACCACCGGGAAAATGATAACGATAACGCCCAGGACGATGAGGAGGGGGAGGCCGATGATTGCGAGGGTCAATACAAAGAAAATGGCGGCAAGTGGGATGACGGTCATCATCCAGTTGGCCACGATGCGGCCATGGCGGTCGATGATGGGGGAGTCGTTTTTCTTGGTCTGCCAGATCAGTATCGGCACGATCAGGCCAGCCAAGGGGACTAGGTAGCCGCAGAACTGGGAAAGATGTATGGCCATCCCCCACATGTTGGCGTTGGAGCGGTTCTCCTCTAGCGTCTGCTTGAGGCTCTGAACTGGAGAGCTTGGAGGCTGCTTGCTTGCGAGGAGGGTGGCCTTGGCTTTGGTGAATTCCTGCTCGGAGAGGGCACCGGACTTCCTGAGTTCGTTCAGCTTTTCTAGCTCTTCTGCTATGTCCATCAGCTCTTCCTATTGGGGGATTTGTATTCTGCCTGATCGCACTGCCGCGCAGCAAGCGGGCGATTACTTGGTTTTCTCTTCGGCTCGCTTCGTCAGGTAATCGATGAGGTCGAGCTTGGTGAGCAGGCCGATGGGGCGTCGCTCTTCGTCGATGATCAGGGCGACTTCACCGCGATCGAAGATGGCGGGGAGTTGCCCGGCGCTTTCGTGAGCGCGCACGGTCGTGACGTTGCGCTCCATGAGTTCGGCAACCGAGCTGTCCTTGCTGCTGCGTCCGTCGACGAGGGGGCGTAGCAGGTCGTTTTCCGTCAGAATGCCGGCGAGGCGACCTTCGTCGGTGATGGGGAGCTGCGAGATTCCCTCCTTGCGGAAGATATCGACCAGCTGGCCGAGGGTCATCGAAATATCGGCGGTTACCAGGTCTTGCGTCGGCAGCTTCCGGTACATATCGCCGATGGTTTCCAGGGCCCAGTCGGGCTCGGTGAAGCCGTTTTCGCGCATCCAGCGGTCATCGAGGAACTTGGTCATGTAGTTACGGACCGAGTCCGGCAGGATCACGACCATGCGGCTGCCCTTGGGCATGTCCTTGCCATATTCGAGTGCCGCCCAGAGGGCGGAGCCGCTGGAGCCACCGACCAGCAGGCCTTCTTGCCGGATCAGCTTGCGCGCCAGCTGGAAGGAGATGGCGTCGGTCGATTTGTACCAATGGTCGACGAGCTTGGTGTCGAGCACGTCGGGGATGAAGTCGTAGCCGATGCCCTCGACCTTGTAGGACTTGATCTCTTCGGGGCCGGCCAGAATGGAGCCGATGGGGTCGACGCCGATGATTTTGCAGCTCGGGACTTCGGCTTTAATCGTCTGGGCGATGCCGGTGATGGTGCCGCCGGTGCCGGCGCCGATCACGATGGCGTCGAGCTTGCCGTCGCACTGCTCGAGAATCTCACGGCCGGTGCCCTCGGAATGGGCGAGTGGGTTCGAAGGGTTGGTGTATTGATCGAGGATGTGCGCGTTCGGCAGCACCTCTTGCAGTCGCTTGGCGACGCCGATATGCGATTCCTTGGCGTCCCAGGCGGCTTCCGTCGGGGTTCGGATGATTTCGGCGCCGAGGGCCTCGAGCACGACTTGTTTTTCGCGGCTCATTTTTTGGGGCATGGTGACGATCATCCGGTAGCCGCGTGCGGCTGCGGTCATGGCCATGCCGATGCCGGTATTGCCGGAGGTCGGTTCGATCAGGGTATCGCCGGGCTTGATGCGCCCGGCCTTCTCGGCGTCGAGGATCATGCGGACCCCGATGCGGTCTTTGACCGAGCCACCAGGGTTTAGGTATTCGCACTTGCCGAGCAGCTCGCAGGGCAGGTCTTGTCCAATGCGGGCGAGACGGATCATCGGCGTCTTGCCGACGGCATCCGTGATCGAATCGAGTATGCGGGTCATGGTCGGCAGTTTGCCGGGGGGCTGAGCCTTTCTCCAGCGTGGCGAATGTCGCAGCATGGGGGAGTGACCGGCCCAGCGATCGCCCCACTACGTGCAGTGCAGAGCCTGCGCACCCGTCTTCTGCTCGGCCTCGCCATTGCGACGGCGCTGCCGCTGCTGCTCTTCGGCTGGCTCGGAGGTCAGGAGCTGCGCCGAAGCACCCGTGACAACCTGATCGTGCACCTGGTGCAGGGGTTGGCGCGGCGGGGGGCGGAGCGGCTCGATGCCTGGTTTACCCGGACCGAACGGGCGGCCAGGCTGGTGGTTGCGGCTGGGGAGCTGCAGGCGGCCTTCGAAGGGCCGCAGGGCCGTGAGCGCTTCGAACGCTGGTTTTTGCAAGCGGGGCCCGAGGTGCGTTCGCTGGGCGACCTCCTGCTGGCCGAACGCGGCCCCGACGGTGATTGGCGGCTGATCCTGCGCACGCGCGCCGAGCATCCCGGCACTTTGGGGGGCGAACTCCCGGCCTCGGTGCGGGAGCTCTTGCAGGAGGCGGAATCGCGCGATGAGGCGCGTTTCTTCGCGCCGCGAACCGAAGAGTTCAGTGAGCGGACCACCCTCTCGCATCCGCGCGATCCAGCCGGCTATGTCCTGCCCTATGCCTTGCCCCTGCGTCGGCCCAACCAGCTGCCGCTCGGGGTTGTGTTGTTCTTCCTGCCCTTCGAGGACGTGCAGCATGCGGTTGCGGCCGCCGAAGGGGTGCTCGCCGAGGACTGGGGGCTGGATTCGGGGGCGGCCTTCCTCATGGACCAGGGGGCCGGGCGCTTCCTGCTGCACAGTGATCGTAGCCGCATTGGCGAGATGCCCGCTGCGTCGACGGAACAGGTGATCAAGCTGGAGGCTTTGGCGGCTGAACGCGAGCTCCCCTGGGCCTTTGGCGTCAGCGCTGACGAGCGCGAACTCTTTCGCAGTGTCGACCAGCTGGGCGCCTCATTCCTGGGCCTTTTGGTCTTGGTGCTCTTGTTGACCCTGGGCATTGCTGCCGTGCTCCTGGTCGCGGCGACGCGTTCCTTGCGTGAGCTTGAGAGCTTTGCCCAGGAGATTGGCGCCGGGCGGCTGGAGGCAAGGGCCGGGCCCACCGGTCCCCGCGAAGTGCGGGCACTGGGCAATGCCCTCAACACCATGGCCGAGCAGCTGGCCGAGGACCGGGAGCGGCGCCGCGTTGCCGAGCGCGAGGCCGCGTGGACCAAGATGGCGCGGCAGGTCGCGCACGAGATCAAGAATCCGCTGCAGCCGGTGCGTCTGCAAGGAGAACTCCTGTATCGCGAGCTGAGCCGTGCCGAGCTGGAGGAAGAGCTGCGGCACAAGCTGCTGCGTTCGAACGAGGTCATCCTGCGCCAGGTCGATGCCCTGCAGCGCATTGTCGCGGACTTCTCGCAGTTCGCGAGTGCTGGGCTGCCGGCGAAGACGCACGAACGCTTCCAGGCTGCTGCTGTGCTGCACGAGGTGGAGCAGCTCTACTCTGCCATTGACGATGACGGGGTGCGGGTCGAGTTTGACATCGAAGAGGATGCTCGCGAAGCCTGGCTCTTGGGCAGCCCGCTGCGTTTGCAGCAGATCCTGGTGAATCTGGTGAAGAATGCGGTCGAAGCCTCCGCGGCGCAGCCGGGCGCCCAGCGGGTGTTGCTGCGTGCGAGCGTTACGGATGAAGGCTGGTGCGCCGAGGTCCTTGACGATGGCCCTGGCTTGCCCGAGGACGGCGAGCAACTCTTCGAGCCCTACTTCTCGACGAAGAAGGGGGGCACCGGGCTGGGGTTGGCGATCAGCCGGCGTAGTGCCGAGGCGATGGGCGGGAGCCTGAGTCTGAACGCAAGGGCGGTGGCAGGCTGTATCGCTGAGCTGCGTCTGCCGCTCGCGGCTCGTTGATTCATCGTTCCGGTTCCTCAGCCTCCTGCCAGGAAGCCGGTGAGCGCGGCAGCCATGCGCCCTGCTTCGACGGGCTGCGCACCGGCAGGTCTTGGACGATCCCTGGGAGCATCCTCTCGGTTCTCGTGAGTGATCCACGGCCGGCCAGCTCGGGCTTCGGCCAGGACCGCGTTGGCAGCGAAGGCTCCGACTCCAAGAAGTTTACGGTCGAGCGAAAAATCGCTAGCAAGAGCCATTTTGGCTAGGCATCCTCAGGAGAAGCGATCCAGCACTCTGGCTTTGCTTTCTCGGAGGTACCGATGTCTCTCAGTCGTGTCCTTTTCCGTGATGAGCTTCCGGCTTCGTATCCCGAGCTCCTCTCGACCCGAGCTCTCACCGTGGTGAATGCTCTCGAGCCCTTCCAGGAGCGAAGGCTCGAGTTGATGCAGCAGCGACTTCGGCGCCGAGCCGAACGCATGGCGAGCGGCGAGCGCATCGACTTTCTCGATCCGGAGTCCACGATTCCCGGCACGAAGCTCTTGGTCGGCGATGCGCGGGCTGGTCGTTTCGAGGGCTCGGAGATCCCCAAAGATCTCCAGCGGCAGTGGATTCAGGGCACGGGTCCAGGGGCAAAGCCCGGCGCTTCCCTGGCCAGCAGCTTGCGAAACGTCGCCTACGCGCTCTTATCGGGGGCGGATGGCTGGATGTTCGATGGCGAGGATGCTCTCGGGCAAGTCGGGACCATGTCTCTCGATAATCTCCGCAACCTCCAGCTGGCGTTTCGCGGAGATCCGCAGTTCCTGGAAGTGGCCGAGAGTGTTGCTACTCAGATGAACGCCTGGGCCAAGGGCTTCTTTGGCGGCGAAATCATCAGCGATTGGCGGGAGCAGCTGAACTTTACCACGCGCATCTTCCGCGCCCGGGGCCTGCACCTCGACGATCGGCATAGCCGCGATTCGCAGGGGCGTGGCATGTCGGCGTCGATTATCGATGCGGCGCTCTATGTCACCAGCAACTATGAGGTGCTGCAGGAGCAGGGGCGTTCCATCGTCCTCTACCTACCCAAGATCCAAACTGCAGCGGAGGCCGCCTTCTGGGATCAAATGCTCAGTGCTCTGGAGGCTGAGCTCGGGCTAGCCGCGAGCTGTATCAAGACCTACGTGCTCGTCGAGCAGCTCGAAGCCGCCTACCAGCTTATGGAGATTCGTGCGGCTCTGGGTAAGCGTTTCGTCGGATTCAATACCGGGCGTTGGGATTACATCAATAGTGTGGCCGACGCGATGGCCTGGGATCCCGAGTTCCAAAATCCCAATATCGAATCGATCACGATGAGCTACGGCTACATGCGGAACTACGAGGACCGCGTGCGCCGTTGCGTGAATACCCCGGATGCGAACGGCAACTTCGCACTCTGGCAAGGAGGCATGGAGCCCAACATCCCGGTCGGTTCGGCCAAGGGCGTCGAAGACGGCATGACCCGGGCCGTCGCTGGAGCCGTTCGCGAACAGCAGGCTGGCGCCAGCGGCAAGTGGGTGGCGCATTGGCGCATGGTCCACATCGTTCGTCCGGTTTGGGAGGAGCAGGGCGAAGATAACCAGCTGGGGAGAGAGTTCCCGCCGCTGGAATATGAACCGGCAGACTCTGACGCGCTGGTGCTGTTAGAGGATGCTCCGCGTACGATTCGGGGCGCGAGGAATCTCCTCAGCGTTGCCCTGCAATACGGCAATGCCTTTCTCGTCGGCTCGCAAGCCGCGGCGCTCAAGCCGGCGGATTCCTTCGGCAATGACGACATCCTCTACTTGATGGAGGACATGGCCACCGGCGAAATCCGGATGAGCATCCTCTGGGAGTGGATCCACAAGGGGGCGATGCTTACCGAAGCCGACCCAGAGACTGGCCTGTCGGTCGGTGCCGCGCTGAGCGCTGAGCTGGTGCAGAGGCTGGTCGAGGAGGAATATGCCAAGCTCTTGGCTGCCGACGACCGCGATGTCCACGAGCGTTCGAAGACGACGACGCTGCCGATCGTCCGCGACATTGTCGAAGCGTACCTGGCGAGCCCGGTCAAGCTGCCTTGGTATATCGATCCCTTGAATCTCAATCTCGAGAATAGAAGCCGCGATCTTGCTCGGCAGCGCATCAAGGATTACGCCGACGCTTTTGCCAAGCGAGGTATTCGTATTACTGACAATCTCGACTTCCCGATCTCCTGAGCTCGCCTTGCGAGCCGCCCACCCAGCGAGCGAAACGATGAGCTACCGAAAGAAAGAAATCGAGGAGATGCGTGAGTATTTCGCGCAGCCCCGCTTCGAAGAAATCACCCGCCTGTACACGGCCGAGCAGGTCGTGGCGCAGCGCGGCAAGATCAGCACGGAATATCCCGTTGCACGCGACGCCGCCTCGGCGTTCTTTTCGCTTCTGCGCAGTTACTACGTCGAGGGCAAGTCGATTACTACCTTCGGTCCGTACTCGCCTGGACAGGCCGTGATGATGAAGCGCCTTGGCGTGCAGGGCATCTACCTCGGCGGTTGGGCGACCTCGGCCAAGGGCTCGGTGAGCGAGGACCCGGGCGCCGACTTGGCGAGTTACCCGCTGAGCCAGGTGCCGGATGAGGCGGCGCCGATCGTGCGCTCCCTCCTCGCTGCCGACCGCAACCAGCAGTTCCAGCGCAGCCGCATGACGGATGAGGAACGCGCTTCTACGCCTGAGTTCGACTTCCGCCCCTTTATCATCGCGGATGCCGACACCGGTCACGGCGGTGACGCCCACGTCCGCAACCTGGTGCGCCGCTTCGTCGAGGTTGGTGTTCCAGGCTACCACATCGAGGATCAGCGCCCCGGCACCAAGAAGTGCGGGCACCAGGGTGGCAAGGTGCTGGTCTCGATCGAAGAACAGATCAAGCGACTCAACGCCGCGCGTCTGCAGCTCGACATCATGCAGGTGCCTGGGATCATCGTCGCCCGCACCGATGCCGAAGCCGCGACCCTGCTCGACAACAACGCTGACGGCCGCGATCACCCCTTCATCCTCGGGGTCACCAACCTACAGATCCCGAGCTATGCCCTCTGCACTCTGGCGATCCAGCGCCGCTTTGCGGCGGCGGGTATCGAGGAGGTCAATGGCTACCAGCTCTACGGGCTCGCAGCCGAAGACTTCGCCCCCGCAGAAGCCTGGTTCGAAGAAACCGGGATCGCTGCCGAATTCGACGCCAAGATCAAGGCCTACAAGAGCGGTGAAGAGCCTCTGCTGGACCGGGCGCTCGACGACTGCCTGAATACGATGGTGGCGGCCTGGGAGACTTCTTCTGGTCTGACGACGTATCGGGAAGCGGTGATCGATGCGATGCGTTTGGCTGCGGAAGACGGCCTCGAACTGGCGATGACGGTCGAAGAGTGGGACGCCTTTGCGAAGACGGCGTCCTTCGCCAAGGCGAGTGCCAAGGTTGCCGAGCTCGGACTCAGCGTTCCCTGGGACCCGCAGGCGTCGCGCACGCCGGAAGGTTACTACCAGGTGCGGGGCGGCATTCCCTACGCGATTGCCAAGTCGCTGGCGGTGGCGCCGTTCTGCGACATCCTGTGGATGGAAACCAAGACTGCCGATCTGGAGGATGCTCGCGAGTTCGCCCAGGCGGTGCACGCGGTCTTCCCGGACAAGATGCTCGCCTACAACCTGTCGCCCTCCTTCAACTGGGATACGACGGGAATGAGCGAAGACCAGATGAAGGCCTTCCCCGAAGAGCTGGGCAAGCTGGGCTTCGTCTTCAACTTCATCACCTATGGCGGTCACCAGGTCGACGGTCTGGCCTCAGAAGAGTTCGTCACGTCGCTGCAGGAGAACGGCATGCTGGCGCTGGCGAAGCTGCAGCGGAAGCTGCGTCTGCTCGAGTCGCCCTACCGGACGCCGCAGAGCCACGTCGGTGGACCTCGACTGGACAGTGCCCTCGCAGCCTCGTCCGGACGCACCGCGACGACCAAGGCGATGGGCAAGGGCTCGACCCAGTTCCAGCACCTGGTTCAGACCGAAGTGCCCAAGCAGGTGCTCGAGGGCTGGCTGAAGCTCTGGGCTCAACACTACGGCATCGATCAGGATTTGAAGGTGCAGCTGCGCCCCTACAAGGCGAGTTCGCAGCTCCTGGAGCTGAGTGTGAACGGCGAGGGCGGCAAGAAGCTCTCCAACATCGTGTTCACGACGATCCAGGATCGCCGCAACAGCACCATCCTCTCGGTGCGTGACCAGAACTGCTTTGACGCCGAGCTGCGGCAGAAGCGCTTCATGACTCTGAGCCAGCTCTTCCTGGTGCATCGCTACCACGTTGACTCAGTGCACTTCGTGACGCCGAGTGAGGACAATGCGCGGCAGACGCAGGGCATGCTGAAGCTCGGCGTCTTCAGTCAGGTCAGCACCGAGGTCGGTGACATCATTGTCGCGACGGTGAACCCCGAGGGCATCGCCGCCCTGGTCGGAGAGGACTCCGGGCCGCTAGAAAAACTGATCCGCAAGGACTGATCCTCGCCCGAAAGCAGCCCCTAGGCCTTAGGCTCCAGACGGCCCCGCTCTGCTCCATGCCGTAGCGGGGCCGCTTCCTATCTCTGCGTGTCTCGGCCTATCCCTGGCGTGGTTGGCAGGCCCTGGCGTGGTTGGCAGGCCCTGGCAGGCTCGCTCCTCGGCCTGTGAGAACTCTGTTACACCCTAGGCGCTTTGCTCCCGTGCATTCTCTGTCCCCTAGCGAGGCTTTGCTGGCAAGCTTGCCCTTCCCCGAACCGACGGCTCAGCCCTCCAGATATCGATGCGCAAGACCCTGTCCCTCCTCCTCGCCACGATGGCTCTTGCTGGCCTCGCTTACCTGGTCCTTTTTCCGCCTACGCCGCAGGCGGGTGAGGCTAAAGACCTAGGCTCGGCGTTGCCCCTCGCTAGCGGTACTGCCGTCGCGGCTAGCGCTGGCCAGGGCGGCCAGGCGATCGAAGCCAGCGCCCAGCGGCGCTCGCAGCGTGTGGCGATCGAGCGGCCGAGCGAGACCGCAGTCCTACGCGGCAGCGTTCGCCTGGCCAAGGGTGGCCAGCCCGTCGCCGGCGTCGAGGTCCGGGCCCTAAGTCGGCATCCGGCCTTCGCCGAGATCGAGCTGCGTTTCCGAGAGATCCTCACTAAGGGCTTCTGGGTCCGGCAGGAGATGCCGGAGGTCGAGGTGCTGGCGACGACGATCAGCAAGGCCGATGGGAGCTTTGAGCTGGAAGGGCTGCCGCCGGGCCGTGTGTTTCTCGATGCGCGCAGCGCCAGCTACTACAGCAAGAGCTATCCGGCGGCGCGGCTCGCAGGCGGTGATGCCGAAGGCGGGGTCGAGCTGCTGCTGAGCCCCGGATCCCAAGTCGTCGGCACGGTGAGCGGACCCGATGGCCAGCCGGTGGCCGGGGCGCGGGTCATCCTGCGCCCCGACGTCAGCTCCTTCCTCGAGCAGATCACCAAGCGCAGTTATCGCTGGTTTGAGGTGAGCAGCGATGCGGAGGGGAACTATGCCTTTCCAGGGGTGCCGCCGGGTCAGGACTACGCCATCCTCGCCGCTGGCCCAGGCATGGCTCCGGCTGAGGCTCGCGACGTCGACCTGGCTCCCGGGCAGCGGGTGACGCGCCATCTGCGTGGGGCGCGTGGCGCCAAGATCGTCGGCACCGTGCGCTACGCCAGTGGGGCGCCGGCCCGCGGCGCCATCGCTGGCTTCGTCTACCTGGATCTCTCGCGCATTCTGTTCACGGCAGGCAAGGGCAACCTGGTCGAGACCGACGCCGAGGGACGCTTCGTTCTCGAGAACGTCGGCCCGGGCCAAGTCGCCGTCACCTCCATGGTCGACGGCATGGGGCTCGCCGAGCCGCAGCGTTTGTTCATCAGCGAAGGCGGCGTCTTCGAGACCGAGCTGGTGCTCGGGGAGGGCTACGCGCTCGAAGGGCGTGTGGTCGACGAGCAGGAGCGGCCGCTCGCCGGGGCGAGCGTCACCGTGCGCAGCTTCGAGCGGCCGATGGGCCTTGACCTCAGCGTGATCACCCAGCTGCGTCCGATCAAAGTGACGAGTAACGCTGACGGCAAGTTCGTCGTGCAGGGGCTGAGTGCCTCGCGCTTGTTCGTGACCGCCGAGAAGTCCGGCTATCTCGAGGCCAGGGAGAGCTTCCGGCATCGTGAGGGGCAGAAGGATGAGCTGGTCCTGAAGATGGGCAAGGGTCGCTTCCTGAGCGGGCGCGTTGTCGATCAGGAGGGCAAGGCCATCACCCGCTTTCGTGTCCGGCATCGCCCCGAAAACGATGGGCGGAGGCGCCGCTTCGGTGCACCGCGTTGGGCCAGGCCGCAGCGCCATCCCAATCCCTACACCAAGCGCGCTCCTTGGAGTCAGCCTGGGGAGGAGGAGCTGCGCGCTGCGGACGGGCGCTTCCGTATCGGCCCGCTTGCCGCCACCAAGTGGCGGGTTAGTGTCGAGGCCGAGGGCTTCCTGCCGAGCCCAGCCCAGAGCGTCGAAGTGAAGCTCGAAGAGGATCCTCAAGAGCTTAGCTTCAAGCTCGACCGCGGGGCGACGGTCCGTGGTCGTGTGCTGAGCAAGGCAGGGCAGCAGCCGATCGCCGATGTCCAGGTGACCTGGCGCAAGGATCGAGAGCCGCGCAGGCTCGGCTTCCTTCCGATCAAGATCGATGCTCAGCCCGAGGACATGGACTTCATGGCCCTGTCCTCGGCCATGAGTGTGCGTTCGACCCTTACCGATTCGAAGGGCCGCTTTGAACTCACAGGACTGCCGCGTGATACGGAACTGCGCCTGACCGCTCGGCACCCCGAGTATGCCAAGGGCAATGTGCGCAAGCTCAAGCTGGACCAGAACTCCGCGACTCGCGAACTCACGATCGAGATGAGCCAGGGAGGCAAGATCCTCGGCTTCGTACGCGGCCTCGACGGGCGTCCCGTGGCTAGCACCACGGTCATGGCCCTGTCGATTGGGGCCGGGGTGATGCGCTCAGGCACCACGGATCAGCGCGGTTACTACCAAATCGATGCCCTCGATCCGGGCAACTACATGGTCATTAAGACCAAGGCCGATTCGTTCTCCTCGCGTTTGCTCCAGGAGATCATGGGCAACCTGCGCTTCAAGTCGACGAGCGTGAAGGAGGGGCGCGAGAGCCGGGTCGATATCGAGGATCGCAGCGTGGATGGTGTCGACCTCGTCGGCACCGTCAGCGAGGGCGGCAAGCCGGTGCCCCGTGCCATCATCACCCTGCTCGGTCAGGACAAGGGTGGGCCCTTTGGTGTCGGCGTTCGTTCGGGCACGGCGGATGAGGCCGGACGCTTCAGCATCGCCTCGGTGCCGCCGGGCAAGTACCTGGCTAGGCTCACGCGCTTCACCCGCTCGCGGCCGGTGCCGGCTTCGCTCTCGCTGCAGGTGCCCAAGGGCGTTAGCCGCCACCGCGTCAAGCTCGTCTTCCCCTCCGCCGAGATCAGCGGTGTCGTCGTCGGCCCCAAGGGCGAAGTGGTCAAGGGCGTGCGCGTGCGCGCCATCGCCGACGACGATCGTCCGACGCCGGGCGGTTTGCTTGGTGCCATGTCCGAACTCGGAGGGCGCGAGCGTGGCCGCAGTAATGCCGAAGGCCGCTTTCACATCCGCAGGCTTTCGCCTGGTCGTTATCGCCTTCGTGCAGAAGCGCGGGGCAAAGCGGCCGACCATTACGGCAGCGCCGAGCTGGGCAATATCAGCATCGCCGAGGGGCAGCAGCTCGATGGCGTTCGCATGGTCCTGCCCGAAGCCGCCGTCCTCAGCGGCGTCGTCGTCGATGGTCGCGGCCAAGCGGTGGTCGGCGCCGTCGTCCGGGTGATTCGCGACAAAGGCGAACGCAAGGCCATCGATGTGGCCGAGGCCAGCTCGCGGCGCGCCGAGCTGCGCAGCATGGTCCAGCAAATGCGGGCAAGTGCGCGCAGCGATGCCAAGGGCAGGTTTCGCCTGCGCGGCATCGCCCTTGGCAGCTGGAACCTCGAGGTCGAGAAGAGCGGTCTCTCCACGACTCGCGTGGAAGGCGTGGTCTTGGGGCGCAACAGCCCCGAGCAGCGCATCGTGATGCTGCGTGGTGCTCGCGTGCAGGTCCGGGTCCGGGACATCGACGGCAGCATGGTCGCGCTCGGCCGAGTTCGGGTGCTGAACTCGAAGGGCCAAGAAGTGGGCAAGCGCAAGAGCCTGGCCTCGGTGCTGGGCACGCTCTTCCGCAAGAAGAACGAGAAAGACGAGGCCTGGATGGACTTCGGCACCCTAGCCCCCGACACCTACACCCTCGAAGTCACCCAGAAAAAGGACGGCAAGACCACGCTGCACAAGACCCAGCGCGTCCTGCGCGAGGGAGAAGATGCCAAGTGGGATCTCTCGCTAAAGGAGCTGCTCCAAAAGGATTGATGGCCTGCTAGGCTTCGCCGCGATGTTGAAGGACACCCTGCTGATTATTCCCTGCCTCAATGAGGAAGAGGGCCTGCCCAAGGTTTTGGCGGCGCTGCCGATCGAGTCGGAGGGGCTGCGGGTCGTCGTCGTCGATAACGGCTCGACGGACCGCAGCGCCGAGCGCGCGCTTGAGGCCGGCGTCGAGCTGGTTCGCCAAGATAAGCGGGGCTATGGAGCTGCCTGCCTGAAGGGCATCGAGCAGCTTCGTGACGAGAGTGTCGTCGCCTTTTGTGACGGCGATTATTCGGACTATCCCGAGCAGATTGCCGAGGTCCTGGCGCCGATTAAGGCGGGCGACAGCGACTTCGTTGTTGCTTCGCGGATGCTCCTTCCTGAGTCGCGGCGCGCGTTGCTGCCCCAGGGGCGCTTCGGCAACTGGCTGGCGGCTCGGCTGCTGCGCATGTTTTATGGGCTGCGCTGCAGTGACCTTGGCCCGATGCGGGCGATCCGGCGTGACTGCCTTGAGCGGCTGGGCATGCGCGATCAGGACTATGGCTGGACGGTGGAGATGCAGGCCAAGGCCGGGCGCCTGGGGCTCTCTTACTCGGAGGTCGCGGCGCGTTATCGCCCGCGTATTGGCACGTCGAAGGTGACGGGCACCATCCGCGGCACCATTGGCGCTTCTTGGAAGATCCTCTTCACCCTGTTTCGCCTGCGCTTTTCCAAGGCTCGCTAGCAGCGCCTGCTAGAGGGACCGCTGGCAGCCCCGGGCTAGAAACTCTGCCGACAGGCGGCGCCTTTCAACGCCGCGCCAACTTGTCCAGGTCGAGCTGGTAGGGATCGAGCGGCAGCCGGATCCCGGAGATGCCGCTGCGGCAGATCGCAAAGCGCCTTGGTGCGTAGAGCGGCAGCAGCAGGGCGGCCTGGTCGATGCGGGCCTGAATCTTGGTGTAGAGCGCTTCTTGCTCGGACTCGCTCACGGCCTGCAGCAGCTCCCGCGTCAGCTTCTCCAGCTCCGGGTCGAGACTGTGATGCCGCTTGCTCGCGGCGGAGGCTTCGGCGGTGGGCGCTTGGAAGCGGGAGACGCTCGTAATGAAGGGGTCGTAGGGGAGGCCCCAGCTGCGCTCGATGCGAAGATCCCATTCCTGTCGCTGCAGGGCTCGCCGATAGGCGTTGCCTTCGAGCGCCTTGAGTTCGACCTCGAAGCCGGCGTCACCCAGCTGTGCTGCGAGCAGCTGGGCGATCTGGTAGGCACGGTTCTGTGAGTGGCCGCAGAGGATGCGCAGCTGGCAGCCAGCTAGGGCGGCTGGGACAGGGCGCGGAGCTGGACTCTGGCCTGCGGCCTTGGGCGAGCAGGGCAGGGACGGCGCCGCCCATGCTGTGCAGGGCTCCGCCAGGCCATCCTCAAGCGCTTCGATCATCGCCGCCCGGTCCACGGCATCGCGGATGGCAGCTCGGACCTTGGGATCGGAGCTCGGCCCATCGTGGAGGAGGAAGCTCACATACTGCAGCGAGGTCCCCGCTGTCGAGATCAGTTGGAGCTTGGGGTCTTCTGCCGCGGCCCTTGCTGCCGGCCCGGGGGCCGGGTCATCCCAGCTGCTGATGAAGGCGTCGATCTCGCCTCGGCCTAGGGCTCGGAGCAGCTCTTGGCTGTCTTGGCGAGGGAAGGGGACGAGATCGATACGCTGGCCATCGGCGACGCGCTGGTAGCGGTAATGGTCCTCTTCCATCGACAGCAGACGCCAGGGGCCACTGCCGACCGGATGCACAAACTCCCCTTCGCGGTCGAGCGAGCCCGGGCCGCGGATCGCACAGGGATTGATCGCTGTCAGCTCGGGGAGGACGGCCGCTGGCCGGCGCAGGCGCAGTAGCACTTCGTGAGGGCTGGGGGCCTCCACCGCGGCGATCTCGGAGCAGGCGCGCAGCCAGGCATGCTCGGGCAGCTGTAGCCAGCGGCGAAAGTGGACGACGACGTCCTTGGCATGGACGGGCCTAGCGTCGTGCCACTTGGCGTGTGCTCGCAGCCGCAAGCGCAGGCTGCGTCCGTGGTCTTCGTACTGCCAGGACTCGGCGAGCCCTGGCGCTAGCCGCGCTTCGTCGTCGCGCTTGACCAGGGTCTCGTAGAGCAGTGCCTTGGTGTGGAAGCCGCCGCGGTAGCTGAGGGGCGAGATCATGCGCAGCTGGCGCATGCGGGCTCGCACCGCTACTCGGATTGCGTCTTTTCTGTCACCGCCTTGCACGTCGAGCTGTATTGCTCCTTCGTTCTTGGCCCTGGGAGCCAGAGGATGGCTCCCAGAAACGGCCGCCAGAAAACTAGCTGCGGGTCGCGACGCCGCGGTAGCGCTCGGTGATGTATTCCGGACTCATCCCCGAGACTTCGCTGAGCTTTTGCATGGTTTCGGGGTTTTCGAAGTCCGAGTCCCTGAGCCGCATCTGGTAGGCCAGGGAGACCTCGTAGGACTCGGAGTCGAGATCGACCAGGCGCACCTTGGTGCGACCGCTGCGCCGGTCTTCGAATTCCTCGAAGGGGATCACGCGGATCTTGCCCATCTCGAGGCAGACGATGCCTTGGCGTTGGCCGCGCAGAATCGCCCGCATTGCGCCGAAGCCAAGGTCACGGGTGTATTCGATGTCGAAGGGCACTGGGTCCTTGCAGCGGAGCTCGTAGCCGATGTTCTTCTCCATGATCGTCACCGGGACTTTGCGCTGCTCGAAGGTCCAGGCGACCTTCTGGCGCAGGGCAAAGCCGAGCGGCAGATCGTTCAGGCGCACGTGGCCGTGCGCATTGATCGTGCATTCGTCGCTTAGGTGCAGCTCCGCTGGGCGCAGCTTGTGCGCGAGCCCTTCGGCAATGACGACGACGCCGTCACGGCGACCGAGCATGAGTCTGCGGAGGATGCTCGCTTCGCAGAGCTTGGCGTAGTCGTCGATGCTGCAGTTGTCTTCGAACTCCTCGGGGATCAGCGTGAGCGGCACTCCGGCGGCCTTGCCGATGCCCATCGCCAAATGGCCGGCGTTGCGGCCCATCGTGACGACGAAGTACCAGCGCTGACAGGTGCGAGCATCCTCCATGATCGATTGCACGACCTCGACGCCGAAGTCGCGGGCGGTTTGGAAGCCGAAGGTGGACATGCCTCCCGGGAGCGGGATGTCGTTGTCGATGGTCTTGGGCACGTGGACCACCGGGATGTCGATGGCGCGGGCGATGACCCGAGCTGCGTGGGAGGTGCCGTCGCCGCCGATCGAGATCAAGGCGTCGATGCCGAGTTCCTTGAGGGCCTCGACCATGCGCCCGAGTTCTTCGGGGTCGTCGACATTGCCGCGCCGGGAGATACCCAGCACCGAGCCACCGGTGAAGTGGATGCGCGATACCGCGTTGATGTCGAGCTCGCGCACCTGGTCGGTGCGCCCTTCGCCGATCCAGCGCAGGCCATCTCGTAGGCCGAGCACGCGCCAGCCGCGGTTCATAGCCTCGATGGTGGCCGAGGAGATAACGCCATTCAGACCCGGAGCCGGGCCTCCGCCGCAGAAAATGCCGAGAGTCTTGGTCATGGAGCGCCTAGCTGGCTGTTGAAAACGTGTCGCGAGGGTGAGAGTGCTGGTTTGCGCAGTCCAGGTGCTGCCGAAAAACGCGCGGGCTACGCCATCGATTCGTTGAGACCTTCTGGCCTGAGTTTGGGGAGTCGCGGGCGGAACTAGGCCGTCGCGCTAATGGGTCAACGGCCTGTAAGGCCTCAAAAGTTGAGCGGAAAGGGCGAGCAATCGAAGTTGTTGGCGACGGACTTGAGGATGCGCATCTGGGTTCGAGATTGCATTTTGCCGTCCATCTCCTCTTCCTTGAGGTAGAGGTGGAAGACGTTGTCAAACAAAGCCAGATGTGCTGCCGGGCTGTAATGGGGGTCGTGCATGGCGGTGCCCGGAGGCACGATGTCGATAAAGAGCGGGGTCACGCTCTTGTAGCGCAGGATGTCGAGCATCGCCGGGATCAGAAAGTCCTGATCGGCCAGCAGGGGGAAGCGGCGGCCTAGTTGGCTCACGTTGTCAAAGGCGAGGCGCAGCTGTCCGTTGGTGCTGCGGTTGACCTGTTCGGTCGCCCGCACGATGTCGGAGACGAACTTACCGGCGGTGATGAACTCCGGGTGCAGGTAGAGCAGCTTGAAGTCCTTCTTGAGAGCCCGGGTCTCTTCCCCGTTTTCGTCGCGAAGAGCCTTCAGGCTGTCGAGACGCCAGCAGATGCGGTGGATGGCGTCAGGATCCTCCTTCGTCGAGATGCAGATACCGGCATCGCCGGCCTCGATGCCCTTGGCGAGGAAGCGCAGGGCGAAGCTGGTGTAGTGGGTGCCAGGCTCGGCCAGCAGGATGGAGGAGGAGAGGTGGGTCGGGCCCCAGTTGCCGTGGAAGGCTTGGTCGAGCGGTTCCTGGCCGAAGGAGATCGGCTCTTCGCCGCGTGGCGGCATGACCATGCAGTTTTCGTCGCGGGCGATGGAGAGCTGGGCGGGAACCGAGCTGTAGAGGTGGGCACCCGGGCCGCGCTCGCCGCGGGCGCCGAGAATGACCTCTTGTCTGCCTTTGCCGGCGATCGAGAAGTGGTGCTTACCGCGGTAGTAGTACTGGTGCCGCGCTTTGACGATCTCGATGGTCCGTTCGCGGAAGCTGTGCCCCGAGTCTTGGAAGGACAGTTGGATCAAGACGTCGGTCGACAGCTCTTCTGCGCTTGGGAAGCGCGAGGTTAGCTGGCTGCTCTCTTCATGGATGAAGATGCCGTGCACGCCCTTTCGCATCAGATCGGTGCGGGTCCGCAGCAGGGCGCCGCGGCGGTCATCGTGCTCCAGGTCGTTGAGGAGCAGGCCGACGTTGTCGATGCAGACCATGCCCACCGGTGCGGCGCGGCCGTAGTTGCCGATCTCGGCCTGGATCCACTCGATGTTGATATCGAAGCCATTGCCATCGCCCGTGGCCGGGTTGGCTTGGGTGATGACCAGGCGGTTGTTTTCGCCCTTGGGCCCGGTGGTCTCCAGGCAGAGCTTCCGCGGGTGGCTGTCATCGATGATGTGCACGGGCTGTGGCGCACCGAAGAAGTTGCCGAAGTCCTGGACCAGCTTCTTGTAGAGGTCCGCTGGGCTCTGCTCGACGGAGTAGAAGAGGAAGGTGCGGCCATCCTCCGAGTCGCTCCACCAGGCCCGGGTCAGGATTTCGAGACCCAGTAGAGTCTTGCCGGTGCCGGCGTGGCCAGTCAGGAAGACGAAGGCGGCGGTGTCCTTCGGGTAGCGGATACCGCCACCGAGGATGGAGTCGAGGCCGTCAATGCCGGTCGAGAGTGTTTCGAACAAGGGGCGCTCCGGGACGATGAAAACGGAGGCAGATAGACCGAGGCGCCAGGGTAGGGGGCGGCTGGGCTGCTTCAACGGATCTTGCCGTCCTTGAGACGGATCCCAGCGACGGCAAGGGCCTCATCGTCCTGTCTTGGGGCTAGCCTGCTGTGGAAATAGGCGCCCAGTGGCTCTGTCGCGGCGGCGACGCCTGCTGTCGCTGCCGGGGCTTTGGCAGCAGCCCGCCGGGGCGCGGCCGCGAGGAGGATGCGCTCGCGCTGCCGCCCGAACGCGCACAGCCTCAGGGCATTTCGTCGTGCAGGGCCAGCGGGTGCCAGGAGCGCAGCACGGCGCCGTCCTGGTAGACATCGAGGACCCCATAGGCTGCGGGTGGCAGGGCCATCGCGGCCGCGCGCCGGATCGGCATGCCGAGGAGTCGCGAGGCCAAGCCGGAGATCAGCGGCGCGCCGGCCACCAGGAGGATGCTCTTCTGGTAGAGTGCGTCGACCCCTTCGCCCCACCAGGCCAGGGCGCGATCGACCGCATCCGCCAGGGTTTCGCCGCCCTGCGGGGCGACGAGGCCATAGTCCTTGAAGAACTCACGGAGCAGGGCTTGGTCGCTGCTCTGCAGCTCCTGCCAGCTCTTGCCCTCCCAATCGCCGAGAGCCGGATCGTGCAGGGCTTCGACCTGCTCTGCCGGCAAGCCGAGCCCTTCGCCAAGCGCCTCGGCCGTCTCGCGGCAGTGCCGGCTCGGCGCGCAGTAGAGCCGGTCCAAGCCCTGCCCCTCCAGGGACTGCAGCACCGTGAGCGTCTGCTCACGACCGCGCCGAGAGAGTTCGGCGTCGCGCTGGCCGAGGGCGAGGGCGCGGTAGGGTTCGGCAACTTGGGGATGCCGCAGCAATACGAGCCGGGCGCAGGTCTGAGGGTCTTCAAGCATGATGTATCTCGGGAGCCTCGCGGCTGGGAGCGGGCGGGTCAATGGCTTTTGAGTTTAGGTGGATGTTAGGTATGCTGCCGGGCATGGA
>PDWJ01000575.1_pt1 | contig 52557 bp, 42 predicted proteins | sample 1430881 | NCBI WGS metagenome assembly PDWJ01 (sample SAMN01162460, study PRJNA174530) | Oral metagenome, whole genome shotgun sequencing project. | biome: Marine environment; feature: Marine mammal; material: Swab sample of the gingival sulcus; isolation source: swab sample of gingival sulcus...
AACCGGTCGTCTTGGACCCTGTGGCGCTGTTGGGGTACGTCGGGTAGCGGCGCGCCGGCGCCATACGTCGCCTAACGGCGCCATAGGGGCCGATGCGGGCGGTACGAGCGAATGCCGCGGGGGAGGTCTGGGTGGTTCGGGGGTAGGCGCGCGGGGTAGCCCGTAGTGCCAGGGTTCAGCCGGGGCAGGGGATGACCTGGTGCAGGTGTTTTGTCTCTGCTTCGTGTGGCGAAGCAGAGACGAAGCGGGCCCACCGCATCATCGCTGCCCGTGGCGGGGGTTCGGAACCGCTGTGGGTGGCTGCGCTGGCGTGCTGATCGTCATGGATGGACTTCTTCGGGCTGCCCGCCGCTGAGCGTCGTGCTGACCCCACACCCGACAGCGAAGAGCCCGAAAGCCCGAACCTGACCCGTCTGGGGTGCCTGAGTAGTACGTTTGGCAACTCCGCCCCCAAGACAAAAACCCTGGTCAATCGTCTAGACCGTGGGGTCTACGAGGTATCTCGACGTCCCCAGGATACCGCTCCGAGGGACGATCGCGGCCCTGTTGTGAGGACTGTCGAGACGGCTCAAACTTTTCTCACCGCCTCCGAAGTGGACGCACTGGTCGGCGACTACCTCGCCGGGATGGGCGTGAAGGCTCTCGCTGAAAGGTACGGCATCCACCGCGCGACGGTGTTCTCCCACCTTCGCCGCCGCAACGTCCCGAGCCGCCGACCGGGGCTGGGCGTCGACGAGAAAGCAGAGGCCGTGCGCCTCGCCCGAGCGGGCGTCTCGATGCGGGCGATCGGCCGTCGGATGGGCGTCGACCGCAAGGCGGTACGCGCAGCGCTGGTCGAGGCTGGGCTCTTCGTGGATGAAGCCAGCGATGGCTCGTAGCGCCGTTCCGGGCCGCTGATCGCGGGGAGAGCTTCGGCGGACATCATCGCGCCCGACGTGTCTCAGCCCAGGGACCGAGGCAGACAGATACCGTTGGGGATGAACGACTGCTCTCGCCAGTTCGGCACCGAGGGCGCGGATCGCCGGACGGAGCACGAGAGCAGGGCTGGATATGGCTTACGAGCAGCTACCGATAGTCGAGGTCAACCTCGATCAACTCCTTCTCGATCTGGAGAACTACCGCATACCGACGCGTCGCGCCGACGAAGCAGGTGCGCTGAAGTACCTGTTTGCATCTGAGGACGTCCTCGGCGCCGCGCGATTGATCCTCCGCGACGGCTACTTCGACAACGAAGTCCCGATCGTGACGTCGGCATCGGCCCCTGGCAGCAGCTCCCCATACACCGTGCTGGAAGGCAACCGTCGAGTGAGCGCGCTCAAGGCGCTCCAGGACCCGACGATCGTGCCCGGCCATGAGGCGGAGATTCGAGCCCTGTTGAAGCGGTACGCAGTGGAGGCGGAGAATCTCCCGGAACGAATCCGTGTCATCGTCGCTCCAGACCGGGCGACAGCTGCACCTCATGTAGCGAGGTTGCACACCGGCATCTCGAAGAGGCGCTGGAGCCGCGATCAGCAGGCCACCTTCTACTATTCGCTCGTCGACGAGCAGACCACGGTTGATGATGTGAAAGCGCAGTACCCGGACGTCGAGGTTGCCAGGTTCATGAAGATGGCCGTGATGCGGCGTTTCCTCAGCGCAGCGCCATTCTCCGACCACACCCTCCGGCAGTACGCCGCGAGTGACGCCCTGGCGATGTCAGCCTTCGAGTATGCCTACCGAAGCAAGGAGATTGCTTCCGCGATCGGCGTGGAGTTCGACAAGGACGGCATGCTCCTGCCGCGGGCATCGACGCACGAGAAGATCGCCGCGAAGTTGACGAAGAAGAAGCTCAACGCTTTGGAGTACCTCGTCAGCGAGTTCCGTGCAGGGCGTCTCAACACTCGCTCGCCAGAGTTCAAGAAGCGCAGCCAGGAGTATCAGTCCCTGGTGGATCGCCTCAACGGCGTATCGACTCCAGCCCCGCCCCAACCAGCGCCGCCCACTCCTCCCGCGCAACCGACGCCATCCGGGCCATCCCAAGGTGGCGCGCCCGGTGGCCCCAACACTGGCGGGAGTGGAGCTGCTCCGAACCCACCCGGCCCGCCTGGCGGCACGGGCAGCCGTGGGCCCAACCATCCAGACACGAAGGACACGCTTGATCTGTCTGGGCTTGACTACGAGAACGCGCCACTGAATCTCAAGCTGCGGTACTTCGAGCTGCGCAGGATCAGCCTCTCGAACCTCTCGATCGCGGCCGCGATCCTCATGCGCTCAGTATTGGAGGCGACCATCAAGGTCCATTTCGAGGGCGGCCCGACCCCCGCCACCGGCCAGTTGAGCGATGTCTTCAAGCACGTCGTGCAGTCCTACGGACAAGAGAAGTCTCTCAAGTCGACCATTGCCACTATTCAGTCGGGCAACGCTCACAAGCACGGGTCGATCCAGTGGTTCAACCTCATCGCGCACAGCGCCGATGCTTCCGTTAGCGCGGACGACGTGCGGCAGGCGTGGAAGGTTGTGAACCCGCTGCTCAGGCGCTTGTTGCATCCGATCTCACAGGCGTCAACTGCAACGCCTTGATCGCCTGTGAGACCGACGGGGATGCCACCAGCAACTCTTCCGCCTGCCCTGGGTACCTGGCAGAGTAGGTGAGCTCCAGCCGGCACTGGAACTGATCCTTGTACAGTTTCTCGATCAGTGGGGCCGTGTCATAGGTCACCAGCCAGTGCGCCCTTTCAACCGAGTTGACGATCGTCGAGAGGGCCTTGTGGTCCCGTCCGTCGAAGGCGTTTAGGTAGAGCTGCGAACCTGCCTGCACGTAGGGCGGGTCGATATACATGAACGATCGCTCGTCGTGAGAGTACTGCTGAATTACTGTCCTGCCATCGAGGTCCGAGACCGTGATGCGATCAGCCAGCTCGCCGATTGCGGTCAAGCGCTCAACGAGGGTTTGTCGGTTGAACCGGGCATCAATCTTGTACTTCCCTTCCTGGCGCTGCCCGCCGATAACGCCTGCGTTCAGAATCCCCGAGCGATTTGTTCGGTTGAGGAAGAAGAAGGCAAATCCTAGGCGCAGCACATCGCTCTCGTCTCGGGAGCGGTATATCTCTCGTTGTCTCTGCCACTCGTCAATGGTCAGCGGCGTTGACCCGACCAGCTCTACAAAGCTTGCATTGTAGGCAACAACAGACTTCCAGAATGCGTGGACGGCTGGGTCGATGTCGTTGACTACCAGGTGTTGGACGATGCCCTCTCGCAGGAGTGCGATTCCTGCGCCCACACCTCCGGCGTAGGGCTCGATGTAGCGGGCATCCGTGATGCCAAGAACCTCGATGATGTCAGCGAAGAAGCCAGCAAGCGCAGCTTTTCCGCCGGGGTATCTCAACGGTGAGAGTGTGCCGTATCGCCGTGAACCGATGACACGCAGGCTGTCAGTCATTGGAGTCCTTCCTCGCACGGTGTGCGGCAACACGGCAGCGGGCTGAGCAGAAGCGAGCGTCACCTCGGCCTAGGAACGCCTGGTCGCAGTGCTCGCAGTCTCGCCATGCCTCCCGACGGCGTAGGCGTTCATGACGCAACGCGCGATCAAGTTCGGTAAGCCCCACATCACTCAGGCTGCCCAAAGACTTCATGTTACGGATACTACTCATTACAACCGTCAAGGTGTTTCGCCACGCGGATGCACTCGCGAGAAGGCGTGTCGGAGCCTGTCGGATGAGCCTTGGGAGCTGCGCCCATGTCGCTGCATTACCGAGGAGGAGCGCTGAGCTGCACCCCCGACCGTGGGCGGCACAGGCGCACCTCGCAGGCATCGAATGCCGAGAGGAACCGATGATGGCTGGCTTGAGTGATATTGCAGGTGACGAGCGAACCGCACGGATGGTGCTGTCCATGCTCGTTGAGCCCAACGATCCGGTGACGGGCCGAGTCCTGAACGGGCTCGGAGCGATGGAGACGCTCCGACTTGCCGAGGGCGACGGCGCGGTGGTGGGTCTCAACGCCGTCGACGCGCAGGTCTGGCGCGACCACTTCGACGCACCTGCGGCGAAAGACATCGCCGCCCGTCTCGAACAGGCTCAACTGTCAGGCATCCAGGTTCTTGTCCCCGGCGACGCCAACTGGCCCGTCGCCCTCAACGACCTTGGCGATCTCGCTCCCTACGTGTTGTGGACGCGCGGTGCCTCGTCGTTCCTCGCCCGCCCGTTGCAGGACTTCGTCACGATCACCGGATCACGCGCATCCACTTCCTACGGCGACCATGTTGCCCGCGAACTCGCCGCTTCGACGGCCACGGATGAACGAGTGGTCGTCGCTGGCGGCGCCTACGGGATCGAAGGTGCTGCGCACCAAGCCGCCCTCGCGGCAGGTGGCGACACCGTCGCGATCCTCGCCAACGGCGTCGACCGTCCGTACCCTGCTGGCAACCGCGATCTACTCGAACGCGTGGCTGATGTCGGGCTTCTCGTCAGCGAGGTGCCGCCTGGCACAGTTCCGACACGGCATCGGTTCATCGCTCGCGGGCGACTAATGGCGGCGCTCGCATCTACGGCGGTGATCGTCGAGGCGGCAGGTCGGTCAGGCTCGTTGGAGGTGGCGCAGCACGCTTTCGAGCTGGGCCGAAGGGTGGGAGCGGTGCCTGGCCCGGTGACGAGCGCCGCGAGCGTCGGGCCGCATCGCCTACTACGGGAAGGCACTGCGTCACTGGTCGCCGACAGCGCCGATCTTGCGCGCCTGGTGGAAAGTGGCACCGCTCACCAGGTCTCGGTGCCGCGTACGCAACTTGATGCGGATCGAGTCCGTCCTGCTATGCCTGGGCCAACACGTTCGTTGTAGCTACTCGTCAACCGTTGGACGGATGGAAGTGTTCTCTCAGCGGCTGCTGCGAGTGATTTCACGCTGAGACACCTCAGCGTCTACTTCGCGCTCGGCACGCTTCCGGGCCTGGCGTTCCTTGGCGCGTGCCTTCACGAGCAGCACAACGCTCAGCGGGCCGATGACGACCATCTTGAGAGCGTTCCAGATGCAGACCAGGACCACGAGGTGGAGCCATCCGGGGCCGCCGGACTCGATGAGATTCGTGCACCAGGCAGCGACGCCCAGGTACGGAGCCGCCAGCAGCATCGCTGGCACGCCCCACTTCAGCCCGGTCCTCGCTCGGATCAGGTCAAGCATGATGTTGCTCGGCATGTAACGACGTAGGAAGTAGCGGACCTCCGTGCTGGCTGTCCACAGTAGGCGGATCATGATGGGTTCCTCTCAACACGCACGTACGTTGTCGAGACGGTGCGTGGAGAGTGACCCGAAGGTCTGCCGCGAACGGCCCAAAGGTAAGGAGAAATCCGCCTCACTTCAAGGCTACGTCGAGGTGGGGACATTTGGAAGGGTCAGATGCTACGTCCTGTCTGAGGCTGCCTCCGCCTGACGGCGTTGAGCCCAGCCTCCGGCGGAGCGCTCTGGGCAGTGAGAAGGAACATCCTGTCGAGTGCTGCTCGCGCCCTCGCCGCGTCGATCTTCTGCGCGGACGACTCGGCCGGGGCACCAAGCGGTGCATCGTCGGTGATGCGGTACCGGTCCCGGTAAGCGGCGACGACTCGTGCAGCCTTGCGCCAGGTCGCAGCCCGGCGTCGCTCACTCGGTGGCGTTCCTAGTGCCCTTGTCCAGGGAACGCCTTCGGTAAGCGCGGTGTCGAGTACGGCGTCGGTGCGTGCTTCAATGAGTGCTTCTCGTTCGTCGAGGGCGGCTCGCATCTCGGCGTCCGTCACACCGTGGGCCTGCGGAATGAGGCCGGCAATGAGTCGTGCTGGCTTCCTGGTTCGCCCTGACCCAGCGGGCCGTGCAGTCGTTCGCTCGACCCTGTAGTGGAGGACGGCGGCGATGTCGTCAGCATCGCCGAACCCTCGCGCCGCGACCAGGCGCGGCAGGATCGCATTGACATCGTGGTGGTTGGCCTCAGCGCGGCGGAATTCGGCGGCGAGCGGTCCGAATGCCTCGGATTCGATGGCGCTGTCGGCCTGTTCGTCGGTGAGCCCGGAGCCGCGGATGAGGGTCGCCCAGCGGTCGTGTTGTGCTGCGGCGGCGATGGTTTCGTACTCGGCGGCGAGTTGGGCGATCGAGCCCCACTCCTCCTGCTCAGCGACGATGGTCTCGTGCGCCGAGAGCCCAGCTCCGCTGTGCTGCAGCACGCCGTAGAGCACGCTGCGGGCGGTCGCGTTGGGGTCGTCGCCGGGGTGCGGCTGCTGGTGGTCGTCGGCGCGGTCAAGGGTGACGTAGGCGCGGTTGAAGTGCCGGCCTCGGGTCATCGCGACGTAGAAGGTCTCTCTGGTTGAGGTCGGTTCGACTAGCACGTGCGCGGTGTCAGTCGTGACCCCTTGCGCGCGGAATGCGGTCACTGCGTAGCCGAGATCGACGCTCTCGGAGACATACGAGGCGGGCAGGACGATACTGCCGCCGAACCTTCGCCCACGCTTCCGAACTGCGATAGTCCCGTCCTGACGGACAGTGGTGCCGACCCCGTAGTCGCGCGCGATGGTGAGAGTCCCGTCGTCGCCGACGGCAGTGATGGTCCAGACATCGCCGTTGCGCACCCAGTCCCGTCCGGTCGCGGTGCGGAGCCGTCGGTCGTTGTCGCGCGTGATGATCGTGTCGCCGACCCCGGCGGCGGTGCCATCGCGCAGTTCGACCTCGCGGTCGGGGTTCAGGGTCTCGTCGTGGATCAGGTCGGCGCGGGCGCGCCGGTTGAGGGTGGTCACGTCTTCATGGGTCTCGGCGATCAGCACTGAGACGAGCCCCTGGTCGCGGTCGGCACGCCAGGCGTTGTAGGCGGCATCGGTCATGGTCTCGGCGTCACCGCCGGCGATCCGCTGATGGGCGAGGTAGGAGTCGATGGCTTGGGTACGGCCGTGGCGCAACTCGAGTGAGGCGGTCTTCTCCCACGCGTGGGTGAAGCGGTGAACGTCGACCAGTTCCGGGGTGTCGTCCCGGTTGTTGGCGATCATCGCGAACGCGCCGCCGGCGTCCACGGATTGCAGCTGGGCGTAGTCGCCGACCAGTAGCACCTTCGCGCCGGCATTCTGGGCGAGGTGGGTGATGCGGTCCAGCGACAGGGTGCCCGCCAAGGAGGCTTCGTCGATGATGACGAGCTGACCCTTCTCGAAGGTGACGCCGTGCAGGAGATGGTTCTGCCACCACTTCGCCGTGTTCTCGGTCGCGATCCCCAGGTCGTCCGCCAGCACCTGGGCTGAGACCGCTGACGGAGCGAGGCCGACGACGGAACCGTGACTGTGCTCGGCTTCCCACGCCCGGCGGAGTGCGTTCATGGCGGTGGTCTTGCCCGCTCCGGCAGGGCCGACGAGAACATCGAGCATCCGTCCCGACACTGCGATTCGAATCAGAGCGTCGGCTTGGTCACCGCCGAGCAGCCGACCGTCAGCGTCGGGCTTTCGGGCGATCTTCTCGACGGTCGCGAGCGTCACCGTCGGTCCGGCCAGGTTGCTGGCGCGTTCGAGCAGCCTGTCCTCGGCCGCGAGTTGGGCCTTGGAGGTGAACACGGTCGAGCTCTTCGGGCGGAACACTGAGGTGCCGTCTTCTCGGCGGAACACAACTGGAGAGGTAGCGAGCTCGGGTGGCGTCAGCCGGAGTGATACCTGTTCGGCTGCGTCGGCGACCATCGCGACGATGGCTTCCCGGTCCTGCATGGTCGCGAACCGCCAGCCCATCGTCTGTCTGGATGCTTCGGCCATGAGATTCCACCGTCGCCAGGTGGATCGCTTCTCTCCGACCACCTCGACCACCGAGCGCCCGATCTCGCCGATCACGTCGAGCGGCACGTCGTCGGCACGAAGCAGCAACGGCTTGTCGTTGTCGGTGACCTCGCGAGCCCACATCGTCGCTTCCCGGCCCAGCGTTTGTGTTGCGCGGTCGCGCCATTCGGCGGTGAGGTCAGCCAGGGACCGGACCTGCTTCTCAGGCCGAGTGGTCAGAGTTGCTTGGGCTCGGAGCTTCATGATCGCCGCAGGTGTGGGGCGCCGCCCGTGTGCTGCGACGTACTCAGCGATGAGCCGGTCGGTCTCGATGTCGATGTGCCGGGCGCGGGTGGAGAACTCGGCTATCAGTTCCTCCGGGACTCCGGTGATCGCCCACGCTGGGTTGTGGTCGCGGCCCATGTCTCGGGCTTCCCAGGAGACCCCGAAGATTCGGCCCATGTGGTCGGCAAACACGGCCTCGTGGAGCTCGGAGAGGGCGACGACGGCGGCGTGCATCGGCCTGCCGTCGAGCGAGCGCCACTTGCCATCGAAGGCGGTCTTGGCCTTGTTGCTGATGACCACATGCGTATGAAAGTGGGGGTCACCGGCGCGGGAGTCGAAGTGATCGAACGCGGTGGCGATGAGCCCGGTGACGTCGACCTGGGCAACTGCGCCGTCACCGGCGGTTGCGCCGGTGCGGGTGGCTGCAACCTCGCGCTCCATGAACGCAATCACCTCCGCAACCGCTCGATGATGCGCCTCACCGATCAGCGCCTGCACCCCGGCGTCAGCGACCGCCCACAACACGCTCGCCGACTTCGGAATCGAGAACGTGAAGTCGAACCCCGCCACGGCGCGCCGGGTGCCGCGAGCGGTCTCCTCGGCCACGATCTGCGCGACAGCCTCACCCTTGGCGCCAGGGGTCAAGGCCGGATCGAGATCGGCAATCCGCGATTCGATCCGCTCCTGCGGGGTCTTGTAGTTCGGGAACGCCAGGCCAAGTGGGTTGCCCGTGATGGGGTCTCGCCCCATGCCGATCAGGAGTTGGAGCTGGGCCTCTGAGACGCGGTCACCGACGGAGAGTTCACCGTTGCCAAGCGCGGCGACTCCAGCGCCGAGCCAGCGTCCGGGAGGGGTACCGGCCTCCACGTAGTAGCGGGTCAAGGGTGTGGACAGGGACCTGTCACCGTCGGCGGCCGCGATCGTCTTGAGCAGGTACTTGTAACCGTCACCCGCCGACATCACGCGCATCGAAACAGTCATGCTCACCTCCCGTCCTGCCGGGCAGGTGAGCACCCGCACCCAGTGACTTCTACGGCGATAAAGCTCAGTTCACCTCGACCTGCAAGAGGCGTGTCCTCTCAGGAGGTGGGTCCGAGAGACGAACGGCCTGGGTAGTCGGAATCGGTACGGCGGGCGTTCGAGTGACGGTGAGGCCCGACGTGATGAGGGCAGCAAGGCGTGGCCTGCTCGTGCACCTGACAGGTGACCAGCCCGGCATCAGAACTCAAAGAACTGGAGTCGGGGTCGCCCGTCATTCGGAGCCCTCATGCACGACAAGGAAGACCAGCCGCCGCGACTCAAGATCGGGTCGCTGTTCAGCGGCTACGGCGGCCTCGACCTCGCCGCCGAACACGCCTTCAACGCCGAAACCGTGTGGTTCTCCGAACTCAACGAACCCGTCTCCGCCGTCTTCTCGCGCCACTGGCCGGGCGTCCCGAACCTCGGCGACATCACCACCATCAACTGGCACGAGGTCGAGCCCGTGGACATCCTCATCGGCGGCTTCCCCTGCAAGACGTATCCACCGTCGGCAAACGCGCAGGCCTCGCGCCCGGCACCCGCTCCGGCCTGTGGGCGCACATGGCCGAAGCCATCGACACACTCAAACCCGAATGGGTCGTCATCGAGAACGTCCGAGGGCTGCTGTCCTCCCCAGCGACGCGACCAACCACAGAAGGAGACCGGAATGACTCACGCAACCCCGACGGCGCAGCCGTTCGCGAGCTGGAACCCGACCCGTGGCATCTGGGAGACAACACAGCTCGACCTCTACGGGCTCACGGCGCCGTTCTCGGCGATCTGGCCGACCTGCGGCTGGATGCACGATGGATCGGCCTACCGGCTTCCCTTGTCGGCGCTCCTCACCACCGCCTCCGCATCTTCATCCTCGCCCACCGCACGCTTCCGCACCCCACTCGCGACCGACTCCACACGCGGCGGCGAGACCCTCGAACAGGTACGGGCAAGGCGAGGGACGATCGCGCTCTCGCACCAAATCATCGACTTCGCCCTCCACGGACCGCATGGCTCACCGAACAAGAGAGCCGAGTCGGAGACCCTGTGGTCCCTGATCGACGGACTATTCAACGCTGGGGACGCTACGCCGACGCCATCACCCGCTGGGAACACACCACCGGACGACCAGCCCCCGCCCCAGCCCTCCTGAACAACGCCGACGCACCCCGCCCAGCACCCGCGTTCGTCGAATGGCTCATGGGGCTACCGGCCGGATGGGTCACCGATGCTGGCGAGCTGACGCAGAACCAGCAGATCACCGCCCTCGGAAACGGAGTGCTTCCGCTTCAAGCGTGCTCAGCCCTCCGATCCCTCGTGGGTCCAAGGGCCTAGAACGGCGGGTCTTCGCTGCTCCAGGGAGAGGGTTCGGACTCCGGCTGGGCGAATGGTGGAGCGTCGTCTCCGAGCGCTTCGGGAGAATCCAGCGCTGAGAGCGGCGCTTCTTCCAAGGGCCTCAGCCAATCGGCAGCGATAGACATCGTCCGGCTGTTGGGCTCCGTTTCCGGTGCAAGAGGGCTGATCCTCACGATCACCGGCACCTGCGCTGATACGCCAGCGACCACGCAGACGCCTCTTGGAAGGATGGGTAACTGTTCGAAGGACACCCGGTCCAGATAGGAGACCGCCTTCTCAATCGCCAGCACATCGAGATTGTTCACAAGACGGTGAAGGAAGTAATTGTGGAGCTGCGAAATGATCGTCGGTGAGATGTCGTGGGGGCGCTGGCTGGCCAGCGTCAAGAACACCCCAAACTTGCGGCCCTCCTTGACGATCTCTTCGAACGTCTCAAGTCGGTAGTCGCGCCAAGCCTCGCTCTCGCGTGATGATTCCAAGGACAATATGTTGTGAGCTTCGTCGATAATGAGGTTTAGGTACCGCGCGTTGGTTGGGTCTGTCTCCTTCTTTAGATCGTAGAGATGCTTGCACAGCAGCATCGGGATCACCTTGCGCATCGACAAGTTGAGATCACGCAGCGACACAACCGTCAAGGGCGCATCGTACTGGTCGCCGTCGTCCTCAACCGTGATCAGCTTCTTGATGTCGGGCACTCGGGTTTCAAGACGCTTGATCAGAGGCGACAGGTGCTCGCGGTTGGAGAAGCCACTGATGATGTCGTTGTAGTACTGGAGCACGATCTTGAAGCGAATCAGGTCGATCCCCGGCTCGATCGTCGAAAAGTCGATCGGGAGAGCCACGATCTTGTCCTTCGTCAGTGACTCCCAGGTTGAATGATCGGGATCGACGTAGTTGGTCCATTCTCCCCAGAAGAATTTTCCCTGCGTCGCGTTGTAATGGAGGTTCGTCTGGAAATCTTCGATCACGGCGGCCAACTCTTGGGGTGCCGTCGAGCCGAGACAGGTCTGGACCTCAGCCAGGAGGTTCAGTAGCGTCTGTCGGTCGACGGACTTGTCGCTGCTCTTCGTGGCGCGGAGGACCATGTCGCCAAGAACGGTCGAAAGGTCGTTGGGGTCTGCGAGCCGTCGATCCCAGTAGTCGCTGTTGAGGACGCGCGCGAGGAATGGGGCCTGTGTCTTCTCTGTGGCGTCGAGGAGTACCGTCCAGAAGGCGAGGTCGCTGACCGCGTTCGATGGAAGCGGTAGACGTGGACCACTACCGCTACGAGTGCTTAGCGCGTACTCGCGCTTATTCGCATCACTCGTCATCACAGAAGTGGAGCGGTTGTCCCCGCCCGAAGCGTCGCGGTTGAGGTACTCCCCATTGAAGTCAATCAGAACGAACTGTGACCGTTGGCGGAAGGTATCCAACGCGCCGTATCGCGCGAACAGTTCGTGGTAGAGCTTGGCCAGCGTGTACGACTTGCCGCTGCCAGTGTTGCCGAAGATTCCAACGTGGCTCGCGAAGATAGAGTTCACACCCACGGACACGCTCTGTGTCGGTTCCATCGCGAGGACACCCACCTCGATGGGCGTGTCTGAATCTTCGACGAAGGAGTGGATGAGTCCAAACTCAGCCTCCGTGAGGATGAAGCACTCGTTGTCGAGGAGAGGCAGCTCTCGTACTCCCCGCTCGAAGCGCCCGCCCTCGATATACCCGATCAGACTGACCTGGAGCCGGCGGTTCATCGGATCGACTCCGCGCTTGTAGATGGGGGACGCGCTGCGATCCTGTTCGATGAGCTCGCCGTCGACCTTGGCGATCAGTTCCGAAAACCCCTTGGTGATCTTGAGGTAGCCTCCGACCGCGACGTTGCGGACGATGCCGCCCCGAAAGAGCAGGTGCGCGCCGTTCTTGAGCTTGTCGACGGCCACGTGAACCTGCCTTCCCTCGACCGAGACGACGCGACCAACCCGGAAGACATCTTCCTGCTCAACAGCGTCGCCCTCAAGCATCAGCGTTCTCGCCCGACGAGATACGGATACCAAGCTCGATCCGCTGGTCCGGCTCGGCGAACTTGTCCGCAATGATCGGAGCGAAGTAGTCGCGGGTCACAGCGTCGAGAGTCGCTTTGATCTCGTCATTACCGTCCTCGGGAACCGCGGGAACGATGAAGAGAATGTTGCTGTTTTTGACGTCGATGTCGGGAACCAGCTTCTGGTACTCCGCACGATCGGCCCGGCCGTAGCAGAAGACAATCACTTGGAGTGTCGGATTCGCGCGAGCGGCACGCAGCACAACGTCACGGAGGTGCTCATCTCGGAAGGAAAAACCGTGAACGAACAGGACACTATTCTCCTTCTCCAACTCATTAGCGAATCGGCGGATCAACTCGTAGTAGGTCTCGTTCAGGACAGTTGTGGCGAACTTCCGTTTGTCAGGGTTGACAATGCCGAGCTTGTCGTATGCGGTGACGAATCCGCGAACTGCGTCAGGCATTGGTCCCGAGGTTGCCTTCGCGACGAGGTCTTTCGCATCCACCTCGGCCGGGCTGCTGATTGCGATGAGGTGTTCACGTGCTGCAGCGAGCGCCGTCTTGACCTCGGAGACGACAGTCAGTCCGTGGTCGAACGTTATCTCGGTCCGTCCCGCGACTCCAATCTCGTGGCGCCATGCGGCCGAGCCATGAAGCTTCAAGAGGTTGAACACCGGCACCTCTGATCGCTGCTCGAACCTGCTAGACATGCGGAGGCGGATGGTGTTGAAATCGCCAAGGTCAAATCGAGGTCGAATCTTGCCGCTGAAGCCATCGCTGAAGTCGAGCCCCATCTGCTCCATTGCGACCTCGAAAACCATGTCGATGTTCGTCGTAAAGATGTTGGCTTGCCTGGCAAGTATGGAGCTGTGACGCTTGAGAAGAATGCGGTTGATAGTCCGCAGGAACTTGGCGTACGAGGTCAGAACGGATTCTGCGTCAGCATGGCGCTCAACGACCTTTAGATTCGGCACGAGTACTGAGTCGAAGAAGTATGCGTAAATAGACGCCCGGACGACCGTCTTCAGGTCGTTGTCCGCAGTTGATTCAGCGAGTTCCGTCAGCGCCTCTTCCACGTTTCCAAGCAGACCGAAGAACGATGAAGGAGTACCTGCGCCAATCAGGAAGCTCAGGTGGGAGTCCTGAACGATCGTACGAAGGCGCTCCGGACTGAGGCTGTCATCAGAGTTGCCCAACACGGGTCTATGTGGGATCCCGTTGATGCTGATGTCGGTCATGAGCCACCGTTGCTTTCGTTGATGTAGGTGATGCCGAACGCGAAGACCTGGCGGAACTCTTGGCGTCGGGAGCCGAGGTCGTACGGGCTGCCGGAGCCCTTCTGGAAGATGTCGAGTCCTCGGCCAAGGAGGAGCTTCCATCCGTGGTCGGTGCGGATTGACCTGTCGTGGATGGTTTCGTCCCAGGTGACCGTGAACTGGATGCCTGCGGTGGCGGCGCTGTCTTGGATGTCCTTGAGCATGAGGAGGTGCTGTTGCTCGTACTCGCCTCGGACTTCCTTGGTCACGAGCGTGACGGTGATTTCGTCGGCGGGGTCTTTGGAGGCTGCCAGTAGAGCGAGCAGGTCGACGAGGTTGCGCCCTTGGTGCGGCAGCCGGATGTAGGGGTCGACGATGGTGATGTCGCTTGCACCGCGGAGGTACGGCATGAGCAGCGCTTCGTAGGAGACTCCGCGTTGGTTCTCCTGGAACTCTCGGTGTCCCTCGAATAGTTGAGGCGCCCGCTCGTCCGATGGCTGGATCGCCGTTGTGGGCTCCGTGTCGGCGGTGTCAGCCTCAGCGGTCGAGGCTGCGTCGTCGGCCTGGGGCGATCGCGCTTGGTAGTAGTCGGGGTACTCGTCTTCTTCGAGGGTGGTGACGCCGTGCCAGGTGCCGGTTGTGTCGCTGTAGCCGAAGTTGACGGCGGCCATGGTGGTGTCGATTCGCAGGATTTGGTCCTTGACGCGCTTGCGTCCTTCGATGGCGAAGCGGAGCAGTTCCTCGATCTCGGCTGGGGTTGCTTTGCCATCGGGGTAGATGAGCTTCATCAGGCCGGAGAAGGTCTTGTGGATGCCGTCGCGGTCGCGGGTGGAGATGTCTGAGCCGAGGGTGAAGTGCTGCTGGTAGCGGTCGGAGTAGTCGGTGTTGCGCATCGACCGCAGCACTTCGGCGATGTAGTCGACGACGAAGCCGTAGCCGGCGGAGAACATCTCACTGCGGATGGTGTCTACCTCCCAGCCGGGGATGTAGAAGTGGAGCCGGTCGAGGTAGGCGGAGTCGTGGTACGCCTCGGGCAGTTCGTCGAAGAGGTCGGAGTGCTTGAGCATGTAGGGCACGTTGTGCGAGGTGTTGCCCACGAACACCATCGATGCTTCGGCGCCGAGTGTCTCCACCCCACGGGAGAACGACTTGTTCGCCATGTAGTTCTTCATGATGTCGACGAGTGCTTTGTCGGTGCGCTTCTTCTTTCCGGCGAACTCGTCGAACGCGACAACATCCCAGTAGCCGACCAGGCCGATGCGGCCGTTGGCGTTGTTGACGAAGAGCTTGGGGACGGTGACCTCGCCACCGGAGATCAGCATGCCGTGGGGCGAGAACTCGGAGTAGATGTGGGACTTGCCGGTGCCCTTCGGCCCGAGCTCGACCAGGTTGTAGTTGCGCTCAACGAACGGGATGAGGCGCACGAGCTGCAGGAGCTTTGCACGGCGGCCGAACATCTCGGGGTTGAACCCGATGGACTGGATCAGCAGGTCGATCCACTCTTCCGTGTTGAATCCCAGGCGTGATTCGAGGTAGCCCTCGTAGTCGAAGCTCGACATCTGGATCGGCTTCAGGCTCCCAAGTATCCACGGCACAACGCGAGCGTCGTCGCTGTGGAAGTACTCGATGTCGCAGATGCACCACACGCCGCCGACGAGCAGCTTCGGGTTCGCCTTCACGGTCGCCGGTTCGACGATGACAGCGCTGAGGCCCAGGTTGGCGAACGATGCCTGGTACACGTCCTGCTTGTCGTTCAGAGTCACGGTCACCTTGTCGATGATCCGGTGGCGGCCCTTCTCGCGGATGGTGGACTTCACCAGTTCGGACTCGTTGCGGTGTACGTAGTGGTCAGCGAGAATCTTGCGCACCGCGTCGATACCGGCCTGGATCGTCGCCTCGTCGTCGGACGCGGCGTACTGGCCGAGAAGGTACTCCAGCACGTAGGAGGGGACGATCGCGTTGCCCTTGACGGCTTTCACGAGGTCCTTGCGCACGACCGAGCCGCCGAACAGCAGGTTGATCTTGTAGTCGAGGTCGCTCTGCTGCGGTGTACTCGTCGCGGCGTCTGGTTCTTCGCCGGGATGGTTCTGGGTGTCCGTCATGGCTGCTGCTTCCCCTAGAAATCGAAGTCCGACGTGAACGAGCGCTTGAGCAGGTACTGAGCCCGCTGGTAGACGCGCCACTGCGTGGTGTTGGATATCTGCTCTTCGAGTCGGAACTCGACCGTGCGGTTGTTGAACTCGTTGGCGTCCTGGCTGAGCAGCATCCGTGCACTCTGGTAGCGGTCACGCTTGTCATCGGAGGGCTGGTCGAAGATCAGCTCGGGCTGGTTCGAGATCAGGGTCTCACCGACGTAGATGCCCGCGCGCAGGGTGCGCGGCTGCACCTTCTCGCTCACTGGCTCGGACTGGAAGAGCTTCACGACAAGTTGCCCGGTGGTGATCTTGTCAGTCTCGGGTAGAACCTCGACGTTGACGGGCCGGGTGTCGCTCTTGCGCTTCTTGTTGACCGTGACGACCGGCACCACGACTTCCTGGAGCGAGGCTCCGCCGTGGACGAACCGTGAGCCAGCTCCTGGGAGCTTGAGGCGGTGGATTGACTTGGGAATCTGTACCTCAAGGTCGCTGCTGAGACCCACCTGGTCGGGCTCAAACGTCCGGAAGGCCGGATCGTCCTTGAGGCCCCGCCCGAGCACGTATCGACGGTTGGTGACCACCAGGTCGTCGCCCTGCGGCTTGGTCGAGAGGTACGAGGCGTCGGCTAGTGCGGTGTCCTGGAAGAGGAAGCCGTGGTCGGCGGTGACGAGGATGTTCGTGGCGTTCGCGTTGGTCAGCCGCTTGATCAGGTCCACCAGATCGCGCAGCGCGTCGTTGGCGGCCTCGAACACCTGCCGCTCCGTGGTCGCCTTGTCGCCAATTGCGTCGATCCGGTCGTGGTAGACGTACAGCACCTGGTGTGCACCGTAGAGTTCGCGCAGCTCACCGCGCGGCATCGACAACACTTCCTCGGCCCGGATCGCGAACCCACCCACTGGAGCCAAGACCTTGTTGCGGTTCGCAGTTCCGTCGGAACGCTGGCCGTCAACGAGCACGGGATCACCACGACGGGAGTGGGCCAGGGTCTTGTGTGGAAGCAGAGCCGCCATGCCGAGCTGGGTGTAGCTCGGCAGCACACCAAGCATCGCGTCGAGTTCCGCATCGAAGCGGTCTTCCTGCCGGATGCGTGAGCGGAGTTCATCGGCGATCTCGTAGCGCAGCGCATCGGAGATGATGACGACGGCCTTCCGGTTGCCCTTGCAGATGATCGGCTCAACGTGATCGGTGAAGAACCTGGTCTGCGGTCGTAGCGTCACGGATCGCCAGTCCTGCACGGCGTCGACCTGCTGCTGCCAGGAGTTGCCTAGCTCATACAGATAGCGGTTCGCATAGTGCTTCTCAACCTCGACGCGGAGAGCTTCCAGCGGGCTGGCGTACTCCGTGATGCGAGCGGCAAAGTGGAACTGTCGATAGAGCTGGTCGATGCGGAACCACTGCTTGCGGTAGCGGTCCAGGCCCTCGTCGAACGACGTTATCGCGAACCGCGCGGTTGAGAGTTCGCTCAGCAGGTCCGAGGCGGCGCCGAGCGCCGTGTACAACTCCCGATACCCGTCCACCCAGATGCTGCTCTGGCGCGCACGGATCGTCTCTGAGACCTCCCGCGCGTTCATCGTCCGTTCGCCAACTGCCTGGGCGAGCAGACTGATGACCTTTTGTTCCACATCCTCGAAGAGGTCATTGCCTACAAGGTCGATGAGTTCGGCGTCCTCGATGCTGTCCGCGTAGCTCAGGCTCTCTGATGCTCGGCGCGCCAAGATCGCGAGAGCGGCGGCGCTGCGCCGGTCATTGCGCAGGCTCGCGAAGTCGAGCTGAATGTTGCGCAGCGCACCCGGAACCTCCGATGCGAACCCGTTGGCGGCCTGGCGGAACATCCACAACACGAAGTCATCGACGCTGGGCTCGTTCGCTTCATAGCCGTAAATCTTGGCTACCCCAGCCCAGTGGAACCCATCGAGCCCCTGCTCAACCAGAGCTTCGTACTTGCTCGCCTCGCTGCGTGCGTTCTCGATCAGCAGCGTGCGAGTGAGTTCCAGCATGCTGTGCTCACGCTGGCCAACCAGAACCGCGCACATCTTGGCGCGCAACCGATCCGCATCGTCGTCGGCCGTGAGTAGGGTCTTGAGGGTCTGCACTCGCTTGGCGGCCCGGAAGAACTTCTCGTGGTCGCGGACGACCTGGTCGATTCGGGGGCCATCGAGCCCAAGGTCCTGTCGCACGAGCGCCGGACGGTCGGCGGTGAACACGCCGTAGGCCAGCTCAAGGTCGAGCAACCAGTTGCCGACGCCGGCGGGGACGCCACCTGCTCGGTAGATGAGGAACTTGGCCGTCGAATCGTCATGTAGCACACGGTTCTTCACCGCGTACTCGTTGTTCTCGACGCGCAACGTCGTGACTTCGCCGAGGTCAAGCGTGTCGAGCTCGGCAGCGTACTCTCCCTCCGTGTCATGCCAGAACACGAGCCGTTGCGACTCGAATCGCTGCTCCAGATGTGGAAGGACGGCGCTGAGTGAACTCATTCTGCGCCCTCCTGCCCCGATGTCGCTTCGATCTCGCGCCTCGCGACCCTCTCGGTGGCCGCCTGATAAATCTGCTGGATGCGTGCTTGCAACTCGGCCTTCGGCGGTAGCGCGGTCCAGTACTCAGCGACGACGATCCCGTCCTTGTGCATCTCCAGCAGCTCGATCTGCTCGCGGCCCGTCTCCGTGCACAGGATCAGTCCGATCGGTGGCTCCTCACCCTCCCGCCGTTCGTAGCGGTCAAGCCACTTGAGATAGAGCTTCATCTGGCCCTCGTAGGCGGCCTTGAACTTGCCGATCTTCAACTCGACGGCGACCAGGCGTCTCAGCGGTCTGCTGAAGAAGAGCAGGTCGAGGTGGTAGTCGTCATCGTCGATGATCATCCGCTTCTGGCGCTCGACGAACGCGAAGCCGTTGCCCGCTTCGAGCAGGAACGCCTCCATGTCTCGGACGATCGCTGCTTCGAGGTCGCGTTCGAGGAAGGTGTCCTCCAGACCGAGGAAGTCCAGCAGGTACGGGTCGCGGAACACGTCGCGCGGGACGCCGGTCTCGCCCACGAACTGCGCGTTAGCGATCTCGCGGCGCTCGAACGCCTTCCGTGAGATCAGATGCCGCAGGCCTCGAACGCTCAGCCCCTGAGCCATGACCTCCTGCACGCAGAAGGCTCTGGCCTCTGGGGACTTCAGGGGAAGCAGGGCTCGGAAGTGGGTCCAGCTCAATTGTCGTCCCAGCGAGACGACGATCTGCTCGTCGGGGAACTGCTCGGCGAACTGGACCATACGGCGAAGGTTCTTCTCCTCGTACGAACGCCCGTACCGCTCCACCAATTGTCGTCCCAGCGAGACGACAATCTGCTCGCCGTAGGCAGCGCGCTCCGAGCCGAGCACTTCCTCGCCGACAAGCCGGCCGAGCCGCCAGAAGGTCAACGTGAGTGCGAGGTTTGCCTGGCGGGCAGCCGCCGCCTGGCCCTCCTCGATCACCTCTGCGGCACGCGCGAGCAACTCCCGTTCGGCTCCCTGGCCGCTCCGAGCGATCTCACTCATTGGCGGCCTCCAACCCAGTGATCTTCTTGAGGGCCGGGTAGAACCTCGGGTAGTTCACCTTCACCCCGTCGTCGAGGTCGATGGCGATCTGTTGCGACGCCAGTGGGTAGAGCACGTCGTGCTCATACTCACCTAGCTCCAGCAGCATCTTGCGCAGCCGCTCGGCCTCCTTCAGTGCAGCGGCCTTCTCACGTGGCGTGCCGTCTCCGGCGGCGAGACGCTCCTGGTGCTGAAGGTTCGCCTCCAGCTTCGACTCAAACTCCCGCAGGTACTCGTTCAGGACCGTCGAGACCGTGGACGGCGCGTAGCGATGCATGTAGATCAACGCATTGAACGAACCCTTAGGGCTGGAGAACAGCCAGTAGATCGGGCGCTTCTTGTAACGCTTCACATGATCGTCGTAGAACCTAGACCGCCCGGCGCGGGTAACGAAGTACTCCCGCAGAGCCTTGACGCCGAGCGACTCCTCAACGAACCGCAGATTCTCCTCGAAGTGATCCTCGCCGAACGCAGCCCGCAGGAACTGGCGGAACCGCGCCACAATGTCGTCCTCGAACCAGTCGCCATCAACGATCGGTAGAACGTTGTCTGCATCAGGCGCGAACGTCGGCTGTGGCACTTTGGCGAGGTAGTCCTGTAGCGTCGTGCCCTGGTCAGCGAGAATCAGACCGGGTTCGTCGAGGCTGTAGCGGCCGAACATGCAACCGACCGCGTACGAGATGAGGTCCTCGACAACGGCGCACCGACTCAAGTCACGGTATATGGAGTCCGTCTTGCCGTCACCGAATCTATAGATGGGGTTCAGGTCCAGGGTTACCTGACTAGCAGATACCGAGGTTGCGACTTCGCCGGCAAGGCCGGCGGCATGCGCCACTGCCTCGTTGTTCGCGATTGTGAGCCGCTGGAACTCTTCGGAGATGGTCCTTGACTCGTTGAACAGGTTAGTCTCGATCTCGCGTAGAGAGCCAGGGCCGCAGCGCACCATCGGCGATACTTCAAAGTCCCAACACGTCTCCTGCTGCGCTTCGTCTTCCCTCGCCAGATCGACCAACGCCTGAACAATCGTTTCGTCCGCTACGGGCAGATTGGGAAGACGCGAGAGGTCACCGGTCTGAAACTCAATGGTGGGATTCAGCGCACGAAGTAGATATGAGGCTGTACTTGAGGCGAGATAGCCCAAGCAAGGCAAGAGCCCGCCGCTGTTGGAAAAGCACGAAGACCCCTTCGCGTCAAAGATGAACCCCGGGTCTGAGTACCGGATCGAAAGGGACGCGGACCCCGTCGCGGAGTAGGTAAGCGATTCTTGAAAATACCGAGCGCGACTTCTCGGAGTCGCGCGACCCGTCGAGAGAATCTCCCGTCCGTCCTGCTCCCAGTTCACGTAGAAGTCCCGATTGCCGAACCAGCTGCGCGCTCCGCCGCCCTTGTTATAGGGGAACCAGCGTCGTCCGCTCTCGACCGCGGTCGAGGCAGAGTCTGCCGTGTGGCAACTCCGAGACTGCGATACCTCGAACCATCTCCTGAGGAAGCGCTCGTTATCACCAGTCGTCATGCCGCCGGTGATATGCAGAGCTTCGCCAAGCGGCTGATGCTCGATGAAAAGATTGCGTGACACAGGTGACAACCAGTACGCGACTGGCTTGCCTGGAACCTTAGACAGGTCGAGAACATCAACCTCGTAGATTCCATCGGTCGTCTCTCCGGCTGCGCAGGATCGAAGCGCGGCGGATTTCACCGATTCGCTACGACCTGCTGTGAGGTCAAGGTAGATGCCCTTTCGCTTCGGATGAGTCCCTCGTTCGATAACGACTGCGGCAGTCTGAACAATCTCACCAGAGATCGTGTCGAAGGCTCCCGGGCCGAGGTGCGCGAGCGTTGCGATACTTCCGTCAGCAAGGATCATCTCTCGCAACTTTGCGTAGGTGGAGAGGAACATCCAAGACTGCATTGCAACGAGCGCCGCGTACCCACCAGGAGGTATGAAGTTCATGCTTCTCTCAAGAAACATGGCGTACAGGTCCGATTTTGAAATCGGGTATGCGTGCTTCCCGTAGTCCGAAAGCTCCGTACCCATGCTCTTGTTTCCCATGTATGGAGGGTTGCCAACGGCAACGTGGTAGGAGCGGCTCAGATGCTGAGCCTGTTCGATGACCCGCTGGGCTCCGGCGAGTGCATCGGCGCGCAGCAAGTCACCCTCGTCGTCGAGAGTGCTGAGGTGTCGCGCGAGACGAAGCGTTAGGTCGGGGTCGGATTCAATAAGCGAGCCGAGCGTGTCCGCGTTCTCGAACTGGACCCAGTACATCTCCTCAGCACGACGGTCGCCGTCCACAGTGACAAGAAGGTCCAGCTCATCCGGGTCGAACGAGATGGGCTCGATGACACAAATGTTCGGGGTGGCGCGCTTGTTCAAGAAGGCGCGCTGCTTGGCGCGAGCCTTCATTGCGAGTGCGAACGCCGCCAGAGAGCCGGCTCGCGCGTCAATCTCAGTACCGTACAGGTTGTGGGTGAGAATCAGCTCCGGAATCTCGGAGGGCGCGTAGCCTTCCTCTTCGTAGATCGCGTAGAGCAGCTCGAACGCATAGGTGAGCATGTGTCCGGAACCGCATGCCGGGTCGATGACCGTCAGCTCTTCGGGGCTGGCGGTCTTGAGGAAGTCGGTGTCGTCGTCGACCGGCGCGATGTAATAGTCCATCTGGTCAACGAGATGGGATTCGGGGTGATTCAGCATCCAGAGGCGGCCAACAGAGTTCTCGACGAGGTAGCGGACGATCCAGTGTGGAGTGAAGAGCTGGGTGGCGGCCGGAATCTCGGCCGCGCCTGCCTTCTTACCCTTCTTGAACCCGGCGAAGACCTCGTCCTTCCGCTCTGAGATATAGAACTGATACAGCCAGCCGATCACTTCGACTTCGCGGCAGACCTCTTCGGTGAGAGCTGCGGTCGCCCGCGTAAGGATCGAGTCTGCTGCGAGGAGGTTCGCGGGGATGAGGAGTTCGGTGTAGTCACCTTCACGCTCGAACATGAACGGCATCGAGCGGTTCCAGTAACGGCAGTACTCAGCGAGCAGGAGTGTGTAGGCCTCGCCCTGGGCGTCTGCGCTGGGGCGGGTTCCATCAAGGAGGCCGGTGATCGCGTCGAGGGTGCGCTTGCTGGTGATGACGGCGGGGTCGATGCTGCCTCGTTTGGCGTCGGCGAGCATCTCGGGCTGTCCGACTTGCTGGCCGTGAGCGGGTGAGACGACGCCGATACCCGTGTAGCCGTTAGCGTCCATGAAGCGCAGCGCGATGATGCGGTTGAACCAGGTGTATGCGACCTTGTCGACGATAACATCCTTGCCCTTGGCGCCGCCCCCCGCGGCCGCGATATCACGTTCGAGCATCGCCACGGCACGCTGGTTCTCGACCCGTTCCGGTGAGGAGGGGGCGAGTACTGCGGTCAGCCGGGCGCTGACCTGGGTGATGAGTTCTCGCCTGGCCCATGTGGCGAAGCTCTTCAGCGGTGCGGTTTCCATGCGTGGTGTCTCCTACAGCGCGATGCGCTTGTCGTCGTTGAGGGCCTGGAGCAGCGCGGTGCGGAGCGCATCGAGGTAGCGGTCTACGTCGTCTTCGGTCTCCAGTACGCCGTGGATGCCGGTGGCGCTGATGCTCTTGACCGAGACGGTCTGCTTCACAGGAACCGGCGAGACCGCTGTGTCGTCGTCGCGAGGACGGGGGTTCTCGGCGAGTTGGTCGAGGATGGTCGGGTAGGTGTGTTCCTCGAAGGTGTTGGCGATCTCGCGGACGACGGCGATCTGGCTCTCACGGCCGATCCGGTCGAGGATCGTGTTGACTTTCTGGGTCGCGTTGCGCTTGGCGGCGTCAGTGGCGTCGAGGTAGATCGTGCTGGTTTGGAGGGGCGCCCAACGTGAGTCGATCTCCAGGAGCGCAGCGTCGCGGTTCGCGAGAAGCGCCTCGCTGATGCGCGCCTCAAGCTCGACTGCGGCGGCTTTCAACTTGGTCATCCGGTTGCCACGGAAGGCTTGCGGGTCGGCGAGGAGTCCGGCCACCTCCTGGCTGCTGCCGGCGGGCAGATAGTTGAGGTTGTTGGCGTTGGTCGTGAGGAGTTCGCTTGCCTCGTCGTAAATCTTGCGCTGGGCGCCGCCGAGAAAGGCTTGGATGGGGTCGATGATGTCTGTCTTCGCGTCGAGCAGGTCGTCGGTAGCGGCGAAGTCGGTCAGGTACCAGTCATCGGGCTTGCCCACGACAGAATCCAGCAGCGCGATCGGAGCTTCGAGCTGAGTCACGAAGGGGTACTTGGAGCCGCTGACTCGCGCCTTGAGTTCTTCACTCTTGGCGCGGAGGCGCTCGCTTGTGTGCCGGGCCAGTTCGAGCGGGTCTTTCGGCACGGCGGGTTCATCGAAGAAGTCCGTGCAGAAGACCCGAAGCGTGGCGACCTTGCGCTGGTCGAAGGTCTTCTGAGGTGCGACGACGGCGTGGGAGTGCTTCTGTGTGTTGCGCAGTGCTGCCGCGATTTCGCTGCGCTTGAGGATATTCGAGTCCACCGTGAGAGTGATCTTCGAGGTGCCGACGAGCCAGGCGACGACGCACTCGATGGAGGCGAGGTCCCATCCGTAGGGCTTGGCCTGGAAGTGATCGACGATCTTCTTGACGGTGATCTGCTCCCCGAGACGGTCGCGCTGCAGGACGTACGACAGCACCTCATCTGCCGGGGCCGCGAGCGCGTGCATTGAGGAGTCGTCAATCATGGCGGCTTGGTCGGGGTTCGCGAACCCGGCAACCTGCTGCTCGCTGTAGGTGCGTCCACCGAGCAGGCTGAGCTGCGTGTAGGTACGCGCGATGAGGTCTTGGAACCCCTCGGTGATCCGCGTGACTGCTTCCTGCGACCCGGATGTGAGGTCTGCGGCGTTGATCACGAGATCGGCTCGCCCGACGGCGCGGCGGATTCGCTCTACAAGCTCCTTCTCGCGCTGCGCGTTTTGAGTCGCCTTGGCGCGCAGAATCTGCTCCTCGACCGGAGAGAGTGAACTGGTCTGCTTGCGCTTCGTGTACTTCTCGGTCTTGATCAGCAGCCGCAGGTCGGCCAGCACCCGGTCGTCCGGGGCGAGGACCACGCGCAGTTCGTCCTTGCCCGCCGAGTGCATGCGAATCTCCTCCGGCCCGTAGGGGTACTCGGGAGTGATGAAGTGCAGCGAGAGCTCGCGCTGCTGACCGAACGCTTGGTCGTCGAGCTTGTATCCGAATGGGAAGTCTTGCCCGTTCTTCGCGTACCGGAGTTTGGAGGTCTTGACCACATCGCCGGAGAGAATCTTGTTCAGCCGAGTGGAGACCTCAGATGAGTCGATCTCGACGTTCTTGATCTCTTCCTCGATTACCTGCTCTTCGTTGGTCAGGTACTCGTAGACGTTGCCGTTGCGCTGTACGTACGTCTGGGTTTCCAGGAGCGTGAGCGCGTCTTGAACCTGCTTGGACAACGCGGGCAGGTCGAGTCCGAATCGGTCGTAGACCAGCACTGTTAGGTTGCGCGGAGTGGCCTGGAAGCTCTCGACGTATTTCACCAGGAACAGTGCCTTGAGCAGTCGCACGGCGAGCTTGGTGACTGGTGAACCGCTGTCGGGCAGGTCGCGCTCGGCGCGGTCAATCGAGCGCTGTGCCGCGGACTTCAACGACGCGCGGATACCTGCGAACATGGCGTCGAAGGTGGCCAACGTGCCGATCTCGACATTGCCGATGTCCTTGGCGACTTGCTGGACGACGCCGAGCATGGAGCGCTCACCAACGGAACTGTTGCGGCCCTCGAAGACGTTGTGGTCGGAGATGCCCTCGATCGCGGCCTGGAACAGCGGGAACTGGTAGCTCACGAACGGGTAGGTGCCGACGAAGTGGGTCTCGTCTGTGAAGTTCCGGTAGGTCTTCGCTCCATCGACGAAGTCGAACAGCGTCTTGAAGTTCGCAGACTCCTGCGCGTAGACGGCTTCGAGCACCTGGGTGCCCTTGTCGTTCTTCTCCAGCAGTCGCTTGCGGATGACCTCTTCGACGTCTGCGGAGGTGAGCTTCACTCGGGTCTTGAACCGGGCCTGAATCTTCGAGAAGTCGTTGCCCTGCTGTTTGGTGCGGTCGCCGACGACCTTGTCCATGTCCTCCTGGGAGGTCACGAACACCCACGCCCGTCCGCCGCACTTCGTGTTCAGCGACTCGGCGATCGTCTGAAGGTTCAGCATCAGATGCGTGTTCGAGCCGATGAACTGGCCGACCTCATCCACGAAGAAGTTCAACCGGTACCCTGCGGGCTGCTTGTCTAGCCAGGTGCGGACCTCGTCGGCAAAGTCCTCGATCGAGACCGAGTAGGTGTCCTGGTAGGTCTTCAAGATGTCGGGTGCGGCAGATGCGTCGAGGCCGGTGATCTGGGCGTACGCCTCGTTGACCTGCTTGCGCACGGTCGGAAGGCCGAAGCTCGGCCGGCGCTCCATCCACTCCCGGCCCGACACAGCTTGAAATGCGCTCTTGAACGCATCGAGTTGCCCCTCGTCGTCGAGCTGGCGCTCGAAGCGGGCGATGTGTCCCTGGTCGCCGTAGTAGCCGCGAGACTCGTCGAAGACCTTCACGAACACGCGTAGGAGGGCGTCGGTCTGATCCTTGCTGATCAGGGTCGCCTTCTGATCGATGTTGAACAGCAGACTCTTCGCCGGGATGCGGTCGGCTCTGTCGAGGAGGGGTGGGAGGAAGGCATCCGTCGCCTTGGCGCGGAAGCTCTCCGAGACGCGCTCGCGCGGGAAGTCGTCGCCCTCCACATCGCCGAGGAGGTGCGCGAGCATCTTCAACAGGTGCGACTTGCCGGAGCCGAAGAAGCCTGAAATCCAGACACCGTTCGCGTTGGTGTAGTTCGTGTATGCCTCAAGCAGCAGTTCCAGTCCCTTGGCGGCTTCATTGGTCAGGACGTACTCGTCGACCTCGGTGCCCAGGTGTGCAACGTCGTCAGCCTTGATGACGCCCTCGATGGGCCGCTGGACGTCCTTGGCGAAAATCTCGGTGAGGTGCATAACGGTCACGGTTCCTGTTCCAGAATGTTCTTGGCGCGGTAGTACTGGTCGTCCTTCAACCTGCCGAACAGCACGAGCGACGAGCCGAGAGTGTCGGACTGTTCGTAGCGGCCGGGGAAGAACATGAGCATCGGTTTGCCCACAACGACGCTCTGCAAGTTGTTGAGCACGTTGTGGGAACGGATGTAGGGGAACACCTCACCGATCCCGGTGAGGACCACGATGTCGAACCCACCATCAGCGAGCCGTTCCCGGATCGCGGGCGCGAGATGCTGCTGTGGGTTGAGCATTGACTGCAACATCTCGGTGAACTCCGCCTTGTCGAGGTCGGGCTCCACTTCGAGAACCTCGTCCCAGTCGCCACGCTCTTTGAGTACGTCGACCGACAGGTCGTAGAGGTTGATCTCGCGGACCTCGATGCCCTTGCTGGCCAGTCGGTTCTTGACCCGTTTCTTCGCCTTCGCTACGTCGAGGGCGTGCTCGGGCTCGTATGGGTAGATGAAGAACGGGACCTCGTTCGACAGGCCTTCCATCTTGAGGAAGCGCTCGCCGCTGAGCACCGCGAACAGGTGCTCTTCCTGGCGAGTGAGTTCGCTCGGCGTCACAGCGCACCCTCCTTGCTGTCTCGGGTCGGGAGGAAACGAACGTCGCTCGGTGTCTGGGCTTCGAACGCCTCGCGGACGCGCTCGGACAGGGTGGCGTGGACGATCTCGCCGTTAGCGAGCAGCCCCGCTTCCGTCAGCATTCGGAACACCGTCGATCGGAGCTTCTGCAACGTGGAGTCCTTCACCTCAGCGAGTTCCGGGTGCCAGAGCGTCTTCCCATGTACGAAGCTGTCGAAGTCCCCGTAGCCCAGCGCTGGCGTGAACAGGAGGAACCGCTCCCGCACGACCTCCTCGGCGAAGTCACCGATGAGCGCATAGTGGCGACAAGCCGCCACCCACATCAGGTGACCGCGCTCGCTCGGGCTCGTATCTCTCAGCAACTCCAACTCGTCGTCGGTGAGTGCCGCCAGGCGCTGCGCCACCTCGCGTGCCAGCCGGAACCCGGACGAGCTGGTTCGCGCCTGGAGCAGGTTCTCAGTGCGGAGCCGCTCTCGGACGATTCCCCAGTCACGAGCTTCCAGGTAAAGAGGTGCGGCGATCACTGCTTCTCGGGTCAGGAGGGCACCGCTGGTGAACGACAGCGCGTAGCGGTCGTGCGCGGAGATGCTGTTCATCGGGAGCCTCCTTCCGGGATTTAGGCAGTGGATCAGGATATGGGGTGCCACCGACAAAGCGTCAGCAGCGGCTCAAACTGAGCGGAACGATCACCCTGGCGGGGATGGGTCAGAGTCGGCGGCTGCGCCGCCTCGGCGTACCCAGTCGTCGATCTCACTCGCTTGGAACTTCCAGAGGCGGCCGACCTTGTGTGCGGGCATGGCCTTCTCGGCGATCCAGGTGTAGACGGTGTCTTTGGTGACCCCGAGGTGGGCGGCGATGTCGTCTGCGGACAGCCACGGCTCAGCCACGTTGGTCCTCCCTCGCACTCCGTGACCCGGGCGGGCCAACAGCTTCCATCGTACCGGGAGTTGTGCCGCTTGAACTGGGTTTGTCCGGGCGTGGCCGAACGAGATAGGTGCCGCGAGTCGAAGTGGTCAGGGCCTGAGCTGTCCACGGAGCCAGGCTGTCACTGCGGAGCGCCACCGCTCAGGATCGGAGTTCCAGGCGAGCGTGTGGTCGGCGTCGAAGGTCTCCAGTGTCATGAGGTCGGGGCGCTGGTCTCGGAGTGCTTGTGAGAGCCGGATGGGTGCGGAGCTGTCTCTTGTGCCGTGGAGGATCAGCGTGGGTGTGGTGAGCTCGGCGGCGCGAGTGATCCAGTCAAACTGGCGGAGCGGGACCGGCTCGGGCAGCCCAAGCTTGCTCGCGAGCGGCCCGGTGCTGAGCCACGGGACGGCGAGGTGTCCGGCTACGCCTGGGAGTCCACTGCGGGCGCAGTTAGCTTTGATCGTCTCGGTCCAGTCGAGGACGGGCGAGTCAAGGACGAGTGCGGCGATGAGTCCGTCGTGGCGCGGGCGGGCGGCGAGCTGGAGGGCGATGGTGGCTCCCATCGACCAGCCGAACAGGACGATCTGTTGGGCTCCTTGTCGGACGGCGTATCCGATGGCTTCGTCCACGTCGGCGGTCTCGGTGTGGCCGAGGGTTGAGCGGCCGGTGCCGACGCGCGGGCCTTCGGCGGTGTTGCGGTAGGTGACGATGAGGGAGGTGTAGCCGAGTTCGGTGGCGACTTGGGCGCCGCGGAGGGTCCCGGCGCGGGTGCTGCCGAGTCCGTGGATGTGGATGGCCCAGGTCGAGGGGTCGCCGTCGATGCCCCAGGCCGGGTACGGACCCGCAGGGCTGGTGATGGTGATGTCGCGGGCGTTGAGTCCGGCGTCGACGGGGGTGGCGTAGTAGATCCCGCTCCACGAGGCACGGTCTCCGGCCACGAGTCTCAGTCCTGGCGATGGGCCGGTGACGGTGCGGGTGATCCGACCTGGCCTACGATCGGCCGCTTCTGGGGAGAGCTGTGCCCAGCCGCCGCGTTCGAGCCAGACGTTGTAGATGCCGTCGGTGGTGGTCTGCGGGGTGCGGTCGAGCACGACCCGTTGCGTCTCACCGTCGTGCTCGATGTCGTGGATGGTGAGGTCGAAGATGCGAGGGCCAACTGGTGCGGTGAGGCGTCGTGCGATGGTCCAGCCGGTGCCGAGTGCACTGGCCGTGAGGAGCCTGGGTCCCAGAGCGATGCCGTACTTCACGAGGGACGCTCCTCCTGGTGCGGAGCGCCGATGTCCGCGTCGTCCAAGTCTTGTGGCGGCTCGGTCGGCGTCGGCGCGCTCTGATCATGGCCGATGAGGTGCTGTTCGGCTTGTTCGAGCAGGGCGTGTTCGGCGTCGGTGATGGTGAATGTGATTCGGGAGTCGATCATGGCGTCGTGTATCTCGACGATCTCGCGGTGCAGGCGACCTTCCGGGTCGTCGCTCGCGGAGATTGGTTCTGCTTGGCTGAGGCCGGGTCGCACTCGGGTCGCCTGCTGCCAGAGCGGTTCGAGCCGGTCCGCGAGGGCCGTGGTGCTCCGACGGCGGGCGTAGTGCTGGGCGCGGCGGACGACAGGTTGCGCGACGAAGCCCGCACACAGGAACAGGAAGGTCAGCAGTGACAGCGGTGAATAGATGGGCTGCACGGCGCGCATCAGGGTGATCTGGCCTGTCGTGTGGGCGATGTCCATGGTGAGGACTGCGAGGCAAAGCATGACACCGAAGGCCGAGCCGAGGGTCAGGAGCGCGGCGGGGAGGCGATGGATACCGTGGTTGCTCCGGTACTGGCGGGCGGCGAGGACCATCATGGTCGCGATGACGATGCCGCCGTAGGCGAAGTTGATGATCGAGTAGGTCGCGGTGGCGGGTTGGGCGCCGAGGTCGGCCATGAACCGCGTGGTCGTAGTGCCGCGGTCGATGAACGAGAACGCGATGGTGATCGCGGCCAGGGAGGCCAGCAGGGTGGGGCAGCTGACGACGGCCCGCACGAGCTGGGGTCGGTACTCGCCGGTGCGCATGACACCTCGGCCGAGGAAGAACAGCCCGATCATCAGCAGCGCGTCGGCGATCAGGGTGGAGATGTTGGTGCTGCCCAGGACCGGATCGACGGCAGCGTAGACGGCATCGACGTTCAAGGTCATGGCGATCGCGATGGCGATCGCGGCGTAGGTGATGCTTCTGTCTGCGCGTTTTCGGCGGACGATGAGCAGGCTCGCCACGAGCGCCCACATCAGGGCCGCGACGAGGGTCTGGGTCATCCGAACACCTCCAGGTAGCCCGACTCGGCGAAGGTGTGTCCTCGGATGCCTGCGGCAAGTCGGTCGGCGAGGGCTTCGGCGGTGATCTCGGTTTCGCAGTCGAGGTCTCGCCGCTTGAGGAGGCGTCCTCGCGTGTAGGGCGGGATGTTGGGCAGCAGCGCGTCGGCGGCTGCGCAGTCCTCGCCTTCGCAGTGGCCGAGGATCATGTGGGCGAACTCGTGCAAGACGAACTGCTGGCGGTGCAGGGCGGAGTCACTGGGTGCGTGGAGCACGACATCCTCGGTCTCGCCGATCAGCCAGATGGCGCAGAGTCCGTCGCTGGTGTCGAGGTCTTGGAGTTCGTGTACGCGGAGGGTGCGCTGGCGTCGAGCCTGGATCGCGTGGATGAGGTCGTCGAGGGTGAAGGTGTGGCCGAGCTGGAGGTCCGCGACGGCCGCCGATACGGTCTGTTCGATATTCACGGTGCGCCCCTCTCGGTGGACAGCACGTGGCCGGTATCGGCGTCGCGTTGCGCGATACCTGTCAGTGCTCAGGCATGTGTGTCATTTCCTCGTCCAGGAACTTGGTGATGGCGTGGAGTGCTTTCGGTGAGATGTCACCGAGGGTACGGGCGGCGTAGGACTTCACCTTCGCCGCGCGCATGGAACGAACGAGGTCGAGCTGCGCGGTGACCTTCTCCGGCGTGGTGGCGCCGTCGGCTCCCAGGAGGAAGTCGGTATCGACATCGAAGTAGGCGGCGAGCCCCTCGAAGACGGCGGGGTCTTGGACGTGGCGGTGGCCGTTGATCATGTACGTCCAGCGCGAGCGCGACAGGTTGACGCCGCGTTCTTTGAGGAAGTCCGCGATCTGCGAGTAGGTCGGCTCTGCGCCGGACTCGGCCTCGGCAACGTCCATCAGGAGCCGCAAGCGGTTGGCGAGATCGACTGCCGCAGCCTGGCTCTCTTCTTCGGGCATGGCCGCTGACCTCCTTTCCCTCGTGGCGGGCAAGGCATCGCTGTTGTCCACCCCACAGGGCGGTTGTGCATGCTCAACGCTATACGTTGAGCATGCACAAATCAAGGCTTGCGCATGCTCAACGGTCGTGCTCCAATGGGAACTCCGACCCGTTTGAGCATGCTCAATTGCCTGCTTGGGTGGGTCGTTCTCGCCAGAGAGGAGGCGAACGATGCTGGCTCTAGCGCCGTCCCCGCGCGGCTCCGCGCGCAGGCGCGCCGCAATGCCAGGCCGCCCAGTAGGGCTGACCCGGCAGGTTCGCTCCGGCCGTGGCGGGAGGGGTTGCCTACCTCGTAGGTGTACCGCCGCGCCCACGAGTGTCGTGGTGGTCGCGAGAGGAGACCCGGTCATGGCATCGACACCCGAGCAGCGGGCGGCGCGTGAGGCGAAGCTCGACGAGCTGCACGAGAAGCTGACGGGCGCGGTCGAGCAGCTCGTCTCCGGTGACGACTGGCGCGAGGCGCTTGCGTTCGCTGCGAGGTTTCGTAGTCGGTCGTTCAACAACACGATGCTGATCTGGGTACAGCACCAGGTCGCGTTCGAGGCCGGCCGCGTGCCCGAGCCGTTCCCCACGCTCGTGGCCGGGTATCGGCAGTGGCAGGCGCTGGGGCGTCAGGTGATGAAGGGCCAGCCGGGCTACATGATCTTCGCCCCGGTCACCGGCAGGTTCGCCACCTCCACACCGTCGGATTCTGGTTCGTGGCGGCGGCTGGGACCGCGAGAGAACCCGAAGCCCGGTGAGGTGGTGCGCTCCCGCATGGTCGGTGCGCGCCCGGCGTACGTGTGGGATGTCTCCCAAACCGACGGCGACCCCCTCCCCACCACGCCAACGCCCGTGCTGCTGGAGGGCGAAGCCCCCGCAGGCCTGTGGGACGGCCTCGCCACGCAGATACGGACCGCGGGGTTCGAGGTCGTCTCGGTGCCGGACGAGATGGCGATCATGGGCGCGAACGGGATGACCGACTACGAGGCCCGGACGGTGTCGGTGCGGGAGAACATGTCGGCGGCTGCACGGGTGAAGACGCTGGCGCATGAGCTGGCGCATGTGCGGATGCACGACCCCGACGATGTGGAGGTGCGGCAGCATCGCGGTATCCGCGAGGTCGAAGCCGAGTCCGTCGCGCTGATGATCGGTGCCGCGCACGGCATGACCACCGACGGCTACACGATCCCGTACGTCTCGACCTGGGCCGCCCGCGCCGACGACAAAGAACCCGCACAGATCGTGCAGGCCACCGGCGAACGAGTGCGGAAGACGGCGCTGGCGATCCTCGACCAACTCGATACTCCGCAGCTCGGCGATGGCACCCCGCTTGGGCTGGAACGAGATACCCCGACCGCGAAGCCGACCCGCGCGGTGGCTCGGTCGGTTGAGCCTGATCGGCCACATGCCGCGCCGGTCTTGGCGGGACGGGGGCTGTGATGCCCGACGCCTTCGACGTTCTCGCCGCACTCATCCGCGTCGACCGGACACCAAACCTCGCCGCGGCGGCCCGAAGTCTCGCAGCGGCTGGAGTGCCGCTGTTCCCGTGCGAGGCCGGAGGGAAGCGACCGCTCACCCGCCGGGGGTTCCTCGACGCGAGCAGCGACCCTGGGCAGGTTGCGGCGTGGTGGTCGCGTACCCCGGATGCCAACATCGGTCTCCCGACCGGGGCACGGTCGGGTGTCGTCGTCGTGGACGTCGATGTTCACGGCCCAGTCGATGGTCGCACCGCCTGGCGCCGTGCCTCGGAGGCGGGGCTGGTGGACGGGGCGGGTCTGCTGGTGCGCACCCCGACCGGCGGCGCGCACGCCTACTTCCCGACCACGTCGGGCACAGAGCAGCGGTCGTGGCAGGCCGCCAGTGCTGGGGTCGATTTCCGGGGCGACGGCGGCTACATCATCGCCCCGCCCTCCCGCCGCACCATCGACGGCACCCTGCGGCGCTACGAGATCACCGACCTCGCCGCCCACTCAATCGGACCCATCAACGCCGCACGATTGCGCGACTTCCTCGACCCCCGACCAGACCCGCCGACGCGAAACGGCGACGGCGCGACCGCGACGGTGGATGCTGAACGGCTCGCGGCATGGGTCGCCGGACGCGGTGAGGGCGAACGAAACCGGGGCCTGTTCTGGGCTGCCTGCCGCCTCGCCGAGAACGGCACCCCGCCCACCGACACACTCGGCGCTCTCGGCCCTGCCGCTGCGCAGGCGGGCTTGAGCGAGCGGGAGATCGCCACGACCGTGCGTTCGGCCTACCGCGCCACCACCACAGAAGCCGCCTCTACCAATCGGACGCAGGGTTCGGATCGGTGGTGCTCGCGCTCGGCACCCTCGCCCGTGGTCTCGGCAGGGAGGGCGGGGCTGTGATCGACAAGACGAGTCCGCGACGTTGGGCTGCGGGGACGGCGGTGGCGGGGACGGTGTTCATCGCCGCTGGGGCGTTCTGGCTGTCGTTCACCTCGCTGGCCGATCTGGCTGCGCGTTCGGGGATCGGGGCTGGGCAGGCGTGGGCGTGGCCGCTGATCGTGGACGGCATCATCGTCGTCGCGACCGTTGCCGTCGTCGCGCTCGCCGGGCAACGCTCCGCCTGGTACCCCTGGGCGCTACTGACCGGTGGCGCGCTCGTCTCGGTCACCGCGAACGCGATCCACGCCGTCGTCGCCGCCGACGCCGACGTTCCCAGCGTTCTTGCCGCCTCCGTGGCCGCCGTACCCCCGGTCGTGCTGCTCGCGATCACGCATCTCACCGTCATCCTCACCCGCACCCCGAGCCCGGCACCGGTACCGGAGACGCCGGACCGGCACGAGGTCGCCGTGCTGGCGTCGGCTCCTGCCGAGGTCGAGTCGCTCGATCCGGTGGATCGTCGGGCGTTGGGGTGGGAGCTGCGTGAGGCGGGGTGGTCGAACAAGCGGATCGCCCGCGAGCTCGGCGTGCATCCCTCGACCGTGGGCCGCTGGTTCGCGCCCGCACACCTTCCTACTGACATCACCGGTTCCGCCGACGAGCGGGAGGAGACAACCTCATGAACACCACAGACAGCCCGCAGCACACCGACCCCCGCCACGATCCGCAGCGGATCGTGCCGACCCCAGCCGACGAGGCACTCTCCGTGCCGCATGAACACCGCGAGTCTGCCGCTGAAGCCTCGACGACGCCGGAAGCGGTGCGTGCCGCACAGGTCGCCCGCACCGAGAAGCAGCACGCCGCGGTGGTTCGTGGCCGGGGTGTGGAGTGGGTGCGCCCGACCGATCTGATGGCGCGGCATTCGGCGAACGTCGCCGGGCGCGGCCTGGACTTCCAGGCCGAACTCGCCCGCCGCACCCGCACACCGCTGCGGATTGGGATGCAAGCCGCGCGAGACCGGGCACGTCGTCTTCCGCCGATCACGGCGTTCGGGCGCCGCACCGTCACCACGTCGGCGCCGGTGCGGCCTGGGGTCGGGATCGGGTGAGGGTGGCAGGTCGTGGTCCAGTCGGCAACCAGCACGGGAGGGGCGCGTTCGTGGGAGCGGGCGCGCACCTACCTGCCAGGAGGTGCCGACACCATGACCACAACCACCAACCCAGGCTCCGAGTTCGAGCGCGAGGACTTCACGACCGGCGAGGGCCTGCGCGCTTTGCTGCATCGTCTCCACACGGGCGGTGAGGATGCCTGGGTCAATGATCCGGTTGCGCGCGATCTGATGGAGTTCGCCGCCGAGAAGTACAAGGCGTTGGCGCGCAAGCACCGCCTCGATACCTGGGAGGCGGTCGCGGCGGCGTTCGACGCGATGCAGAACCGCTCCACCCTCGAAGCCCGCGATCCGTGGGCGATCATCACCCACGCGGTGCGGATCACCTGCATCTACGAAGAACGCGCTCAAGGGCTGCTCTGCTCGGTGCATCAAGCCCGCCGCTCCCACGTCTCCGCGTTCCACGACCCCGAACGGTTCTCCGACCGCGACACCGCCCTGTCCGACTACCACCCCGCCTTCCACGTCACCGACGATCTGCCCAGCGACACCGAGCCCGACCCGCATGATCTGGTGGGGTCGGCGCAGGCCTGCATGTCGGCTACGTCGGCGGCAGAGGACGCGATCACGCTGCTGTGCCTGCTCGACTGGCCGACCGACACCGCGCGGGCTTCGGTCGACCATGTGTGCGGAGCACTCACCAAAGCCGGAACCCGCCAGTCCGCATATGAGGCGCTGAGGCGGGATCGGCACGCCCGCGTACTGCTCGATCTGCCCCGCCGCACCTGGACCGCGCTGCTGCGGGCTCTGCTTGGGAACCCGCACCCCGCCTACGCGACGACCAGTGCCGGTCGTGGGGTGCTGCTGCGGCTTCTCCTCGGTGAGACGCTGGAGCTGCTGCTGCGCGACGACGATCTGATCCTTGCTCTCGCGCTCGCGGCTCCCAGGCATCGGGGCGGTGAGTAGCGATGACCGGCACTGAGACGGGCGTGCAGCTAGACCGGGCCGTCGATTCCCTGATCGTCGGCACCCGCCACCGCACCGACCTCGGAGACATCGAAACCCTCGCCGCGTCCATCGACCGCGATGGGCTGCTTCAGCCGTTGACGATCACCATCGACGGGGTGCTCGTCTGCGGGGCGCGCCGTCTGGCGGCGATCAAGATGCTCGGCTGGCGCACCGTCAGCGTCTGGGTGCGCGGCGGCCTGTCGGATCGGCTCGGGAAGCTCCTGGCCGAGCAGGACGACAACATGCTCCACAAGCCCTACAACCAGCTCGAAGCCGCCGCCCTCTACCGCGAGATCAAGGAAGTCATGGCCGAAGACGCAGCCCGCCGGAAGTCCGCCACCCAGTTCAGCGCCGGACACCAGCCGGGAAATGACGGTCCCGCAAAATTTGCGGGACCGTCAGGCGCGCTCGGCGACGCACGAGAACTCGCCGCCGCGATGATCCCCGGCGGCGCATCACACACCACGCTGGAGAAGGTCGGCTACATCGAAGAGATCGCCGCCAACCCCGCCCAACCCGAGACGCTACGGGCGGAAGCTGCGGCGGCGTTGGAGCGGATCGAAGCAGGCGACCCGGTGCATCCGATCTACCAGGCGATCCGCGATTCTGCGGATGCTGCGCGTGAGGTGCGTGAGGCGACGATGCACGCCCTCGCCGAGGATGCCGTCGCCCGCGCCAACGCGATGAAGAAGGGCAAGAAGCCAAAGCCCCGACCCAAGCCACTCTCGCCCGACGACGCACCCCCGGTGCGGTATCCGGTGCGGGCATTCGTCCAGACCTGGGGCGAACTCACCAACTGGTGGACTCACTACGACATCGACCTGCTCGCCGTCGAACTGATCGACGACCAGTACGAGAACTTCCTCACCGTCGCCGAAGCCACCGCCCGCTTCGCCGACGACCTCCGCACCGCACGCGACGCCCACCGAGCACAGCCGATCCTGCGCGCACTCTGAGATCTCGCCGTCCTGCGGGTGGCGTGTGTGCACCTGCCAGGCATGAGCCCTGCACCCACCGATCCCAAGACCCGCCGCCGACTCGTCGCCCTTATCGCCGCTGGCATCGTCCTATTCGTGCTGGCCGGGGTCGGCGTCTACGGGCTCCTCACCGGCCCCCGCAGCCCGAGCACTGACGATCCGCGCCCTGAGCCGTCGCCGTCCGTGACCACGCCGCAGTCGCCGGGGCCGTCAACGCCGTCGTTGCCGAAGGTTCCAGCGGTGCCGCGCTCTTCCGATCCGGTCGCGTTCGCCGAAGGTGTCGCCACGACCTTGTTTGCGTGGGATACCGCGCTGGGGTTGTGGCCGCTGGACTACACCTCGGCGATCCTCGCCGTCGGTGACCCCTCCGGGGATGAGCAAGCGGGCCTCGCTTCCGACATCGCCACCTACCTGCCGAATCGGGATGCCTGGATCGAGCTACGTCAGTACGCCACCACCCAGTACCTCGTCATCGACACCTCGTTCGTCCCTGATGCGTGGGCCGACGCGGTGGCGCAGGCGCAGCCCGGGCAGATCGCACCCGGCACGACCGCGGTCACGATCGAGGGCACCCGCCACCGCTCCGGCATCTGGAACGGCCAGCCCGTCACCTCCGAGCATCCCGTCTCGTTCACCGTCTTCGTGGTCTGCGCCCCGACCTATCCGACCTGCCACCTGCTGCGGCTGTCCCAGCTCGACAACCCCCTGCGCTGAGGTGCCGCCGTGTTCCGCAAGACAGCTATCGCCGCCCTCGCGCTCATGTTCCTCGCCCCGTCCGTCATCCTGCTCGGGATCGGGGCACTGATGAACCCCGCCGCCGCCAACTGCGCCACCACCACACGCGTAGTCAACCTTGGGCCCGTGCCGGACTCGCTCACCGTGACGACGGCCAACGGTGAGACGTTCACGCTGAACCGGCAGCAGCTCACCCACGCCGCCACGATCATCGCCATCGGCAACAGCACCGACGGCGTGGGACGGCCGGGGATCAAGATCGCGCTCATGGCCGCACTCACCGAGTCCACGCTGCGAATGCTGTCGAACACCGGCACCTACCCCGAGTCCGCGAACTACCCCAACGACGGCAACGGCTCCGACCACGACAGCCTCGGCCTGTTCCAGATGCGACCACAGTCGGGATGGGGCACTGTCGCCCAGCTCATGGACCCCACATATCAAGCGCAGGCATTCTTCGGTGGACCGACCGGCCCGAACTACCCGAGCCCGCGCGGTCTGCTCGACATTCCTGGCTGGCAGCAGATGGACCCCGGCAAAGCCGCCCAAGCCGTCGAGGTCTCCGCCTACCCCGACCGCTACCGCAACTACGCACCCGTCGCCGACACCATCCTCACAACCCTCAGCACTAACGGCACGGGCGCGACACCGGCGGGGTCCGGTGGTCCGGTGGTGTCGTCGTCGCGGGTAGTGTTCCCGCTCCCGGAGGGGACCTGGGTGGCGACCTCGCCGTTCGGGATGCGCGTGCATCCAATCACCGGCGAGTACAAGCTGCACACCGGAGCGGACTTCGCTGCGGCTGACGGCACCCCGATCCTCGCCGCCGCCGACGGCACCGTGACCGTCGCCGAGTTCACCAGCGGCTACGGCGGTCTCATCGTCATCGAGCACACCATCGACGGCCTGAAGATCGCCACGGCGTACGCGCACATGTGGCAGCACGGCATCCACGTCAAAGCGGGCGACCAGGTACGCGCAGGGCAGCACATCGGCGATGTCGGCTCCTCTGGCTACTCCACCGGAGCGCACCTGCACTTCGAAGTCCGTCAAGGCGGAACGAACGGCGACTTTGTCGACCCCGCCGCCTGGCTTAACCAGCACGGAGCCGCGAACCTCCCCGAAGCGGCCAGCGGATCACCCGCCGCCTGTCGTGCGGCGGGGACCGCAGGGCCGCCCACCGGCGTCGATGGCGACCCTGACCGGCTCGTCGACGATCCCACCACCGGCGGGAAGATCACCGCCAGGTTGCTGCACCTCTACCAGCAGACCCTCGTGGCGTTCCCGGACACTGGCTGGGGCTGCTACTCGCCGCGCCCCGGCACCAAGTCGGAGCATCCCCTCGGGCGGGCGTGTGACATCACCTTCGGTAACCGGATCGGCCAACGCCCCAACTCCGCCCAGCTCGACGCCGGGTGGGCCGTGACGAACTGGATGAAAGACAACGCGGGCGTCCTCGGCGTCGAATACCTCATCTGGCAAGGCCAAATCTGGTCCGTCAGCCGCGACGCCGACGGCTGGCGACCCTACAACGGCGGCGGCATGCACGATCCCGCCTCGATCACGGGAGGTCACTTCGATCACCTGCACGTCACCGTGAAAGCAGGGTGACCACGATGGGCGTCTTCCCGGACTTCGACGGCCTCGGCGGCATCGGCGACCTTCGCGTCGTCGTCGGCGCGCTCCTCACGTTCGTGCTCATCGTGGCGGTGCTCATGCTGATCGTCTCAGCGATCGTGTGGGCCATCGCATCCGCCCACGGCAACTACTCCACCGCAAGCAAAGGCCGCGTCGGTGTCCTCGTCTCCGTCGGAGCTGCTGCCCTCGCCGGAGCGGGAGTGGCGTGGATGAACTGGCTCATCAACCTCGGCCAACAGCTCTGATTCGCCGTCTCGACGATGCCCGCGCCCGCCATGGCGCGGGCATCGCTATCTCTCGGTTCGGGTGTTCCAGCGCACCTGTGGCGTGTACCCCGTCTGTGCATCCGCGCTGGCGGGCCGACCGCCCGCGTCAAGGAGACCCACCGTGTTCGATCTGCTCACCACTACCGTCCTGCCCGCCGTCGGCCTGGTGCCGATGGACATCAACATCGACCCCAACACCAACGGGCTGCCGGGGATCAACCAGCTGCGCACCATCGTCGGCGCAGTGATGACCATCGGCCTGATCCTCTCCGTCCTCGCACTGATCGTCTCGGCGATCGTGTGGGGCTTCGGAGCGAACTCCAGCAACCCTCACCTCGCCAGCAGGGGGAAGATCGGCGTCCTCGTCTCCTGCGGCGCGGCGGTGATCTGCGGCGCGTCGGTGACGCTCATCAACTTCTTCTGGAACGTCGGACAGCAGGTCTGACCCGGCGTCGTCGAGAGGGCTTGGTGGTTCGTGATGAGCGTGTGCGATATCCCGGTGATCTCGTCGGTCTGTGATGCCGTAGGCGAAGGGGCCGCCACGCTGGTCGCGGCCCCGTTCGACTGGCTCGCCCAAGCCATGGGAGCCGCTGCGGGCTGGTTGTTCGAGGCGGTCTGGTCGGTGTTCGACACCACCACCCTCGTCGATGTCACACGGCCCGGCTACGTCAGCGTCTACAACCTGCTGTTCGGTGTCGCGGTGTTCGTGATGCTGATCTTCTTCTGCCTCCAACTCATCACCGGCCTGATCCGCCGCGACCCCACCGCCCTCACCCGAGCCGCCCTCGGCCTCGCCAAGTCCGTGCTCGGGTCGTTCGTCGTCATCACCTTGACCGCTCTCCTCTTGGAGGTGGTGGATCAGCTGTGCATCGGCATCGTCCAAGCCGCAGGCGAGACCACCGAGTCGATGGGCGACAAGATCGCCCTGCTCGCCACCGGCCTGGTCGGGATCAACATCGCCGCCCCCGGTGTCGGGGCGATCCTCACGATCTTCATGGCCGGCCTCGCGATCACCGCCGCCGCCATCGTCTGGCTCTCCCTCCTCGTACGGAAGGCGCTGCTGCTGGTGGCGATCGTGTTCGCCCCGCTCGCGTTCTCTGGTGCGTCGTGGGATGCCTCACGGGGGTGGATTGGGAAGTGGGCGATGTTCGTCGTCGCGCTGATCTGCTCCAAGCTCGTGCTCGTCGTGATGTTCCTGGTCGCGATCACCCAGGTCTCGGCACCCATCGACGCCGACCTCGCGTCGATCAGCGACCCCATCGCAGGGATCGTGCTGATGGCGATGGCCGCGTTCGCGCCCTATCTGACGTACAAGTTCATCGCGTTCGTCGGGTTCGACATGTACCACGCGATCGGCTCCGAACAAGACGCCAAACACGCCCTCAACCGGCCCGTCCCCGTGCCCGGACGCGGTGCAGGCGGCGGAGCCGAACCGAGGAAGGTACTCGACGGCGCAGGCGACACCGGAAGCGGTGGTGGCGGCGGCGCTGGCCGCGGAGGCGGCGGGAGCGCGCCGCCCGCACCGAAACCGACGCCCGCATCCTCGGCCGGGAGCGGGGCTGGCGCATCGGGTGGAGCCGCGGGTGCGACCGGCGGCGGGGCCGCCGCAGGTGGTAGTGCTGCGGCTGCTGGACCCGCTGCTGCTGCGGTGGTCGTCGGCGCGCAGGTCGCCAAGGGAGCCGCGACCGCCGGGCCGAAGGCCGGAACCGCGCTCGGTGCGCAAGGTGAGCGTGCCGCGGATGCTGCCGCCCAGACACCACCGCCACCCCCAGCAAGCACACCTCCCGCGACACCGAAGCAGGTTCCGCCGCCGTCGTCGAGTCCAGCACCGCCAGCGCCGAGGAGCGATCCCGCACCGCCACCGAAGCCCACCTCGCCGCCTGCGCCACGAGCACCGAAGGAGTAGACCCGTGACCTCGAATCAGAACCCTCGCAGCACGGGCGATCTCGTGCCGGTGAAGTTCTCCCGCCTCACCCGCCGCGGCATCCTCCTCGGCCTCTCCTTGACCCAGCTCATCACCCTGGCCATCGGCGGCGCGACGCTGATCGTGGCGTTCTATGCCGGAGGCGGGATACTCCTCGCCTACACGGCCCCGGTCTGGGTGCTCTCGGCGGCGCTGACCTGGATACCGATTGCAGGCCGACCCATCGTGGAATGGCTGCCGGTCGCGTGCTGGTGGCTGTGGCGTACCACCGGCGGCCAGCTCCTGTACCGGCGAAGGATCGTCACACCGCGTCCGGTTGGGACGCTCGCGCTGCCCGGCGACATGGCGCGGCTGCGGGAGTTCGACGACCCTGACACCGGAGCTGGGATGATCCACGACCCGCACCAGGCGACGTTGACCGTGGCCTGTGAGGTCACCCACCCGGCGTTCGTGCTCCTTGACCCCGGCGAGCAGGAGCGCCGCGTCACTTCCTGGGGTCGCGTGCTCGCGACCGTGTGCCGATCCGGCCGCGTCGCCACGCTTCAGGTGTTGGAGCGGACTCTGCCGGACTCCGGTACCGGGCTTGCCGAGTGGTGGGCCGCGCACGGCACGCCGGACGGTTCATGGGCCGCTGACACCTACGCCGAGTTGATCGAACGCGCCGGACCCGCAGGAGAGCGCCACGCCACCACACTGTCCCTCTCCTTGGATATGAAGGCGGCGGCTCGGCAGATCAGAACCGCCGGGGGCGGCATCCGGGGTGCGGCGAACGTGTTGCGCCAAGAGATGAACACCCTCGTCGCCGCGCTCCGTTCCGCCGACCTCGCGCCCTCCGGTTGGCTCACCCCAGGCCAGATCGCGGTCATGCTGCGCTCCGCCTACGACCCTGCCATCGCCGCAACCCTGGAACGCCACGGCCAACTCGGCCAATCTCTCGCCACGGCGGGTCCGGTCGCGGTCACCGAGACCTGGGGCAGGCTTCGGACTGATTCCGCGCACCACGCGGTGCTGTGGATCAGCGAATGGCCCCGGTCGCTGGTGTATCCGGGATTCTTGTCGCCGGTGCTGCTGTCTACCGGTATTCAGCGGTCGTTCTCGCTGATCTGCACGCCAATGCGATCCGACCAAGCCGCCCGAGACATCCGCAAGAAGAAGGTCGAGCACATCTCCGACCAAGCCCAACGAGCCAAGATCGGCCAGATCGAAGACGCCTCACAGACCGCCGAATACCACGACGTGCTCCAACAAGAAGCCGACCTCACCGCCGGCCACGGCATCCTCCGCTACACAGGACTCATCGCCATCTCGGCACCCACCGTGGAGGAACTCGACGCCGCCGTGGCTGCGATCGAACAGGCTGCGATCCAAGCCTCGTGCGAGACACGGCTCCTCGTAGGACAGCAGGCTGCCGCGTTCACAGCTGCTGTGTTGCCGCTCTGCCGGAAGGTCTAGGAGTCGATGGCGGCACTTGGTGGAGCGGTCGGTGCGATCGCTGCCGGGGCTGGGATTGCATGCGGTGTTCCCTCGGAGAGAACCGCGGCCAGGCAGTCGATGTCCTCGTGGGCGGCGGCGTCAGGGAACATCCAATGGAGGTCCCGCTGCTCGGTGGTCACGTCGATGGTCGGTCGGACGCCCGCTCCGCGCGAGGAGCGGCCGCGCACGTTACGAACCTCATCCAGCGAGTAGATTGCGCCGAGTTCGCCTCGTCTTAGGAAGTTCCCTGGGTTGGCTGTGATGATCCGTCGATCCGTTACCGCTACGAAGGTACTCGACGCGAACTTCTCAACGATGGCACTGGCTCTTCCCGGCGTGAGCGCGTCCCAGGTCGCGTCAACTCGTTTGGCGAGAATCGCTGGCACGACTCCGGCGAAGTTGTGAGTTCCCACCTCGTAGGGGAACGCCACGCTGCGAAGTGCCCCACCGTCCTCAAGAAACCACCGGAGGATGTGCAGGTAGGGATCGAGCTCAAGCCACTCGGGCGCGCATACGGTCTCTGGGACCGCTGGCATCTCGACTGCTGGCTGGAGCATGTTGGCCAAGGGTTCGATGGCTTCGAGGAGCTGTCTGCATGTGAGCTGGGACGCCTTCGCGTCCTTCCGCTTCTTCGTGAGCGGCACGGTGGCGCGACCGGGTAGCTCGGCGATGATCCGCAACTCGCGCACGAGTGACTCGGTCAACGATCGGACTTCGGAGAGCGACTCGTCGATCTCGGCCGGCGTGTTCCTGGCGATCCGGTCGAAGAGCTGCGCTTCGCTCTCGTCATTGGTGCTTCGTGTTCTGGCGAGGGCCGCCCGGACAGCCTGGTACTCCGCGTGGGTCTTCAGCGAGCTGAGCAGCGCGTAGGTATCGAAGACGATTGCCTCGGCGTTGGATTCGAGGTATTGGCGGCGGGCGCGACCCTCCACGTTCCCGAGCTCCTGGACGTGGCCGGCCACGTTCTTGCGGTACAGCTTCAGTTGCTTGCGGATGTTGGGGCCACTGGGAGCGATGGGCTCCCAGACAGAGTCTGTGATGGCGTCGAGTTCGCGGGTCTCCTTGACTGCCTCATCGACGGACTCCGCCAGTCCTTCAAGCTCTGCCCATTGCTCGTTTCGGATGGCCTTGAGCGTTTGCGTCGTGAGCTGGATGTTGGAGCGGACGAGGCCGGAAATCTCGCCGAGCTGCATTTGGAGCGCGATCATGGCGACGGCCGGCCCGATGGCTGCGATCGCCGTCGCGGCTGTCATAGAGGCGGGGATGAAACGTGCCTGGGCGACCAATTCACCGTTCTTGAAGATCGCCCCGAGCGTGGCGCCGTCCTTCGCCGCCATCTGCCCGCCGCTCTTCAGCAGAGACAGAGTCGCATCGTTGATCCGGAAGAGGCCTTGCGCGCTCGACACTGCCTCCGCGACGTTTCCGACGATAGTGCCTGCGTTGCCGAGCGAACCCAGAGCGGTCGAGAGCTGCGCGCGATCGAATGACGGCACCATGTCAAGGCTGATGAGTTCAAGGCCGTCGGGGACTTCGCCGAACACGACTGCGACACCGGGCGTCACCTCGACGAGGGTCGTGGACGCTGCGAGTTCAAGCGCGTCGGACCTGATCTGACCGTCTTCGTCGGTTGACCCACCAATGGCCTCGTCGCTGCCGGACTCGTCGCGCGCGTCGTCCATGTGGGCTCTCCTTCTCGCCGGTGACTGCCTCGTGCCTCCCTCCGACGCCTCCACCAAGTATGTCAGCCACCTCCGACAACGCCCGGGGGTATTGCAGCACACCTCCTCATCACACGACTTTGCGAGGAGGCCGACCATGCCCACGTTCTTCGATTCCACTGCCGACGCCGCTGAGGCGTCCGAGGCTCTGCGGGGTCTCGCGCATGCGAGCCGCACGTTCGATCAGCCTGCGCAGATGTACGGGGTGATCGGTGACCTGTCTTCGGGGATGCGGTCGCTGCGCCAGGTGCTGGAACAGTTCGCTGACGTGCACGAGAGGAAGGTCGCGCATGCGTTCAACGACGACGGCAACCACGCAGCCGGAGTGCGGGACGCGCTCGCGACGGCGGAGGAGCTGCGCCGGTCTGCTCGTCTGGTGGATCAGGCCTATGACCGACTCGCGGAAGGGTTCATCGCGGCGGGGCGGATCGCGTGGCATCCTGAACCGGCCGTCGAGGAGGCGGCACCGTCGCGGTGGGTCAATGTGGTGTTCCTCCAGGGAGACGAGGCCGACCGCCCGTTGCGCATCCTCGGCGAGCTGGGGCATGTGGATGCGGTGGACTACCTCGCGCAGTGGGACTACGGAGAGGAGACCACGCAGGCGGCGTTGGAGAACGGGTACGTCTACGACGAGCCCGGCGAGGGCACGAACGACCGGGTGATGCTCTCCGGCGACTACGCCCTGGTCGTTAACCCGCACGTCGGGTACGTCTCCCTGCTGCGCCGCCACCCCGAACCCGACCCAAGCGCCGAACCGATCGACGAACCGTCGCAGGGTGGGCTGGAGCTGCTGGTGTCGTACTCCTCGCCGGGCGCTCCGAAACGACGGGAGGTGCCGTCGCCGAAGCAGGGGCGGTCGTGGTTTGAGCCCGCGAAGATCACCGCGGTGCGAAAGCCACGAGGGCTGGGACTGTGAACCAGGATCGTGAGCGGCTGCACACTGCCGTGCTGGTCGCGCCGTCGAAGGAACGCCGCAAGCTCCGCAAACAGCGCCGCCGCGCTGAAGCACGGCTCCACGCCGAGCAGCGCAAGACCGAGCTCGCCGCTGCGAAAGCACGGGTGGAGGCGGAGCGGGCGGAGCGGCGCGCCACGATCTACCTGCCAAAGGGCGGCGAGGCGGGTGTGGCGCAGCTTCGGACGCCGGGACGGTTCCGGCTCCCGCGTCATCAGGACACTTCCGCGACGTTGGCGGGGGCGTATCCGTTCGTCGCCGAAGGTGGCCTCGGTGCCGATGGGGTGTTCGTCGGCCAAGACCTCTACTCCGGCGGTTCGTTCGTGTACGACCCGTGGGTGCTGTACGCGCGCGGCATCATCACCGCACCCAACGTGGTGCTGGCGGGGATCGTCGGCTCCGGCAAGTCGAGCCTTGCGAAGTCCCTCTATACGCGGTCGTTGCCGTTCGGTCGCAGGGTCTACGTGCCGGGCGACCCGAAGGGCGAGCACACCGCTGTCGCCAACGCGGTCGGCGGCCGGGCTATCGTCCTTGGCCACGGCCTCAACACCCGCCTGAACCCACTCGACGAGGGCCACCGCCCGTCCGGGTTGTCGGATGAGCAGTGGGCCTCCACCGTCGCCGCCCGCAGGCGCGACCTGATCGGCGCGCTCGCTGAGACCGTGCTGGCGCGGGGGTTGTCGCCGTTGGAGCACACCGCGATCGACCTGGCATTGACGCAGACGGTGAGGGAGAACGAGGTGCCGATCCTGCCGATGGTCGTTGACCGCATCCTCAACCCCAGCACCGACCCTGATGGACGCCTTGCCGAAGACGGACGCCTCGTCGGCCACGCACTGCGACGTCTCGTGGCCGGCGACCTGGCCGGGCTGTTCGACGGCCCCTCCACCGTGACGTTCGACCCCAGCCTGCCGATGATCTCCCTCGACCTGTCGCGGGTCACGGAGAACAGCACCTTGATCTCGGTGTTGATGACGTGCTCGTCGGCGTGGATGGAATCGGCCCTGCTGGACCCGAATGGCGGGCAGCGGTGGGTGATCTACGACGAGGCCTGGCGGCTCATGTCCCACCCCGCCCTGCTACGGCGGATGGATGCGCACTGGCGGCTCGCTCGGCACTACGGGATCGCGAACATGCTGATCTTCCACAAGCTCACCGACCTCGACAACGTCGGCGATCATGGCTCCGCCATGCGCTCACTCGCCAACTCGTTGCTGGCGAACGCGGAGACGCGGATCGTGTACCGGCAGGAATCCGACCAGCTCGGACCCACCGCCTCAGCCCTCGGCCTGACCGGCACCGAGCAGCAACTCTTGCCGAACCTGGGTGTCGGTCAAGGGCTCTGGCGGATCAAGGCTAGGAGCTTCGTGACCCAGCACCAGCTCCACCCCGCCGAGCTCGCCCTGTTCGATACGAGCTCTCGGGCGGCTGGGGGTCACCGATGAACCTCTCCCGCTCACACCACGCCCGCCATCACGAACCCGAGGTGCCCGTCGATCTGCCCAATGTGATCGTCACCGTCGCCGCCGACGGGACCCTGACCGCCGCCGTCGATGGCATCGCCCACCCGCAACCTGCGGCGGGGGCGTGGACTCGGGCGACGTTCGGGCCCTTGATGGACGAGATCACCAAGGACCGTACCGTCTCGGTGCGGGTCGAGGTCCGCGAGTGCGACGGCGGCGTGTTCACCGACATCATCCACGCCCGCAAACCAGCTCCACGCGCCCGAGCCGCCGAGCAGGAACCTGTGCCGGGCACGCGGCGAGGTCGCCGCGCCGCCATGCCACGAGCCCTGCGGCTCATGGAAGTTGATGGCGAGGGGTTCGTGCCGGGTGAGGATGTCGCCGTCGCGGTCATCGTGAGCCACACCGACGCCACCGGAACCGGAGCCGCTCGGGCGCTGGTCGAGCTCGACGATCTCCCGACAGGTGCGACGGGCGAGGTGATCCTGTTCGGGCGCATCTCGGGCACGACCGCGATCCGGCGGCTGCAATGAACCCGAGACAGGGCGGGAGTATGGGCGACGAACTCACCAACGCCGCCCTCATCACCCTGATCGGAACCTTCGGCCTCGCGCTCATCGTCCGAGGCTCTGGGTCGGTCGCCGCGTTCCTCTCCGGCACACCACAACCCCAAGCGGGACCGGCGTCGGGACTCGGTGTGCTGTTCAACCCCACCGACCCCGCCGGGGCGCTCGACGCGGAAGGTCTCAGCCCGGTCGTCTACTGGATCGTCACGACCCTGCTGCTCACGGTGCTCGTCGTCGGGGTCGCGTGGGTGTGGATGCTGCTGCGTCGCCACAACCGCAAAGTCGAGACGGACCCGCATCGCCTCGCCGGGATCGCGACCGCGCACGAGGTCAAGACCACGGCCTCGGCCAAGGCTCTCCTGCGTCGTGCCGGAACCCTGCGGCCGTCACTGGATACACCGACACCTTCAGATGTCGGTTACCTCCTCGGGGCCAGTCGTGGCACGGGGGTGTGGGCATCGGTGGAGGACTCGATCCTGTTGATCGGCCCGCCCCGCTCGGGCAAGGGTCTGCACGTCGTCATCAACGCGATCCTCGACGCCCCCGGAGCCGTCGTCACCACCAGCACCAGACCAGACAACCTCACCGCCACCTTGCGAGCTCGCCGTCGGAAGGGTGGGCCGGTCGCGGTGTTCGACCCGCAACACCTGGCCGAGGGCATCCCCGCTGGTCTGCGCTGGTCACCCGTGCGCGGGTGTGAGGACCCGCTGACCGCGATGATCCGCGCCAACGGCCTCGCCGCCGCGACCGGCCTGTCCTCCGGGGGCGTGGAATCGGGCGGGTTCTGGGAAGGCAAGACTCGCACCGCCCTCCAAGCGCTGCTGCACGCCGCCGCATTGGACGGCAGGCCGCCTGCTGAACTGTTCCGGTGGACCCTTGATCCCAGCGCTGCTGCCGAGGCCGTCGCGATCCTGAACTCGAACCCGAACGCGGCGATGGGGTGGGGCGACTCGCTCGGCGCGATGATCGACGCCGACCCCAAGACCCGCGACAGCATCTGGCAAGGCGTCTCCCTCGCCCTCGCAGCACTCGCCGACCCCCGCGTGCTCGATGCTGTCACACCCGGACCCAACGAGCACTTCGACCCCGAGACCTTCCTCACCCAGCAAGGCACCCTCTATCTGCTCGCCACCGGAGCCGGGGCCGGCGCTTCCGCCGCGCTCGTCGCAGCGTTCGTGGAAGACCTCATCGAAACCGCCCGCCGTCTCGCCGCCCGCTCACCCGGAGCCCGACTCGACCCGCCCCTGCTGCTGGCGCTCGACGAGATCGGCAACCTCGCACCCCTCCCGTCGCTGCCGACGCTGATGGCCGAAGGCGGCGGTACCGGGATCACGACCATGCCTGTCTTGCAGTCCCTCGCTCAAGCCCGCGACCGGTGGAGCGAGAACCAGGCAAGTGCGATCTGGGACGCCAGCATCGTCAAGATCATCCTCGGCGGCGCGTCCAACAGCCGCGACCTCCAAGACCTCTCCACCCTGATCGGCGAACGTGACGAGTACACCGACAGCGTGACCCTCGGTGACCGCGGCACACGCTCCAACCAGCGCTCCATACGGCGGGTCCCGATCCTGCCACCCGACCGCATCCGCACCCTGCCCTTCGGCACCGGGATCACCCTGCTGCGCTCCGCACCACCCATCGTCACCGACCTACGGGCCTGGCCCAGCCGCCCCGACGCTGCCCAGCTCCGCAGCGACCGCACCGAACTCGAAGCCCTCCTACGCCGCCCCGCACCCTGACGCCACGGTCTGGGCGCCGGGGCGCACCTGCCTGATACAGCGGCCACGACGAGCTGGCCGCCTGAGATCAGGAGGAGGCCATCATGGCCATTCGCACTCATCAGTCCATTTCAGGCTTCGTCGCCTCGGAGCCGCAGCTGAGCTACACCGAACGCGGGGATGCGCGGCTCTACATGAAGGTCGGCATCGAGCACTACCGCAAGGAGCCCGACAACACCTTTACGCAGTTGGAGACCACCTTCCACGACCTCATCGCATATCGCGGGGCCGCCGAGCAGGGGGCGGAGCGGATCGCCAAGGGCGACAACATCATCGCCGACGGCCGTGTGCGGGAGTACTCCTACGAGCGCAACGGACAGCGCTACGAAGGTGAAGAGTTCATCGCAACTCGCATCGGCCACGACCTGGCGCGCACGCGCTACGAGGTAGATCGAACCGAGCGCAGCTCTGGCCGAGATGGCGCAGCATTCGCCGCGCCACAGCGTCCCGCACCGTCGAACGCCGCGACCATCGGAATGTGAGCGGCGAAGCCATGACTGACTCGTTCGGCCCCGAACACGATGACCTGCCGCCTGAGGCAGAACCGCGGTCGCCTCGGTTCGATACTCCTGAGCCGCCGCACCCGGTCAACTGGAATCTACTCACGGCCAATGATCTCGAAGCGGAGCTGCTCGAACTCAACCGCTGGGTGGATTGGCTTCGCCACACCTACGGCCTTCCGGTCAGCGTCGTGCCGCCGTACTGGCATCGGCACCCCGAACTCCTCTGGGAGCTGTCCGCCCTGCACCTGCACTGGTTGTCCGCCTACGACCCCGAGCAGGACGGCTCAGCACCCCTCGGGTGGCACCGCGACTTCGCAGACGCACGCGCCCGACTTCGAGACTGGGTCGCGGCATGCGGCACCCGCCTCGACAGGGACCGCCCAACCCGCCAGACGAGCTGGCCCGGCGAAGACCCTGCTGCGCCCGTCGAGGACTCACCCATCACGGATCGCGACGAAGACTTCGTACGGTTCGTGCTCGATCAGGTCGCAGCGCGCCAGGAGGCCGAAGACGCCTTCTTCGCGGCCTTCGACCCGGACACCGGCGAGGTGTGAGTCATGGCGCGGCGGTACACGCGAAAGACGGGCCAGCGCCAGCAGAGCGAGCGCGAGCTGACGATCCGCGCCGACTTCCACGAACCGCCCGACCTCGACAAGCTGAGCGAGCTGCTCATCCGTATCGCACTCCAGCGGTCCGGGTCGTGCCACTCGGGCGGATCGACCACACCGAAGCGTCCCCGTGCCTCGGTGGACCCCTCGTCGTAGAATGTACGCATCCGTCGCGGATGGCGGATGTTGTGGTCCTAGCGCTTCGTCCCTCGTGGCGAGGCAAAGTAAACGTGGCCGGCTCGGCCTAGTCCTACAGCCTTCGGGCTCTTCTCACGATCAACATCCGCCGTCACATCAGTCCGCGTCGGCAGGACCAGTGACTGTGGAGGAGAGCCATGACGACCACCGACGCGAACCGCGCCGCAATAGACAGCCTCGTAGCGCCGACGCCTTTCGTCGGCACGATCGCCGTCTCCTACCTCCGGGTCTCGACCAAGGAGCAGGCAGAGAAGGGCGGCAGCGCCGAAGGCTTCTCGATCCCAGCCCAGCGGGAAGCGAACCAGCGCAAGGCCGACCAACTCGGCGCGACCATCGTCGAGGAGTTCGTCGATGCTGGCGAGTCCGCTCGCAAGGCCGATCGCCCTGAGCTGATGCGGATGATCCAGTACGTCACGAAGTACAAGACGAACTACTGCATCGTCCACAAGGTTGACCGGCTGGCTCGCAACCGCGCCGACGACGTGACCATCCACCTGGCACTCAAGGACGCCGGGGTGACGCTGGTGTCGGCGACCGAAAACATCGACGAGACGCCCTCGGGGATGCTGCTGCACGGCATCATGTCGTCGATCGCCGAGTTCTACTCGCGCAACCTAGCCACCGAGGTCGTCAAGGGCCTGTCGCAGAAGGCCGCGCAGGGCGGGACGGTGTCGAAGGCACCCGTCGGCTACCGCAACATCGGAGTGCGCGACGAGTTCGGTCGCGAGGTTCGCACCGTCGAGCTGGACGAGGAGCGGGCACCGCTGGTTCGGTGGGCCTTCCAGCGGTTCGCGTCAGGCGACTGGACGACGAGCCAGCTCCACCACGAGCTGGTGGCACGCGGCCTGACGACCGCACCTTCGCCGCGCCGTCCTTCTCGGCCAATCGGCAAGTCGTCGGTGCATCGGATGCTCACGAACCCGTACTACAAGGGCTGCGTCCGCTATCAAGGCGTCACCTTCGCCGGAGCACACGAAGCACTCGTCCCGAACGAGGTGTGGGATCAAGTGCAGACCGTGCTCGGCACTCACCGATCAGCGGCGGACGCGACGCAGGTGCACGAGCACTACCTGAAAGGAACGGTGTTCTGCGGGCAGTGCGGCTCCCGACTGATCGTGTGCAACGCGAAGAGCAGCCAGGGCGCGATCTATCCGTACTTCGTCTGTGGCAGCAGGCATGGCGGCAGGGGCGACTGCACCCGGCAGGCGATGCTCATCGAGCACGTCGAGCGGCTGGTCGAGCAGTTCTATGACCACGTGCAGATCAGTGCGGAGACCAAGCTCGCGCTCTCGTCGATGCTGCACGCGCGGTTCGACGAGATGATGTCCGAGGGTGCCGCGGAGCTGGCGGACCTCGCCGCACGGCGAACGCAGCTCGAAGACGAGCAGGAGAAGCTCCTGCGGGCGCACTATGCGGGTGCGGTGACGCTGGAACTCCTCAAACGAGAACAGGACCGCATCACAGCATCGCTGGAGACGATCCAGAACCGGATCGACGCCCACCACGGGGAGTACGCCTTCGCTCGGGCGAACCTCGATGACTCGCTGACTCTGCTGTCGAACGCTGGCGACATCTACAAGACGGCCGACGACGCGAACCGTCGGCTGTGCAATCAGGCGCTGTTCAAGGCGATCTACGTTGACGAGGACAACGACGTTCGGGTCGGCTACAAGACGCCGTACGACGGGCTGAGCATCGAAGGGTTGCAGGCCGACGCCCTCACCTGGGCCGCCGAGGCAAAAGAGTTGGGCCAAGCCCGAACCCCAACCAAGGGCGGTCCCTTGGTCGAAAGTTCAAACCTGACCCATTTGGGGTGAGTGACGGGACTCGAACCCGCGACCCTCTGGACCACAACCAGATGCTCTACCAGCTGAGCTACACCCACCATGCGTTTCGTGCGCGAACCAGTGTATCGCCTCATCAGCACTGCTCGCGCCATCGCTCCTGGGGCCCGGTGCTGCTGGCCCGGTGCCGCTAGGCCGGCGCCGAGCGCTGCCGGCAGCCTGACCGGTTGCCGGCAGCGCTCGTGCGGGTTCAGCCGCTCTGGCCGGTAAGCCTGGACGAGATCGCCTGCGCGGTTGGGCTGTCCGGTCCCGGCTGGGGCACGAACACCGCTTCGCGGTAGTACTGCAGTTCCCGGATGCTCTCGTGGATGTCCGCCAGCGCCCGGTGCCCGCCA
>PDWJ01000576.1_pt1 | contig 52434 bp, 40 predicted proteins | sample 1430881 | NCBI WGS metagenome assembly PDWJ01 (sample SAMN01162460, study PRJNA174530) | Oral metagenome, whole genome shotgun sequencing project. | biome: Marine environment; feature: Marine mammal; material: Swab sample of the gingival sulcus; isolation source: swab sample of gingival sulcus...
ACCAGGCCCAGAAAACCCAGGACAATCACGACAGGGTAAACCCTGTATCTCATTCTATCCATCTTGCGTTTCAGAATCTCGAAACCTCAAATGCGAATCTCACTACAAAATTATAATTTTACAGCGCTCCCCGGATTTTTTCCACAGTCCTTCGATCCCGCAAAATTCCGTACCTTTGGGACTAGAAGAACGGCCAACATGAGCAAATACACCTACCATAACCGGGATATCAGCTGGCTTTCGTTCAACTTCAGGGTTTTACAGGAAGCCATGGACAAAACCCTTCCCCTGTACGAGCGAATCAAATTCCTGGCCATCTATTCCAACAATATGGAAGAGTTTTACCAGGTCAGGGTCAGCTATTACAAACAGATGCTGAGGCACCAGAAGAAATTCCCCAGCAAGCATCTGAAAGAGGTAGACCCAGCCGGCATCATGAAACAAATCAACGAGATCGTTACCAACCAGCTTTCGATCTTCCATATGATTTATGAGGATGAGATCCTGCCCGCTCTGAGAAAAAACAACATTATAGTCGTCAGTGAAAAAGACCAACTCAATGAGGAACAGCTTTCCTACATCAGGGATGTCTTTTACTCTACGATATTGACCTCGATCCAGCCCATTCTGTTGGTAAAAAAGAAGGTGCGACCCTTCATCAAAACCGGGCAACCCTACATTGCCATGGAAATGGTTAATCGGGATGCCCGCTATAAATCGAAGCGGGTGCGTTACGGCATTGTAAAGATTCCAACCGACCACAACATTGCACGCTTCATCGGGCTTCCCGGCAAAGATGGCAAACACTTCATTATGTTCGTCGAGGACATTATCATGCGCCACATTGATGCCATCTTCCCCGGCTACGATATTCCCAACTGGTATTCCATCAAAATGACCCGCGACGCCGACATGGAATACGATGATTATGAGGGAGATGACCTGATTGAAGCCATTGACAACATCAGGGCTCTGCGTTCGGTGGGCTATCCCAACCGCTTCCAGTTCGACCGCAGTATGCCTGCCAGGATGCTCGACTACCTGGAGAGTTCCTTCTCGGTGAACAAGAGCATACAGGTAATGGGAGGTAACAGACACAATTTCAGTGATTTTTTCAATTTCCCCAATCCTCTCTATCCAAAACTGGAAATCGAAAAACTGCCCCCCATCCCGATTCCGGCACTCACAAACCAGAAGCGAACCATTGCCTCACTGGTAAGTAAAAAAGACTACCTTCTTTCTGTTCCCTACCAGCCCTTTGAGCACTATACCCGCTTCCTGAGAGAGGCAGCCACCGATCCTACAGTCACCGAAATCAAGACCACCCAATACAGGGTTTCGGACCATTCGGTGGTGGTCAATTCCCTGATTGATGCTGCAGAAAACGGGAAAAAGGTCACTGTTTTTGTCGAGCTGAAGGCCCGCTTCGATGAGGAAGCCAACCTGAAATGGGCACAAACCATGACCAAAGCCGGGATCCGCATTATTTTCAGCATACCCAACCTGAAGGTGCATGCGAAAATTGCCCTGGTAATCCGGGAAAAGGGTGCGAAATTCGGCGACCAGGCCTACCTGGGCACGGGGAATTTCAACGAAAAAACCGCCCGCCTCTATGGCGATCACGGACTGTTTACAGCCAATCCGGAAGTCGTAAAGGAGGTTAAATCCCTCTACCGCCATCTTGAGGACCAGAATGTACGCCCGAAGTTCAAACACATCCTCGTTCCAAAATTCAACATGGTTGAACAATTCACCGAGCTGATCGACCAGGAGATCAAGCATGTAAGGAAGGGACAAATCGGTTACATCCTCCTCAAGATGAATGGGCTGCAAGACAAGGAAATGGTCAACAGCCTTTACCGCGCAAGTGAAGCGGGGGTGAAAATCGACCTGATCATCCGCGGGGTCTGCACCCTGAAAACCGGTCAGCCCTTTAGCAAAAACATCCGCGTGATCCGCATCGTGGACCGCTTCCTGGAGCATGCCCGGGTCTTTGTGTTCCTGAATGGAGGCGAACAAAAGATTTATATGGGTTCGGCCGACTGGATGAAACGGAATCTCCGAAGACGTGTCGAATGCGTCTTCCCCGTCTATGACAAAGATGCCCGTAAAGAACTGCTCGACATCCTGCAAATTCAATTGCAGGACAATGTAAAGGCCTGCCTGATTGATGAGCATTTAAAGAACGATCGCATCGTAACCAGGGGGCCCGATATTCGCTCACAAATCGCCACCTACGAATACTTTAAAAGGAAATACAGCCCTCCTCCCAAGAATGCCGGGTAAATTGAAAAAGTCCAAGCCCAATAAGTCGGCCCTTTCAGTTTCTGAAGGTGTTGCCCAGCCAGCCTCCCTGAATCGCTGTGCCATCGACCGCCTGAAACAGGCCAGGCAGAAGACCATCTCTGCCACCGAGTTGCTGGACGGGATTCTTGCCGGAAACATGAGTATGCTCAGCCGGGGAATCACACTCGTGGAAAGCGCCCTGCCTCAACACGTCGAACAGGCCCAGAAACTCCTGGCCGCCTGCCTGCCTTATTCAGGCAAGGCCCTGCGCCTCGGAATTACGGGTGTGCCCGGTGCCGGAAAAAGCACCTTTATTGAGGCCTTTGGCATGCACATTATCAGACAGGGAGGGAAACTGGCTGTGCTGGCCGTTGATCCCAGCAGCGAAAGATCGGGCGGAAGCATCCTGGGGGATAAAACCCGGATGGAAGAACTCGCAGGCAGGACTGAAGCCTACATCCGCCCTTCCCCTTCAGGCGGCACATTGGGTGGAGTGGCGCGCAAAACCAGAGAAAGCATCATACTTTGCGAGGCTGCAGGCTTCGACCATATTCTGATCGAGACGGTGGGGGTAGGCCAGTCCGAAACCGCCGTGCACTCCATGGTGGATTTCTTCCTGCTATTGATGCTGGCAGGGGCCGGCGATGAACTACAGGGAATCAAGCGTGGCATTATGGAAATGGCCGATGCCATCGTCATCAATAAGGCAGACGGACACAATGTTCAAAGAGCGCGTCGCGCCCAGGCCGAATACGCCAATGCCCTCCATCTCTTCCCCCCTGCTGAATCGGGCTGGACCCCGGAGGTGCATACCTGCTCGTCTCTTTACAACACCGGTATTACCGAAATCAGGGACATGCTTCAGCGCTACATCGAACTGGTCGAAGAAAACGGCTATCGCACCCGACAGCGCCAGCAGCAGTCGCGTTACTGGATGTACGAAACAGTGCGCGAAGGGATCTATGACCTGGTGTTCAGGAATGGGGAAATGGCGGGTGAATTAAAGCACCTTGAAGCCGAGATTGCCGCAGGTCGGCTGACTTCCCACATGGCTGCAGAAGCCATTCTGAACAAGTACAAGAAGTTTTCGTAATATTGAAAGCTCAAACATTGATCACCTACTTAAACAGCTAAAATGAAGAAACTAATCCTCCTTTTTGCAGCCTTCATCGCCTTTCAGGCCTGCACACAGGAACAGGAAGGCTACCAAATCAAGCTCGATTTGGAAGGCATCGAAAACCAATGGATAAAGCTCAACAGCCTTGAGAATGGCGCCTTTGTGGTCATTGACTCCGTGTTGGTAAAGGAAGGCAGTGAAACCACCCTGAATGGAACAACTGAAGGTATCCGCACGGTGTTTCTGACCATGGATGGCAGCCGGTCCTCTGTCCGGCTCCTGCTCCAAAACGCGCAATATGAGATTCACGGCAGCCTGGAGGACCCGGAGATCAGCACCGACAGCAAAGCCCAGAGCGACCTGAATGCCTACAACGCCGATCTGAAAGAGCTCAAAGGGCAAATGAATGCCCTGCGTGCCGAATTGCAGGGCATGACCGAAAACGATCAGGCCCGGATTGACAGCCTTCGTACGGCCTACTACGCGCTCTACGATGAGCAGGAAAAAGCCGACTCAGCTTATATTGCCGGGCATCCTGCGTCCTTTGCCAGCGTCCTCGCCCTTCGCCGAACCTTTTATGCGATGGAAGCCGACGAACTGGAAAAGGCCCTTGCTTCCCTTGACCCCGCTCTTCAGGAAATGGAAGAATACGGCTATATGAAGCAGAAACTCGAGCGCATGCAGGCCCTTAAAATTGGTGCGCCCTACACCGACTTTGGACTTCCCACACCTGAAGGGAAAGTCCTCAAGGTCTCGGATGTTCACCAGGGACAGGTCTTGCTGATCGACTTCTGGGCAAGCTGGTGCGGGCCCTGTCGTCGTGCCAATCCCGAACTGGTCGCACTATACGATGCCTACCACGACCGTGGTTTTGAAATTCTGGGTGTTTCCCTCGACCGCGACTCCACCGATTGGGTAAAAGCCATTGCGGATGACAAACTCAACTGGCACCAGATCTCCGACCTGAAATACTGGAACTCTGCGGGTGCCGAGCTCTACGGCGTATCTTCCATCCCGCATACGGTCCTGATCGACAGAGAAGGAAAGATTGTCGGCAAAAAGCTGCATGGCGATGAGCTTCGTTCTGCCATCGAAGAGCAACTATAGCAAGCTAAATACCATTAAAAAAGCCATCCCCTTCACAGGCGATGGCTTTTTTATTTTCTTAAGCCTTTCCGCTTAGGGCTTAATCACTTCACCTTTTACCCAAAGTATCATCTTACTCTTTTGGGGATCATTGGTAATGACGGTAACCGTCTTATTCTGCTTACCCATCTTTCCGGCCGATTTGAAAACCGCTTTTAATTGCACCGATTCACCGGGGGCAATCACCTTCTTCTGTGGCTGTACGGCTGTACAACCGCAGGAAGCCTTAATTTTCCGAATCAGCAAATCGGATTTCCCTTCGTTGGTAAGCAAATAGGTATGTTCCACATTCTCGCCCTGTTTAACGGTTCCAAACCTAAACTCCGGATCATCTACTTTCAGCACAGGAGCCTTGGCCAGGTCAGCAGCACTCATCCCGGAAAAGTCTTCCTCAATATTTGCACTGATTACAAGCGTATAGTTTCGATCTGTAACACCATTGATCTTCAGGCCCATGCGGTCGATGACAAAGCCCCAGTCATTTCGGATGGCCGCATTGTATGTAGCGACCAACACCCCCTTTTCGTGGGGCTTCAGGGTAGCAGGCACAGCCTTAATGCTTACGTGCTTCGGCACTCTTTCAAACTCGATCTTCAGCGTCTCATCGGAATGGTTCACTATTGGCAGGCGCTTTTCAGATTGTTTGGTATTCTTGGTGTTTCCAAAGGCCATGTGGTTGGACTTCAGACGAAGCGACCCCATCGCATAACGATAGTCATCCTCGATGGTCCGGGGCCTGGGCTCCACCTCCCCGGAGATGGTAAGGCGTACACTGCCCGGGTTCGAATTCGAAATGACGGTAACATACTTACGGAAAGGGCCCGGACGTCCCTTCGGATTGTAGGTAGCCGACACATAACCTTTTGCCCCGGGAGCAATAGGTTCCCGGCTCCAGTTGGAGGCTGTACAGCCACAGGAAGCACTTACATTCTGCACAATGAGATCGCTCCCGCCTGTGTTCACAAACTCAAACTTATGGGTCACTTTACCATCCACTTCCTTGATGTTTCCAAAGTTGTGGGCGTTTTCAGTAAAGGAAATCCTGGGCTCAACACTTTGTCCTGCCAACGGATACAGAACCCCGGCCAGGCACAGCATCATCATCACCCGTCGAATCGCTTTCATATAAAACAGTTTTCTATTAACAGATTTGCGAATTGATGCCCTAAAAGTAACACAAAATATCTACAAACAGTTGCACGGGCAAGCTGCATTAAGAATCACCACAATTTTCGGGCCGAAAGCAAAAGCTTGTGGAACGATTCTTGTTGCGCTTCAGATTTGTGCCGATTATGCTTATTTTTAAGCCATCGTAATGAGAAGCCTCCTTCGAATATGTGTGCTGATGGCAGGACTGGCCCTTTCAGCCGGGCTGTGGGCCCAGTTCTATAACGGGATGCAGATGGACTTCGGGAAAAACCGCCTGCAGTTCAGCGATCCTTATTGGAAATACTATCGCTTCGACCGTTTCGATGTTTACAGCTACGAGAACGGAACCGAACTCTCGCTCTATGTCGCCGATTTTTTGGAAAAGGAGCTCGAGTTAATCGAGCGCTTCTTCGACTATACGATTGAAAGAAGGCTCATTTTTCTCATTTACAATAGATTGTCGGATTTCCGTGAGAGCAATATCGGGCTGATGACAGAGAATGAAGAATACAATATCGGGGGTACCACACAGATCATCCAGAACAAGGTCTTCCTCTACTTCGACGGAGATCATGTGGCCCTGGAGCGTCAGATCAGAGAAGCCATTGCCAGGGTGCTGGTTTCTGAAATGATGTTCGGGAACGGTCTGCGCGACAACCTGACAAATACCTCAATGATTAACCTGCCCGAGTGGTATCTCGAAGGGCTCATCTCTTATGTTGCCAATCCATGGGACTATGAACTCGAAAACCGGGTAAAAGACGGGATTGTCTCGGGCAAGTATAAGAAATTCGTGAATCTGCAAGACGAAGACGCCCGCTATGCAGGGCATGCTTTCTGGAAATACATTGCAGATCTTTATGGCGCCTCCATTATCCCCCAGATCCTGTATATTACGAAAATCAACAAGAATGCCGACAGCGGTTTTCTCTACGTGTTGGGCAGCAAACTAAAAGCCCTTTCACTCGACTGGAGTGCCTATTATCTGGGGATTTATGCCAGTGAAGAGAACAGTGCCAGCCTGCCCGAAACCGGGGAGATCCTGAAGCGACCACATAAAAAACGGGTCTATCAGAACATCCGGATCAGTCCCGATGGCAATTACATCGCCTACGTAACGAATCACGATGGCCAGTACAAGATCTGGATTCATAACGAAGAAAGTGACAGGCAAAAAAGGATTTATAAAAAGGGCCAGAAACTCGAGCAGATTAACGATTACAGCTACCCCATTCTGGCATGGCACCCCAGTTCGGTCATTCTGGCTTTTATCACAGAGGAAAAGGGTGAACTGCTGATCCATTACTATAATCTGGAAGAAAAGGAGACCACCACCCGGAACCTGCTCTTCTTTGAAAAAGTCCTGGATTTCAGTTTCTCACCGGATGCACGCAAACTTGTGTTCTCGGCAGTTTCCCAGGGACAAACCGATATCTGGGTACACGACATTGCCTCGGCCACCAATGAGCGCATTACAAATGACCTGGCCGATGATTTCCATCCACGCTTTCAGGAGAACATGCATAAAATCTCCTTTACATCAAACCGCAGGCTCGACGAACTCTTTTTGGAAGATGACCCTGCCGACAATACCACAACGGCCTTTTCAGTCTTTGTCTATGACTATGCCGGCAAATCGCCCCGGCTGCAACGAATCTCCGAGGGCAACTACATCAACCATACGCAACCACTCTCGCCCCGGCACAACGAGTTTTTCTATCTGAGCGACAAAAACGGCATCATCAACCGCTATCATGCCGAGTACGACAGCGTCATCAGTCTGGTCGATACCACGATCCATTACCGCTATTTTGCCAATTCATATCCGCAGAGTAATTACCGGCGAAACATCCAGTCGCAGGACATCAACACCAGAAATGATGAGGTAGCCGAGATCATCTTTCACGACAGACGCTATCACATGTACCGTCACCCGATAGATTATAGCAGGCAATACGGCGATGAGTTGGACCATACTGAATATGCACCCCGGCATGTGAAGCGGCTCACCGAGCAGGATTCGGTTCACCATGTCGAAAAACGGGTGATTTCGATGTCCGACATTGTCGATAACCGGCTTGTAATCGATGGCGACACGATAGAACTGCAGAAATTCCGCATCGACATCAACAACTACATCTTCGAACGGGAGAAAATAAACTACTATAACAACCACCTGAGGCAGAGGAAACTCAATCTTGTCCTGGATACAGCACAGAAGCGGCATAAGATGTACTATGATTACAGCACTGCCTTCTATCCAAACCGACTGGTGAACCAGATCGACTTCAGCTTCCTCAGTGAGTCTTATCAGGCCTTTACGGGTGGAGCTTTTTACTATAATCCCGGAATGAACCTGCTCTTCAAGGTCGGGGCAAATGACCTGTTCGAAGACTATCGCCTGATTGGCGGGGTCAGGGTGGCAACAGACTTCGACAGCAATGAGTACCTGCTCAGCTTCGAAAACCTCAAACAGCGGCTCGACAAACAACTGATCTTTCACCGCCAGGTCTTTAAGAACTACACAAGGACCTCCTTCATCAAGACCTTTTCCCACGAACTGATGGCCTCCCTGAAATACCCCCTGACCCAAACACTGGCGGTAAAAGGCACAGCCATGTTCCGGCACGACAAAACCATCTTTCTTTCTACCGACATCAGAAACCTGAATGAAGACCCCATACTGAAAGTCTGGGGTGGGCTGAAAGGTGAGCTGATTTTCGACAATACCCGTCACCTGGGTACAAACCTCTACACCGGAACACGCTTTAAGGTATTCGCGGAGGCTTACAAGCAAATCAACAAGGCTAAATCCGACCTCTACGTTATTGGGGGTGATTTCCGGAACTATCTGCGCATCCACCGTACCCTGATCTGGGCAAACCGCTTTGCGGCAAGCGCCTCGATGGGCCGGAGCCCTTTGATCTATTACCTGGGCAGCGTCGATAACTGGATCAATATCTTCCGAAGGAAGGTGGCCACCTTCAACGAATCGGTGGATATCGATTACGCCAAAAACTATGCCTATCAGGCTATTGCGACCAACGTCAGGGGCTTCAACCAGAACATCCGGAATGGAAGTAATTTTGCGGTATTCAACACCGAACTGCGCTGGCCGGTGTTCCGTTACCTGATGGGGCACCCCCTGAGCTCTGGTTTTCTGAATAGCTTCCAAATCGTAGGGTTTGCAGATGTGGGAACAGCCTGGACAGGCCTTCATCCCTTTACAGGTGAAAACGCCTGGGATACCGAAGTGATTCAGAATGGCCCGATGACCATCACCGTTGATGCCAACCGGGATCCCATTGTTGCAGGCTATGGCTTCGGACTCAGAAGCCGGATTTTGGGCTACTTTGTCAGGCTCGACTGGGCCTGGGGAATCGAAAACATGAAGATTCAGCCACGCATCTTCTACCTCTCCCTAAACCTGGATTTTTAGCCCTCAAATGCCCCGCCCATGGCTTTCCGCGAAAAACTCAAGCAGGCCGTCGATGAAGCCCTGATCAAAGAAATCACCAGGATCAGGCGCCACCTCCACCGCTACCCTGAACTCAGCTTCCAGGAATTTGAAACCTCCCGGTACATCTGTACTTTACTCGATACCTGGGGCATCGACTACGAATACCCCATCGCGGGTACGGGCATTCTTGCCAGCCTGAAGGGAGAAAAGGAGGGCCCCCTGATTGCCCTCCGTGCCGAGTTGGATGCCCTCCCCATTGAGGAAGAGACCGGACTCGAATTCAGTTCGGAAAATACCGGTGTTATGCATGCCTGTGGCCACGACATGCACATGGCTGCCCTGCTGGGTGTGATCCGTGTTCTGAAAAAACTGAAAGCAGAAATCCGGGGTGAGGTATGCTTCGTCTTTCAACCCGGCGAGGAATGCCTGCCCGGCGGGGCAAAATGCATGCTGGAGGCAGGGGTATTCAAAAACAGAAAACCCGATATGATGATAGCCCAACATGTTCTGCCCGAAATGGAAAGCGGGCAGGTTGGATTTAAACCGGGCATGTATATGGCGTCCTGTGACGAAATCTTCCTGACGGTAAAAGGGAAAGGAGGGCACGCAGCCCTGCCCCAGGACATCATCGATCCGCTTCTGATGGCTTCCCACATCCTGCTTAGCCTCCACCAGGAGATCAGGCGTCGTTGCCCCAGCGGGGTACCATGCGTCCTGTCCTTTGGCAAAATGATGGCCAACGGGGCTGTCAACGTAATCCCGGATGAGGTTCGAATCGAGGGAACCTTCAGAACCATGAATGAAGATTGGCGAAAACGGGCCCATGCCCTGATTCAGCAGCTTGCCTCGGGTATTGCAGGCGGAATGGGAGGCGAGGTCGACCTGGAGATAAAAAATGGCTATCCGGCATTGATCAACCATGAAGCACTCTGCGTGGCAGCAAAGGAGAGCGCCGTTGAATTACTGGGTGCATCCCGTGTCGAGGAGCTGCCTATCCGAATGACGGCAGACGATTTTGCCTGGTTCAGCCAGGAAATACCCGGCTTGCTCTACCGCTTCGGAGTCAGGTCTCCCGGCGAGGAAAACAGCTATACACTGCATACATCCGGGTTTAGAGCCGATGAAGCAGCCCTGCAGTCCGGAATCACGCTGATGGCCGGACTCGCCCTGGATCTGCTCCGAAAAAATCCGCTGAAAAAAATCGGGAAAGATTAAGCAGGAAATAAAAAATGCCCTTACATTTGTTCCGTAGGAAATTTTAAATATTGTAGATATGGCTTACGAAATTTCAGACGATTGTACTGCATGCGGTACCTGTATCGATGAGTGCCCCGTTGAGGCAATCAGTGAAGGTGACATTTACAAAATCGATCCCGAGCTTTGCACCGATTGTGGTGCGTGTGCAGATGTTTGCCCGGTCGAGGCGATCAACCCCGAGTAAGCGCAAACGACAAAATCCATGCAGGGCCGTCTCCTTACCGGGACGGCCCTGTTTTTTTGCTACCTTTGAGTAAATGGGAATCCGGGAAAAAACAGCCATTATCATTTTTGGCACCGACACCAAAGCAGGCAAAACATTTGACCTGGTCCTGCTTTGGATGATCCTCCTCAGTGTTGCATTGGTCATCCTCGAAAGCGTCAATTCCCTGAGAATGACCTACCTCAAACCCTTCCTTGCGCTGGAATGGTTCTTTACCATTGCCTTCACCCTGGAGTACCTCCTGCGTATAGCAACCCACCCAAAGCCCCTGTCTTACATGACCAGCTTCTATGGAATCATCGACCTGCTGGCCATCCTGCCCTCCTTCCTGGGCCTCTTCTTCGACCAGGCCGCCTTCCTGCTTACGATTCGGGCCCTTCGACTCCTTCGGATGTTCAGAATCCTGAAGTTGGTGCGCTACATCAGGGAGGCCTCGATTCTGCTCAGGGCACTCAGAGCAAGCAGCTATAAAATCATCGTCTTCTTTGGCGCCGTGCTTACCCTGGTGCTCATTCTCGGATCCCTGCTCTATCTGATCGAAGGCGAAGAACATGGCTTTACCTCCATCCCCCAGGGGATGTACTGGGCCATCGTTACCATCACCACTGTGGGCTATGGCGATATTGCCCCCATGACCGTGCTTGGCAAGATCCTGGCCTCCATGGCCATGCTCACCGGCTATTCTGTGATTGCCGTACCCACGGGAATCATCTCTGTCGAGATTGGGAAAGCCATAAAAAAAGACCACAAAACCCGACCAGGTCCGTGCAGGCAGTGTGGCCTTGAAAAACACGAAAACGATGCCCGTTTTTGCAAGCGTTGCGGGAACAGGCTCGATAACTAAGCCCTTAAATTCCTCTATACAGGCCATTCACTGAACCCCGCCGCTATCCTGCAGAGAAGGGGTTTCCGGCTCTAAGTAAAGCGCCCTCGTCGTTGCCGGTGCAGGCTCATGGATTGTAGGCCGAACCACGCAGGATCTCCTGATAGTCGCGAACAGCCATTAAATCGGGCAGGGACAGGTGCCTGTTTTTACGGGCATAGGCACGTACCAGCTGAAGGCCCTGCCAAACAGCAGCCCTGCCTGGTGACTCAGTGGTGTAATAGGCGGTATGTGGGGCATCTTCAATGAGCTTGCGGATGGTCAGCGGATCGGAAGAAAAGAGGAGTTTTTCCTCCACCAGATGGGTCCACATCTGCTTTTCATTGTTCCGGCACCAGGCCATTTGATCGGAAGTAAAGCCTAATTTCAGGGCTTCGGGAAGCTCCGGATACATGGCATCGACAAAGTAATAGAGCATGCCCTGATGAATCATGCGGTTCAGGACATGATCGACCGAGTCATTGTAGGGATAAAGCGCAGTAGCCCAAGCCATCATGGCATCTGTCGGAATCCGTTCAGGAACTTTATGCTTAAGCTGGTAGGAAGGGGTTCCCAATTGGGCATACCAGGGACAATCGCTTCCCAGGTACTGGTCCAGGCCAATGCCGATAAAGTCACCGACAGTGAACAGGCCCTGGTTAAAACGGCTGACATAGCCTATGACACGGGGAGCTGCCGAATCCGGATAATAGTAGAGATAATGGCGGAAGCCATCCCTCAGCATCTCGTTTTCAGCTGAAAGCTCCCCCAGGGTATTGTTGCAGTATTCAAAAACCTCCCGGTTAGTCGGATCGTTCAGGAACATCGATAAGTAAGCCGGATAGTGCCTGGCAGAAGCCGGTCCGATCCCGATGACATAGACATTGAAAACATCGAAAAAGTCGCCATAGTCTTCATAGAAAGAGCCAATCGCACTGTCAATGTTGTGATTGCGCAAAGCAAAGAGCGCGCGGTCGAAGCGCTCTATTTTCATATCCACCTCGATTCCGGATAAATCGACAGGCCCGGAATTCCGCTTACACGACACAAAGAAAAGTGCCGTCATGAGAAAAATGATGGCGGTTTGAACAGGTCTTGGCATAATATGTAAATTTGAATTCTCGTTCTAGGACAAAAGTAGAAAATATGCCAAGAATCCTCAGTTTCACCTTCCTCCTTTGCCTGGGCAGCATGGTCCTTGCCCAGGGGCCAAGGGTCTTCAGCGTGCATGTCGATCCACAGGTTTCATGGTTTTCCTCCGATGAAGATGCTGTCAGACCCGACGGCAGCATGCTCAACCTTCAGGCCGGGCTTTATATGGATCGCTATTTCGACAGGAATTATGCGGTCAGCCTGGGAATTGGATTTAACAGGCTTGGGGGACGTTTGCACTACAGCGACCCATTCTATCTTATTTCCAAAGGAGACACCCTCAATATGGGCCCCGGCCAAAGCATAAAACATCAGATACATTACATTGACATTCCCATCGGGCTCAAATTCAAAACCGAAGAAATAGGCTACCTGACCATCTTTCTCCAACTGGGCTTCAACCCAATGATACGGACAAATGCCTTCGCTTCAACACCCGATGAAAGACTCGACAAAGAAAACATCAATGACACAATCTATCCTTTCAGTCTTGGCTACCATGCCGGCATCGGTGTAGAATACAGATTAGGTGGCAATACAGCCCTGGTAGGCGGGATCCGCTGGGCTTCCGGGCTCACCGATATCAGCCGCAACGACCGTGCTAACATCAATATCAACACCCTGTCCCTCCATGCGGGCATTTTATTCTGAGTGAAATGAAGATCGCACTTGCACAGCTGAACTACACGGTGGGAGACTTCCGGGGAAACCTGAAGAAAATGATTGAGGCTGCCCAACAGGCGAACAGGGACGGTGCCCGGCTCCTTGTTCTTTCAGAGCTTGCCGTATGCGGCTATCCGCCTCATGATTTACTCGAACGACGCTCCTTTGTGGAAGACTGTATGGAAACAATTGAGGCACTTGCAGCACATGTTCCACCAAAAATGGGGGTGCTGGTTGGCGGCCCCGAATTAAATCCCGGACCGGAAGGAAAACTACTGTACAATTCTGCCTACTTTTTAGAGGGGGGGGCCATCAGACAAATCTTCAGGAAGACGCTTCTGCCCACCTATGACATCTTCGATGAATACCGCTACTTTGAACCCAACCGCTCCTTCGACATTCTGGAATTCCAGGGCCATCGCCTGGCCATAAGCATTTGCGAAGACCTCTGGGATGAACAGCCCTTCGAAAGCGATTTTTCGAGAAGCCGCTTGTACAAAACCAGGCCCTTGGACGAGTTAATGAAGAAAAATCCGGAGCTCATCATCAATCTGGCTGCCTCTCCTTTCTCGCACCGAAAGATGGATGTCAAGGAAAGCACCTTTTGCAACAAGGCGAAAAAACACGGGCTGCCTGTCCTCTATTGCAACCAGTCCGGTGCCCAAACCGAACTGATCTTCGAAGGAGGATCGCTCGCCATTGATTCTAAGGGAAGGATCGTAGAACGGCTTCCCTTATTCCGGGAAGAAACAAGAACAATCGATTCGACCCGGCTCACAGAAGCCAGTGGCAAGCCGGCAGCTAAACGTGAGGAGCGGATCCCTGCCATGGCCAAGGCACTCGTTTGCGGCATCAGGGATTACTTCAGGAAATCGGGCTTCGATAAAGCGACCCTGGGCCTTTCGGGAGGCATCGATTCGGCTGTAAGCCTGGTACTGGCTGCCCGGGCACTCGGCCCCGGGAACCTGCATGCCCTGCTGATGCCCTCTCCCTATTCGTCTCAACACAGCATTGACGACTCTGTTGAACTGGCCAACAGGCTGGGGGTTGAATACAGCATCATTCCCATTGAGGAGAGCTTCAATGCCTTTCGGAATAGTCTGAAACCCCTCTTTGGCGACAGGGCGGAAGACCTCACCGAAGAGAATATACAAGCCCGAATCAGGGGCACACTGCTCATGGCTCTGTCGAACAAAATGGGACACATTCTGCTCAATACCAGCAATAAAAGCGAAATAGCTATTGGCTACGGCACCCTCTATGGCGACATGAACGGCGGCCTTTCCGTTCTTGGTGATGTCTACAAACTGGATGTTTACAATCTGGCGCGGCACTTCAATGAAGAGTTCAGCATTGTACCCGAAAACATCATTGTAAAAGCACCCTCTGCGGAGCTTAGGCCCGACCAGAAAGACAGTGATTCCCTGCCTCCCTACGAACTGCTTGATGAGATCCTGGAACGCTATATCGAATGGCAGCGTCCGAAGGAGGAAATCATTGCACAGGGCTACGAGTCCGCAATGGTAAAACGAATCATTTCCCTGGTCGACCAGAGTGAGTATAAACGCTATCAGGCACCGCCCATCCTCAGAGTCTCGTCGAAAGCCTTTGGTCCGGGCCGGCGTTTGCCTCTGGTGGCCAAATATTAAGGGGGGATTGGATTATTTTTTCTACTTTTGTGTTTTGCAATTAGTTTTGACTAAACCCCCGGCAAAATGCAGGACAGGAGTTACAATGCAGATGATTGTATAGACAATCCAAAATCTGTATTCACGGTACTCACACCGAAAGAAAAGGAATTCCTCAAACAGAATTATTCCTGTTCGTTTTACAAAAAGGGGGATATCATTTTTAAGGAAGGGGACAAACCGATTGGCCTGATGATCCTTGCGGAGGGGAAAGTCAAAATCTTCAAAGAAGGTGTGGGCGGAAGGGAACAGATTGTTCGGATGGCCAAGCCCGTTGGCTTCATCGGTTACCGGGCCCTCTTCGCAGAAGAAAACCACACAGCAACTGCAGTGGCCATTGAGGACTGTATAGCCTGCATCGTCGATAAGGAAAGTGTTTACCGGGTCATGCGCAGCAATGCAGAACTAAGTATCAGCATTGTACAGTCTTTTGCTTCTGAGCTGGGTTTTTCTCATGACCGCACCGTTACCCTGACCCAAAAACACATTCGGGGAAGGCTCGCCGAATCACTCATCTTCCTGAAAAACACCTATGGCTATGAAGACGATGGCATGACCATTAAGATTTATCTTTCCCGGGAAGACGTAGCCAATCTCTCGAACATGACCACCTCCAACGCTATCCGGACCCTGTCAACCTTTGCCCAGGAGGGTGTCATCTCCATCGACGGCAGGAAGATCAGGATTCTGGACCTTCACAAACTCGAACGTATCAGCGACCTGGGTTAAGCATGCGCTTCCTGGCTTATATCTTTGCTTACTGCTTTACCTGGCTATTACATCTGCTGCCCGAGAGGCTGCTCTATCTTATCTCTGATTTCATGTTCCTGCTGACCTATTACCTGGTTGGATACAGGAAAAAGGTGGTTCAGGGAAACCTGCGCAGGGTATATCCGAACAAAGAGGAGTCCGAGATCCGGCAGTTGAGCAAAGCCTTTTATCACCACTTCTGCGATATTTTGCTCGAAATGGCCGTTTTCCCCTTTAAATCTGAAAAAGCGGCCAAAAAACGTATTCATCTGACCAATCCCGAACTGCTGGAAACGCTCTATGCAGAAGGAAAGATGGTGATGGCCGTTTGCGGTCATTATGGCAACTGGGAATACTACAGCGTCATGGGGTTTTTCTCCTCCTACTCGACACTGGCTGTTTATAAGCCCTTAAAGAACCCCTACTTCGATCGCTGGGTCAGGCGTAATCGTATGCGATTCGGGAGTGCTGTCACCCCAATGGAAAAGGTCTACCGGGAACTCTTTTCGGCCCAAAAAGCGGGCCGGCAGATGATGACCCTATTTGTGGCCGATCAAAGTCCCATGTACCATCAGATCCAATACTGGACTAAATTTCTTGGCCAGGATACACCTCTTTATCTGGGGGTGGAAAAGCTGGCCAAGAAATTCGATGCCGCAGTGGTCTTTTTTCATATGACAAAGCCAAGACGTGGACGCTACCAGCTGGAAATCAAATTAATCTGTAAAAGCCCTGCTGAACTCCCGGGTCATGGGATAACAGACGGCCATGTGCAGCACCTGGAAAAGTTAATTAACGATGCCCCTCAATTCTGGTTGTGGTCGCACCGGAGATGGAAGCATTCCTACGAACGCTTTTTGAAGGAAAAGGCCTAAACCCTGCTTATCTAGGGCCGCGCATCGAGCATGGACAACAGCTGGTCCATGCTCCTGTCAAAGGAAAAACACCTTTCGACGCGCTCCCTGCCGGCCTGTCCCATTCGTTTCCTCAGCTTTTCATCTCTGCAAAGCCGGGCCACATTATCGGCAAAGGCATCGATGTCCCTCAATGGAGAAACAAAACCGGTCCTTTGGTGCTCGATTATCTCGGAAGAGGACTTAATATCGAAAGCAACCACAGGAAGCCCGCTCGCCATAGCCTCTGCAATAACGTATCCAAAGCCCTCATAATGGGACGATAACAAAAATACATCCAGGGAACTGAAAAAGGCGGGCATATCCTCCACAAAGCCCAGAAATTCGACATGAGCTGCTACCCCAAGTTCAACGGCTCTGTTTTTAAGAAAGGGCATCAGTGGCCCTGCTCCGGCAATCAGAAGCCTGATTCCGGGTTCATCTTTTAGCAGGATGCGAAGCACTTCAAGAAGATGAACATGCCCTTTCTCCTCCGACAGTCGCCCCGCTGCACCCAGCACAAGCTCCTTCCTGGCAGCCTTCACCAGGGGAGCACAGCGTGCATAGGGTTCAATACGTATGCCATTGTATATGAGCTTAATTTTAGATTTCGGAACCAGGTAGGGGTTGTTTTGAAAGATGGTTCTTCTGGTTTCCTCACTGTTGGCAATGATGTCGGTAAGCACCCGCCTGAACAGAAATCGATTCAAGGGGCTGTTCCGGATGGGGATGGCACTTCCCCTTCGATAAACGATTCTTTGCACGCCTGCCAGATGACATGCAGCACTGGCCAGTTTCATATCGACCGACAGATTGCAAATCAACACCCCGACTTGCCGTCGCTTCAATTCGCGCGCCAGGGAAATGACCCGAACGGGGTTCATAAAACTCAGGTTCGAGATATGCATCTGCTTTCCCCGAACGCCAAGCTCATCCATTCGTCGGGCCAGGGGGCTGCCAGGTACACTGATATAGCATATTTCCCTTCCGTGCTCCTTCATATAGCTGGCCAGATCGAAATGCCATTTCTCCCCGCCTCCCCAACTACGCATGCTGTTCATACAGCAAAGCACCTTTCGCTTCTCCCGGGCTCTGGCCCTGTGCATCTCCCTTAGCTTGACATACTTCATAAATACTTCGTGCGAGGAAATTACACTGACGACCAATCCAAAGTAACCATCCAGGATGCCAAGTCGGAGAAAGTAGTCCTTGAAAAAGCGCCACGTAGGCCTGATGATCAATCCGCTGAGAAGAACCCGTTTACCCAGGTCAAAATAAGACTTTGCGAGGATGCTTGAGAAGCGATTACTCTGAGCAAAGTGCTCATCAACAGAATAATAGGAATAGTGAAGGATGTCTCCCTTCAGAAACTCTTTGGAACTTCCCGGGAACAGGATGAAGCGATCATGTGGGTTGATCCCCCCCCAACTGCCCTTTCTGGAATCCCAGAGCCTGAGTTTACGGGAAGGGTACCAGGTGGTATGCCTGATCCATTTCCCGCAATAGTTGGTCATGCGATTAAAGTAGTAGGCATCGGACTTCCAGTTGGCCTTAACCTGAAGAATGGAGGCCTTCAGTTTGTCGGAAAGCGTTTCGTCTGCATCGAGCGAAAGAATGTGGGGATGGCGGGCTTGCAATAGCGCCCAGTTCTTTTGTTCGATATGCCCCACAAAGCGATGCCGGATGAAGCGGGCACCATGGGCAAGGCAAATGGCTTCGGTAGCATCGGAAGAATAGGAATCCACCACCACAATCTCATCGGCCACCCCCTCAAGAGATGACAGGCAGCGCCCTATATTCCGCTCCTCATTAAAGGTAATGATAACTGCCGATATCCTGACTTCCATGCTACTCCTGCAAATATACTCTTTTCACTCGTCCCGATAAGCCGGTCAGTATTTCATAGGGAATAGTCTCACACACTCTTGCCAATTCAGCAATATGCTGATGGCTGCCAAAGATTTCCACCTCATCGCCCTCCTGCAGGGAAAGCCCGCTTACATCAATCATGGTCATGTCCATGCAGATATCCCCGATGGTCGGAAGCAGTTTGCCGGCAATCCATACCCTTCCACGACCGCGGCCCAGCCTGCGATCCATGCCATCGGCATAGCCCACAGGGAGGGTTGCGACAAGGCTATCCTTTTCTGCAAATTGTGCCCTGCCATAGCCAATCGAGGCGCCCTTCCTTACCTGCCTTATCTGCGAAATCCTGGTCTTAAAACTGCTGGCTGCCTGCAAATGCCTGTCAAGGCCTACTCCATGCAGGCCAATGCCCAATCGAACCATTTCAAAATGAGCTTCGGGGAAGCGCTCAATCCCGGCCGTATTCAGAATATGCCTTTTGAAGGGGCCACAGTGATCGGCTATTTGACTGCAAAGCGAGCTAAATTCGGCTATTTGCCGGCGACTGAAATCATCGTGTTGCGGGGAGTCGCTGGCTACCAGGTGACTGAAAACCGAGCGGAGTTCAAGCCCGGGGGCCTTGAGCAGGGTAAGGGCAGCCTCCAGATCCTCTGCCTGGAGGCCAAGCCTGTGCATCCCGGTATCGAGTTTCAAATGGACGGGATAGCCACTCAAGTCACGGTATCTGCAAAGCTGAACAAAGGCCCGTAGTCCGTTCAGGCTATATAACTCGGGCTCAAGCCCGAAATCAATCATCCCTTCGTAATCGTCGCTACCGGCATTCATCACCATAATTGGCAGGTGAATGCCCGCATGCCGCAGTGCGATGCCTTCATCGGCAAATGCCACAGCAAGGGCATCTACTTTATGGTAGGCCAACATATGGGCTACTTCCTCCACCCCGCTGCCGTAAGAAAGGGCTTTGACCATGGCCATCACTTCCACGCCTTCGGCAAGTTTTCGGCGAAAAACGCCCAGATTATGGGCCATGATGGAGAGGTTTACCTCCAATCGGGTCTGGTGACTCTTTTCCTGGAGCTCGCGGCTGATCTTTTCAAACCGAAAACGCCTTGAGCCCTTCACCAGAATCAGCCTGTTTCTGAAGAGTTCAGGATCGGCACGGTTCAGGAATTCCTGCACATCATGAAAAAAAAGGCTGCCTTCGTCGAAGCAGTCCTGCTGGGTAAGCAAGACCTTCCCAATACCAATAAACTGTTCAACAGCATATTGTCTAAGCAGGCGGGCCACAGAGCTGTAAACCCGCGAAGGATCGCCGCTCTGGATCAGATCCGACAGGATCACCGTCTTTTTCCTTTGAGGGTCCTGTCTTTGCATCAGATCCAGGGCCGCATCCAGGCCTGCAACATCTGCATTGTAACTGTCGTTGATCAACAAACTGTTCCGGATCCCCTCCAGGATCTCCAGCCGCATCGACACCGGCTCAAACTGTCGGGCTCGTTCCAGAGCTTCCCCCGGCTTCATCCCGGCTTCAATGGCGAAAGTCAGGGCATGCAATCCGTTTTCCAGGGAGGCGCTGTCCCAGTCCGGCAAGTGGAAGGGAAAGCAGCCCGTTGGGCAATGAAGTTCGCCCTCTATTCCTTTTGCCGACCTGCTGTTGATTCGGTACCGGTAGGTGCCCGACTGACCCGTCGACCATCCCACAAGCATGCCCGGAAAAGCTTCCATAAAGTCGCTTAAAGGACGCCCCTCAAGTTCCTGGTCTGCTCTGTATATCAGACGCTCACAGGTGGAAAAGAGCTTTAGCTTTTCCCGAAGTTTTTGCTCGTCAGAACGGAAGTTTTCTCCATGTGCCGTGCCCAAATTGGTAAACACGCCTATTTCGGGACGAATAATGGCTGCCAGACGCTCCATTTCACCGGGCTGTGATATCCCCGCCTCATAGATGGCAAATTCATGATGGGAGCCGGCCATGCATACCGAAAGGGGCACACCCAGCTGAGAATTATAACTTTGGGGGCTTCTGTGCACCCGGAAGCGGGGATGCATGCACTGGTAAATCCATTCCTTTACAATGGTTTTCCCATTGCTGCCGGTAATGGCTGTAACCCTTCCCGTATAGAGCTCCCGCCAGGCCGATGCCAGTCTCTGCAGGCCAAACAGGCCATCCTCGACAAGGCAAAAGCCGGCTTCGGGAAAGGCTCCGGTGTCGGGCAGGTCGGAAACCAGAAAAGCCCTGACTCCCCTGTCGTATAGCTCGGGAATAAAGCGATGGCCATCGTGATTCGGGCCCTTAAGGGCAACAAACAGGCTTCCCTCTTCAGCCACAATACTCCTGCTGTCGATGGCTATACGCTTAACCAGTCGGGTGGTATCGCCAAAGCTTCGACCTCCCAGCACCTGCCCGATATGTTCCAGGCTCCAGTTCATAGAATCAGGCTGTACTGTCCTTGTTATAACAAGCCCTGCACAGCGGCTCGTACTCCTCTGTCTCGCCAAGCACGATCAGCTTTTCGCTGGTCGATAACCTGTGCGTGTAGTGCGCCAGATCGCCGCATCTGACACAGATGGCATGGACCTTGCTAACATATTCTGCAATAGCCATTAAGCCAGGCATGGGTCCAAATGGCATCCCCCTGAAATCCATATCCAGCCCGGCAACAACAACTCTTACCCCTCTATTTGCCAGTGTATTACAAACCTCAACCAAGCCATCATCAAAGAACTGGGCTTCATCAATTCCCACCACCTCAACCTCGCTGGCCAGAAGCAGAATATTGGCCGAGGAATCGACCGGTGTACTCAAAATGGCATTGTCGTCGTGGGAAACAACCTCATCCTCGGAATACCTGACCTCGATCCGGGGTTTGAAAATTTCGACTTTCTGCTGTGCAAACCTGGCCCGTTTGAGGCGACGAATGAGTTCCTCTGTCTTTCCCGAGAACATCGATCCGCAAATCAGCTCTATCCATCCCCTGCCCCCGGGCCTGTTGACCGTGTTTTCGAGAAACATGATATAAGATTATACGAAGATTATCCTTAGTTTTGTGTTCATCCAGCCACCCAAAATACCTCTGCGAATGGACATCAAATACACCATAGAAATCCTGACTAAAGATATACAAGATATAGAGAATCTGGTCGGGAAGCTGCAAAATTCTCCGGAGGGTTCCACCCTGGAACTCGACCTAGCACTCTCTAAGCTGAGGAATGTTTACGATGTGCTAAACAGCATCCGGAACGACATGCTAAACCCGCCGGCCGGCCGGCAAGAACAAGGCCCCGGAGCTGAAGCAGCAGCAAGTGTGCAGCCGGTGACCGAAGAGCAAGCCCTTCCTGGTCCCCGGGCTCCGGAAACAGCTGAGGCCGGCCTCCCTGTTCAAGCCGCAACTCCTTCTGCACCCGAAAACCATCCCGGGGCAACTCCTTCCACAGCGGAGGCCCAGGCCGGGGCAGCTCCTTCTGCACCGGAGAACCATCGCGGGGCAGCTCCTTCCACTGCGGAAACACAGGGCGGGGTAACTCCTTCCACAGCGAAGACTCAGGACGGGGCAGTTCCTTCCACAGCGGAGGCCCCGGCTGCAAGGCCACCCGAAGCAGAACCGGCCGGGACGGAAAGACCAATCCGACCGGAAAGCAGGCCCGGGGAATCCAAAATCCTGGCCGACACCTTTAGGGGGGAATCCAGTCTGAATGATAATCTGGCAGAACAATCGACCCCCCAGTCCCGGGTCCTCGGCGAACGAATCGACAACATTGGCAGAAACATCGGAATCAACGACCGCTTCCTCATTATACGAGAGCTTTTCAAGGGCGATGCCGATGCTTTCAACCGGCTTATTGAACAACTCGACAATGCCGGCTCCTACGAAGCAGCCAGCCGGCTCTTAAACGCACAGTTTGCGGAAACTCCCGATCATGAAGGGGTTCTGATTCTGGGCGGTCTGACCAAAAGGCGTTATTCCTGATTTATGGGAAAGCTCTACCTGGTCCCAACCCCCATTGGTAACCTGGGTGATATCAGCCTCAGGGCACTGGAGGTGCTTCGCAGGGTCGACCATGTGCTGGCCGAAGACAGCAGGAAAACCGGGATACTGCTGAAACACTACGAAATCTCCAAACCGCTGGAGTCGCACCATAAATTCAATGAGCACAAACGAATCGACAGTCTGGTAGCCAGGCTCACAGGTGATCTGGAGATTGCGCTGGTGAGTGATGCAGGCACCCCGGGCATCTCCGACCCCGGCTTTCTGCTGGTCAGGGCCTGCCTGGAAGCCGAAATCGAAATAGAGACCCTTCCCGGTGCAACCGCCTTCGTACCGGCCCTGGTCAATTCCGGGCTCCCCTGTGAACGCTTTGTTTTTGAAGGCTTTCTTCCCCAGAAAAAAGGCCGGAAAAAACGCCTCGAATCACTGGCTGGGGAGCTGCGGACCATGGTCTTCTATGAGTCACCCTACCGGCTGCTGAAAACCCTGGACCAAATGGCCTTACACTTTGGCGCCGGGCGCCGGGCTTCAATTTCAAGGGAGTTGAGTAAAATCCATGAAGAAACCCGAAGGGGAAGCCTCGGCGAGTTGAAAGCCTACTACGAAAAGGCAGGCGTAAAAGGGGAGCTTGTTTTGGTTGTCGAGGGTGCAGGCAAAACCTGAGTCCGGGCTAAAAACTGCAATCTGAGAAAAGAAATCAAAACGGAGCCGGCTCATCGAATCCGGCATTCATGGCAATATCATCGTTTGAAACACCCTGGTCATTATTCATGCTGGACTGGAATGTAGCCAGCGCATTCCCATTGCCATCGGGATCCATCATACCAAGTGTGTCGTCAAGGTTGACAAACTTCGCAAACTCCCTGATAAATTTCAATTGCACATCGCCGATGGCACCATTCCTGTGCTTGGCCACGATGATCTCGGCTATACCCTTGAGAGAATTGCCTTCTTCGTCGATCTCCATTCCATAGTACTCGGGACGGTGAATAAAACACACCAGGTCGGCATCCTGCTCAATGGCCCCCGATTCGCGGAGGTCGGAGAGTTGTGGTCGCTTGTTTCCCGAACGCATCTCAACACTCCTGTTCAGCTGGGAAAGCGCTATAATAGGGACATCCAGTTCCTTGGCAACGCTCTTCAGTGAACGGGAAATCTGACTCACCTCCTGTTCCCGGCTGCCGGAATCCTTCGAACCACTCATGAGCTGAAGGTAGTCGATGACAATGGCCTGCACATCAAATTTCTGCTTCAGTCGCCTGCACTTGGCCCTGAACTCAAAGATGGAAATCCCGGGGGTATCATCCACATAGATCGGGGCCTTCTCCAGGTCCTTGATCTTGTACTCGAGTTGCTCCCATTCATAGTTTTCGAGCTGACCATTGCGGACCTTTTCAGCGGATAACTGGGTTTCCCCGATAATGAGGCGGTTCACAAGCTGAATCGAGGACATTTCCAGCGAGAAGATGGCTACCGGCCTGCTGTGGTCAACAGCCATGTTCCGCGCCATCGACAGCACAAAAGCAGTCTTCCCCATGGACGGGCGGGCAGCTACGATGATCAGGTCGGAGCGCTGCCAGCCCGAAGTCATCCTGTCGAGCCGGGTAAACCCCGAAGGAACCCCACTAAGTGCACCATCATTCTTCCCGGCCTCCTGAATCTGATCGATGGCTGCTCTGACGAGAACATTCATGGGCTGGGTTTCCTTCTTGATATGCCCCTCTGCAATGTTGAGCAGTTCCCGTTCCGAAAAATCCAGTAGATCGTCCACATCGGAACTCTCGTCAAAGGCCCGTTCCTGAATCTCGGAAGATACCCTGATCAGCTCCCGCTGAATGTATTTCTGCGCCACAATGCGGGCATGATACTCCAGGTGAGCAGCAGAACCCACTCTGGATGTCAACTGTGCAATGTAAGAAGCCCCCCCCACAATGTCCAGCTTATCTGTTTTCCGGAGTTCCTCGGTAACTGTAAGCAAATCGACAGGTTTCTCCTGCTGCGACAGAGAAAGCGCAACATTGTAGATATGCTGGTGAGCCTCCTTGTAAAAGCTGTCCCCTTCAAGGATGTCGATAACGGTAAGTATAGCATCTTTCTCGAGCATAATAGCGCCCAGAACAGCCTCCTCAAGATCAGGTGCCTGCGGCGGTATTTTCCCGTAATCAAGGGCTACACTTGCACGTTTTTTCTGTGGTTGCGATTGCTTGGCCATAGGATCTGAGATATCGATTCAGCACTGCAAAAGTACAATTGCGCCTCCCCCCACAGCTTAATGTGGCCCATCACTTTTAAACAGCGCTTTTCAAGTTATCATAAACAATTGTTGAAAAAGCGCTACCTTTAGTACTATGATACTCTTCTCGCCCGCAAAGATCAATATCGGCCTCCGGATCCTTCGCCGCAGACCCGATGGCTTTCACGACCTGCAATCATTGATGTACGCGGTAGGACTTTGTGACATCCTCGAAATACGGGTCGAAGCGGAAGGCGAAAGCGCACTCCGGTTTAGCCAGACAGGCATCCCCATCCCGTCCGGAGAGGGCCCAAACCTGGTAGAGCGTGCCTGGAAGCTGTTTAGCGACAGGCATCCCCTGCCCCCCCTCTCCATCCACCTGCACAAACAGATTCCCATAGGTGCCGGCCTGGGAGGGGGCTCATCGAATGCAAGCACCTGCCTGCTGGGCCTGAACCGGCTCGCAAATGAAGCCATGCCGAAAGAGCAACTATTGGCCATGGCTGCTGAACTCGGAAGTGATTGTCCCTTTTTTGTTCAAGGTGGAGCCATGATGATGGAAGGCAGAGGCGAAAAACTCCGTGAGATCCCCTTTTCCATCAGTGAATTTCAGCTTGTTTTACTGTTTCCCGACATCCACATTTCTACCGCAGAGGCCTATGCCGGTGTGAAAGCAGCCATGCCGGAAAGCCATCTCGAGGAAGTGCTCCGGGCCGCACCCAAAGAATGGAAGGGAAGGGTGGTCAATGACTTCGAGGCCTCCCTGTTTCCGGCTCATCCCATATTGCGCGAAATCAAAGACGGGCTCTACAACTGTGGTGCTGTCTATGCAGCAATGAGCGGAAGCGGATCGGCGATATACGGCCTTTTCGATCAATCTCCGGACCTGCCCGGGGAACTGGAAGCCTTTAAGGTATGGGAAGGCCCGGCGAGCCTGCCCAACATTTCTAGCTAAAGGCAATCATCAGGTGGGCCTTTCGAACGTGCTCACCTTCCTTTACGTAGATTTTCTCCACCGTCCCGCTCACAGGGGCCAGAATCTCGTTGCGCATCTTCATGGCCTCCAGGATAAGCAGAGGCTCGCCCTGCTCAACGCTTTGCCCCTCCTTTACCATAATCTGCTGTATGGTCCCGGGAATAAGGGCTTCAAGCAAGTGCTCATCGGGTCTGTGCCAACCCTGTCGCTCACTGAACTTCCGGGTCAGCTTGGTTTTATAGCGAACGGCGCCAATCTCCAGTTCCCCATCGGGAAGATGCTGGATCCTCGTTTTTGAAGCTTTTTCGTCTTTGCTCATGAGATCGCATTAAAATGGTGGAATACCATGTTTCTTGGCAGGCATGCCTACACTCTTTCCTCCGGAAACCCCCAGGGCATGCAGAAGTGAACGCCTGGTTTCGGAGGGTTCAATAACGGAATCGATGTAGCCTTTTGCTGCAGCCACATAAGGATTGGCAAATTTCTCCTTGTATTCCTGCACCTTTTCCCTGCGCATCTGCTCGGGATCCTCTGCCGATGCAATCTCCTTGCGGAAAATAATATTGGCTGCGCCTTCCGGCCCCATAACGGCCACCTCGGCATCGGGCCATGCAAATACGAAATCTGCGCGCAGGTGCCTCGAATTCATGGCAATATAACCTCCACCATAAGCCTTACGCAGGATGACAGTGATTTTGGGGACTGTGGCCTCGCTATACGCATAAAGCACCTTGGCTCCATGCCGGATTACCCCGGCATGCTCCTGATCGACACCCGGAAGATAGCCCGGGAGGTCGACAAAGGTAACAATGGGAATGTTAAAGGCATCGCAATAGCGGATGAAACGCGCAGCTTTATCGGAGGAGTCCACATCCAGTACCCCGGCCATTACGAGGGGTTGGTTGGCTACAAAACCGACGGTTCGGCCATCCATGGTCCCGAATCCAATGACGATATTGGCTGCCCAGCTTTCCTGAATCTCGAAGAAATCGGAACCGTCTGTTACCGCCCTGATCACATTTCTCACATCGTAAGGCTGACGCTTCTCACCCGGAACCAGGCTCTCAATGTTGTAGTCCTCAAGGGGAGGGATGGTTTCCTTTTCGGGGGGTACATCTGTGTTCGACCAGGGCAGATAACCCAGAAGGGACTTAATCTGCTCAAAGCAGTCCTCTTCGGTCTCAGAAAAGAAATGGGCATTCCCTGTAATCTCGCTGTGAACCCTGGCGCCCCCCAACTCTTCCATCGTAATATCCTCACCCAGAACAGTCTTTATAACCTCAGGCCCGGTGATAAACATCTTGGAGATATTGTCAACTACAAACACGAAATCGGTAAGCGCAGGAGAGTATACAGCCCCTCCGGCACAGGGCCCGAGAATCACTGAAATCTGCGGAATAACCCCGGAAGCCAGTGTATTCCGGAAAAAGATCTCACCATAACCGGCCAGGGAGTTGACCCCTTCCTGAATCCGTGCTCCACCCGAATCGTTAATCCCGATCAGGGGCATGCGCATTTTGAGGGAATGGTCCATTATCTTGGTAATCTTCCTGGCGTGCATGAATCCAAGCGATCCGCCTGCAACTGTAAAGTCCTGTGCAAAAATACAGACCGGCCTGCCGCCAATGGTACCGGTTCCGGTAATAACACCATCGCCATGCAGCTTTTTACGATCCATACCAAAATCCTTGGCATCGTGTTCGACAAACAGATCGTATTCATTGAAAGAGCCTTCGTCGAGCAATCTGACGATTCGTTCCCGGGCAGTCATTTTGCCCATGGCCACCTGTTTCTGGATAGCCTTTTCGCCGCCTCCCAGAAGTACTTCCTCCCGGCGTTTCTTTAACTCCTGAACCTTTTTTGTAGAAGCCATTGATTTTTAGGTTGATTTAAGGTTACAATCTTACGAAAAAGCAGGGGCATAGAAAAATCGTTTCATAACATACTGCTATCGGGGCGCTAATCTGAAAAGATAAATGGCGATCAGGACGAAAAAGACGTTTGGGAGCCAAACAGCGGCAACCGGTGTCAGCATACCTCCAATCGCGAACTGTTTCGAAAACTGGGTAAAAAGGATGTAGCTAAAGCTGATAACCACCCCGATTGCGATCTGAAGCCCAATCCCTCCGCGCATTTTTCTGGACGACACAGCAACCCCGATCAGGGTAAGAATATAGGTGGAAAAGGGAAATGCCAGGCGGTTGTGTCGCTCGACCTGGTATGCAACAACATTGGTCTCGCCCTGCATGAGCTGCTTTTTAATGAAGGCATCGAGCTCCTTTAGACTCATGGTTTCGACGATGTTCAGACGCATCTTAAAGTCGTCCGGATGAATGGCCAGGGTCGTATCAATGCTCTTCCCTTCCTCCAGGGTCTCATGGAGGCCATCAATGGTCCTGATGTAATAACGGCGCGCCTGCCACTTGTTTACTGCAGTATCCCACCTGATCTGATCGGCAAACATCTTTGAAACCAGCTGCCCGTCTTCGAACTTCTCAATGCTGAAATTATAGCCCACCCTTGACACATTGCTGTAGTTCTGCAGATAGATGAAAATTCCGGGTTCTACCTGCCGGTGAAAATTCTTGGTTTTGAACCTGACGGGACGCTTGTGAATGAACTTTTCTTCAAAATCAAGCTTAATCTTATTGGCCCCGGGAATCACCTGATCGCTCAAATAAAAGGAGACCCCCGCAATCAGAGAGGCGGAGATCATATAGGGAAGCAAGAGGCGACGCAAACTCATTCCCGCATTCAGGATGGCTATAATCTCGGTATTATAAGCCATCCTGGAAGTAAAATAGATGACCGATATGAAGGTGAAGAGGCTGGAGAAAAGCACCCCGAAATAGGGTAGAAAATTCAGATAGTAGTCCACCACAATCTCGTGCATGTTTGCACCGTTCTCGATGAAATCGTCGATCTTCTCCGAAAGGTCGAAAATAACCACAATCGAAAGAATGAGTACAATGGCCAGGAGAAAGGTGCTCAGGAACTTCCGGATAATGTATAAATCCAGCAGTTTCAGTCCAAGGCACCTTATAATCTTGTGCCCAAAACCGATGTCATGCTTTCTTTCCATGCACTGAATGTTCCCTTTTCAATTTCTATGCCTGCCTGCCGCACCAACCAGCGATAAAAGGATAAATTATGCAAACTGGCAATCTGTGCCCCGAGCATCTCCCCGGAGATGATCAAGTGACGTAAATAAGCCTTGCTGTATTGCGTATCAGCAAAACAATGCCCGTCGGGGTCGATGGGTGAATGGTCGTTCATCCACTTCCTGTTCCGCATGTTCATGATGCCATGTGCGGTGAAAAGCATGCCGTTCCGTCCATTTCTGGTAGGCATGACACAATCGAACATATCAACTCCCCTGGCAATTCCTTCGAGAATATTTACAGGTGTCCCCACCCCCATCAGGTAACGGGGTTTATCGGCCGGAAGAATGGCATTGACTTCCTCAATCATCGCATACATCTCTTCGGCCGGCTCACCAACAGACAAGCCTCCTATGGCATTTCCCTCTGCGCCTTTTTCTGCAATGTACTCGGCCGAGAAGCGACGAAGGTCACTGAAGGTACTGCCCTGAACGATGGGGAAAAAGGCCTGCCTGTGTCCATAGTGTTCTTCGCTTGAATGAAAGCGCTCCAACCCCCTGTCGAGCCATTGATGGGTCAGGGCAAGTGATTTTTCCGCATAGGCATGTTCGCAGGGCCAGGGGGTGCATTCATCAAAGGCCATCATAATATCGGAGCCGATCAGCCTTTGGGTATCCACCACATTTTCAGGGGTAAACATATGTCTCGATCCATCAATATGGGAACTGAACATGGCCCCTTCTGAACTCAACTTCCGTTGAGCAGCCAGTGAAAACACCTGATACCCCCCACTGTCTGTCAGAATGGGCCGGTCCCAGTTGATAAAGCGATGCAGACCACCCGCTTCCTTCAGGATTTCCATCCCGGGCCGGAGGTAAAGATGATAGGTGTTCCCGAGAATAATGGGTGCATCCACCTCCTCTTTTAACTCGCGCTGGTGTATCCCCTTTACACTGCCGGCAGTCCCTACCGGCATAAAAACCGGGGTCGGAATCCCGCCATGATCCGTTAATAGCCTGCCCTTACGGGCCTTGGATCCCGGGTCAGTGTGTTGAATAGTGAACTCCATATAGACCCGTCAAAGATAAGCGAATTGTTGAAAACCTGCTGTAAGAGATTGTGCCCTCCGGTATTAAATTTACAGCGATGTACCTGCTACCCGAAATCGCCGAAATCGCTCCCCTGGTCTGGGTCTCTTTTGCACTGTTTTGCACAGCCTGGCTCATCCAATTGTATCTGTGGCTCTTTGTATTCACCCGTATTCTGAAGGCCCGGAACCAGATCCGAAACTCTGAAAAAGAGGGGGTTTCGGTGATCGTATGCGCACGCAATGAAGCCGGCCGGCTGAAAAAATTTCTTCCCCTGATTCTGGAACAGGACTACCCTGAGTTTGAACTCATCGTAGTGGATGACGCCTCCGCGGATGAAACGACAGAATTGCTGGCCAAAATGGCAGCTGCCAATCCGCGTTTACGTTTCACTTCCATTCCGGCCAATGGCAAGCGCCTTCCCGGCAAAAAACTGGCCCTGACCATAGGACTAAAGGCTGCAAAGTATGAACGCGTACTGCTAAGCGATGCAGATTGCTATCCCGTAAGCAAGCACTGGCTGCAGCTGATGACCGCTCCCCTGAAAGACGACAAACAGATTGTATTGGGCTATGGAGCTTATGAGTCCGGAAAAGGCCTCCTTAACAAGCTGATTCGTTACGAGACCACCTTTACAGCCATCCAATATCTGTCCTGGGCCCTGAGGGGAAGGCCCTATATGGGAGTAGGCCGGAATCTGGCCTACAAACGCAGCCATTTCTTCAACAACAAAGGCTTCTCTAATCACTACCATATTCCCTCCGGGGATGACGACCTGTTTGTAAATGAAACGGCAAACCGGCACAACACCGCGGTGGTATATGAACCAGGCGCTCATACCCGGTCACTCCCGGCCAAAAGCTTTAAGAAATGGTGGAAACAAAAACAACGTCACCTGGCCGTCGGTAAACACTACAGCCGATCTTCGCGTGCCAGAATCGGGCTTGAACTTGGGAGCAGGCTGCTCGTTTATGCCGGCCTCCTCTGGCTCGGACTCTATTCCCCACTGGGCCTTATCACCCTTTCTGCCTTCATCCTGCTTCTTCTGATCAAAGCCCTGGTTTTCAAAATGGCAGCGAGACGCTTGGATGAAAAGTATTTATTACTACCTTCGCTCCTGTTCGATCCCCTGCTACCGATTCTGCTTGCTACAGTCTGGTTTTCAGGACTCTTCGCAACAAAAGACCAAACATGGAGTTAACATCAAACCTATCCATAAAAGCCAAAAAAGACCTGGAACTGGTCGAAAGAGCCAGGACAGGAGACCAAATGGCCTATGGAGAATTACTAGGTCGCTATCGCGATGCCATCTACTTCATGTTGCTAAAAATGATCAACAATCCTGTTGATGCCGAAGACCTTACCATTGAAGCTTTTGGGAAAGCCTTTAAAAAAATCGACCAGTATGCCCCCAATTATGCCTTCTCGACCTGGCTCTTCAAGATCGCATCGAACAACTGCATCGATTTCATCCGTAAAAAGAGGGCAAGTCACGTATCGCTCGACCAGACTGTCGACTGCGAAGACAGCCTCTCCCCCTCGGCCCTGATACAATCGGATGAACCCGACCCCGAATCAACCATGATCATCTCGCAAAAGGTCAAACACATGCGAAATGTTGTGGCAAAACTCAAACCCCGCTATCGGCAGCTGGTCGAACTCCGCTATTTCAAGGAGTATTCCTATGAGGAGATTGCCCGGGAACTCGAGCTTCCGATTGGTACAGTCAAAGCCCAGCTGTTCAGAGCGCGCGAACTCCTCCTGAACATCATGAGCCGGTCGGGAGAAAAGCCCTGATGCATGGAATTCATCCGGTCCTATTTCCCCGATCTGAGCGATAAGCAAAAGAATCAGTACGCGCTTCTCCTGAAACACTTCCCCGAGATCAACGCCCGGATCAATCTGATATCCCGCAAAGACCTGGCCGGACTGGAAGAAAAGCATCTGCTCCATTCCCTCGGTATCGCCCTGGAGTTCCGCTTTAACAAAGGAGCCAGGGTACTCGACCTCGGAACCGGAGGGGGCTTTCCGGGTATTCCGCTTGCGGTGCGCTTTCCTAAAGCCCAATTCCTGCTTGCCGACTCCATTGGCAAGAAAATTAAGGCTGTGAAGGAGCTCGTAAACGTCCTTGAACTGAAAAACGTAAGCTGTGTGGCAAAACGGGCCGAAGAGCTCAATGCTGAATTCGATTATGTGGTCTCAAGGGCTGTGGCCCCCTTCCCCAAACTAATAAGCTGGTGTTTCCCTGCGATCAAAAAGGGGCAGGCTGGTAGTCGCCCGAATGGGCTCATTGCCCTCAAGGGTGGGGATCTGACAGCCGAACTGGCCCCCTTTTCGCCTCATGTTGAAGTGATCGGCCTGGACAAGCACTTTCACTCTGATTTTTTTTCCACGAAAAAGATTGTTTATCTGAAAAAATAGCTAATTTTGCAGCCTCAAATCTATTTGTCATGAAGCGCACATTTCAGCCATCCAACAGGAAAAGAAAGAACAAGCACGGATTCAGGGAACGGATGTCCTCTGCAAGCGGACGTGGTATACTGGCTGCCAGAAGAAAGAAAGGCCGCAAGAAACTGACCGTATCTGACGAGCCCAGGCACAAGGTCTGATTTCACTGTATAAAGCATAAAGAATGCGGCTGTCTCAATTGGGACAGCCTTTTTTGTTTCTGGGGATAATTTGTAATTTGCCTGGTATAATTCCTGATTGATGGCTAAACAAAGCCCCAAAAAGAAAAAAAAAGAAAAAACGGCCCTTTCTGCCCCCCGTTTCCATTTGCATTTCCTCTTCTCTGGCTCCAACATGAGTGAGGAAGAGCTCCCCGGCTTCGCAGAAAAAATCCCGGATGAATTCAAATCCCGCTGCAGTGCTTCCATCCTCAACGGAAACGAAAGCAGGGAACTCGCGGAACTTCCCTCCGAAGCTTATATCGTGCATTTTACCAGGGGTAAATGGGCCGGGCCCGATCATCTTCGCCCCTGGTTCAACCTGGCATTGCCCAACGACAGCCGCAATCCATCCTATTACAAACTTCGCTTCCGGAAAAAGGAAAAAAGCAGCCCGTCTGCAATCATCTATCCAGCCGGGGTCCTTTCATACCTGGCCGGACTGGGCGGAACAAAAGACCTGGACAATCCACAATGCCTGCTTCCCATACTTGAAGACCTGGGCTTCAAAAGTAAAGACCTGGAACTGGATGTGGAGAAAAGTCCTGATAAAAAACTGTTCTCGCCCGGCAATTGGATTCATGCACGTGTGCTGCATCTGAAATGGATGACTCAATGGGCTGTAAAAGAGGCCGGAACAGGCTGTGGTAAGAAGCATTTCTTTTACAGGGAGCACCCCTTGTTCAGGCTGGCTTTTCTTTTGACAAGCCTGCTGGTCTTCGTCTTATTGCCCATCCTGAGCCTGGACGCAGGACTGTCGGGCGATGATGAAAAACACTACCAGCATGCCGCAAAAGTTTACCGCTATTACAGTGAAGATGATCCGGCTGCACTCAATGATCCGAAAAACAAGCTGAACTTCTACGGCCAGTCCTTCGATTTCTTCAGCTACCTGCTGATCCGGCTGTTCAAGCTGCAGGACAAGCCCTATGAGGCCCGGCATGTTATGGTTGCCCTTTGCGGTGCAGCCGCAATGCTCTGCTGTGCGCTGCTGGTAAAACGCTTTGCCGGGTATTCGGGCGCCCTCCTTGCCACCGTGCTCATGTTCCTTTCGCCGCGTTTTCTCGGGCATTCATTCAACAATCCGCTGGATGTCCCCTTTGCCCTGGGATACATCTTCACGATTTATCACATGGTGGCCTTTCTCCAAAAGCTTCCCCGGATTTCGGGCCGATCGGCTCTGTGGATCGCCATAGGGATTGCATGGACCAACGGCATCCGGATTGGAGGGCTGGTTCTGGTCCCCTACCTCTTTATGTTTGCAGGGCTCTATCTGATCACCCGGAAGTGGCCCTGGAAGGCTTTCTCAGCAGCCTGGTGGCGCTTTGCCCTGCGCGGATTTGGGGTCTTGCTTCTGATCAGCCTGACAGGCTATGTCCTGAGCCTGCTCACCTGGCCCTACGCGCTTCAGGATCCAATCAACCATCCTATCAAGTCCTTCCGGGTTATGTCGAATATCCAGGTATCCATCAAGGTTGTTTACGATGGCGTCATCCACTGGTCCGATCATCTTCCCTGGCACTATATCCCCAAGAACATCCTGAACACAGTCCCGGCTCTCATTTTGCTGGGCTGTCTGGCCTCCCTCTTCAGCTGGTGGAGCGATCGGCGAAAGAACAATATGGCCTTCTGGATATTCATGCTTTGGTTTACCGTGCTCTTTCCAGTCGTCTTCATCATCATCCGGGAGTCGAATGTTTATGGCGGCTGGAGGCACATGATGTTCGTTTATCCCTCCATGCTGGTACTTTCGGCCCTTGCCATTCACAGCCTCCTGTTGAAAACCAGAAAGGGATGGAAAAGGGGGCTGGCCGTTGGGGTGGTGGCTGCAGGACTCATCCACCCGCTGAGGCATACCATTGTCAACCATCCGAATACCTACATTTATTTCAACGAATTTTCGGGCGGAATCAACAAAACATACGGCAGCTTCGAGACCGATTACTACACCAACAGCCTGGCTCCGGCAACAGACTATTTCATTAAGAACATCCTGCCCAATGCGAAAGCCGGAGAGAATGAATTGCTGGAGGTGACCAGCAACGCAAATATCTCTTACTATTTCAGAAAGCATCGCGACAAGGTCCATCCCTTCTACAGCCGCTACTACGACAGAGGCAAATACAACTGGGACTATGCCATCCTCTATTGCAACTACATTCATCCCTATCAGCTCAAGAACGGGCTCTGGCCTCCCCGAAACACCATCCACACCATCAAGGTCGATTCGGTGGTGGTTGCTGCCATTGTCAAACGAGCAAGCAAGGAGGACCATATAGGGTCAAAAGCCCTGCAGGCGGGCATCAGAGAAAGAAATGCTGCAAAACTGGCCGAAGGACTGGAACACCTCGAAAATGCCGTAGCTCTGGACAACCACAATGAAGCTGCCTACCTGGAGCTGGGCAATGCCTACATCGCCTTCCTTCGTTTCGATGATGCCAGAAAAGCCATGGACCGCCTTCTCGGGATTTATCCCGATTACGACAAAGCCTATAACCTAAAAGGCTATACCTGGCTGGTCGAATCGGAGGTAAAACAGGACCCTGAGCTCATCGACAAAGCCATTGCAACAATAAGCCAGGCCGTGAAAATCAATTACAAGTTTTATTCGGGCTACTACAACCTGGGGCTTTGCTATGCCGCCAAACGGGACCGGGGAAATGCCGAGTATTACTTGAAACAGGCCATCCGCTATAACGGAAAATTCAAAGCGGCTTATGTAAAGCTGGCCGAGTTGTACGACAGCTTCGGCGATAAGGATATGGCCGCCCAGGTCAGGGAACGAATCAAAAGGCTCTGATGCATGGCTTTTTCAGGCTCTGGCCTTCAGATTGGGAATAATTTCACATTTTTGCAGCGTCCTAAGCTCTTCACTGTATGAGAATCGCCGTAATTGGTGCCGGACCGGCCGGCATGACAGCAGCTTATCAGCTCTCCCGGAGCCTCGGAAAGGGAGTGGATGCCATTGATGTCTATGAATGCTCCAGGGAGGTTGGAGGACTGTCCAGAACGATAGAACTCTGGGGGCAGCAGGTTGATCTTGGCCCTCATCGTTTTTTCAGCCACGACCCCGAAATCAATGCCCTTTGGCAGGAAGTGACCAGGGATGCCTACGACCTGGTCGACAGGCAAACCCGGATTTACTATAAAAAGCGCTTTTTCGACTATCCGATTAAGGCCCTTAATGCCCTTTCCGGACTTGGGCTTTTCGAAGCTACCCGCTGTGTCCTCTCCTATATACGGGAACGCCTGCGCCGGAATCCCGACACCTCGGATTACGAAGGATGGATCAGCAATCGCTTCGGAAAGAGGCTCTACCATATTTTCTTCAAAACCTATTCCGAAAAGCTGTGGGGAATCCCCTGCAGCGAACTTGACGCCGATTTTGCTGCCCAGCGCATTAAGAAGCTCTCCCTTTTCGAGGCTGTGAAAAGCGCGCTCATTCCCGATAAGAAAACACGGCATGCCACACTGGTCGATCGCTTTGCCTATCCCCGTGGAGGGACAGGTTCAGTTTACAAAAGCATGCAGACTGTAGTGGAATCGCGTGGAGGAAAGGTCTATACCGAAACAGCCGTAAAACGTGTGCTGGTAAGCCAGGGGCATGCCAGGGGCATTGAACTCAGGGATGGAACAGAAAAGAGCTACGACCATGTGGTGTCCACCATGCCTCTCTCACTAATGGTAAAAGGCCTTCCCGATCTGTCACCTGAACTCGAAAAAGCAGTCGGCAAACTGCGCTACAGGAATACCATCCTGGTTTATTTAAGGGTAGCGAACAGCGAACTTTTCACCGACCAGTGGCTCTATATCCATGAGCCTTCGGTGACCGTAGGCCGGGTCACCAATTTCCGAAACTGGAGCCCGTCCGTTTACGGCGATTCAAAGGACTCCGTTTTGTGCCTCGAATACTGGTGCAATTTCGGGGACAAACGCTGGGAACAGCCGGATCAGGAACTGATCGATGAAGCACGGAAGGAAATTGTGAAAACGGGACTGGTGGAAGCCGGAGAGATTCTCGAAGGCAGTGTTTTCCGCCTCCCCAGATGCTATCCAGTATACTACGCCGGTTATCGCTCCGACCTGGCCCCGATCGAAGCCTTTTTGTCCGAAATCAAGGGCCTGCATGTGATTGGCCGCTATGGTGCATACAAATACAATAATCAGGATCATAGCATTCTGATGGGGATCCGGCTGGCCGAAAACCTGCTCACCGGGAGCAGGCATTCCCTCTGGAAGATCAATACCGATTATGAGGTTTACCAGGAGTCTTCAAGCCTCGAAAAAAGTGGTCTTAATCAATCGGGCAATGAACAGCGACATTAATTCGTTAACATCAATAGCAAAGAAAATATATGGATTTTCTAAGATTCCTCACCAGTAAGCTCTTTCTCAAAAACCTCGGATTGGCCCTTGGGATTCTCCTCCTGCTGATACTGGGCGTGCTGCTCTGGTTACGAATCTACACCCACCATGGCCAGGCCATTACAGTACCCGATCTGAGCGGACTAAGTCTGGAGGAGGTTTCGGATGTATGTGACTCGCGCCAACTGCGCTTTGTGGTCGTCGACTCTGTGTTCACACAGGACATGCCCAGAGGAACGGTCATCAAGCACCATCCCCGGCCCATGTCCAGGGTCAAGAAAAACCGGATGGTCTTCCTCACCATGAACGCGGTCAATCCGGAAATGATTAAGATGCCCCAGCTCGTGGGGCTGTCGATCAGACAGGCCAAGCTGGCCCTGCAAAATGCCGGGCTTATTCTGGGAGAAATCGAATACCAGCCCGACTATGCCATCAACAATGTGCTCCAACAAAAATACCAGGATTCGCTGATCATCGAGGGTACCGAGATTGATAAGCATGCGGTAATTGATCTGGTCCTTGGTATGGGGCTCAGCAATGAAACCACCCGGGTTCCGAACCTGCTGAGGCTTTCGCTGGAAGAGGCCAGAAGTGCCATTGCCGATCATTTTCTAAACATCGGAGCCATCACCTATGATGAAGACTATTCCATGTTTCCGGATACGGCCAGGATTCTGGTCTGGCGGCAATATCCCGAGTTTGATACCTTCAGGCGCCTGAATATGGGCATGGAAGTCGATATCTGGCTGAGTGCCGATTCCACATTATGGCCCATGCCCGACAGCATCGTAAATTTTGTAGATGTACCCGAAGAATGAGAACAGGCATTAAATCTGCGCTTTTCCTGGGCACTTTGCTCTGTAGCACGATACTACCTGCCCAGGAAATCATTTCGGGCCTGGTTGCCCGAAAAGTGCCGGCCGCTGCACCCGCGGCATCCGGCTCGCTTAAAGTCCGCCATGGAAGCATGTCGCTTTCCCTGCCCTTCATTGATGATTTTTCCAGTCCGGGGCCGGTGACCAATGCAGAGAGATGGTCGGCAAACCACTGCTTTCTGAACCACAGCTACGGAATTGAACCCCGCTCGGTAGGGGTCCTGAGCCTCGATGCCCTGGATGCCACGGGAGGCCTGCATCATGGTGCTCAGATCTCCCGCAGCAGCTTCGACGGAGACACCCTGAGCTCGCGCCCCATCAATCTTCAGTATGAGCCGGCCGACAGTCTCTATCTGAGTTTTTTCTACCAGGCAGGGGGCCTGGGTGACAGGCCCGAGACCGGCGATTCCCTCATCCTGGATTTTTTTGCACCCTCCGATTCTCTCTGGACAGAGGTCTGGGCCATCCCCGGTCAGCCTCTCAGTGATTTCACCCAGGTTATGATCCCGATCCGGGAAGAACGTTTCCTGCAGGATCGCTTCCGTTTTCGTTTCAGAAACAAGTGCAGCCTCCCGGTAAACGACAACTATCCCGATCAAATGGGGAATGTCGACCTTTGGCATCTCGACTACATCCGACTCGATGCCAATCGCAGTATCAACGACACGCTGATTCGGGATCTGGCTTTCTATGAACCAATGGCCAGTTTACTTAAGAATTACAGTGCCGTGCCCTGGAGTCGCTTTTCAGTGGCCTATAACAATGCGCTCAACTCTCCGATGACGGCACACTACCGAAACAACGACGAGCTGGGACGAAATGTAAGCCGGTCGTTCAGGATCATCAGACAGACGAACGGTGAAACGGTCATTGAAGCCACCCCTACTGCGCGCGACATTCCGGCCTTCCAAAAACAAAGCGTTTCCTTTCCATTCTATCTGCCTGTGGAAACGGGACAGGGCGACTCGGCAAGCTTCCTGCTGGAGGCAGCCCTGCGCAGCGACGATTTCGATCTGATTAAGGGCAATGATACCATTCGCCGCCTACAAACTTTCAGCGACTTCTACGCTTATGATGACGGGACTCCGGAAGCAGGCTATGGCCTCCGCGGACAAGGTACGCGAAATGCAAGTGTAGCCGTAAAATTCAAGAGCTTTGGTGCCTGCAAACTGGGTGGGGTTGAGATGTATTTCAATCAACTTCGCGACTCTGTTAACCTGAACTACTACTTCAATCTGAAGGTCTGGGACGAGGGCGAGGACCGGCCCGGCAGCTTGCTCCACAATGATGAGCAGGACCTGACACCTGTATATACGAAGAACTTTCCCGGCAGCGTGCGCTATTACTTTTCCGAACCAGTGGATGTGAACGACATATTCTACGTTGGCTGGACCCAGTTAAACGAGTATATGCTAAACATCGGACTCGACATGAACAACAGGCCTGTTCCCCATGTTATCTACTATAACCAGTCGGGAGAATGGATCGAGTCCGCTGCCCCCGGGGTCCTTCTGCTCAGGCCTTTTCTTTACAGTGAGAGCCAGGCGAGAAACGACAGGCAGTTGCCCCTCAACAACCTTCATATTTACCCCAATCCGGCTTCCGGGTTTATACAGATCGGACTTCCGGATGGAGAACTGAAGCAGAATGCATGGATCGAGGTTTACAACCTTCAGGGGCAGTCCGTCATGGGCAAGCAGCTCAGCGGGAATCAGTTGAGCATAGAGGGGCTGCCCGGCGGGCTCTATATGATCAGGCTCAGGATCGATCAAAAGAATTACTCCGGCAAGCTTTTGATTACGCACTGACCATGGAAACAGAAAGAAACGAGGTCCAGGAACTCTTTGAACATTTCCGACTCAGGGCCGATCCGGGACAGCAGGCCCTCCGGATCGATAAATTTCTCTTCAATAAACTGGAAAACACTTCCAGAAACCGCATCCAATCTGCAGCCAGGGCCGGAAACATCCTGGTAAATGACCGACCCGTAAAATCGAATTATAAGGTCAGACCAGACGACATGATCAGCATCGTCCTGCCCCACCCTCCCCGTAAAACCGAATTGCTTCCCGAGGACCTCCCCCTCGACATTGTTTACGAGGACGAATCGGTCATCGTTGTTAACAAGGCTGCGGGTATGGTTGTCCATCCGGGCCATGGCAACTACAGTGGAACACTGGTAAATGCCTTGATGCACCACCTGAAAGACAATCCCCTGTTTGAGAGTGGAGAAGAAAGACCCGGGCTGGTGCACCGCATCGACAAGAATACCTCGGGCCTGCTGGTGGTTGCAAAAAATGAGCTGGCTTTGAACAAGCTGGCCAGCCAATTCTTCCATAAACGTGCTGAACGCAGTTACCAGGCTTTGGTCTGGGGCGACCTGAAACAGGAAGAAGGCACCATAGAGGGCCATATCGGAAGGCATCCACAGGAGCGAAAGACCATGCATGTCTTCCCCGATGGCAATCAGGGAAAACCTGCCATCACCCACTACCGGGTACTCGAACGCCTGGGCTATGTAAATCTGGTGGAATGCCGTCTCGAAACTGGCAGAACACACCAGATCAGGGTACACTTCAAGACCCTCGGCCACCCCCTGTTCAACGATCCCGAATACGGTGGAGACCGCGTGCTCAGAGGAACGACCTTTACACGCTACAAGCAATTCGTCCAATCCTGCTTCGCCCTCCTGCCCGGCCAGGCTCTACATGCCAGAAGCCTGGGATTCAGGCATCCCGATACCGAAGAATTCCTTCGTTTCGAACACCCGGTACCGGAAGGATATGCCCGCGTTCTGGAACGGTGGAGAAGCTATTTGCAGGGAAGAACAGGCCCCGTGGAATAAGCAGGAAATCCTTACATTTGAAGGCATTAAACCCTTAGTTTTTTATGAATATTGCTGTACTCACCGGTGGAAATTCCTCAGAATACCTGATCTCGGTCAAAAGTGCCGCCCAGGTAAGTGGCTGGCTCACGAAGGCCGGTCATCGTTGCTTTACGATCGACATCAGAGACAGACTGTGGAAGGTGAAAGAGGGAGAAGAGTTCCTTGACTTCGACCACAACCATTTTGGCTTTACGGGAAAGGAAGGCCGAATCGACTTTGATTTTGCCTGGATCATCCTGCACGGAACCCCGGGTGAAGACGGAAAACTCCAGGGCTATCTCGATATAATGGGGATCCCCTACAATGGCAGTGGAGTGCTTTCGTCCGCACTTAGCTTTAACAAGTATGCCTGCAAAAGCTTTCTTGCCCACCATGGCATTCTCACCCCCAGGTCGGCCCTCATCCGTAAAGAAGCTGAATACAAGCTGGAGGACATTAGCAGGCATACCGGCTTCCCCTGCTTTGTCAAGCCAAACGCCGGAGGATCGAGCTTTGGCATCTCCAGAGTCGAGCGTGCATCGGACCTGCAGGCTGCCATCGACCTGGCATTGACGGAGGATGATGAAGTCATTATTGAGTCCTTTGTAAATGGCAGAGAGCTTACATGCGGTTTAATGAAAACCAAAGCCGGACACAGGGTATTTCCGCTTACAGAGATATTGACAGACAACACCTTTTTCGACTATGAGGCCAAATACTCCGAGGGGAAAGCCCGGGAAATTACCCCTGCCCCCGTCGATAAGGCTTTGGGTCGAAAATGCGGGGAAACCGCAATAAGAATATATGATCTTTGCAATGCAAAGGGCATTGTGCGCATCGATTTCATCATCGATGAAAAGGACATCTACTTCCTCGAATTAAATGCCATTCCGGGAATGTCGGCCAGGAGCATTGTTCCGAAACAGCTGGAGAAAATGGGACGTAAAATGGAAGATGTCCTTCAGGAAGTGATCGATGAAGTACTGAACTGAGCCATGAGAAGGGAGCGTTTTGCTTGAAGACAGATCGCTTTGTGGGAGAGCGCAATGTACACTTTCCAGATCCAGCCCTTCAGGTGAAACGAGAAATATTTGTGAAACCCGGGAAAACCTGAGTTTTCTTTCAGATACGAACTAAACTAAGCAAATTAAGACTGAATTCCTCCCATTTCAGTATTCGTATGAAGACTGATGACCTGTATAAAGCCTATTTAAGCAGAGTATTCAAAGCCAACTACTCCGGATTATATGGCTATGGATACAAATTATCGGGGTCCTCCGAGCTGACAAAAGATGCAATCCAGGAGTTATTTGTTCAACTGTGGGGTAACAGGAGTCGTCTTGATAAGATAAGAAACATCGAATCCTATCTGTTCAGAAGTCTAAGAAACAATTTGCTCAAGGAGCTGAAGAAAGCGCCATTGCATTCCTTTGATGAGTGCCATCATGAGGACTTCGAACTCTCGCAAGAGGACCTTCTAATAAATTCTGAGACTTCAGCACAGCGTGCAAAGGCATTTGCTGAATGCTTAAATGCCTTAGCACCACGTCAAAAGGAGGTCGTATTCCTCAGGTTCTATAATGGCTTGAAGTATAGTGAAATAGCAGAGATTATGGGCATATCGGTGAAGACAGTTAAGAACCTGGCATTCAGTGCAATGAAAAAGCTGCGAAAGGGCTTTAGCCAATCATTAGGCTAAACCCTTAGCGGGATTCTCCTTTTTTTTTCGGATCAGAATGAGTCCTTTTCCGTCATCTTTACTCTTATTAATGAAAGCCAGGTATTGGCATTCCCAAAATGAATGAAAAGCCAGACATAAATCGTATATCCGCATTACTTGCAGATGAATCCTTTCAAAACTATATACTTCAGAGGGATGCAGAAGATATTGAGTACTGGGAGAAAGCTATAAGGAAGCATCCTGAGCTTGCTGAACAAGTTGCAGAAGCAAAGCAAGTTCTTGCCTGCATGACTTTCAACAAGGAAGCGTTTTCTGAGACCTTTCTTGATGAAGAATGGGAGCATGTCCTGGATAGAGCAAGTAAGGAAAAGCATGCAAGCAGAAAAATGAGTATCAGACTCATTTATAAATCATGGCAGAAAATTGCTGCACTCATTTTATTGCCCTTGCTTATTGGCGTTTTTGTAGTGCAGATGATGCAAGGCAAGTTAGCAGACCAACAGTACACAACAATTGCTAACGAAGGGACACAGCGAAATCAAGTCATCCTGCCCGACAGCACCCTGGTCTATCTAAACGGAGGCAGTACGATTAGGTATCCGGCATCCTACAATAGAAGGAACCGAACTATTGAAATAGTTGGAGAGGCCTATTTTGATGTTGTCCATAACAAGCGAAAGCCCTTCAATGTGTTGTTTGCTGACGCCAGGGTAACTGTTCTTGGTACGGAATTCAGCATCAGAAATTATGGGAATGAGCCTTACTCCCAGGTCGTTCTTGTGGAGGGGAAAGTAGCCGTTAATCGGGGGCAGGGAGGCCAAACGACAATCCTAATGCCTGGCCAGAAAGCCTTGCTAAATCATGACGATAACCTTATTCAAATCAGCAGAGCCAGCCTTGATGTTGAAACGGCCTGGATAAATAATGTGCTCGTAATTGAAGGAGACGCATTTGATACCCTGCTCCTGAAACTTGAGAATTGGTATGGTGTCAAAATCGAAGCCCGGAATATTGAACATGCTGAAAACAGCAGGTTTAAGCTCAAGTTGAAAACTGAAAGCCTAAAAGAAGTTCTTGATCTGATAAACTTGATTTTACCGGTTGATTATGAAATAAATGGAGAAGAAGTAGTTCTGAGTGTGAAAGAGTAAAAGGAGATGTTCGCCCATCTCCTTTTAGGAATACACACCACTTTTATAAAGCAGCTAATTACTAACAAATCAAAAGTATGAATAATCTGTTAAAGACTACAGGAAACCTTCTGTTTTCTGGACTTGTTAAGCATATACTTCTTGTAGTTTTAATTGCCGTTGTCCCAAATGGCAGCTCCCTTTTTGGTCAGCAGCTACCTTCAGCAATTTCTGTAAATGAGGCTTCATTCAGAGAAGTTATTGATACGATTGAGGCAAAAACGCCATACTCCTTTGTTCTTGACTATTCAGCTATCGAAGAGTATGCCGGCCTTAGGTTTACTTTCACCAGCAATTCTTTAGAGGAAATCCTGACGCTTCTGACAAAAGATACTAAACTACAATTCAGGATAGTCAACAAACATGTCGTGCTCAGTAAGACTGAAGCTGAACGTACGCAAGCACTTTCTGAAGTACGAGGCAGAGTGGTTGATGAGACAGATTTGCCTGTTCCGGGAGTTTCGATTTACGTTTTGGGAACCTCCAATGGTACTGTCTCGGATGTAAATGGCTACTACACTATTCAGGTTGACAGGTCAGGTAATCCGGTGCTTGTGTTTTCGTATGTTGGTTATGTAAAAGAAGAGCTTAGCCTAAATGGAAGGGAAGAACTCAACGTTAAATTGAAACCGGATATTGAGGAGTTGGAGGAAGTCATTGTAGTCGGATATGGAACCGCCAACAAGGAAGAACTGACAAGCGCTATCGTTCAGATTGAAGCTTCAAACCTAAAACCAGGAGCTTCGAACAACCCAATTGAATTGATAAAGGGCAAGGTGCCGGGACTGTCGATTGTGAATCAAGCTGGAAATGATCCGAATTCACATCCACAGGTGCTTCTTCGAGGTATAGGTACAATCAGTGCAGACAATGAGCCATTGGTTATTATTGACGGAGTTTACAGCAGCATCGCCGACTTGTACCTTCTTAATGCTAACGATATTGAGTCTTTTAATGTCTTGAAAGATGGTGCTTCAACGGCTATCTATGGTACAAGGGGAAGCAATGGGGTGATCATCGTAAAAACGAAAACCGGAAAAGGAGAGAAGTCGAACCTGGAGTATACGGCTTATGCATATTTGGAAACCCCTTCAGCAAAACCTGATGTTCTGAACAATGAAGAATATGTCGATATTCTACGATCCATGGGATTCCCAAGTAGTGAAACTGATAAGGGCTACAATACTTATTGGTTTGATGAGCTTATTCAACATCGTCTTAGTCAGTACCATAATCTGTCTTATTCAAAAAGTCATGATCATTCCGCTATCCGGGTTTCTATAGGCCGGAAGGACCATCATGGGGTAGCTTTGAATACCTATAACAAGACCACGAACTTCCGCATTAACTACAATCAGAAACTTTTAAATCGGATCACAATCAGCTCCATAATTGGAGGCAGTCGTTCTGAACAGCGCTTTACAGACTATGGTGCTTTTGATGAATCCCTGAAGTATGATCCAACAGCACCCGTTTACAATGAAGACGGAAGCTACTATGAATTGCCCGGTGTAGGGGTGTCAAATCCGAAAGCGCTTCTGGAGCAAAGGGAAAATCTCGGTACTTCCGACAGGTTCAGCGGCAGTTTGGAAGGGACTATAGATCTGCTTAAAGATCTCTCACTTTCAGTAAAAGGTTCAACCTTTTTAAGAGGCTATGAGCACAGGTATTTCGAGAGTATTGACTCCCGAAATAGTCAACTGAGCGGAATAGCCGGGACAGCGATGCTTGGCACTGAAAAATCTGTTGAGAATGTTTTTGAATCGATTCTTAATTACAAGTTAGGCTTTGGCGATCATTTTCTCAAAGCCATGGCAGGCTATAGCTTCATCCAGAACGAAAGGGCAACATCCTCGATGACCAACCGGAACTTCTTAACCAATGCTTTTGGTACAAACAATATTGGTGCAGGATCCTTCCTGGAAGAGGGTAGAGCTTCCATGAATAGTTACCGGGAGAAGAGTCGCTTGCTTGCGTATTTCGGGCGACTGAACTATTCCTTCAGATCAAGGTATTTACTGAACGCAAGTATTCGAAGAGAAGGAGCCAGTGTTTTTGGAGAAAACAATAAATGGGGCTGGTTTCCTTCACTTTCAGGTGCCTGGCGAATTTCAGAGGAAGACTTTTTCGCTGATGTGAGCATGGTTGATGAACTCAAACTTAGAGTGGGTTACGGGGTTACGGGCCGAAGCCAGGGTATACCAATGTATCAATCCTTGTCAAGGATTGGATATAGTGGGAATGCCTTCTTCAACGGTCAATGGATTGGTAGTTATGGTTCAATAGATAATGCCAATCCCGACTTAAGGTGGGAACGAACGAGGGAACTGAATATTGGGGCTGATTTTTCGTTTTGGAACCAGAGGGTTGGAGGGGCTATTGACATCTATGATCGCCTCACAACTGACCTGCTGGGAAATTTTATTACGCAAACTCCACCCAGCCTTGAATCCACAATTTTTGCCAATGTCGGTACAATTAGAAACATGGGTACAGAACTCAATGCGAATGTTTCGGTAATAAATGCTACGAAGTTCAAGTTTGATGTGGCAGCAACTTACGCATGGAACAGAAATGAAGTCGTTTCACTCTCAAATGACCAGTTCCAGGCTGATTCAATTCTATATGCTGATTATGGAAATGTAGCTGCTTCATTATATCTGCTTGCAGAGGATCAGCCGATCGGAACCTTTTATGGCTTCAAATTCATGGGATTCTCTCCATCAGGGAAATGGGTGTTTGAAGACCAAAACAATGACGACCTGATACAGGAGGTATTGGATTTCACTGTACTGGGAAACGGCTTGCCAAAGCATTTGTATAGTTTTTCTACGAATTTCAGCTATGGAGGACTCTTCCTCCATGTCTATTTTGTCGGCGCGGCTGGTTTCCAGATCTTTAATGCTAAAAGACTGTGGTATGAGAACACGACGAATTCGCCGTCGAACTATTTTTCAAGCATTTTGGAATCTCCAAATGATCATCTGGATGATCGGTTAAGGTTTTCTGATTACTACCTGGAAAACGGAGACTACTTACGCATAGATAATCTTTCATTTGGATACCGTTTTAGTAAGCTGCAAAAAGTAAAAGCCTTAGAAGTCTACTTCTCCGCCTCAAATCTTTATACAATAACTGCTTATTCGGGCCTGGACCCGGAAGTGGGGAGTGGAACTGGTGATGGCCTTACACCCGGATGGGATCGCAGGTCATTTTATCCCCGCACCAGGACATTTCAAATCGGATTGAAAATGATGTTATAACGTGAACATGATGAAAATACATCCTATAATTCTAATCGTACTGGCCCTTGCCATTTCGTTCACTTCGTGTTCCAACTTGGATGAGGAAGTATATAGCTCCATTACACGAAACAATTACTACAATTCAGAACAAGAAGTGGAAGCAGCAGTAAGTCGTCCATATTCTCATCTTCGACAAACTTTTGTGTATTTCTCAACGGATGGGGCTTCAGTTTATCTGATTCAGGAACTATCTACTGACGAGGCTGCCTGGCCACAAAAGGGCAGAGATGGTTTTGATAATGGAAACTGGTTACGCCTGCACCGCCATGAGTGGACGGTGGAAGATGGCTCATTCAAGAATGCATGGAATCACCTCTACAAAGGAATTGCATTCTGTAATGTATTGCTTGATGATTTGGACGGAGTTTCTGTCATTGACGATGCTACAAAGACAGCTTACATGGCAGAGATACGGGGTATGAGAGCATTCTTCTATTTCTATCTGCTTGATTTATTTGGAAATGTACCAATCGTGACTCAGATTAACCAATTTAGCCCGCATTCAAATACACGCCTGGAAGTTTTTGAGTTCATCGAGACTGAGATTGAAGAGGTCTATGATTTACTGAAGGACCATGATTCAGGAAGCATGTATGGCAGGTTTACCAAACAGGCAGCTGATGTCCTGTTGTCCCGAATGTATCTTAATGCCGAAATCTATACAGGGGAGGAACACTATGCCGAATGTATTGTTGCTTGCGAAAGATTGTACGGAACCGGATTGTTCGTTTTGGACCAGAAATGGAGCGAGCCTTTTGCCTATAATAATGAAAGAAGCAGGGAAAACATTTTTGTAATTCCAAATGATGCCGTGTACGGAAATGATCAGGAAAACATCTTCAAATTTACAACACACTGGGCACAAAGGGTGCCACAGTTTCAATGGAATAGTAGTGGAGGATTTAATGGTTTGGTAACTGTTAGAGAGTTCATAGAACGCTATGATACGCTAAATGACAAGCGCTGTTACTTTGATTCTCACGCTTTCATACGTGGCAATGAATCTGATCCTTCCTTACAGAGAGGGCAGTTTTTATGGGGCTTACAATTAGGAATCAATGGAGATACCGTTCTTGGAACGAATGAGATGAATGGGAGACCTCTGTCGTTTAATCTGGATGTTCCGAATATGATTGAAGGAATCGAGAATTCGGGGGCAAGGAATATAAAGTACATGGTAGAAAGAGGAGCTTCCGGTTTCTCTAATGATCTGGTGCTCTTTCGTCTGCCTGAAGTATTTTTCAACTGGGCAGAAGCAGCTCTTCGGTCCGGAGCGGGTATTCCTCCTGAAGCACTTAACGGGATCAACCAGATTCGAACCAGGGCAGGTGTACCAACTTATGTAGCAGGAGAACCCAGCCTTGAAGAATTGTACGATGAAAAGGGTAGAGAAATGGCTTATGAAGCGCTTCGGAGAACAGATATGATACGTTTTGGCACCTACACAGGCTCACGTTGGGATAAAGAGGAAAGCAATAGTTTCCGAACACTTTATCCAATACCACAGTCTGCAAGAAATGTTAATCCAAATCTTATTCAAAACGAAGGTTATCCCCAGTAATCAAGGAAACTTTAACTACCGCTAATTACTAACAAACTATTGATTTACTATGAAAGCAAAAGACTTTTTTTCAAGACAAAGTTTGATGTTTCTGCTTGCTACCGCCCTGATGATGGGTATCACTATGGCGGCTTGCGACAAAACCAAGGAGACTGAAAAAGTGGATCTGTCAGAACTTCAGAAACTTGTTACAACTGGTGAATCGTACCTTGCTTCCGCAAGTGAGGGGAACGCACCTGGAGAGTTCATCAAAGGCGCATTGAGTGATCTTCAGGCAGGTGTTGACCAGGCAAAACAAGTATTGAACAATCCTCCTACTGAACAAAGTGAGATTGAGACTGCGATTACTGCATTCGAGGATGTGTTGTTTGCATTTGAAGCAAAGGAGATCAAAGATGTTGCGCTTCAGTTTGGCGCCACCGATTCTACCAAAGCCATTGAGACCAGTGCCCAATCGGCAGAGAGTTTTAACCTATCGGTTTTTACGTTTGAAACATGGGTAATCTACTACGATAAACCAGGTTTCTTTGGCCAGATTCTGTCCACTGAATTCTATGAGGAAGGCTTAAGGGGCTGGAACCTCAGGATTGGAGACAATGATGCACTTGACTTTACCATAGCAGATGGGAATGAAAGCAGACTTCAGCCTGCCGAAGGCGCAACTGTGCCAAGGAATGAATGGACGCATGTTGCATGTACTTTCGACGGAGAGTATATGAGGTCCTATGTTAACGGTAAGATGGTTGGTGAGCTTGAAGCTTCTGATCGGGATAGTATTTTTGTTACCTCCACTTTGGAAGGGAAGCAGCCACTAACTTTTGGAAACAGTGCTGGTTTTGCTCAACCGGAGCGTAGGCTTATCGGAAAATTATTTGATATCAGGTTTTGGGACGTTGCTCGTACCCAGTCTGAAATTCAGGAAGATATGGGATACATCTTAACAGGTGAGGAAGATCACCTTGTTGCCTATTGGCCCTTTATGAAGGACAACCCTCAGACCACAATTCCGGATGCCACTTCTTCTTATAATCTGGATTTGATAAATGGAACAGTTACCAGTACGAGAGAGTAGTTTTGGTTTATAGATTGAGAAGGATGAAGCATGAACCGGTATTAGCGCTTACGAATACCGGCTCTGCTTCTTCAAAAACATCTAAGAGTGAATAGGAGATCATTTCTAAAGAGAACGAGCATGTCTGCAATTGGCGCAACAGCTGCACCCGGATTCTTTCCGCATGCAAAACCAGAGGTTCTGTCTAAAACAAACCGCCCCATTCGGTCCAAAAGAAAGTTTCGAAGTGAGGCAGTTGAGAGTAGTATCCGCAGAGTAAAAGCGGAGATTTCAAATAAGGAGCTTGCCTGGATGTTTGAGAATTGTTTTCCAAACACATTGGATACGACGGTCTCTGTCGGCAATAAAAGTTGGGGAGCTGACACTTTTATAATTACCGGCGATATCCCGGCGATGTGGTTACGTGACAGTACTGCACAGGTATGGCCTTATTTATCCTTTGTAAAGGGGGATCCAAAATTACGCACCTTATTCCAGGGATTAATTAATCGGCAAGCTGCATGTATCCGTATGGATCCCTATGCAAATGCTTTTAATAATGGCCCGACTGGGAGCTATTGGAAAAGTGATTTTACAAAGATGATCCCTGAACTTCACGAAAGAAAATGGGAAATTGATTCATTGTGCTATCCTGTTCGTTTGGCCCACGGATACCATAAGGAGACCGGGGATACCTCGGTATTTGGATCTGCCTGGTTTGAATCTGCCAAATTGATTTTGCAGACCTTCAAAGAACAACAAAGAAAAGACGGTCCGGGTCCTTATCGATTTATGAGGAAGACTCCAAAGGCAAGCGATACCTTGCCGGGTAATGGTTATGGTAATCCTGTCAAGCCGAATGGATTGATCTGTTCTTCATTCAGACCATCAGATGACGCTACCATATACCCGTATTTAATTCCGTCCAATCTCTTCGCTGTAAAATCCTTACGTCAGCTTGGTGAAATGGCTTCGAATATCGGCCATGATGAACAATTCGCTATGCAGTGCGAGGCTTTAGCTGATGAGGTCGAGGAAGCAGTGTATGCCTTTGCTGTTTATGATCATCCAGGCTATGGAAAAATTTTGGCATATGAGATCGATGGATTCATGAATCGATTATTCATGGACGATGCAAATGTTCCGAGCCTGCTGTCATTGCCATATTTGGGGTGTATTGACAGGATGGATCCCGTATATCAGAATACCAGGCGCTATATTCTGAGTGATGACAATCCCTGGTACTTTACGGGAACTGCGGGTTGTGGTATTGGTGGACCTCATGTCGGGATCGACATGATATGGCCAATGAGTATCATCATGCAAGCACTAACATCAGATGACGAAGAGGAAATCAGGAAATGTGTGAAAATGCTTATGGCTACGCACGCTGGTACTGGATTTATGCATGAGACCTTTCATAAGGACAACCCGGATAATTACACGCGTTCTTGGTTTGCCTGGGCAAACACCCTTTTTGGGGAATTAATACTCAAGACATACCATGAGAACCCAATGCTTTTAAAGAGCTTTTAATGAGCTTTTAATGAGACACATTTTTAGAATACTGCTGGTGGCTTGTTCCCTTATGCTGTCTGCTTGTGTTGACAGGCCTGATCCGGTCATTATTAAAGCAGATCCGCCTGACCGTATTGAATGTGCAGAACTGGCGTTTAGTTCTTTGATGAGTTTGTACTATGATGAGGACAGGGGTATTTTCTACTCGACCAATTTCAATGCTTCGGACCTTAACTATTGGTGGCAGGCGCATGCCCTTGATGCAATAGTAGATGCGGGTATAAGACTGGCCGATGATTCCCGTATTGATCTGATCTCTTCATTTTATGCGGGTATCAAACGTGAGAATCATGGATTTATCAATGACTTCTATGATGACATGTGTTGGATGGCGCTGAGTCTGATCAGGGCATACGATGTGACTAAGGAAGAAATATATCTAAATACAGCAATACAGCTTTGGGACAATATAGCGGAAGGCTGGAACGATAGCCATGGAGGTGGAATTGCCTGGAACAAGCAGATGCCCTACTATAAGAATACTCCTGCCAATGCGCCGATGGCCATCCTATCGTTTCGACTTTTCCAGAAATCGGGAGAAAAGAAATATCTTCTCAAGGGAAAGGAAATCATGAATTGGCTACAGTCCACCCTGGTGAATGAATATACGGGTCTGATTTGGGACGGAATTGGGAGAGAAGGGGGAGATGTGATTGATAAGGACTGGAAGTTTAGCTATAACCAGGGAACCTATATCGGCGCAGCTATAGAGCTTTACGAACTGGAGGGTGATACTACCTGGCTGAACCGGGCAATTCAAACAGCAGACAATGCCCTTTATCAATTTACTGGCATGAATGATGTCCTTGTAGATGAAGGTGTTGGTGATGGTGGTTTATTCAAGGGAATATTTGTAAGGTATCTGAAAATGCTAGCAGAGTCTGACGGGGTGAGCGATGGTAAAAGAAATAGATATACTGATTTTATAAAGCACAACGCAGATTCTTTATGGGATTCCGGCAGATCCTTTTCCTTTCCTTATCTGTTTAATTCAAATTGGAGCAAAGCTCCAGCTGGTTCCATTGACCTCTCGGTTCAGCTAAGCGGAGTTTTTTTATTTGAAGCGGCAGCAGGCTTGTAAATCCGTATCCGTCCTAGCAAGTACACCCCCAACCTGATTTCAGGTCATACAGAGAGGTCCAGGTTCTGAGGGAGCAGATTGGAGCGTTTGTTGACGGGATAATCCGGGATGATTTCCAGGACTTTTTTCAGCCAGGTGAACCGATCTACATTGTTGTGTTTGCATGTAGCGAAGAAGGAATAGAACATTGCAGCACTCTGTGCTCCAGCATGGGAACCGGCAGAGAGGTAGTTCTTTTTTCCCAGGGCCGTGGGCCTGATCGCATTTTCCACAAGATTATTGTCGATTTCCAGGTGTCCATCCCTGAGATAGTTCATCAGGT